>Ga0190271_10000205_pt1 | contig 29269 bp, 20 predicted proteins | sample Popmic356T_FD_133747 | JGI IMG/M metagenome (GOLD analysis project Ga0190271, IMG submission 133747) | Populus adjacent soil microbial communities from riparian zone of Weber River, Utah, USA - 356 T | ecosystem: Environmental > Terrestrial > Soil > Riparian zone | place: USA: Utah | collected...
CCTGCTTACTGTAAAAAGCGTAACGTCGTAAGCCTGCTTTTTTGCAAATCCCTCTACTATAATGGTATCTGAGTAATAGCTTGACTTAGTTTCACGAGTGGTAACCCCATTTATTTTATACCGGGCCAGAACATACAGTATATTTTTAGAATTAGGAAGCGAATAGGTAATATTGGCTCCTCCGTTAAAATTCTGAACTTTAACATTACTCACCACATCGGGCTTGGTCATGTCGGTAGAAGCCGGCTCATTATAAGATTCTTCTTTTTTGCAGGAATATAAAGCTATACACACAAAGAGCAGTAGCATTATCCATTTATTTATATTTTTCATTTTCTTAAACTTATTATGAATAATGTTTAACTACCAGTAAGGATTCTGAACAAGGTTAGGATTGATAACCAAATCATTACTTTTAATTGGCCATAAATAATCCTTGATTCCAAAAACAGGAATGAATTGGGTAGACGGGCGATAATAATTAACCGCTTCGGCATTGTTTATGCTCCAACCTTGCACCGGTACCGTGAGCACCGACTGCAATTCTTTCCATCTTCTTAAATCCCAACCGCTATGGCCTTCAAAACACAATTCTATTCTCCTTTCCTGATGAATAATTTGTCTTAACCCATCTTTGGTACTGAACTTATTTGGATTTCGGGAAAAATTTGTCCATGACACTTGTACACCCTGTAAACCAGCTCTTTGCCTAACTTTATCGAGATAGGTAAATACTTCGCTCGTTGGTCCGCTAACTTCGTTAACTGCCTCTGCGTACAATAAATATAAATCAGCTAGTCTGATAATCGGTAAACGAAAGGCTGAAGGTTGAAATCCGTCATCATAAACGGAAACATAACTCACTAGTTTTTTGGGCCAGTAACCGGTAATATTCAGACGAATATTATCACTTGGCGCCGCAAGCCCCGATCCTCTGGCAGCAACATGATACAACGGGAACTGTGCACTATTTTGATCTACCCTTCCATTTCCAAACCAGATGCCACCATCAAAAGCCATATCAGCATAAAATCTGGTTTCGCGTGCAAAATGTCCCTTAATGGTTTCATAACCTTCCTTAATGTAATACCTGCTGGCATTATCCCCTGCCTTGATAGTATTTCTGCCGGCATAATCCCAGGTTTTATCTTCAGTAATGGGTACGCCATTTACGGTATAAAAAAGTTCCTGAGTTGCTATAGGTGCCGAAAAAGTAGATGGGTTCGAAAATGCGTTAACCGCTGAATTAGGGGTTAATCTGGGTGTAGCAAAACCCTGATAACTAAAAGCAGGGTTGGAAGCCCATATAACTTCAGGATTCAGTTCCCATTTTTCGGTTACAGCGTTATGCACATCTAACTGTTTCTTCAGTGAATCAGAAAGTGCTCCAATGTTTGCAGGAGGCGCAAAGGTATAAAGCCTGATTCCATTGCTTTCAGCAGCTGTGATTGCAGCCTTTGCCGCATCAGCCGCCTCAACCCATTTTTGGGCATTAAAACTCTGCGGAAATAGACTCTGACCGTGTTTATCTTTAAAATTAATATAATCTGGATTACCATTGAATAAAGGACTTGCTGAAGTAGCTAAAACCTCTGCTTTTACTGCAAGCGCGATTAAACTAGTAACACGGCCAAGCTCCAGCGTCTGGTTGGAGATGGTTGCAGGAAGATCCGGAATAGCTTCATCCAGAAGTGAAACAATATAATCAACTGATTCATCAACTGTGGACCTTTTTATACGAACCTCGTCTGTACTGGCAGAAATGGACAGATTATCTTTGATTAATGGAATAGGTCCGTACATTTTAAAGAGCACATAATGATAGTATGCCTTCAGGAATTTAGTTTCGGCAATCCACCTTTTTTTATCGCTCGCAGATAAGTCTATAGGTTTATCTATATTTTCGAGCATGATATTGCAAAGCCTTATTGAACGGAAGAAACTATAACTCCCTTCATTACCATCCCAGGCGTTCAAGCCTGGATTTGCGGTGTTCTGTGTACCACGCAATAAGTTAAAACCAGTGCGGTTAAATCCAAGGTAATTATCCAAAGTATTAGAATAAATCAATTCTCCGGAGGTTGTAAAACCAGGATTGCTTGCTACATCAGTTGATCGTTGCAGGTAAGCATAACAACCATAAAGATAGTTTTCTGCCTCATTTCTGTTTCTGAATGCATAATCCAGTGTACCCAGATTTTCAGGGGTGATATCAAGGTACTTTTTACAAGAATAAAATGAACATAAGAGTACCACCGTACAGATATATACTGAATATTTTTTTAGTGTTTTCATTATAATGTTATGTTTAAACCAACATTGAATACTTTTTGGATCGGGTAGGCAAAACCATTACCACCCTGTTCAGGATCCCACATTTTGAATGGAGACCATGTTAATAGATTTAAACCGTTAAAATATAAGCGTGCTGAGCTGAGTTTAATTTTAGTAGAGATTCGCTGAGGCAGCGTATAGCCAATTTCTACCGACTTCAACCTAACCAGGCTACCATTTCTCATCCACCAGGTACTGGTTTGGCGGTTATTTTCTAAATCTTCTTTGGTTACCGATAAGCGTGGATATAAGGCGTATAAGTCCTGGTTTTCTGGCGACCAGTGATTATTGGCAAAATCCTGTAATAACTGTGTGTTCCCAAAAAAGTCACCATCACCACCGTCAAAAGGATTAACTTTTCTTTTCTCATCAATAGGAACGAAAGGACTAATTTTTTCCGGTTTGATAAAGAAGGTCATTCGGCCCTGACCTGTAACAAATGCCGATAGATCGAAGCCTTTATACGAAGAACTGAAGCCGAAACCATAAACCAATTCCGGAGATTGAGGGAAACCGATATACGCCTTATCTGCATCATCAATTTTACCATCATTATTCAGATCTTTATATTTAATATCTCCACCTCTTGGCGCTTTGCCACCTGTTGAAAAAATTTGAGATGGAGAGTTTGCTACTTCCTTATCATCTACGAATAATCTTTCAGCGATATACCCATAGTTTCTGCTAATTGCCTGCCCGGTGGTGTAGCGATAGGCTTCAGCCCATTGCGGCTCTTCAAAGTTGACATATTTATTTTTCGCAAAAGTCATGTTTCCACGTACGGCAAAAGAGAAATCGTTGGCATTGAATTTATAATCCAAAGATAAATCCATACCTCTGGAACGGGCAATTCCAATGTTGGCTCCTATATCCGGCAGATTGGTATTAGGATCAATTGCTTCCAAACCTAATGTAGATGGAACATTTCTCCTTGGCATATAAATATCATATCTATAGTTATTATACACTTCGGCGATTAAACTTAAATTTTTGAATAGTGTTGCTTCTAAAGCGATATTCGTCTGCTGAGAAGTTTCCCAGGTGATATTGGTATTTTCGTAACTGTTAATATAAACACCCTGACGCTCTGAAGCTCCATTGAAACCGAACTGTGCATAATTTCCTCCACCATTCAGATTAACATCTGATTTATAAAAGAAACGCTGCGATCCAATGGCATCATTACCCACGATACCAAAACTACCGCGCAGTTTTAAGCGGTTAACAACATTGGCGATTCCGCCCTTCCAGAACGCTTCATTTGACACGATCCATCCACCGCCAATTGTCGGGAAGAAACCGAAGCGGTGATTCTCAGAAAACCTTTCCGAGCCGTTGTAGCCAAAATTGGTTTCTAAGAAATAACGGTTTTTGTAGGAATAAGTTAAACGGCCAGCTAAACCAATATTGCGATAAGGCAATGAATATTGTAAAGTAGGCTGGTTATTTTTCGGATCTCTTGCATTATTATAACGAGTCTGCTGCGCAGTTCCGATTAATGTTCCACTTACAGTATGACTTCCAAAAGTCCTGTCATAATTCATCGATGCCTGTGCATATAGAAACGTATTTACCGTTGGAGACCCTGGATAGTAAGTTAAGTATTCGCGGGCAACGTTTAAAGGTGCTGTTACCGAAGGATTTAACCAGTTAAGTGTATATTGATTAGATTGCCTGTCATAGGAACTCACATTGTAATAAAAAGGTGAGTAAGCCATTGATGAATCAAAATAAGAATATCGGTTGGTACTAAATATCGACCGAAAAGTTAGGCCTTCTGTCAAAAAATCTAATTTTTGGTTCACCTCAAACTGAGCCGACATTCTGGATTCTGAAGAATTTTTATGTCCCATCAACATTGCTGCATAAGGGTTTACATTCCGTATGTCATTAGCAGCATTGCCTACCGTGTTACCAAAGAGAATGTGCTGTGCATTCTGATTTGCCTGATCAGCTGGAAAATAAGCTGGAAACAATACCGGACTAGTATGCACCGCAGCGTTATAAAGGTCAGTAGAGAAACCACCGTCCGATGCGATAGGACCGTTATATTCACTGAAATTACCTGAAAGGCGCACAACCATTTCGGTAGTTTTGGTCAAATCTATATTTACGTTCGAGCGCAGCTGGTAGTTGCGGAATTTAATATTATTATCATTGTTATTTCGTTCATCCTCTTTCAACACGCCGTTATCCAGGTTATAGGAACCGGCCACGTAATATCGGGCTACTCCCCCTCCGCCGCTTATCCCAAGATTGGCCCTTTGAGTAGATGTACGCTTTTTGAAAAGCATATCAAGCCAGTCTACTGCGGGATAAACATATTCATTATATCCCTGTGAACGGTTAACTGTATTAATCGTATTGTTGATTTTATTTTGATTGAATACCGGATCCATATTCCGCCCGATGGCTGCTTCATTAAAGAGCTTCATATAGGTAACCGGATCAGCAAGCTCAAGATTTTGAGTAGATTGGCTGGCTGATTGCTCCAGACGGAAACTGATTTTTGCCTTTCCAACCTTTCCTGATTTTGTTGAAACCAAAATTACACCATTTGCTCCACGGGCACCATATAGTGCGGTAGCACTTGCATCCTTTAAAATAGAGAAACTTTCGATGTCATCAACCTGCAAACGGGCCAGATCAGACGAAGTCAGTTCCACGTTGTCGATCAGTATAAGTGGATCCTGTTTGTAACCAAAAGTAGTTACCCCGCGAATAAAAAACTGAGAGTTGTCTTGCCCGGGCTGGCCACTGCGTTGGTAGCCAATTACACCTGCAATTTGCCCGGATAGTGCATTTGTTAAATTACTTGACGGAATTTTAAGGTTGGCTACTTTAACAGTTGTTACAGATCCGACCAGGGCTTCCTTCCTTTGACGTTGCCCCAGGGCTGTAATTACAACTTCGTCAGCGAGAATATTATCCTCAATTAGTTTAATGTTGATTACAGCGTTTTCGCCAACAGTAACACGTTGTTCTTTATAGCCCACAAAAGAAAATCTGATCAATTGTCCCTGACTGACATCCAATACGAACTTACCGTTATTATCAGTTTGTGTCCCCACATTTGCCTGATTAACTGCTGCGACTACCACACCCGGTAAACCAACACCTAGTGAATCAGTTACCTTACCTGTGATTGTTTTTTTGACCTGGCTTTGAGCGTCGGACGAATTGCCTATAAATAAAAGTAGCAAAAACACCAGCCCATAAAGATGCTTACATTTTTTTTGTAGAGTTTGGCTCATACTTTATTTGAGATTATTTGGTTAGTAAAACTTATCCTGATCTCCGGTTTACATTATGAAAAACTGAAATCTGTTTGATTTGCTTTATATAATCAAAACTAATGCTATTGTGAGTAGACTGAAATAGTATATCCATCTATTATGATGGACTATTCAACTATTTAACAGGGATTGAAAATACAATACCGTTCTTTATTTTTTTATATTTACAGTTTGCTAACCAGATAGAAAATGAAAAGAAAAGATGGGTTTCAGGGTGAAAAACACATTTACGTTCCTGAGTCGGCCTGGAAGGCGGCAGCAGACAGTAATGTAATCATGAGCCAGCTCTATATAACATCAATGGGTTATTTTCCAAATGCAACATTTCATTACCGGGAACGCCCGGATGGATGCAGCGAAAATATCCTTATCTACTGCCTGAGGGGAAAAGGTTGGTTTTCAATTGATGGTCATAGAATGGAGGTATCCGCCAATGAGTTCATTATTGTGCCAACCACAAAAGCCAGAATGAGTTATGGTGCAGATGAGGACGATCCCTGGTCGATTTATTGGGTTCACTTTTGCGGTGAGAATTTAAAGGGCTTTAATGAGGGTTTTAATTTAGGTCTTTATGACGGTGCCAAACCGATTCACCTTAATGAAAAAGGAATCCAGATTTGGGAATCGATGTATGAAAACCTTCAATTGGGTTATGGCAGGGAAAATTTAAATAATGTTAATTTATGCCTTTATCATTTTTTAGCGACCTTCTTTTATCCTGAAAAACATACTGACACTAAAGCCCAGGATGAGCGGGACATGATCAAAAAGACAATCAACTACATGCAACAGGGATTATCAAGAAAAGTTTCTGTTGAGCATTTCGCTGAATACAATCAATTATCGGTATCTTATTTTTCAAGCCTTTTCAAAAAATCAACTGGAATGCCGCCCATGGACTATTTTATCCACCTCAAAGTTAGGAAGGCATGTGCACAGCTAAATAGTACTGAAATAAAAATCCGCGATATTGCCAGTGGATTAGGCTATGAAGATGCTTTCCATTTTTCAAGGCTATTTAAGAAAAGCATGAGGGTTTCGCCTCAGATGTATCGAATCCTGAGACGGAAAAAAAGCGATATCCCGGACTAAATTTGCCATTCGATTTAACCCTGGTATTTATTGATTATCCAGGATAGAAAATTATCCGCTTGATCCCGAACAAAGCTACGCTAACTTAAAAAATTTTACATAAAAAATATCTTAAATTAACATTTAAAACTTAGTGAAAAGAGCTAGCAAATATTAAATACGCTACAATATTTAGTTTTATAAGGGATTAACCAAACTCAATTAATCCGAAATATTAAACTATTTTAAGTTACCTCACATTTGCCCGTGTCTGAATAGCAATCCTGTTAGAAAAATCCGCAATATCAAAAGGTTTACTTATAAAATCCTGTGCCGGACATGAACTGGCCAGTTGCTCCTGATTGTAGTTGGCCGACATCATGACCACAGGAACATTACTGGTCCGCGCATCTTCCTTTAATTTGCGGCAGATGTCGATACCGTTTCCATCGGGAAGCATAACATCCAGAATAAAGGTATCCGGAACCTCTAAAGAAAGTCCAATTAGAAAAGAAGAAACGTTCGCAAAAGCAGATACCCTGTAATCATCTTCCACAAGAAGCAATTCGAGAATTTCTCTTATTTCGTCATTGTCCTCAAGAATGTAAATCAATTTCTGCATACAATTAATTATGATAAATATAAAACAGTGAATTAACAGCTAAGTTTAAAATTAATTAAACTCACTAGCCAACACATTACATCGTTACTAATTTAGATTGTCTTGAAAATGCTTCATTTGAATCAAGCCTAACAGGCATCTTCAAGAAGAGGCATCGTGAAAATAAATTTTGATCCCTCATCTACAACGCTTTCAACCCAGATTTTTCCTCCGTGATCGGTCACTATTCTGGAGGTAATATATAGCCCCATTCCAAGTCCCGGATGAGATACAGTGACTTCATCCATGCGGTAGAACTTTTCAAAAATCCGTGCAATGCCTTCTTTTGACATGCCTATCCCGCGGTCAGCAATCTGAATGACAACTGATTTTTTATCATCTGAAATGCTTGTTGAAACAGTGATGTGTGAGCCTTTCTCAGAATATTTTGAAGCGTTTCCAATAAGGTTTGTAATCACCTGCTCTAAACGAAGGGGATCTGCCATTGCGACACAGTCATCGCTTAACTGCAAATCGATGTTATTTTCCGAATGGACATTCGATAATATCGATATAGTTTCCCGCAAAAAAGAGTTTATATCTATCCGAACCAAATCATACTGCAATCTTCCGTTTTCCAGTTTAGACACATCCATTAGCTGGTAGGCAAGCAAGGAGAGTTTGTTCGTTTGAGTTTCAAGCTTTGATATCACGCTGCCTACCTTCTCCGAATATTGGTCTTTCAAAAGCATTAACATCTGAGTATAGGCTTTTATAATCGTGATGGGCGTTTTTAGTTCATGACTTGCAACCGAGATGAATTCTGTTTTGCGCTCATCAAGGTCCTTGGCAAACTGAATCTCTTTTTCCTGTTCAGCAGTAAGCTGGTTGAGCTGACTATTCTTGTTTTTTATTTCCTCATAGGAATTTAAAGGTGAGGATTTTTTAAAATAGGACTGCAATAAAGAAATTTTGCCCTCATCCAGTTTAAGTGAACGTGGCAGGCCGAGGCCCATTCGGACATGATAGGAATTTTCAGAAACCTCAAAATTAAAATCAGGCAAAAGCTTTTTCGCGTAAAAGAATCCTTCATCTGTCTCACGAAAGCTAAGATCGCTTTTAAAGCCAACTTCCGCATTAAGTGAATAACGCGGGAATTTCCCATAAATCACAATATTCAGCCTGCCATTATTGGTCAGGTCAATAACCGTTCTTACTACTTCCGATACGGCAGTGGCAAGTGTTGTACGCGTAGCAACAGTTAAGCCCAGCTGCTCGCCAACCTGCATGGTACGCTTGTGGGCGAGTATCAGATCCATTTCATTTTCGAGTGAAATCCCGATAATTTGTTTCATCTTAATGGATTTTTATAACTATTACAGACATATCATCTGTATGCCTTGCATGGTCCTTATAAATAGCCGCTGCAAGTATTGAAGGATCATGATGGAGAATTCCATGATATTTCGAGATTTCCCACCTGGTCTTTATTCCGTCAGAGCAAAGCACAAGCTGGTTATACTCCGATACAGAAAACTTCTGGTCATTCATGGTGTTTGGAATGTTATGCCCCACGATTCCGTTGTATGACATCTGGTTCTTCGAACCGGATGGACCGATCCATTTCGAAGCAATATTGCCTATCCCGGCCGTTGACCATTCTCCCTTATCATTATCGAAAGTAGTCACATTGGCGACCATTCCCCTTGTTTTTTTTATTGAAGAGTGAACAAAGCGCAATGTTTCAACAGGGCTGGCATCAGGGAAGATTCGAAAGGCTTTCGCACCTTCGTTCACCGCCAGGTTCGCAGCAGGTCCATGGCCTAGGCCGTCGCCAAGCATTACCTTGAAGCCTTTTGTGTTAATCTTAAAAGTAAATCCGTCTCCACTGGTATGCTCCCCAGGCTTGCTGACCACGATAGGACGAATCAGGAGTCCCTTTTTCTGCGAGGGCTTTGTACCAACATATATCCTGCTCAGCACAACTGTTCCCCACCCCACAATGGAATAAAGGTCAAAAGTGTCAGATAAACGCTTGATGCTTCCCAGTCCTGCCCCAAGGGTATTGCTGGTCGACATTCCATCCTGCATCATCCTGGATGGATTTCGCATCCCCGGGCCCTTATCGATAGAGATAAGTTCAACGTATGGCGTACCATTTTCGTTAAAAGTACCAAACAGGATTTCTCCGCCATCAGCATATTTGAAAAGGTTGCTCGTCATTTCTGCGGTAATGATATCCACCTCGGCAATCCGGGCCGCATCCATGCCTACATTAAGCAGCCGCTGGTGTATTTCCTTTTTTAACAAAGAAAAATAACTTCTATCATCAGCCTGCAGGCTTATATGTGTCGCATCAACCATTTGCCCATTTTAAAATCATCACCACTGTTCCCTCTCCGGGCTTACTTTTAATATCGAATTCATTACTTAACCGCTTGGCGCCAGGAAGGCCAAGACCTAAACTTTTACCAGTGGAAAAGCCATCTTTCATTGCAGCTGCAATGTCAGGAATCCCTGGCCCCTTATCCTTAAAAGTTAAGCGTACCCCGTTATCTCTTCCACGTGTTACCACCTCAATCAGGCATTCGCCACCTCCGCCATATCGCAGCATATTTCTCAAAAGCTCACTTGCAGCGGTAATCAGCTTGGTTTGGTTGACCAGTCCCATTTTTATCTTTACGGCTACCTCCCGAACGCGGTTGCGCAATAGGACTACGTCCTGTTCTTTTTGAACCTGGATATTGTCCTTACTCAGAGAAAGTATCATCATCCTGGTTTTCTTCCTCGTCCTGGATATCTGAACCGATCATAGATTTCAATAAGTTCATCCCCCTTTCAACATTCAGTGCGGTATGTACACCCTTTAAAGGAAGTCCGAGTTCAATGAGGGTAATGGCAACAGCAGGCTGCATGCCAACAACTACTGTTTCGGCATCAAGAATCTTAGACATGCTGGCAATATTGCCAATGATGCGCCCCATAAATGAATCAACAATGGAAACAGCAGAGATGTCTATTAACACTCCTCTTGAACTTGTCTTGTTCACCATTTGAACCAAATCTGCCTCGAGGTCTAAAGCAAGCCTGTCATAAAGGTCAACCTGAATGGTTACAAGCAGGAAGTTTCCCATCCTCAGAATAGGAATTTTATCCATAGTTAAAAGTGATTAGGTTTACTGATTGAACCGGATTTTCTCACCTCTAGTCTCAAAATCTTGAAAGCATATGCCAATGCACTTGCTAGGGTTGCTTTTGTAATGATATTCGAAAGATCGATACCTAAATGAACGACTGTTTGTGCTATTTCTGGCCTTATGCCGCTGATGATACATTCAGCACCCATTAACCTGGTTGCACTAACTGTTTTGATTAAATGCTGAGCTACAAGGGAATCGACAGCGGGAACGCCGGAAATATCCAGAATGGCAATACTTGAGCCGGTTTCCACTATTTCCTGAAGCAGATTTTCCATAACGACCTGAGTCCTTGAGCTGTCCAGCGTACCAATAATAGGAAGCGCTAATATTCCGTCCCAAACCCGGATAACAGGGGTAGAGATTTCGGCTATTTCATCAGTTTGTCTCAGGATAACCTCTTCTCTTCCTTTAATAAAAGTCTCAAAGGTCACAACACTTAAGTTGTCCATCACCCTATTGATTTTTAAGCTTTCTGAAAACAGCTGTTTTGGATCTGTTATCTCAGTCTGTAAAACTTCAAGAATAGCTTCTTTTAAACTGAAAACAAAACGTCCGGTCTCACGAGGAGAAAAGCCCTGCCTTGCCCTGGTTATTGCTATTCCGCCAAGGATTTCAATAACTGAATTCCAGCTATCACCGTCCATATCATCCAAATCATCGTTTGAAAGATTTGTAATCAATGCGCCAACCAGCTCATCTGATTGGTCCCTGAGATCTTCATTGCTGATCAGGTCTTCGCGAAGCCCCTCATCAGTTAGTTGGTTCTTCATCCAAATCTCCAGGATGTTATTTTTTTGTTTTTGTAGCAATTTCAGCGTGTTAAATGACATTTTTCGATGAATAGTTAAGGTTGTTAGACTTCACGTTCCATTGAGGATTAGAGCGAAAGATAGCAATTATTGAGCAGTTTTTTTTATTTTGTTGAATCTAAACTGTCCGAACTCAATAAAAAAATAAGACTATCCTGAATATCAGACCAATTGCAGAGCGCGCTACTAAAAATTTAACGGATCTTGATTTATTTTATGAAAATTCCAGCGTTGAAGGGAAAAGATACCTACCCTCAACCTCCCCAACTTTTTTGCTTGACCTCAAGTTATCTGAAAAAACAAAGAATTAGAAGCAAAAAAAAGGTTCAAATCTTTTCGAAATGAACCTTTTAAAACTTGGGTCAGTGGCGGTGCGCAATTCGAACCATTTTGTGGACGAATTGATAGAAATAGGCCGCTTTTCGAAAATTTTGGAAGATAATTAATCAATGCTAAAGGACATGTTATAATAATGCAAATTGAGCGACATTTAGCAAAGTATGTAGGGAGACCTAATCTCTGTATGTAGCGGTAATAAAATTAGCACCTTCAGCCGGATCAAGTTAGCTATGGTGGTATCAATGCAAAAACAAAACAAAGATAAATTAACTTCCTATGGTGTAGGTTAGATTCTCAATCGCCAAAAGTAACTTTTGATAAAAAAGCTCATACCATACCTCAATCATTAGGTGGCAAGTTTATCTGTGAAGAAATCTGTGACACATGTAACCACTATTTTGTTAGCCCAGGGGTCAACATAGTTGCTATTGAAGTTGTACTTCGAGAAGCCTTTGAGTTAACAAGACATATGGTATTTACCAATGATAATAAACGGTCAAATCATTACGGTAGATCAAGTCAATTTTTTTCAAGTTAAACACGGAAAAGAAAACCTTTTCATTAAAACAAATCTACTCCATTCGACCTGGTTTCCAGCAAATGATAAAGAGACAATTTAAGCGCGGCTTGTTTAAGATATTTCTAGAAGAATTTCATAGGCAAGTTAATCGGGAGCTGAAGATCGGTTTAATTTCATGAGGGAATTCGCTCGATATGATCTTGGTGATTACCCGATTTTCTATCTTGTCCCGAAGCTACCTGTTTTATTTTACTCGGAAAAAGAAATCATCAAACCAACATTAAATTTCAGCACCAATCATTTAGAAAGAATTGACAACTATGATTTTTGTGAACTTAACATTTTTGGGCATGGTTTTTTAATACCGACACATAAAAACTGGTATTTAAATTATGAATCCGTCTTAAAAAAAGCACAAGCTCACTTAAGTCAAATGTACAGGCTTATAATTCCAATAAATCAATTTACCGACGTAGATTTTGCTTGCGAATTTATGAATTCAAAAGGGTCCGCTTGGGAAATTTAATAACTGATTCCAAAAACGCTGTAAATTAATCAATCTAATGCTATCCTTTTATTCTTTAAGATACTTAACAGGATTAATCCTTGTAGCAATAAATATTTGCGTTGCAATTGCAATCCAAGCCATCGTGAAAGACAAAACACCTGCTAAAGCAAAATACCACCACTCTATCGATATTCTATAAGCAAAGCTTTCTAACCAATCGCCCATTATAAAGTACCCCAATGGAAAAGCCACAGCGATAGCAACAAAAATAATTCTGACAAAAAAAGTTGATAACAAAGAAATAATACCCAGATCGCTACAGCCCAATGTTTTCCTGATGGCAATCTCTTTCGACCGTCTCTCTACCATAAAAGCAGCCAATCCAAATAGACCAAGACATGAGATCATAATTGCAATGCCGGCAAAATATCTTGATAAAATAGTTACCTTATTTTCAAGTGCGTATTGCACCTGATAATCCTCATCTAAGAATTTATATTCAAACGGGGTTCCTTCATTAAATTCTTTATACAGTTTTTCAATATTTGTTATCGCCATCTGTTCAGATCCAGATTTAATGCGCACCAATATATTTCCCCCACTTTCATAGTCAATCTTAAAAAAGAAAGGCTTTACCTTTTCAAAAAGCGATTCGAAATGAAAATCATCAACCACACCGATAATCTGTCTATTACCATAAAAATTCACCGTTTTTCCAATAGGATCGGTAATTCCCATTGCTTTAATGGCGGCCTTATTAAATATAATAGCCGAACTGTCCGATCCAAATTCAGGAGAGAAACTTCTTCCCTGTTCCATTTTGACATTAAGTGTTTCTATCAGGCCAAAATCAACATCTAGGTAATCAAATTTTGTGTTCTTTTGCTCTAACGACTGTCCATCCCATGAAAGTCCACCTGAACGTGAACTTACGCCACCAGCCAAACTTCCATACATATACGATGCATTGACTACTCCTGGTGTATTTTTGAGTTGTGAGATGAAGGATTTAAAATTCTTTTCCAACTTCCCTTGTTTGGCAAAGGAAATGATATTGTCTTTTTCATAGCCAAGATTTTTATTTTGTACAAACTTTATCTGGTTGTAGGTAACCATAACTGATATAGTTAATACAATGGATACGATAAACTGAAATACTACCAACCCTTTTCTGGTTAATAGTTCACCTTTTGTGTTGCTTAGCCTTCCCTTGAGGGCATTTGTCGGGTTAAACCCAGATAGATAAAAGGCTGGATAGCTACCAGCAACAAGACCAGTGAAAACGCTTATGCTCAAAAGTATCAATATAAGCTTCAGGTCGAAATGCAGGCTAAGTGATTTTCCGGTTATTGCATTGAACTGTGGCAGTAATAATTCCGTAGCGAGTAAAGCAACAAACAGCGAAATAAATGTCAATAACATTGATTCTCCAATATATTGAACCATAAGTGCACCCCTTTTTGCTCCCATCACCTTCTTTATTCCTACTTCTTTCATTCTCCGAGAAGCCTTTGCAGTAGATAGATTCATAAAGTTGATGCATGCAATGCCGAGTACAAACAAGGAGATCACGCCAAACAATCGTACATATACCATTCTTCCCGCTACCGGAATGCCGTTTTCATAGTTACCAAAAAGATACCTTTCCGAAAAACGCTGTACAAAAAGGGTTTCGTTCGAATTTTTTCTTTTTGCGAGTAGTAGCTGCGTAATATTTCTGTTTACACTAGCGATATCCGCATCGTTCTTTAGAATAACAAATGTTGAAGGACCGCCATTTGCCCAATCTTTTACTTCGGGCCTTCTTTCAAGAAACAGCTCGTAGCTGAACAATATATCGAACTGTCTTGAAGCGTTGGATGGAGACTTGAATATTCCCGAAATGATATATTGTCCATCAAAATATTCATTCTCAAACGATATCGTTTTTCCAATGATATTTTTTGTTGTCTTGAATAATTTAAGCGCCATTCTATCTGAAATTGAAACTGCACTTTTGTTCAACAACACAGTATTTTTGTCGCCTTTAATAAATTGATACGTAAAAACATTGAAATAATCCTTGTCGGCAAATTGAGGGGTAGCATAACTTTTCGAAACCCCATCTGAAAGTACACCCTTGTATGCAGTGTTAGGCTTTACTACGGCCACTGCATGTTCAACTGCTGGAATTGAAGACACAAGGCTCCGTGCTAAGAGTCCTGGAGTATATTCTTCGGTATTAATCGTATTGTTAAGTGGCTCATTTCTCATCACCTGATAGAGCTGACTATCTTTTTCATTGAACTTATCAATGCTTAGTTCGTTCTCTATCCAAAAATAGATCAATAGTGTACTTGCCAATCCTACAGACAAACCGATCAGGTTGATGAAGAACGAAATTTTAAACCGCTTAAAATTTCTATAGATAAGAAGTAGATTGTGTGCAAGCATAGACTTAATTATTTAAAATACCAGGATAGTTGAATTATACTGGCATTAACTCTTATTCCGTCATTCCCAATTTTATGCCAAACAAATTTTATTACTATTATAGCCAATAAACAGTATAATACGCTATGTATTTTAACTTAATGTTCAATTTCGACCACCATACTGATCGATAATGAACGCTTTTTGAAATGGCGGTGTGGGGAGGAGGAAGCAAGGAGTAATAAAACTATAACGCAAGCTTCCGTCGAAGTTAATAGCATCAAACCAAAAATTCGGAATTTTAAAATTACAACATTCTCACTAAAAGGCAATTAAAAAAATATTTTAAGATTTGATTTGCTTTTGTACCGTCAGGGTACCCCTATAGACCTCGAACCAAAAATCTGTCTTTATTTGTTTTATTGAACGATTTGAAAATCGCCTAAAAACAAAAAAGCCCTTTAAGATATCTTAAAGGGCTCACGGGTGGCTGATGGGGCTCGAACCCACGACCCTCGGCACCACAAACCAATACTCTAACCAACTGAGCTACAACCACCGTGTTTTTGATGTCACAAAAGTACGACTTTTAATATTCCTTGCAAATATTTTTTTCAATGTTTTTACAACAAATTTTTAATTCCTTAACATTCAATTATTTGAAATTGAAAAAAATGTTCAGCAGCAGATAAAACAAGCTATTTTGAACCTAAAAACATAACTTTACGGCGTTTATGATCGAAATTTATACAGACGGAGCAGCTAGCGGTAACCCCGGACCAGGTGGTTGGGGTACAATTTTAAGAGCAGGACAACACTATAAAGAATTAAGTGGCGGCTTTAGAATGACCACAAATAACCGCATGGAATTGTTGGCTGTAATAAAAGGATTAGAGGCATTAAAAAGCTTGAACCAGCAGGTAACCGTTTATTCAGATTCGAAATATGTAGTAGATGCCGTTGAAAAGAAATGGGTTTTCGGCTGGGCAAGCAAAGGTTTTAAAGACAAAAAAAACAAAGACCTTTGGATGCGCTTCCTTGAATTATATAAACTGCATAAAGTTAAATTCATCTGGATTAAAGGTCACAACGATCATCCGGAGAATGAGCGTTGCGACCGTTTAGCCGTTTTTGCTTCGCAAGACAAGCAAAATTTAGCGATTGATACTTTTTTTGAGGTAGAAAGAAGTAAAGCACAGCTTTAATCCAATCCGCCGATAATATTTAAATCTTCCAGTTTAGCATCTACTTTAGCCTCAACAGAGATTGATTTTGCCGTGTATAGCAACATCATTTCTTCGGCTTTTTCGACCATTTTTTTTGATCCGATAAAAATCGGCACCCTTTGATGCAGTTCAGTTGGGTTAATATCGAGGATCCGCTCAAAACCTGTACTGGCCTTGCCCCCAGCCTGTTCAATAATAAAAGCCATTGGATTACATTCGTACAACAACCTTAATTTTCCATTGGGCGAACGTGAGGTTGTAGGGTAAATATAAATCCCGCCTTTAATTAAATTCCGGTGAATATCGCCTACCATCGATCCGATGTAACGGGATGTATATGGTCGTTTGGTCGCCTCGTCTTCTACCTGGCAGTATTTAATATACTTTTTAACACCATCAGGAAAATGCACATAATTACCTTCGTTTAACGAATACATATAGCCCATTTCTGGTATTTTCATCTGCGGGTGCGAAAGACAGAACTCGCCGATTGATGGGTCTAACGTAAAACCATTAACACCTTTTCCGGTGGTGTACACCAACATGGTTGATGAGCCATAAATAATATAACCGGCAGCAACCTGTTGTGTACCTTTTTGCAATACATCTTCCAAACTAGCCCTCCCCTCAAGCGATTTCCTTCTGTAAATGGAAAAAATAGTGCCAACTGCTACATTCACATCCGTGTTTGAGGAGCCATCTAATGGATCGATACAAACAATATATTTGGCATTCTGCGAAACCGGCGATTCGATATGAATGATCTCGTCTTCTTCTTCAGTTGCCACTATACAGCATTCACCACCACTGGTTAGTGCGGCAATAAACTGCTTATCAGCATAAACATCTAATTTTTTCTGTTCTTCTCCCTGGATATTTGTAGTGCCCATATCACCAAGAATATCAACCAAACCTGCCTTATTTATTTCTCGGTTTACGATTTTTGCGGCAATACCAATGTCTCTTAACAGCCTGGAGAGTTCACCTTTGGCATAAGGAAAATCTGCCTGTTTTTCTATAATAAATTGTCCTAGTGTTTTAACGCCACAAACCATACTTAGTGTATATTTTACATTATCTACCCGATAACTCTATAACCTCTAAGGTATGAATATTTTCATCAGTAATGCAAAATCTAATCAGGGTTCTCACCTTGTGCCAGCCATGTTTACCTGCTGCACCGGGGTTTATATGCAAACATTTTATTTTTTCGTCATACATCACTTTCAAAATATGCGAATGCCCGGTAATAAATAATTTAGGAGGGTTAGTGTATATATCTGGCTTTACAAAAGAAGAATATCTACCCGGATAGCCACCAATATGCGTCATCCATACATCTACACTTTCGCAGCTAAATCGATTTTGCTCAGGGAACTCCGCTCTGATTGTACCATCATCTATATTTCCGAATACACCACGCAAAGGTTTAAACGCTGCTAAAGGCCCGGCTACATCGGGTCCAAAATCTCCGGCATGCCAAATTTCATCTACCCCATCAAAGTGTTTAAAAACCGCATCATCTAAAAAACCGTGGGTATCAGAAATTAATCCTATTTTTTTCATTTTGTAAAGTTAATACCCATTGCGTTTTACACCTTTATTTAAGGGTAAATTATTTTTCGTCCTTTTAAAAACAACTATAAAAAAGATACTTTTTAGCTTTAAGCGGTAAACAAATCCCAATAAATTATCATTTTTATTTATAGGATATTATCATCGGACAGAGATCCTAAATTAAGCCCGATAATCGGGTTTTTCTTCTAGTTTTGCCTTACCTGTTTAAATGTTCCGTTGGGTTGTATAAACGAAACGGACGAAGCTTTTGATATGCCCTCTTTTTTATCGAATTTTAAACTAAAGCCTTTTAGATTTTTAAAATTAAAAGTATCGTTTCCTACTGAAATGGTTTCATATTCTGGCTGACCGGGTACTGAAACAAATAAAATTTTGCCTTTTAAATACACCTTGGCCATCCCCTTTTCACCGTAAGTACCGGTATAACTTTCTAAATCCGCAGCACTCAACTCAACAGTTCTTGGTCTGTATGTAAAAATAGTTGGTTTCATTCCCCGCTCAAGCGGAATACTAATCCCTTCAATTTTGCCGTCCTGTCCGCTGATAAAATTAAAACGCAGATTACTTTCTGCAGTATCAATCTTCCCTTTTTTATCGATACCGCTGATACTGAACACATCATAATGATAGTGCCTAAGCAAAAGTTTCTCTTTTCCCATCATAGCAAAAAGTGAATCATTTCTAAACGACACATTGATTATACCATAAGCAGGATTATCAAACAGCCCATCGTAATCTTTTAAAGGATGTGAAGGTTTGGTATTTAAAACGTGGGCACTTTCAGCTGTTTTTTTCGCTGCCTTCTCCCTTTCTTTCGCTATAGCTTTTTCCTTGTTGGTCCTCCCGTTCCAATCGATAGTTTTCAATCCTAACACCCTATCGGCAATACTGCTGTATACGATTTCCGGAACACCTGAGGTGTTTTGATTGGTTAAAACTACAATACCCAAATTATCTGTCGGAAAAAAGGATACACTAGCCGAGAAACCATTAATATTACCCCCATGCTCTACCATATAATGGCCTCGGTAGGAGTTAATCATCCAGCCAAAACCATAAGTAGACAGGTAAATATCATTGTCCTTTGCCGGCAGGCCTCCATCTCTCACCATTTGAGAACTTGCAGCCTCCCTGATATAAGAGGTTGGTAAAATCTCTTTTCCTTTATAAGATCCCCCGTTGATCCACACTTTTAACCAATGCGTCATATCGTTTACACTGCTATTGATGCTTCCCGCAGGTCCCATTCCATCTATATTAAAATAATCGATCTTTTCAATAGCACCTTTATCATTTATGGTATAGGGTAAAGAAGCATCATTATCCTTTTCGAATTCAAAAATATTAGTATTGGAACGGTTCATTTCCAAAGGATCGAAAAACTTTTCTTTAATGTTCTGCTCCCAGGTTTTTCCGGTCAGTTTTTCAACAATCATACCCTGCGCCAAAAACATAAAGTTATTGTATTGCCATTTCTCACGCACAGGAGCGGTTGGCTCCATGTAACGCACCCTCTGTATAATGCTATCGCGGTTGGAAGTATTAAAAATAAACCACGATAAATCATAACGCGATAAACCAGTGCGGTGACACATCATATCGCGCACGGTAATCTGGCTGTTCATATTATCATTATAAAACTTTAACTGCGGTAAATAAGAGGTAGCAATGCCATCAAATGATAGCTTTCCTTCTTTTTGCTGCAAACCAATGAGTGCGGAGGTAAAAGATTTAGTACTGGAACCAATAGCAAAAAGTGTATTCGGCGTAACCGGTTTTTTGTTTTCTACATCGCGGTAACCAAAACCTTTACTATAAATTACCTGATCGCCTTTTACCACAGCTACTGCAAAACCAGCCACCTGCTGATCTTTCAAGATTCTGTTTAGCAAAGTATCAATCCCGGCTAAAGGATCGCCGGTTTTTTGTTTTTTGGATTGAGCAAAAGAAGATAGTGCCATGAAACACAGCAAGAACACATTTAGAATACGTTTCATTTTAATTTAGGTGAGATTATGCCTCCTAAATTACAAATGATAATGAGATTATTTGTAATTATATCAGAAAGGGCATAATTTTCAGCCATTAAATTAGCCTATTTAATTTTTCATAAAAATCAATTAAAATGACTGGGGAGTTTTTTGGATTGATAGGCTACAAGGAGTCGTCATCGAGAATTAATTCCGATCCGTTATGCAATAAGCTTAAAATTAGCTTGGCAGAACATTCCGTGGTTCCCATATTTACTTAGGACATTTTTTTTATAGATTTTGTGGCATTATGCTAACTTCCTTTCGAAAACAAACAGGTTTTACCGAAGCACGCTGTCAATCCCAAGTGGCAGAAGAATCAAAAAAACAGTTGCAGGATAAAACAAACGGCACCAACAAACCTGAAACGCAGTGGTTTTGTGTTCATAAGCGATAATTTAATTTTAAGAAGAATTGAACACAAACAAAGTGCCGCTGTTTTTTTGATGAGCGTGGGAAGGTGAGAGGACACATTGCTGGATTGACAAAGCGCTTTGGGTACTTTGGCGCTCCAAAGTACCATGCCCCGCGGCATAGAGCGCTAGAAGAATCTTTATAAACTGACAAACGAAATAATTTTATCTAATTTTAAACCAACTCTAATAAGCCAGAAAAAAATCTTTCAGTAAAAGTTTATATGCTTTGGTATGCTCCCTTAAAGATTGGTAAATATTAAAATCACTTTCTTTTAAAAGCGTTTCGCCCTTTTTCAAACAGATCACCTGCCTGAAGGTTGGCTTATTTTCATCGGAATGCATATGGATCCGTTCAGCAAGCGATAAATCATATTGGGCTGCGATCGCAATCACTTCATCAGCTTGTTTAACCGGCAAAACAAGCCAAATCTGCCCATCATCAGCCAAAAGTGAGTTTGATTTTTCAACCAATAAGCTGAAGAAATCTTCACCTGCATGCCGGGCGATACCCTTTCTAAATTCTTCATTCTTTAAATCATTTACAAAAAACGGTGGATTGGAAACAATCAGATCAAATTTTTCATTATGGTTATATTGTTCAATTGCGATATGGTTAATACTTAACCGCTCACTGAAAACTGACGACTGGAAATTCCTTCCCGCTGTTTTCGCAGCTTGTCCGTCTATTTCTACCGCATGTATATGTGCATCAGGAAAACGTTGCGCTAACATCAAGGCAATTACTCCGGTACCTGTTCCGATATCCAATATATTTTTAGGCGCATGGTGATTTGCCATAGCCCCGATTAAAACCCCATCGGTGTTAATCTTCATGGCGCAACCTGTCTGATCGACTTCAAACTGTTTGAACTTGAAAATACTCATCCTAAATCTCGTATAATTCTAGTGGCAAACCATCCGGATCAGCGAAAAAAGTAAAACGTTTATCCGTAAATTCGTCAATACGGATCGGCTCGGTCACAATCCCCTGATCACTTAACCGCGAAATCTCCTTCTCAATATCTTCTACCTCAAAAGCCAAATGGCGTAAACCCTGAGCCTCTGGCCGCGATGGCCTTGCAGGTGGATTTTCGAAAGAAAAAAGCTCGATCTGATATACACCATTTACGGCAAGATCCAACTTATACGATTTCCTTTCAGTCCGGTAAACCTCTGCCAAAACAGTAAAACCCAATTTATTCACATAAAAATCTTTCGATTTTTCGTAGTCAGAACAAATAATGGCAATGTGGTGGATGCGAAGCATAAATAATGATTGAATTTTGACTGAGTAAATGATCGACTTAGCGTTTAACAAAAATGCGCATTCTCTAACTGAATTAACCAATAATTATTTCAACATTCCATCATTCAAAATTCACTCATTCCATCATCGGCCATTCTCTCATTCAATAATTCTCTCATTCAATCTTTATATTTTGACATTCAATCATTCAAAATTCACTAATTCAATCAGTGTAGCACACCAGTTTTTTCATTTTAAAAAGCTATTTTTGCAACTTCAAAAAAAAAGCATGATTCATTTCTTCTATTGTCATCCTGAGCCTGTCGAAGGGCAATCGCAGGCGATTTTTGTTTTACAAACAGACAAAGCGCTTTCTACCACTGATATTACTAAACTTGAATGGTTATTTGGCGGCGCCAAAATCTCGCAAGAAACAGCCCTGACAGGTTTTTTCGTTGGACCAAGAGCAGCAATGATTACCCCATGGAGTACCAATGCTGTAGAGATTACCCAGAACATGGACATGCAGGGAATCATCAGGATTGAAGAATTTAAGCAGGTTGACGAAAACTTTGCAGATTACGACCCGATGCTTTCTCAAAAATACGACAAACTTGATCAGGAAGTTTACACCATCAACATCAAACCTGAACCGATTTTAGAAATTACCGACATTGCGGCTTATAATAAACAGGAAGGACTTTCTTTAAGTGATGAAGAAGTTGAGTACTTAAATACATTAGCAAAAAAACTAGAAAGACCTTTAACCGATTCTGAGGTATTTGGTTTCTCACAAGTGAATTCAGAGCATTGCCGTCACAAAATCTTTAACGGAAAATTCGTAATTGATGGTGTAGAGCAGCCTACTTCATTGTTTAAGCTGATCCGCAAAACATCAGAAGAAAATCCGAACGATATTGTTTCGGCATATAAAGATAACGTAGCCTTTATTAAAGGCCCGAAAGTACAACAGTTCGCACCTAAACGTGCAGATGAGCCCGATTATTACACCACTAGCGATTTCGATTCAGTAATCTCTTTAAAAGCAGAAACACACAATTTCCCAACAACTGTTGAGCCTTTTAACGGGGCTGCAACCGGTTCCGGTGGCGAAATCAGAGACCGTTTGGCTGGTGGCCAGGGTTCTTTACCTTTAGCCGGAACGGCAGTTTACATGACTGCGCTTTCGCGTTTAGAAGATAACCGCCCATGGGAACAAGGCGTTGAAGAAAGAGAATGGCTGTATCAAACACCAATGGATATCCTGATCAAAGCATCAAACGGTGCTACCGATTTTGGTAATAAATTTGGTCAGCCGCTAATTACAGGTTCGGTTTTAACTTTCGAACACGAAGAAAATAACCGCACACTGGGTTTTGATAAAGTGATTATGCTTGCCGGCGGCATCGGTTACGGTAAAGCCAGTCAGGCACAAAAACTTAAACCACAAGAAGGCGATAATATCGTGATCTTAGGTGGCGAAAATTATAGAATTGGGATGGGTGGTGCAGCAGTTTCATCTGCTGATACCGGTCAGCACGGAAGCGGTATTGAATTAAATGCCATTCAGCGTTCAAATCCTGAAATGCAAAAACGTGCTGCAAATGCAGTTCGTGGCATGGTAGAAAGCGATCACAATTCGATCATTTCTATTCATGATCACGGTGCAGGCGGTCACTTAAACTGTTTATCAGAACTGGTTGAAGAAACCGGTGGTTTAATTAACCTCGATAAACTGCCAGTGGGCGACCCTACCCTTTCGGCCAAAGAAATTATTGGTAACGAATCGCAGGAAAGAATGGGATTGGTAATTGGCAACGAGCACATCGAAACCTTACAAAAAATTGCCGACCGCGAGCGTTCACCTATGTATACTGTAGGTAAAGTTACCGGCGATCATCGTTTCACCTTTAAATCGGCCACTACCGGTTTAAAACCTATGGATTTTGAGTTAGCCGACATGTTTGGCAGCTCGCCCAAAGTTGTAATGGAAGATACCACGGTAGACCGTAAATACAGTGCACTTAATTACGATGCTACCCAATTAAACACCTACTTAGAACAAGTGCTTCAATTAGAAGCGGTGGCTGCTAAAGATTGGTTAACCAATAAAGTAGACCGTTGTGTGGGTGGCCGTGTTGCTAAACAGCAATGTGCAGGTCCATTACAATTGCCATTGAATAACTGTGGTGTAATGGCCTTAGATTTTCAGGGTAAAGAAGGGATTGCCACTTCAGTAGGTCATGCGCCACTTTCAGCCTTGATTGATCCGGCCGCTGGTAGCCGAAATGCCATTGCAGAATCACTATCAAATATTGTTTGGGCGCCTTTAAAAGATGGTTTAAAAAGTGTTTCACTTTCTGCCAACTGGATGTGGGCCTGTAAAAACGAAGGCGAAGATGCCAGGTTATATGCAGCCGTTAAAGCCTGTTCTGATTTTGCCATCGATTTAGGAATCAATATCCCAACCGGAAAAGATTCATTGTCGATGAAACAGAAATACAAAGATGGTGATGTAATTGCGCCAGGAACGGTAATTATTTCTGCCGGGGCAAATTGCGATGACATTACCAAAGTAGTTGAACCTGTGTTGCAGAAAGATGGCGGATCGATATACTACATCAACCTTTCTAATGATACTTATAAATTAGGCGGTTCATCTTTCGCACAGATTTTAAACAAAATAGGTACAGAAACACCAGATGTAAAAGAAGCTGATCAATTTAAAACGACTTTCAATACATTACAGCAGTTAATTAAAGCTGATAAAATACAAGCTGGTCACGATATTGGTAGTGGTGGTTTAATTACAACCCTATTGGAAATGTGTTTTGCCGACCGCGATTTAGGCGCTTCGATCGATTTGTCTTCTTTAGCAGAAGCAGATAGCATTAAAGTATTATTTGCAGAGAATATCGGCATTGTTTTCCAGGCTGATGCTTCAGTTGAAGAAACTTTTGCCCAGGCTGGCGTTACTTTCCATAAAATTGGTGAGGTGAATACATCAGCTAAGCTGGAAGTTAAAAATGATACAGATAGTTTTAGTTTTGATATCGACCATTTACGTGATGTTTGGTTTAAAACTTCTTATCTGTTAGATAACAAACAAACAGGTAACGGTTTGGCGAAAGAACGTTACGACAATTATAAAAACCACGTTTTAAATTACAGTTTCCCGCTTACTTTCGATGGTAAAAAACCGGTAATCGACGAAACTAAACCAAGACCTAAAGCAGCCATTATCCGCGAAAAAGGAAGTAACTCCGAACGCGAATTGGCAAATGCCATGTATTTAGCCGGTTTTGATGTGAAAGATGTACACATGACCGATTTAATTACGGGAAGAGAGACTTTAGAAGACATTCAATTTATCGGTGCAGTAGGTGGTTTCTCTAACTCTGATGTTTTAGGATCAGCAAAAGGCTGGGCAGGTGCATTTTTATACAACGAAAAAGCAAGGGTAGCTTTAGAGAAATTCTTTGCCCGCCCTGATACTTTATCTGTTGGGGTTTGTAATGGTTGCCAGTTATTTGTAGAGTTGGGCTTAATTAATAAAGACCACGAAGAAAAACCGAAAATGCTGCACAACAAAAGTGGCAAGCACGAAAGTATTTTTACTTCTTTAACCTTACAGGAAAATAATTCAGTAATGTTATCTACACTGGCTGGAAGTACTTTAGGGGTTTGGGTATCACATGGTGAAGGCAGATTCTCGTTACCATACACAGAAGACAAATATAAAATCGTAGCTAAATATGCTTACGAAACTTATCCGGCCAGCCCGAATGGTTCTGATTACAACACCGCAATGTTGTGCGATGAAAGTGGTCGCCACCTGGTGATGATGCCGCACATTGAGCGTTCATTGTTCCAATGGCACTGGGCAAATTATCCGCAAGGCCGTAAAGATGAAGTTTCTCCATGGATGGAAGCCTTTGTAAATGCACGCAAGTGGATTGAGAACAAGGGATAAGAGTTGATGGATGATGTAAAATGGATGATGGACTTAAAAACCATCATCCATTTTTTATTCATTAGTTATCGTCATTTCGAGCGGAGTGCCTTATAGTGCGTCATCTCGACTGAAGCGAAGCGAAATGGAGAGATCTATAATAGATTTCTCGACTGCGTTGCTCTACGCTCGAAATGACGCAACTATTTAAATCAGATTACATAAAAAACGGCCCGGGCACCGCCCAAACCGTTCAATTCACCTAACCCTACATCTCCCTAAAAACCAAGAGCGTTAATAGAAAGTCATCCATCTTCCATCGCACATCTTCCATACCTTTCTAGTTAGAAATCTGAAAGTTAATGGCCATATTATACCTTACACGCACCGGAACACCTTTATTTTTCCCAGGTTTCCAAAGTGGCGATTTTTTAATCACTTTAATTGCTTCCTCATCACAGCCAAAACCGATTCCTTTAATTACCGATACATCAGTAATAGAACCATCTTTTTCTACCACAAAACTCACAAATACTTTTCCTGCTGCGCCTTCATCCTGAGCTCTTGATGGATACCTCAAGTTACGCTCCATATATTTAGACCAGGCTTTGGCACCGCCGGTAAATTCAGGGTATTCATCAGCTCCTAGATAAATCTCTTTATCTTCATTGGTTCCATTACCTTCTTTAGCGGTTCCTGTTCCATCACCATTACCTTTTGTATCTGGAATAACCAAATTTGGAGCTACAAGCCCATCTTGTGTTCTATCACTGATCACAGCATTCTCAATTTCTTTAATTGTTGGCGGATCAGGAAGATTTACTTTATTTACAACAACTATATTATTGGATAAGGCTACCGTTTTAACCTTAACCGGTTCTGCTTTTTTGGGTTCAGGTTTTTCCTCTGGTTTAGGCAGATCCGGTTTCATCTGGTGAATCACATCCGTTAAGTCTATAATTTTTGCCGTTTCTACAACCGCTTTTTCTTTAGGAACCAATTTTGCATAAATTAAGGGAGAGAAACAGGCAAGTACAAATAAACTACCTGATACAAACAGTGCCCTTGTCATAATCTTCGAAGATTTAGACCTTAAATCGTAAGCACCATAGTTTTTGTTGCGGTTTGCAAATACAAGATCGAGCCACTCGGTTTTGTATACGTTAATTGAAGAGTTGAACATAGCTTTTATTTTTATACCATGATGCAGCAAAATCTTCAATTCCACAAAACATTCGAAAAATCTATTTTCTTTACAAAAAATGAAATTTCTCACCCGAAAAACATTTTTTTATTTCATTTTCAATAAAATTCATAAAAACAACACGATTCTTTTACGAGAATTAATAAAATATACTATTTTTGACAAAAAACATAACGAATTAATGAAAAGCTTAAGAACCATCGCATTAAAAGAGGCTCAAAACAGAATTTCACCAGAAGTTAAAGCACCAGCGGCAAAAATTTCTGACTTTTTTGGCGCTAATGTATTTGATAAGAAAAAAATGAGAGATTTCTTATCTAAGGACGTATATGAAAAATTAATATCATCTATCAACCAGGGTGAGTTAATTAATTCAGACGATGCCAACCAAATTGCAACCGCTATGAAAGCTTGGGCAATGAGTGCCGGCGCAACGCATTATACGCACTGGTTCCAGCCATTAACAGGTACAACTGCTGAAAAACATGATTCATTTTTTGAGCCAAGTGGCGATGGAGCTATCGAGAAATTTGCAGGAAGCGCATTAGTTCAACAAGAACCGGATGCTTCTAGTTTCCCTAACGGTGGTATCCGTAATACTTTCGAAGCCCGTGGTTATACCGCCTGGGATCCATCATCTCCAGCATTCATTATGGAAAGTAAAGCAGGTAAAACCCTTTGTATCCCTACTGTTTTCGTATCTTACACAGGGGAAGCGTTAGATTATAAAGCACCTTTATTAAAAGCATTAGCTGCATTAGATAAAGCTGCTGTTGATGTTTGCCAGTATTTCGATAAAAGCATCACTAAAGTAAATGCATCTTTAGGTATTGAGCAAGAATATTTCCTTGTTGATGAGTCGTTATTTAACGCCCGTCCGGATTTATTGTTAACTGGTCGCGCTTTATTCGGACACATGTCTGCTAAAGGTCAGCAATTAGAAGATCACTATTTCGGTTCTATCCCTGAGCGTGTATTCAGCTACATGGTAGATTTCGAAAACGAAGCTTTAAAATTAGGTATCCCTTTAAAAACCCGTCACAATGAGGTTGCACCATCTCAGTTTGAGTGTGCGCCAATTTACGAAGAAATCAACTTAGCAATCGATCACAACCAATTGTTGATGGATTTGATGGAAAAAGTTGCCCGTCGTCACCACTTCCGTGTTTTGTTACACGAAAAACCATACGCAGGTATCAACGGATCAGGTAAACACAACAACTGGTCGCTAATTACCGATACAGGTAAAAACTTATTGGCACCAGGTAAAACACCTAAAAACAATTTAATGTTCCTTGCTTTCTTTGTAAACACCATCAAAGCAGTTAGCGAGCATGCCGATTTATTACGTGCAAGTATTGCATCAGTAAGTAACGATCACCGTTTAGGTGCTAACGAAGCGCCACCTGCAATTATCTCTATCTTCTTAGGCTCACAATTGAACGATGTATTAGATGAGATTGAGCACTCACGTATCAGCAAAAAAATCAAAGAAGACAATGCACTTTGGTTAGGTATCCCTAAAATCCCTCAGATTTTATTAGATAATACCGACCGTAACCGTACCTCTCCTTTCGCATTTACAGGTAACAAATTTGAGCTTAGAGCTGTTGGATCTTCAGCAAACTCTTCTGCTCCAATGACGATCTTAAACGCAATTATGGCCGAGCAATTGGTTAAATTTAAAGTTGAAGTTGATAAATTGATCAAAAAAGGTGATAAAAAAGACATCGCTTTATTAACTGTGATCAAAAAATACATCAAAGAATCTAAAAACATCCGTTTCGAAGGTAATGGTTATAGCCAGGAGTGGGAAGATGAAGCTGCAGCACGCGGTTTATCAAACATCAAAACTACACCAAAAGCTTTAGATGCTTATTTAACGGAGAAATCTGCTGATTTATTTGCTACAACTGGTATTTACAGTGCACGTGAGATTCATGCCCGTCATGAAATCATGTTAGAAAACTTCTACAAAAAACTTCAGATCGAAGCACGTGTAATGGGCGAAGTAGCGAACACCGCTATCATTCCTGCTGCAATTGCTTATCAAAATTCTTTAATCGCAAACGTACAGGGATTAAAAGCAATTGGTGTAGATAGTAAAGTTTCTATTGATATCGTTAAAAAATTAACTGAGCATTTAGAAATTGTAAAAACCAATATCGATGCGATGTTAGAAGAACGTAAAGTAACCAACAAAATCGAAGATACCCGCGAAAAAGCGATTGCCTACGATGAGAAAGTTAAATCTTACTTCGATATCATCCGTTACCATGCTGATAAATTAGAGCAAATTGTTGACGATAGCGTTTGGCCTTTACCAAAATTCAGAGAATTATTATTCATGAAATAAGAAAGGCGTAAGCTAAAAGATTTAAGGCGTAGGGTTTATACTCTACGCCTTTTTTGTTTTCATAAATCCGTTATTGCGAAGAGAACGATGAAGCAATCTTACAACGATCGCTACTACGCAAGTCCATCAACAGCAATTCCGAAGTAGCGTCCTCCTAAACTTGTTTTATTA
>Ga0190271_10000206_pt1 | contig 29182 bp, 26 predicted proteins | sample Popmic356T_FD_133747 | JGI IMG/M metagenome (GOLD analysis project Ga0190271, IMG submission 133747) | Populus adjacent soil microbial communities from riparian zone of Weber River, Utah, USA - 356 T | ecosystem: Environmental > Terrestrial > Soil > Riparian zone | place: USA: Utah | collected...
GGCGGATGTAGCCGTAACCGGTCTCGGGAGTGCGCGCAACGATGCCGAACGCGACCAGCTTGCCGGCCGCGGCGGCCGGAATCGCCTGGCGAATGGACGCTTGGAAGGCGGCGAGGTCGCGCAGCACGTGATCGGCCGGCAGCACCAGCATGATCGCGTCGTCGCCCGCGATCTGGCGCACGGCATGCGCCGCCAGCGCAATGGCCGGCGCGGTGTTGCGCCCCACGGGCTCTAACAAGATGCCGGCAGGAGGCAGGCCCATTTCGCGAAGTTGCTCGGCGACCAGGAAGCGGTGCGCTTCGTTGCACACGACCACGGGAGGGGTGGCATCCGGGAATCCCGCGAGCCGCGCGGCCGTGTCCTGGATCATGGTGCGCTCGCCGGTCAGCGCCAGCAGTTGCTTGGGGAGCAGTTCGCGCGACAAGGGCCAGAGGCGCGTGCCCGAACCGCCGGAAAGAATCACTGGAACGAGTTTCATTGGGCCGGAATGGTACGCGGTTTATAAGAGTGGGTCATAAATACACGAATCTCGTGGTAATATGCGCCGCATGAAAAACATCACCATCACGCTCGATGCCGAGACCGCTTCATGGATTCGCGTGCATGCAGCGGAGAAGAACGTAAGCGTGTCGCGGCTGGTGGGAGAAATCCTGTCGGAGAAGATGGGCCACCGGCTCGCGTACGAGCAGGCAATGCGAAGTTTCCTTTCGAGACCGCCCTTCGATCTGCAAGGCGAGCCTGAACCCTATCCAACGCGGGATGAGATTCATGATCGCTCCCGTTTTCGTTGACACCAACGTCTTCGTCTATGCGCGCGACCCGCGTGACCCTGTCAAAAGGGCGCGCGCTTCCGAGTGGCTCGATTTGCTCTGGCGAGAACAGCGCGGCCGCACCAGCGCGCAGGTGCTCAGCGAGTATTACTCGGTAGTCACTCGCAAATCGACGATGGGTGTGCCAGCCGAAATAGCCTGGGAATACGTCCGGGCCCTGATGGCGTGGAACCCGCAGCAGATAGACAGCGCCCTGCTTGCGCGTGCCTATGTCATCGAAGGGCGGCATCGTATCAACTGGTGGGATTGCCTGATCGTCGCGGCCGCGCAGGCTCAAGGCTGTGCACTCCTGCTCACGGAAGATCTGCAAGACAAGGCCGAATACGGTGGGGTGACCGTGCGCAATCCGTTTCTGCTAGCCGTCGCAGAAGAAGGTGGCGCGTACTCGGTTTCGCATCGCCTCACCTCGCGCCACCGTGGCCGCGGCCGGCCACGTCGCAATCCCAAAGTCGCCACCGCCTCCTAACCCGGCATCGTCTCGCCACGCCCGATCGCGTAGTACTTGAAGCCCTGCTTCTTCATCATCGTCGGGTCGTACAGATTGCGGCCGTCGAAGATCACCGGCGCCTTGAGCGTCTTCTTCAGATGGTCGAAGTCCGGGCTGCGGAATTCCTTCCACTCCGTGACGATCACCAGCGCATCGGCGCCGTCCAGGGCTTCACGGGCTCGTGCCGCGAGCGTGAGGTCCGGTCGATCGCCCCAAACGCGCTTCGCTTCCTTGCCGGCGGCCGGATCGTAGGCGCGAACCTTTGCACCCGCCTTCCACAACGCTTCGATGAGGATGCGGCTCGGCGCCTCGCGCATGTCGTCGGTGCCAGGCTTGAAGGCCAGCCCCCAGATCGCGAAAGTCTTCCCGGAAATGTTGCCGCCGTAGTGCGCGAGGATCTTCCCCGGCAACACTTCCTTCTGTGCCTTGTTCACGGCCTCGACGGAGTTGAGGAGCTGCGGCTCGTACTTCACGCCGCGCGCCGAACGCACCAGCGCCTGCACGTCCTTCGGGAAACAGGAACCGCCATACCCGAGGCCCGGGTAGATGAAGTGGTAACCGATGCGCGCGTCCGAACCGATGCCGACGCGCACTTTTTCGATGTCGGCGCCGAAACGTTCAGCGAGATTCGCCAGCTCGTTCATGAAACTGATCTTGGTCGCGAGCATCGCGTTGGCCGCGTATTTCGTGAGCTCCGCCGACTTCACGTCCATCACGATGACTTTTTCGCGGCTGCGCGTGAACGGCTCGTAGAGTGCGCGCATGAGCTCGGTGACGCGCGGATTGTCGGCGCCCACCACCACGCGGTCGGGACGCATGAAGTCTTCGATCGCCGCGCCTTCCTTCAGGAATTCCGGGTTGGATACCACGTCGAATTCGAGCTCGGCGTCGCGCTTCGAAAGCGACTCGGCGACCGCCGCACCGACCTTGTCGGCAGTGCCCACCGGCACGGTGGACTTGGTCACCACCACCTTGTATTCGGTCATGTGCTCGCCGATCGTTCGCGCAACCGCCAGCACGTACTTGAGATCTGCCGAGCCGTCTTCGTCCGGCGGTGTGCCCACCGCGATGAGCTGCAACTGGCCATGTGCCACACCATCGGCGGCCGAGGTGGTGAACCGCAGGCGTTCGGCTTCGACATTGGCCTTGATGAGGGCGTCGAGGCCGGGCTCATGGATGGGGATTTCGCCCCGATTGAGGCCATCGATTTTTTTGGCGTCGACATCGACGCACAACACGTCGTTGCCGGCATCGGCCAGGCAGGCGCCCGTGACCAGACCAACGTAACCCGATCCGAATATGGTGACTCGCATGTGTTCCTGGCGTACGCCCGGATGGGCGCGAAGCGAGGAAGTCTAACGAATTCGCCTTACAAGAGCGGCGGGAGCGACTGTAGGACGCTAGGAGGGTCGACTATGGCCTGGGACGGAACGCCGAAAGCTCGCGAACCTTCTCGTCGTCACTGAGGACTGCACCACTGATGCGCGAGCCGCCCTGCAACCAGACATGGTCCTGCACATCTTCGGTCGGCTGGTACTCGGTCACGGCGCGAAGCAGGATCTCGCGGGCGCGCTCGCAGTCGAACCGCGTCGAGGCCATCGCCAGTTCATCGAGCATGTGCCGCATCTGTTCCCACGGCAGACTGTGTTCCATGGCGCGCAGGATTCGCGGATGTTCAGTACCGGTGACGTTCTTGCCGATGAGCAGTTCTTCGAACAGTTTTTCGGCGGGTCGCAGGCCGGTGAAGCGGATTTCGATGTCGCCGTCCGGATGCTTCTCGTCGCGAACGTTGTAGCCCGCGAGCTGGATCATGCGCTTCGCCAGATCAGCGATGCGCACAGGGCTGCCCATGTCGAGCACGAACACGTCGCCGCCGGAGCCCATGGAGCCAGCCTGGATGACGAGCTGCGCCGCTTCCGGAATGGTCATGAAATAGCGAATCACATCCGGATGCGTCACGGTCACCGGACCGCCGTCGCGAATCTGTTCGCGGAACAACGGCACCACCGAGCCCGAAGACTCGAGCACGTTGCCGAACCGGACCATGCAGAAGCGCGTGCCGTGGCTGCGCTGCTGAAGCCCCTGCAGCACCATCTCCGCCACGCGCTTGGTGCATCCCATGACGTTGGTGGGATTCACCGCTTTGTCGGTGGAGATGAGCACGAAAGTCTCGACGCGGCACTCGAGCGCGGCTTCGGCGGTGTTGTAGGTCGCGAAGATGTTGTTGTGAATGCCCTCGATCATGTTGTGTTCGACGATAGGCACATGCTTGTATGCCGCCGCGTGATACACGGTTTGAATCGCGAACGTGGTCATGATCTCGCGCACCCGATGCTTGTGGTGCGCGTTGCCGAGCAACGCGATCAGCTCGATGCGTTTGCCGATCCGGACGTTGGCGGAGCGAAGCTCGCGTTCGATTTCATAGAGGGCGAGCTCGGACGCTTCGAGCAACACGAGCCTCCGCGGCGACAGTTCCATGATCTGGCGGCACAGCTCGGACCCGATCGAGCCGCCAGCACCCGTGACCAGGATGGACTTGCCGCGGATACACGCGCTCAGCAGGTCCGGACTCGGAGGAACGGGATCGCGGCCCAGCAGATCGTGGACGTCGATGTCACGGATCTCTTCGAGACGTGCCTGGCCGGAGACGATTTCGCTGATGTCGGGAACGGTCTGAACCTTGAACCCTTGCGCGGTGAGCTTTTCGATGATTTCGCTGCGCCGACGTCGCGAGGCGCTCGGCAGCGCGAGGAACACCAGCTCCAGGCCGCGGTGACGGCGCAACTCGAGCAGCTTGTCAGGCGAATGCACCTGGAGACCGCAGACGCGGGCGCCATGGAACTTCTTGTTGTCGTCGACGAATGCGAGCGGACGAAAGTGCGGGCTGGTGGTCAGCGAAGTGCACAACTGCGCTCCCGCCGAGCCTGCGCCATAGATGCCGACCGGCCTGGCGCTGACGTTGCCCATTCGCAGCAGTTCGCGCGCACCGAATCGTGAAGCGCCGACATACAGGACCGCGAGCGCGAAGTAGATCGCGAACACGGCGACGGGCACCGGAGATTCGATGGCGAAACGGTTGATGACGACCAGCGAGATGGTCGAAACGCTGACGCCAAGGGCGATGGCGAGCGCGGCGTGAATCCCGAGGAAGCGAATGACCGCGCGATAGAGTCCGAGCCGCGTGAAGACCGGCACCGTGAAGAGGACGGTGGCCGCGTACAACCAGCGATTGGCGTTGAAGTCGGTGGCGTAGGACCCCGTATGCAGCAGGAAGGCGGTCCAAAGGGCGGCCGGCATGGCGATGACATCCGACATCACCATGATCAACTGCTTGGAGCGCCTTCCGAGAAATCTTGCGCTTCTCATGAAACGTGCGGTTCGGCGTCGCATCATGCGTCCGCGAGTCCTATTCCCTGTTTTTCGCACTTTTCATCCAGTATCGAAATTCCGGTCCAATCAATTCATTGACTCGCTTGAGTAACGGCCTGTTTTTCTTAGCCCGCATTCTGCGGGAAACTTTGAAAGACCAATGTCATTATGTGTCATGAACTGTCGTTTTCTCACACCCTCGGGCGAGAAAATTCCTACGAAGGCAACGGCTTTCCATGGACAACCCTAGGATTATTGGCATTTCCGAGTAGTCGCGAGCTAACGACGTCGGTAGTGAGAGCCACCGAGAACAGGTCTAACCTGCCTTGTGAGATTCAGGTCTCACTTCCCGACGTCCGGACCCGCAGGCGAGCGCCAGGGCGACCCGTGGGACCCAACAAATCAGCCGCCATGGGCGGTAAATCGGACACAAAGCCAGGCCCAGGCGCAAGCCACAGTAGATTGTTTGGTAAACAGGCGACTGTGACCCGCAGGTGACTGTTCCCGCGACGCGACTGCCCATTGATAGGCGTGGCTTCGATGAGCCTCGAAGACCGCTCGCGGCGAGCCGGGCGGTGAAGCAGGGTCACCATCGAATCTGTGAAGAAAACGCCTCCCAGGCTCAGCCATACGGAGAGCATGGTCGCGGTCTCGCGCGTCGCTGCGAGCCCGACGACCGCCAATGTGAAGCCCAGATAGCCGCTGCCCACCCACGTCACCCACGTCACCCACGAAAATAAGCGCCGGGGGCCATGAGCGTGGCGAAGTCCTCGGACGAGCACGCCACATCCTTCAAAAAGACATTTTTACTATCTGCCGCGAGGACGCGAATTCTCTCACCTAAGTACAGGTTTTTCTTGAGGTTACGTCCCGGACGGGTCTAAGGCCGGATCGTGTGGAACGTAGGCAGTCGGAACGAGTATTTCGGCGTCAACTTTCAGGGATCGTGCGGAGGGTTTCCGCTAATTGTTCGGCTACGTAAGCATGGGCCAACTCGTTCCAGTGCAGGTCGAACGGCGCCTCGTCGAGCCTCCAGGGATGACTTCTCTCATATGCCGTGAATGCGGGCCCAAGATCCATCACCCGGATGCCGCGCGCGCGGGCCACCGCAAGGAGAGCATCGATGTCAGCTTCAAGGGCGAATGAGTGGGAATGGCGGCCGCGATAGAACATCAGGATCGTCTTGTTAGCAGGTATATGCCTCGCCAGGCCGTCGAGGAAGTACTCCGATACCCCCCGTGCGGTGTTGCTATCTACGTGCACTTTCGGCAACGTCCCTCCAAGGCGCGCATGGAGCGCGAGATTGTCGTAGGCGTATCGGACGAGCATCGATTCGTTGAGCAAGCGTTTAAGCAGCGACGCGGGTGGGCGGTCCTGGCGGACCAGTTCGAACCCTGCCCCCGACCTGGCGAAACTGTAACCACCGGGCTTCCTCACGACACTTTCTTCGACGTCACCAAGCACGATCAGCATGACGACGACCGCTGGCTCATATCGAGCTACGCCCCATTCCGCCATCGATAGATAGTCCGGGAGCGAGCCTCCGGCGCGACTGAGCGCGATCGCCTCGGCAGGCGCGATTTGCGCCGTCAGCTGTTCGTGCATGCGCTTGCCTGGAGTCACCGCAGCCGCCTGAACGAAGCTGTCACCTATGATCAGGACACGCGCTGGTGCGTCGTTGCGATAGTCGTACGTTGCCGGAAATCCGTCATTGTTCAGCGTGCCGCGCCGCGCGCGGCGGAAATTCCACCCAGTGGAATAAACATAGGGCGAGTGCGCGGTGCCGCGCAGCACGGGATTGGCAGCGTCCATCGGCAGGTAGTGGTATCCGGTGGCGACGGGCATCCCGCGCAACGCGAATTCGGCCGCAAACACACAAGCCACGAAACCGAACGACAATGCTGCAATTTGTCTGAGCATCAGAAGTTGAAGTAGATGAATTGGGAATCCTGGCGTGATTCACCGATCGCCGCCAGCAGAAGTATCCAGAACCACACCGCGCCAATAGTCGCGAAAACTGCGCGCGAAACACTGGCCGAAGCACGCTCGACAATTTCCCTGGTATTCGGGGCGAACCATACCAGCGCCAAACCGAGCGCCAGTATGCCGCCACGGTAGTAGTTGGAATCGCGGGGAATCCAGTATTCGATCAGCAGCCGGTCGAGGCCGCCTCCCGATAGCAGTCCGACTTCGGAGATGTGCCGCAGGTCCACCAGGCCAGCCAGCATGCGCCAGGCACCGTCAAGGGTACTACAGCGAAAGAATACCCAGCCGACGACAACGGCGACAAAAGTGAGCGCGATTCCGATGAAACGGGATGGCCAGAGTCCTGGCCGACGGACATTCCGTGTCAGCTCGTTCCAACCATGATTCACGGCCAGGTACAGCGCGTGCAGCCCTCCCCACACGACAAATGTCCAGTTCGCGCCGTGCCACAACCCCCCTAGCAACATCGTGATTGCCAGGTTGGTGTAACGCCGTACCGGACCGCGCCGATTGCCACCCAGCGGGATGTACAGATAGTCGCGCAGGAATTGCGACAGCGTCATGTTCCAGCGACGCCAGAAGTCGATGATGCTTCGGGCTTTGTAAGGAGAATTGAAATTCTCGGGCAAACGGATCCCGAACAGACGCGATATTCCGATAGCCATGTCCGAATAGCCGGAGAAATCGAAATAGATTTGCAGCGTGTATGCGAGTGCGCCCACCCATGCTGCGGCCAGCGTGGGCGCGAGCCCCTGGTCGGCGCCGTCGAATATTGGATCGGCATACTCGGCGAAGCTGCTGGCCAGCAGCACTTTCTTCGCCAACCCGATCATGAAGATCGAGAGGCCAACGGCGAAGTTGTCGGCACGTGCCCGGTGGTTATCCAGATTGTCGAACTGCGGCATGATCTGCCGGTGATGGATGATCGGACCGGCGATCAGGTGCGGAAAATAGGCGACGAACAACAGGTAGTTCACGAAACGGTATTCGCGCGTCAATCCCCGGTAGACGTCGACGAGGAATGCGATCTGGGTGAACGTGAACACCGAAATGCCAAGCGGCAACAAGATCTGCGGCGATGACCAATCGTTGCCGAGCGCGGCGTTCGCCGCCTCGAGGAAAAAGTTTGCGTACTTGAAGTACGCCAGCAGCGCGAGATTCAGCGATACCGCCAGCCACAGAAGATGTCGCGCGGTGCCTGTGTCCTGGCGTGCGGCAATGCGGCGCGCCAACAGGTAGTTGAACGTGATCGACGCGAGGATCAGAAGGACGAAGCGCGGGTTCCAGTAGCCGTAGAACACCAGCGAGGAAAGCGCCAGCCACGACGCGCCAAGTCTCGGCGAATAACGCCCGATCAAGAAAAAGCCGGCGCACACCAGCGGCAGGAACAGCAGCAGGAATTCGAAAGAATGGAACAGCACGTCGCGTCAGCTTCGCGGCGCGGCCAGCGACATCCAGTAGATGATCGCTGTCGCCAAGCCGATCAACCCCTGACTGCGGCCAACAAGGTTGCCAGGATGATCCTGATGTCGTCGATGAACGTATGGGACTCGACATACTTCAGGTAGTACTGCTGCTTCACGGGCAGGATTTCCTCGATGTACGTGCGTTCGGGATCCGCGGCGTTGGCGAGCATCTCGTTCTCGCTGCGGAACTTGACCGAGGCCCAGTCGGTGATGCCCGGCCGGACGGACAGCACCTTTTCGCGCGTGGCTTCTGGGTACACCGCCATGTACTTCGGGACCTCCGGCCGGGGTCCGACGATACTCATCTTTCCGGACAACACGTCGATGAGTTGCGGGAGTTCGTCGAGCTTGTATCGACGCAGGAACGTCCCGGCGGCAGTGATGCGCGGGTCGGCACCGACGGTGACCTGGAGGGCAGCGCCCGTCGGGTCGCCGCGCATGGTCCGGAACTTGTGGATGAGAAAGTTTCGGCCTCGAAGTCCGACGCGCGTTTGCCGGAAAAAAACCGACCCTCTCGAATCGAGTTTGATCCACACCGCGAGGCCCAGCAGCAGCGGCGACAGGATGATGAGCGCCACCAGGCTCACGCAAACATCGAATAACCGCTTCAAGTTGGATTCGCCGCGATCAACGCGCGTACCTCTCGGCAATGGCCCGCACCGCCCGGATGACGCGGCCGACATCGTCGTCGGTCATGCGCGTGTAGATAGGCAGGCTCATCGCCCGCGAATACACATCTGACGCGACCGGAAAACTCTCGGGCTTGAGCTGGTAGCGATCGCGCCAGTACGGCTGAAGGTGCAGCGGAATGAAGTGGACGCTGCAGCCGATACCCTGCTCCGCCATGAGTTCGATGAAACGCCCGCGGTCGACCTCGAGCGACTCGAGCTCGAGTTGCAGTACGTACAGGTGCCATGAATGGACTTCGGCCGGATGAGCGACGACGGGTGTCCGCAATGGCAGCCCGGCCAGTTCCTTCGTGTAACGTTCGGCGATGGAGCGTCGACGCTCGAGGAAGCGCCAGGCCTTCTTGAGCTGATGTATTCCCATCGCCGCTGCCGTGTCCGGCATGTTGTACTTGAAGCCGGGCGCGACCACTTCGTAGTACCACTTCGGCGCGGTGGACGTGTACCGGTCGAATACATCCCGGTTGATCCCGTGCAAGCGCATCGTGCGAATCCGCTGCAGGAATTCCGGATCGCGCGCGACCACCATGCCGCCCTCGCCCGTCGCGATAGTCTTGGTGGCGTAGAAGCTGAAAACAGTCGCATCGGAGAGCGTGCCTATCATGCGCCCGCCGAAAGTGGCCGGCAGCGTGTGCGCGGCATCTTCGATGACGCGCAGGCCGCGTTCGGTGGCGAGTTTCTGCAACTCGTCCATCTCGCAGCTCTGACCGGCAAAGTGCACCGGGATGATGGCCTTCAGCGGTTCGCAACCGGCAGCGGCCTCGCGCGCAGCTTGCGGATCGATGTTGAAGGTGGTCGGGTCGATATCCGCGAACACGGGATCTGCCCCGAGATAACGGACGACCTCCGCCGTGGCCGTAAACGTGTACGGCGTCGTCAATACCTTGTCGCCGGGCCCGATTCCGATGGCTTCCAGGGCCAGATGCAGCCCTGCGGTTGCCGAGTTGCAGCTGACCGCGCCGAACCCCTCGCCGATGAACGCCGCGAACTGCTCTTCGAAGCGCTTCACTTTTGGCCCGGTTGTTATCCATCCGGAACGCAGCGAATCGACCACCTCGGCAATTTCTTCCTCGCCGATGTCTGGCAAGGCGAAAGGCAGGAAATCGATTGCCGGCTTGGGTTGTACGCTCATTTCTGTCCGTTCCTCTGCAACTCGCGAATGTATCGATTCATCGGACGTTTCCCGGAGCGCGTGATCTCGGTGTCGAGAGTGAAGCCGGCCTTGAGATAGAACCGGTTGACCGACGCATTGTAGTCGCGATCGGTCAGAAGATAGACGGTCGAGACACCACGCTGCACCGCCGCGTCGCAAAATGCGTTCAGCAGCGCCCCCGCCAGACCCTTCCCGCTGGCCAAGGGACGTACCGCGATGCTGCTGACGAGCGCCGCGTCGGTGCGCAGCGCCGGCGCCTCGCCGCGATAGGTGACGCCCCGCAGGAGTCGTCGCCCGACAAACCAGGGACGGCGCGCAAACGCACCCAACGCATCGAAGCAGAATGCCGCTCCTTCCTTGAGAAGCAGCTTCCGGAAGAAGTTCGCCGGCTCGACGGTTCCGACGACGAATCCGGCCACGCTTCCATCGGCGCGGGCCACGAAGCTCAGCGCGGAGGGATCACGCACCACCGCGGAATAGAAACGCCGCAGGAAGCTCTCACCGAGCGTGGTGAGGAAGAAATCCGGAAACGCCTCCCGGTGAATCTCGACGATGTCGCGAACGTCGTTCGCCGTGGCGCTTGTGATGGTCATGACCGAGTCATCAGGCCAGCGAACAATTTGCGATAACGTTCCAGCACTTCGTCCTTCGATTGGTTCGCTTCGAGGTAAGCGCGGCCGGCCAGGCCGAGCGAGCGCGAGCGCGCTCGATCGTCGCGCAACGCCACGATCGCGGCCGCTAGCGCGGTTTCGTCTTCGGGCTCCGTGACGATTCCCGCGCGCGCGGTCGATACAAAGCTGGCGGTTTCCGAGTCGCCATCGACAGCGGCAATGACCGGGCGCGCCGCGGCCATGTATCCCAGTACTTTGCTGGGTATGGACGTTCGGCCGTGACCGCGCAGCAGAGTGACGACCGAGACGTCGCCGAGGCTCTGCACTTCGTTGAGCCGCTCGCGTGCCTGGAACGGCAGGAAATGCACTCGTTGAAGTTTGCGGGCGCCGGACTCGTGCTGCAGTTCGGCGACGAGCGGTCCTTCACCGACGAACACGACGTGTATATCTGCATGAGGCTGCAGCAGGGCAGCGGCACCTAACACGACCTGCGCGCCGGAAACATGCCCTATGGTGCCCGCATAGAGGATCACGAAAGCGTCCGGAGCCAGCCCGAGTTCAGCGCGAATTTGCGATGGACGGTCCAGCGGACGAATTTCTTCGAGATTGATCCAATTCGGTATGACCGTGACGCCATCGCGACCGGCACCGCGATCGACGCAATGCTCGCGGAATCCTTTGCTGATGACCGCGAGCGCGTCGGCGCTTCGATACGCCCAGCGCTCGAGACGCTTCAGCATGCTGATGACCCAGCGATTGCGCACGAGCCCAAGGCTGATTGCCGCGTCCGGATGCAGATCCTGAATGTTGAACACCAGTGACGCACGCCGCATGCGCGCCAGGGCGATCAGCACCGGCGCGATCGTCAAGGGTTGCAGTACGCCGAAGATGAGCCGCGGTCGCACTCGCCAGATCGCGACCGCGCACACGAGCATGGTGAACGTCAGGTAGCCGGCAATACGCTGCATGCGGCCGCGTGGACGGCCTCGCTGGTTTTTCCCGCGCAGCAACGCGCCGACCCTCAGGATTCGCAAGCCCGGACGTGGCTGTTCGATCTGCAGAAAGCGATTGCGCCAACCTTCGAACAGAATGCCTTCGGGATGATTCGGGACCGAGGTGATGACGTCGACCCTGATGCCAGCATCGGCCAGGTGATGCGCGAGCTCGTACATCATGTGACCAAAAGGCGCCACCTCCGGCGGAAACCACGCGGTGACAATTGCCACATCGCACGTCGATGCTTTCGTCCGAGCTGCTTCGACGCTGATCGGATTTTCGGCCGCGGTGCTCAATCCAATGGCACCCGATTTCCGGAGGGCGCGGGATGCAGTGTCGCGCCGACGCTGCTCGTGCGCGGCGTGAGGTAGCAGAGCGCGATGATCATCGGTATGCCCACGGAAAGAGTTCCGATCATCGTCGATGACACGCCACTGCCCAGGACGCTCATGCCAAACGGCTGCAGCATCAGCACGTAACACAGGATGAATCCCACGTTCCGCTTGTTGCCCGCGAGGAGATTGTTGAATCCCTTCAAGAGCATTCCCAACAGTAGCGCGCCTATCGCGATGCCTGCGTACCAGAAGTTCATGTACATCTCTCCGAAGAACCCGATGGGAACGCCGGAAGAACCGTAATACGTGGCCCCATAAATCTTCTCGCCGATGTAAGTATCCATGTTTACCGGCTTGCCCGGCCACAACTGGCGAGGTATCACCGCCGTGATGAACTGCACCAGCGTTCCGCCAAGCTTGTAGTCCTGAGTCTCGTCGACGTAGTCGACGATGTGACCGGCCTTGCTCGCGTCGATCCCGCCGGTAGTCAGGACCATCGGCGCGATCACGGTCATCGGAGTGATGCGATCGGCGAGCGACACGCCGGTCCCGCCACGAAGTGCCGACGTCACCATGAAAAGCGCGATGACCACCGGAGAGACCACGACGAACAGTTTGACCGGGAACCGCTGCCGTTCCAGGTAGTACTTGATGAATAGGATGTTCAGGAACGCGAAGATGAGCGCGCCGCGACTTTGACTGTAGAACGCCATTGCGAGCGTGACGAGCAACCCCATGGCCATCATGCGGCGACAGAATTTCCGCATGCGCGCCGACTTCTGCTGTCGGGATTGTGCGTACGCGACGTAGACAACCAGATTGGACAGGCCCACGAGCAGGCGCAGGTATCCATACGACTGATACTCCGACAGGTCCTGCGACAGTCCGCGATGGCTGGAGAGCATTTTCCAGGCGAAATCCGTGGCGCCCTGAAACGTTGCCGCAACGAAGGCGGCAAACGCGGCCATTGAGAGCAGCAATGTGAAGGTGAGCAGGCGTCGAAGGCGACGCGGGTGGAACGGCTGAATACGGAAGATGCGGAAGTCGAGAGGAACGGCACGGTTCCGCGGAAGCAGGTAGCCGATCACCAGGAATACGAAGCCGAACAGCAAGAGCGCCATCGACGCCACCATGAACTCCGGCGGCTGCCCCAGGAAGAAGATGTTTTCGAGATCGACGCTCCCGCCCGTGGTTTCGAAGTCAATGAGGATCGAGCGCGCGAACACATTGAGAACCACGAAGTAGAACAGGTAGTTCCACGGAGAGAACAGGTCGTACCGCCCGCGGTTGACCAAGATCGGGATTGCCGCGACCAGGCACACGAGCACCGCGAGCACGGTGAGGCTGTGACCGGTCGCCGCCGCGGCGCAACCGAGCGCCAGCATCATTGCCAACGCGATCGAGACGCCCAGAACGCTTCCGCGTATAGCGTCCGGACCACTCGTTGCAAAGATGCTGCTCAACCGAGCACCTGCCGGTAGATGGCCGCGGTCTGCTCGTAGGTGCGGCGCCACGAGAATTTTCGCGCCTGATCGAAGCCCAGCCGGCGCAGCTCGGCGCGGCGAGTTGGCGCGGCACAGGCTTCGATGGCATCGGAAATGGCCCGCGCATCGGGCTGCTCAAGCAGGATGCCGGCGGCACCCGCGACTTCCGGGACGGACGAGCGCGCCAGCGCCACGAATGGACAGCCAGCCTGCATCGCCTCGAGCGGAGGTATGCCAAAACCTTCGTAGGCGGACGGATACAACAGGCAAACGGCGCTGTTGTACAACGCATTGAGCTCTTCGGTAGTCACGGCGCCGCAGTGCCGGTAACGCCCCGGGAGTTCGCGCTCCAGCAATCCCTTTTCCTCCGGCGTGAAAGCACCGCCACCCACCGCCACCAGCGCGAATTCGCGCGTGAGCGCCGTTCCGGCCACCGCTTCGGCGAAATTCTTATAGCCGAGTCGCGAGCCGACGAACAGCACAATCGGCCGTTCGGGCGCGGAGACTTCTACCGGCCTGAACTCCTCGTTCGCCGCCAGGTGAGTGACGAATACCTTCTTCATGTCGCAACCGGGCACGTACTCCTGCAGATCGCGACGCGTGTTCTCCGAGATGCAGAGAACCGCGTCGGCGCTGGCAATCGCGCGCCGCTTCTGCGCTCCATGAACCAGCACGCGAAGTCCCGACCAGTAGCGTTCGTAAGTGAAGTCGTAGGCCGAGACTACATTGCGCACGCCGGACTGCGATGTCGAGCGGTAGTAGCTCGTGTGCAGAAGTCCCGTCGACAGGCCGCCGAGTGACCGGTAGCGCTCCGCGAAACGCGGCTTGCGATACATGAGCTGCTGCGGCTGACAGCCGAAATTTGCAGGTTGGAACGCCGGGTTGTGCACCAGCAGGCGTACGTCGCAGGTTTCCTCCAGGGCGTGTTTGAGCAGCTGCCGGAAGTACACGGCTATTCCACCGGAGTGACTGCGCGACGTGAAGATGATTCCATCCAAGGTGATCATTTGGCGAGGTTCCGGTTGAACAGCGCGCCTAACAGCACCGCGGTCCGTTCGCGGTGCACCGCGAGATTGCCGATGAGATACAAGGCGCACACAGCGATCACTGCGGGTATTCCCACGAGCAGATCCGCGAGCATGCAGAAGAGCGGGAAACAAAGCGCAATGGCTCGCTCGCGGAAAGTGCCTTCCGAAAAGCCGATGCGCTTGGCGTAGATTGCGATGCAAAGCGCCAGTGCGAAATGCAGGACGACGCCAATTCTCACGATCGCAAGATAGGCCAGCCCGTCGACCAGCAATGTGCCAGCCAGAATGAGCATCACCACGAGATATCCGCCGAGCACTGGTGGAAGGCGCGAATTCACGTTGAGGAAATTCGACTCACCGAACAGGAGCAGGCTGTACGACTGGAACAGGCAGAAATAGAGAATGAACTGTACCGAACCCGCGTATTCGGTCATGAACCGGTTGAACACAGGCTGGGCACACAGCGCGAGCAGGACGGCACCGATGACACCCAGCCGGAAGAACACATCGGAGATGCCGGTGGCACCCGAAGTCGTCGCGCCACCGGCGGGCAGGTACAACCGGCTCATGGTCCTGCTGGCCAGCCCCCACGAGACGGCGTTGAGGCCGAAAAGCAGCATGACACTGATGTTGGCGGCGAGTACCACGTGGCCGACGACATCGCCGAGCTTCATCGCGTTAGCGATCAACACGAAGCAGGAATTGAAGACGACCACGACCGCCGAGAACATCGCCGCGGGAATGCCGATGCGAATCAGGTCCTTGGTAATCGGCCATGACGCGGCGCGCCAGCTCACCGTGCGCAACGTGGCGAGATACCCCAGAAGGCTGGCGATAAGCCCGGCCAGCAGGCACAGCAGCGCTCCGCGCACGGTCATCCACTTCCAGAAAATGCCGACGAGCAGGAGCGCACCGCCTTGATAGACGAACTCCATGCCGGCGACCTTTGCAAGCCGATGTTCATGGCGATTTATGTTGATGAAGATCTCGTTGACGATGCTCGCGAGACTGAGCAGGCCGATCAGGACGAAATAAAGCGGCACCTTTTCCACGCCGAAGTGCAGGACGGCGAAGATGCAGACGATGATCGATCCCGCGCCGAGTCCCCAGCACAACGCGGAGCTGTAGATAGTCCGCGTGTCGGCATCTCCATCGGCATTGCGGGCAAGGCGGATCGCGACGCCCTCGCGCACGCCGAGCGCGGCATAGCTCAGGTACTGTTGCAGCACTATCAGCGTGCCGAAGATGCCGTATTCGCGCGCGCCGAGAATCGCTGCAAGCGCGAGACCGCGCGCGCCATTCAGGATCATGTTCACGACTCTGAGGAGGACGAAGTTCAGCATCAGGCTGCCGGCCGGCGTGGGATTCTTACCGTCATTTCAATCGAGCTCGCCGTAGTAGTCGGTTGGCTGCCTGAAGGTCACTCCCTTTCTATCGAGCATCGGCCCGGCTTCCTTGGCCTTTCGCGCCCGCTGTAGGTACGGCTTGTACGAGTCCTCCCGAGCCCGGAGATTCGTGATGAAGCGATCGAGCTTGGGGCCCGGGGCGGCAAAGGAACAAAACGCTCCGATCCTTCGATGCTCTTCAGGAATTGCAAGCGCGTCCGGCCAGACTTCCTCGAGACGCGGATGCATCGCGATTCCGGGAAACAACCGCGCCCGTTTGTTGTTGCCGCTGTGCGTGAGACGCATGTTCCACAGCACGAGATCGCCATAGCGGCAGGCGACATCCAGCATCTGTCCCTTTCGATGCGTGGGGATGTCGTGCGACGCGACGCGCACCTTCAATCCTCCCGAATGGGCACTGTGATCCTGGCAGTAGAAGCCGCAGCGGATCAGACCATATTCCCCCTGCCAGTCCTCCCTGGTTCCGTCATAGCGGTCGACATTGTCCTTGTGGAATCCGCGGGCACCCTCGCCGAATTGCACGGAAGAGTCGCCGTAGTAGACCGGCGACTCCACGTTCAACAAGGCGCGCAGCACGCGCAGCAACTCGTCGCGGAAGAAGATGTAGTCGTATTTCTCCAGCTGGCGAATCGCAAGGACGTCGCCCAGCAGAAAGTCCGCGTCGGGATAGAGCGCGTTTTTCGTGACGCCGGACGCGCGCGCCGCGTCGTATAGTTTGCTCTCGAGCAGGGAACGCAAGTCTTCCTTCGAATTGCCGGGCAGCAACTCGCGGAGCACGATCAATCCGTGCTTCCGGAACCTCTCGCGTGCGGCATCGAGGGGATATTCCCCGGCAATGCGTTCAACGGTGATATCTGCTGTTGATACGGAAGTCATCGCGATGGAGATCCTGTTGTGTTGGCGATCTGGATGAGCGTGGCAAATACCGAACGCAGGGACTGCGCCGAGCGGGCACTGGGCACCTCGTAGGTCTGTACGAAGCCGTAGTAGTCGAACATGTCATCCTGGCCGGCCCAGTAGTACACCACGGCCTTGCCTGCCAACAGCGCGTCGGCGATGACGTTGGAATTGCCGGTCAATACCAGGTCCATGCCCTCAAGAAATTCCTGGAAAGGCAGGCGTCGCGCGAAGCTGAGCGCGAAGCCGCGTCGCTCCGCCTCCGCGGTTATTTCCTTGATTCGCGAATCCGCGTCGTGGATCCGGTACGTAACCCTGGCCCCGAGTCGCTCGACCTCGTCGGACATGTCCTGAACAGACTGCATCGTGTCGTAGCTGTTGACGCAGATGGCGATGTTGCGCAACGGCGTTTCGACTCGTTGGCGCGCGCGGGCGTCGAGGCTGCCGAGCACGTGGATGCGCGCGGCATCGAATCCCTTCGACACCATGAGCCGGCGCGTGTGCTCGAAGTTCACATGAAGCTCGTCGTATCCACGGTCGACCATGATGATGCCCGGGGTGGTGGCATGCTCGAAAAATGCGCTGCGCTTGCCGCTCGCGACCGCCGCCCACTGAATTCCGATGGACGTGGGGTGAATCATGTTGGTGGTCACGATCGTCGAGTTCTCGGCGTCGGACAAGACCGAACAGAAGGACTTGTACAACATCCACCCCAGGGCCGGGTGGGCGCTCCTGGGCAGATAGCGAAAACCCTTGATCCGCACCACCAACACCAGGAAGCGCAGCAATTCGCGCGCCGCACCCAGCGTGCCGAGCCGGGCGCGCACGATGCCGAGCGATTTCATCTCGAGCGCGATCACTCTATCGACCCGCAGCGCAGCCGGAGCCCGGGCTATCGCGCGCCGTTCGTTCTCGAAGATCACTAGCGCGACACGCTCGCCCGAGCGGATGGAGTATGCGGTGCGATCGCGCTCGATACGCGAGAACAAGATCGAACGCAGCAATACGAAGGCGGTGCGCAGCCAACCGTGGCGGTACTGAATCGAAAGCGCGAAGTGTTCCTGCTCCACGAACAGTTCCTGGACGATGCGCTCAACCGTCGGCCGCTCTTTCATTCCTGCACTTTCCCAGTGCTTCTCACAGTGCACCTCAACCGAAACGCTCCGCGACACTGGCGGGCCTATCCACGCTCGAAGTCGTCCGCGTCGAAGATCGAGGCGCAGATGCCCTTGTCGGGCCGCAACACCGGAATGCCTTCGACCACCGGGAAGGCCAGCAGCGCGTTGCGCGAGTAGAGATACCCCTCCCGCGAGTCGAGCGGGCCATAGGTGATCGGGCAGCGCAGCGCGGAATCCGCCACGCTGTCGCCCGACTTCTTGCGGATCACATGCGCGTAGGTCGGATTGAGGTCATCTTCGGTCCGCGCCATCTTGATCACGTCCACGAGCTCGAGCTCGGGGATCGACGCGATCGCCCCTTCGAGATTGCGGATGTAGCCGAGCCGTTCCATGCGCTCCCGCCCTGCCGCGCTGTTGCGTTCGTAGCTGGGCTCGAACAGCACGAGATACTTGCGCGCGATGCGCGCAAGCTCGGTGATGGCTTCCGCTTCGCGGCCGCCGTTGGGCTCGAGCGCGTGCGATGTCCACACCACGTCGACCCCACCAGTGGCCAGCGGCAGATTGAATAGTGTGGCAGCTACGGGATGGATCTTGCCGCGCAGAGTCTCGTCGAGCTGTTCGCGCACGTACTTTCTTCCGACGGCGAGGCGGCTCAGGCTGATGTCGACGGCATATCCGGTCGACACTGGCGCATAACAAAGCGCCGCGACCGGCGCGAGCGTGGTCATTTCGCCGGTACCGACGTCGATGACCGAATCGCCGGGCGCGATGTGCCTGCCCAGGATGCCGGCCAGCTCTTTCTGATAGGCGACTTCGAGATCGCGGTAACGCTCGACGTAGCGGATGTACGAGCCCGCCTGCATGTCGTACGAGATTTCGACGAGCTGGTCGGTGTTGTAGCGCGTGCCGAGACTCTGCTTGAGATGCGCCATGATGTTGACGCCGTCACGGTACAGTCGGCGGATCTCCGACAGGTCGATCTTGTCCGGCCCTTTCATCCCAGGAACTCCCAGGACATCGGCGTGCCCTTGCGCACGTCGCGGCTGACGCGACGACCTAACAACATGTCGTAGTACTTGGGCGGCAATCCGAGGCCGGGCCGGACGCAGCGCAGGTTGGTGCGCGTGAGCACCTCGCCCGCCTTGACGTCTTCGGCGACGTAGATGGACCGGCGGAATACCAGCGACTTCTTCTCGGCAGCGGTGGGACCGTAAGAAACCCGTCCCAGCGATTGCCATGCACGCTCGCTCTCGACGATCAGCGAACGCAGCTCGTCGGGTTCGAGCGAGAACGCGCTGTCCACGCCGCCGTCGGCGCGGCTCAACGTGAAGTGTTTTTCGAGCACGGTGGCGCCATGGGCGACCGCCGCCACCGACGCACCGACACCCATGGTGTGGTCGGACAGGCCGACCTCACAACCGAACAACTCGCGCATGTGCGGAATCGTGAGCACGTTGGTGTTGGACGGCGTCGCCGGGTAGGTGCTCGTGCACTTGAGCAGCACGAGATCGCGACAGCCCGCTTCACGCGCCGCCGTCACGGCCTCGTCGATTTCGGTGGGAGTCGCCATACCGGTGGAGATGATCATCGGCTTGCCGGTGGCCGCGACCTTGCGGATGAGCGGCAGATGGATGTTCTCGAACGACGCGATCTTGAACGCCGGTACGTTGAGCGATTCGAGGAAGTCCACCGCGGTCTCGTCGAACGGCGTGCTGAAACATTCCATGCCGAGATCGGCCGCCGCTTTCATGATCGGCGCATGCCATTCCCAGGGCGTGTACGCGAGCTTGTAGAGGTCGTGCAGGCTCTTGCCCTTCCACAGGCTCTTTTCGTCGTTGATGAAGAATTCGCCCTCGTTGAGCGCGAGCGTCATCGTGTCAGCCGTGTACGTCTGGATCTTGATCGCGTGCGCCCCGCAGGCGCCGGCCGCGCGCACGATCTCCAGCGCACGATCGAGCGACTGGTTGTGGTTTCCCGACATCTCCGCGATGACGAACGGCGGCGCGTCGCGACCGATCTGGCGTGTTCCGATTTTCATGACTCGTTCACCTTTGACTCTGATCTGTACTGACCCTTCGACCACACCCACTGCTCACCGTCACGCTCGAATCCGACGCGCGTGAAGGCCCGTTCCGAAGCGCGATTTCCGGGCACGATGCCCGCGGTCAATCGCGCGACGCGCGGGTTACCCGCCTGCACGGCGCGCTGCGCATTGCGCAGCATCGCCGGACCCAGGCCGAGGCCGTTGAGTGCGGGATCCAGGTAGATGGATACCTCGGCGCTGTCGCCCTCGATATCCAGCCGCAGCACGCCGACGTCGATCGACGCGCAGCGTGCGATGTAGATGCGGCGGCGCGGATCGTCCACCGCCTTGTGCCACCACGCCCGATGATGTTCGAACGGGATCTCGGACGAATCGCGCGAGAAGCCGCGCGTATGGGGATGGTTCCGCCACTGCCAGCTCTGCGCCGCGTCGTCAGCCGTGGCCGGACGCAGCTCGATCGAGTCCGCGCCGATCAGCACCGCCAGGCGCCTGGCTCCCAGGCCATCGACGAGGACGCCCGCGCGCCGCGACCACCGCTCGAGCAGCGCGGGGCGCGCAAGCACGCGTGTAATGAGTTGCGCGAGAAGCGCGGCATCGAGCGCGGATGCCGGGCCGAGCGACAGTCCCGTGCGCCGCGCCGCGAGCGTCTGCAGATTGAAGCGCTGGTTGTCGGCGGTGGAAAACATCAGCGCGGGTACGCCGAGACAGCAACGTTCCCAACTGATGGTACCCGCGGCGCCGATGAGCAATCGTGATTCGGCGAGCAACTCCGCCATGCGATCGGTCTGGACGTGCAGCCGCACGTCGGCCATCGCGGCGCATTGTTCGCGGATCTCGCCCGCGTGCGGATGCATGGCGCCGATCACCACGTCGAGCGGCGGACGCGGTGCGCCGACGAGCCGCCAGGCCGCGAGCACCCTGCCCGTCGCATTGCCGGCATCGCCGGCGCCGGCGGCCAGCAGCACGCGTGCGCGCCGCGAAATTCCTGCGCTCGAGGCGCGCAGTTTCGCGAACTCGGGACGCAGCAGCGCAAACCTCGGGCCTAACAACTCGCGGCAGCCCCGGGGCACGAGTCCTGCATATCGATCCGCCCGCGTCTGCAGGTTCTGGTCGAGCAGCCAGTCCGCGTCATGGCGGCGATCGGCGAGATCGTCGATCGCGAGGATACGTGTGGCCTGCGCGCGTACGTGCTTTTCCCAGACGGCGTCCAGCCCGTAGTGATCGACCACCAGGCAAACGACAGGCGGGATGCCCGACAACGCGGCGAGCGTCGCCTCGGCATCGGCGACGGCGTCAGGAGCGCCGGCCCCTGCCGGCCAATCGGGGATGCGCACGAGCCGCCGTCCCTGCGTATGAAAGGTGTGCTCGAGCTCTTCGGGCAGCCGGGCGGCAAGGAACGTCGACTCGATGCCCGCGGAGTCGAGCGCCTGCGCGAGCGCCAGGCAACGCATGGCATGCCCCGCGCCGATATCGCGCGATGCATCCACGCGGAAGGCCACGTGTCGCGCGGGACTGTGTGCCGGCGCGTTCACGTCGGCACGAAATTCTGGCGCACCGGGATTCCGGCCGCCGCGAGTGCGGCCTTCGCACCCGCAGGTGTCTGCTCGGTGAAATGGAACATGCTGGCCGCCGCGACCGCCGAGGCGCCGCCCTGCTGAATGGCTTCGACCATGTGCGCGTAAGTGCCGGCGCCGCCGGAGGCGATCACCGGAATGTCCACCGCGGCCGCCACCGCCGAAATCAGCGGCAGATCGTAACCCTCCATCGTTCCGTCACGATCCACGGAAGTCAGCAGGATCTCGCCGGCGCCGCGCGCGGCCAGCTCGCGTGCCCACGGCAACGGGTCCATGCCGGTGTCCTTCGCGCCGGAGTTCACGCAGACGGCGCACCGGCCGTCGTCGCCGCGACGCACGTCGATGCTCGCGACCACGCACTGCGAGCCGAAGTGCTGGGAGGCGCGCGTCACCAGGTCCGGCGCGGTCAGCGCCGCCGTGTTGATGCAGACCTTGTCGGCGCCGGCGCGCAGCAACGCGACGATCTGGTCGATGGAGGTGATGCCGCCACCGACGGTCAGCGGTACCGAACACGCATCGGAGAAGTCGGTGACGGAATCCACGTCGGGTTCGCGCCCTTCGCCCGTGGCCGTGATGTCCACGAGCACCAGCTCGTCGACGTCGCGCATGTTGTACACCTTGAGCGCCGGCAGCACGGAACCGACGCGACGCCAGCTGTTGAAGCGCACGCCCTTCACGAGGCCGAGCCCCTTCCAGAGCAGCGTCGGGATGACGCGCACCTTCAGCACGGCGTGTAGTCCAGGAAGTTGCGCAGCAGCTGCCGGCCGGCCTTCGAGCTCTTTTCCGGGTGGAACTGCGTGCCGAACACGTCGCGATGCCGCACGGCCGCCACGACATCGACGCCGTAGTTGACGGTGGCGACCACGTCTTCGGGCCGCTCGGCCTGCATCGCGAAGCTGTGCACGAAATAGAAGTCGGACTGCGCCGGGATGTGACTGAACAGCGGGGTGTCGGCGACCAGTTTCACGTCGTTCCAGCCGACGTGCGGAATGCGCAGCGTGCAGCCGAGCGTGTCCAGGCGACGCACGGCACCGGCAATCAGCCCGAGCCCGTCGCTGCCACCATGTTCTTCGCCGCGCGTCGCGAGCATCTGCATGCCGAGGCAGATGCCCAGCAACGGTCGCCGTTCCTCGAGCACGAGCTTGCGCAGCGTGTCGACCCAGCCGCCGTCATTGAGTCGCGCCATGCCCTCGGCGAACGAGCCGACTCCGGGAAGCACGACGCGCCGCGACTCGAACAACGCCGCGGGATGCTCGGCGATGAACACCTGCGCGCCGAGATCCTCGAGCGCGCGTCGCACCGAACCCAGATTCCCCATCCCATAGTTGACGATCGCGACCTTCACGGGTTGTCGTAGTTGAGCTTCTCGAGATTGCCGTTCTTGTCCTTGACCAGCGCCCCCGCGCCATCGCGCTTGAATATCTTCTTGTTAGTGAAGCGATCGCACACCGCGATGAATTCGTCGACGGTCATGTCGAGCGGCCGCAGGATGTCGGCGACCGGTTTGCCCAGGTAGGTCCAGGGGAACTTGCCATCCTGCTTGCGCACGATCTCGAGCGCGTCCTGGCGCGAGATGCGGTTGCGGCGCACGTGCAGGCACGCGATGTCCGTCGCGCGCGCGAAGCCGAACTTCAGGAACTTGAAATAGTCGTGGATACCGGTCTGGTGGTTGTCGAGGTTTTCGTAGTCGACCATCGACCCTTCGACCGCGCGTCCCAGCGACTTGAAGCCGTTCGCCTGCGCGATCAGCGCATTCGACAGTCCGTCCCAGGGCAGGTAGTGGCCGAGGAACAGCCCCGTGACTCCCACGCGGCGCAGTTCTTCGTCGGTCGGATACTGATACGGAAGCAAGTGGCGCTGCTGGATGCCGTAGGCATCCGACAGATCGTTGACGCGAAGGCCGAGCAGGCCACCGAACTCCTCGAGCCACCGGCGCGTGAGCACGTTGTCCTGGGCCGCCGCCGCGGGCCCGCCATATTCGTTCTGCGAATTCTCGCCCCACACGATCAGCGGCACATTGAACTGCACCGCGGCACGCACCGGGATCGTGAAGATGCCGACGTGCTCCGGCCAGGAGATGTCGCCTACTTCCGTGAGACCGATGCGATTGAGTCGCGCGCGAACCAACGGATTGGGCGAGAACTCGATGTAATCGACGCCGAGGTGTTTGATGTTGTCGATGTTCTCGCGGCCGATCGGCGCCAGATCGCAGGTCGTGGCCGTGACGCACAGCGGGTTCAGGCCGAGCTGCAGCATGCGGATGACCTGGTAGGTGCTGTCCTTGCCGCCGCTGACCGGAACGATGCAATCCCAATGCTCGCCGTTGCGTCGGTACTTCTTCAGTACTTCGTCGAGTTCGCGCCGGCGCTGGTCCCAATCGACTTCCTTGCGTTGCTCGTAGGCGCGGCAGGCGTTGCAGACGCCCTCTTCGTCGATGTGCAGATCGGGCTTGGTGTGCGGCATCACGCACCGCACGCAATACTTCAACGTGGTCACGAAACCTTCTCCATGAGGAACCAGGTGATGTCGTCCTGCGGAAACGCCGGATCGCGGCGATAGGCGAAGCCGTAATCGACGAGCCGCAGATCGGGGTAACGCTCGAGGATCTCGCCGGCGAAGTCGCGCTTGAAGAGGCGATCCGTGTGGCCGCGATAGGGAATCGCCGTCGGCGACGGGTTGTAGTACTCACACACCAGCAGCCAGCGGCCGGTGGCTTCGTACAGCTTCTGATAGGTGGCCGGCAACATCTCCGGGTTGATGTGGATCAACACGCCTTTGATGAGTGCGAGTTCGGATTTCGCGCTCACCGGGTAGTCGAAGATCGAGCCGCAGAAGACCTCGGATTTTCCGAGGAACTCGCCGAGCTGCGCGGCAGCATCGGGATTGATCTCGATGGCGCTCTGCTTCATCGCCGGATACAGCAGCTTGAGAGCGCGCAGGTTCATGCCGATGTTCGCGCCGAATTCGATGCACGAACCCACGCGGCCGGCGCGCCGCAGCGCGTGCACGAAGAAATTCAGGTTCGACGCCAGCAATGTGCTGCCTTCGTTGCGCCCGATGTAGTCCGTGCCGAAATTTCCGGCCCAGAAGGCCTCCTGCTCCGTCTTGAAACTCATTGCTTTGCCTCACTGGCCGAGACGGCCTTCTGCTGAATGTGCTGGTTGATCGCCGACCAGTCGGGATGCCGGTCGAGCAGCGCCAGTACGTCGTTCATGTTGAATTGCGGATTCGCGGGATGCAGATGCTCGAGCAGGCGCGACACCAGCGCGAAGTCCTCGGGTGTATCCACCGTCCAGCGCAAGTGGCTGAGGTCCGGCTGCATGGTGAGCGAGTGGACCCGGAAGCGCTGCGGACGCCAGTAGATGAAAGGTGTCACGTGCTCGCGCTCCGCCGGCGCTCGCGCCTCCGCATGCGCGGCGTCGAGCGCCGCGCGAGTGAAGGCTTCCACCGCCATGCCATACGGCCAGCTCGGCGCCAGCATGTTCGAAACGTAGTCGGGCGGCGGCGTGGAATCCACGAGCGTGCCGATCGCCCGATCGACGAGCGAAGCTTCGATGAGCGGACAATCGGACGTCACGCGAACGATGACGCTCGCGCCATGTTCGCGCGCGGCGATGGCATAACGCGCCAGCACGTCCTGCTCCGGCCCACGCACGAAGTCGACACCCTCGGCCGCGCACCAGCGCACCAGCGGTTCATTCGCGTCATCGTCGGGAATGGCGAGCACGATCCGGTCCGCACGCCGCGCGGCGCGCAGACGTTCGAGTTGATAGGACAGCATCGGCCGTCCCGCGATCGGCAGCAGTACCTTGCCCGGAAGTCGCGTGGATCCCATGCGCGCCTGGACGACGACGACGATCATGAGTTCTCCAGCGCCCCGCGCAGGGTGGCCACCACGTGATCCTGTTGCGCGTCGGTGAGCGCCGGGAACAACGGGATCGACAGCGCGCGCGAGTAATAACGCTCGCTCGCCGGAAACATGCCGGGCGAGAAACCGAGCCGCCGGTAGTGAGGCTGCACGTGGATCGGGATGTAGTGGACGTTCACGCCGATCGACGCGGCGCGCATGCGCGCGACCACCTCGGCGCGGCGAACTGCCGTGCGCGACTCGTCGATCTCCACCGCGTACAGGTGCCAGGACGAACGGCGGTCGGCCTTGCGGGGCGGCAACAGCAACGGCAGGTCGCGCAGCAACGTGTCGTATCGTGCGACCAGCCGCTCGCGCGCCTTCAGCATCTCGCCCATGCGCGCGAGTTGCGAAAGACCCAGCGCCGCCTGCAGATCCGTGATGCGGTAGTTGTACCCGAGATCCACCTGTTCGTAGTACCACGGGCCGTCGGGCGGGCCGCTCATTTCATCGGGCTGCCGCGTGATTCCATGGGAGCGAAGCAGGCGCAGGCGTTGCGCGAGACGCGCGTCATGCGTCGTCACCAGGCCCCCTTCCGCGGTGGTGATGACTTTCACGGCATGGAAACTGAAGACCGTCGCGTCGGCGAACTGACTACCGGCCGGACGGCCGAGATACTCGGCGCCGGCGGCGTGCGAGGCGTCCTGCAGGATACGGAAACCGTACTCGTCGGCCAGCGCGCGGATCTCGCGCAGGTCGCTTGGGAAACCCGAGAAATCCACCGGGATGACCACCTGCGGCAGCGTATTGGCCGTACGCGATGCCGACAGTTTTTCGGCGAGCGCCGCCACCGACATGTTGCGAGTCGCCGGATCGATGTCGACGAAATCCACCTGCGCGCCGCAGTACAGCGCACAGTTCGCGGAGGCGACGAAGCTGTTTGGCGTGGTCCACACCCGTTTGCCGGGGCCGACGCCGAGCGCGAGGCAGGCGATGTGCAGTCCGGCCGTGGCATTCGCGACGGCCACGCCGTGCGGCACCGAATGCGCGCGCGCGAAGGCCTCTTCGAACGCGACGATGGTGGGACCTTGCGTGAGATATTCCGAACGCAACGCACGAACGACCGCGGCGACGTCGTCGTCCGTGATGTTCTGGCAGCTGTAGGGTATGTGCGCCATGCGTCAGACGACCTGGCCGCCCTTGACGTGCAGCTTGATGAGATCGCGCAGTTGCGCGACGGTCAGGAAATCGGTGTTGGTGCCGCTGTTGTAATTGAAGCCGGGCTCCACCGGTTGCGCGTTTCCTGCCTTGCAGTACTCCGCCATCGTGTACGCCCCACCCGCCGGCAGGATCGCGAAATAGCGGCCCATGTCGACCGTGTTGAAACTGTCGCTGGCGGTGATCATCTCTTCGTGGATCTTTTCTCCGGGACGCACGCCGATGACGCGCTGCTCACACGCCGGATCGATGGCCGTCGCGACGTCGGTCACGCGATAGGAGGGAATCTTCGGGACGAGGACTTCGCCGCCCCAGGCGTTTTCGATGGACCACAACACCATGTCCACGCCTTCCTGCAGCGAGATATTGAAGCGCGTCATGTTCGGATCGGTGATGGGCAGGACACCCGTGCCACGCCGATCGAGGAAAAACGGGATCACCGAGCCACGGCTTCCCATGACGTTGCCGTAACGCACGACGCTGAAACGGATGTCGCGGCTTCCCTTGATGTTGTTTGCCGCGATGAACAGCTTGTCGGAGCACAGCTTCGTGGCGCCGTAGAGATTGATCGGCGCGGCCGCCTTGTCGGTCGAGAGCGCGACGACGCGACTCACACGACTGTCGAGACAGGCTTCGATGAGGTTCTGTGCACCGAGGACATTCGTCTTGATGCACTCGAACGGGTTGTATTCGGCGGCCGGCACCTGTTTGAGCGCAGCGGCATGCACGACGACGTCGATGCCTTCGAGCGCGCGACGCAGGCGGTCCTCGTCGCGAATGTCGCCGATGAAGTAGCGCACGCCGGGGTATCGCTCGGGCGGGAACGCCTGCGCCATTTCGAACTGCTTGAGTTCGTCGCGCGAATAGATGACGAGGCGCGGGATGTCCGGATAGCGGTCCAGCACTGTCTTCACGAACGCCCGGCCAAATGAGCCGGTGCCGCCGGTGATGAAAATGGATTTATCGTTCAACAAGATCTACCTCTGCACATGCTGTGGAAACCATCATCAGGCTGCCGGCGAGCCCGACGCGCCGAGTTCGGAACGGATCATCATCCGGATCACGTCCGGCATGCGATGTTGCGCGCGCCAGCCGAGTACGCGCTGCGCCTTGGCGGCGTTACCGCGACCTTCCTCGATGTCCGTCGGACGATGCAGCGTCGGCGACAAATCGGTGTGCGCGCGCCAATCGAGATTGAGCTGCTTGAACGCCTCGGCGACGAACTCTTCGAGGGAACTGCTCTCTCCCGTCGCGATGACGAAGTCGTCACCGCGCGGAAGCTGCACCATGCGCCACATGGCGTCGACGTACTCGGGTGCCCAGCCCCAATCGCGGCGAATGCGCAGATTGCCGAGCGTCAGCCGCTCTGCCGAACCGCGCGAGATGCGGCAGGCCGTGGTGATGATCTTCCGCGTCACGAAGCGCACCGGCCGGAGCGGAGATTCGTGATTGAACAGGATGCCCGTGCTCGCATGCAGGCCATATGCCTCGCGATAGTTGGCGACGAGCCAGAACATCGCCGCCTTGGCGACCGCATAAGGACTGCGGGGACGGAACGGAGAGTCTTCATCCGCACCCTCGCTGCCAGTGTTGCCAAAACATTCGCTCGACCCAGCGCTGTAAAAGCGCACCGGCTGCCCCAGCATGCGAATGACTTCGAGAAGATTCAGCGTGCCGGTGACGATGCTGTCGAGCGTTTCGACCGGCTGCTCGAAGGACAGGCCCACCGAGCTCTGGCCCGAGAGGTTGTACACCTCATCCGGCTGAACCTTGCGCAGCACCTGCAACACGCTGCGGAAATCATGCGTGGCCATCGACTCGAGCGAGATTCGCTTGCCGATACCGAGACGCTCGAGGTTTGCAAAGCTTGCGGTCTGCGCGTCACGTGAAGTTCCGCTGACGGCGTAGCCTTTGGCGAGCAGCAGCTCCGCCAGGTAGGCACCATCCTGCCCGGACACACCGCAGATCAGCGCCTTGCGAACCGCGGCAGTCACGACGGAACGCGGCGCCGCGTCACGAACAGCTCGAGGCCAAGAATGCCGATGACGCCGAGCGCAAAGCCCACCAGTGGCCCTAACAGGAACAGCAGCAACTTCTTCGGCCGCAAGGGTGTGTCGGCGTCGGGAGCAACGGCGCGGTCGACGACCCGGAACGCATACTCCTGCGTAACGTTCGCGAACATGCGCTGTTTCATCTGCGCTTCGATGATCCGGTTGATGGCGTCGCGCGTGGCGACCGTCGACGTCGCGGCCAATTCCCTTTCGAGGTACTGCATCGAGTTGTCGACCTGCACGATGGCGCGGGCGCGCATCTCGGCGTTGAGCCGCGTGGCGAGTTCGTTGGCCCAAGTGGCCGCCTCTTCGCGGTTCTTCCAGTCGATGTTGATTATGAAGAGGCCCGTTTTCTTGTCTTCAGCGATGGTGCGGATGCCGTTGAAAAAACGAAACGCCTTGGCCGGCGTTGGCGCAATCTTGCCGGCCTTCCATGTTTTCGCTTCCTTGTCCCAGCGATCGGCAAACAGAACGGGCATCAGGTTGAGATCGTTGATGAAGCGATCGGTGAACTGCCGGGATCGCAATACGGCGAGGGCCTCTTCGGTAGCTGCGTCGCTCGAACCCGGCGAAAATCCCGCGAGCGCCGCCAGACC
>Ga0190271_10000208_pt1 | contig 29099 bp, 27 predicted proteins | sample Popmic356T_FD_133747 | JGI IMG/M metagenome (GOLD analysis project Ga0190271, IMG submission 133747) | Populus adjacent soil microbial communities from riparian zone of Weber River, Utah, USA - 356 T | ecosystem: Environmental > Terrestrial > Soil > Riparian zone | place: USA: Utah | collected...
ACCTGAAGCGATTTAACCGGTACAGTTTGATAAACCCGTCGTTGCACACGATGCGTCCAGAGTCAGTAGGCCGAGGTGCTTCGCTACACCCGCACCTTATTCGTGACTGTTGTGAAGTATAGGCAGGTCAAGCAGGAAGTGCGCGCCCTTTGGACGGTTTGAGGTGACGGTCAAGTCGCCGTGAAGCTGCCGTACCATGCCTGTAATCACCTTAAAGCCCAGGCTAATTTGGGGCTGATCGATATCGAAGCCGTCGGGTAGGCCGATGCCTTGATCGGAAACCTCGACGTGAAGATGTCCTTCGATCTCTCGGGCGTTTACCTCGATAACGCCGCCACCTTCGGGATATGCGTATTTGACCGCGTTTGTAACCAGCTCGTTGATCAGAAGTCCTAGGGGAATAGCGTAGTCCGCCGAAAGCAGCATGGGGTCGGCGTGGCAGTGCAGAGTGTGTCCATCCGCCGTACTTTTGAGCTTCTTGCAGAGCTCACTCATGAAGTCTGCCAGTTCGACAAAACCAACGTGCGAACTGCGCCAAAGATGATCATGAACCTGCGCGATGGTGGCGACACGCAAACTTGCGTCCTCGAGAGCATTCTTAACATCCTGAGATGGTGCATCGCGAGCCTGCACGCGAAGCAGGCCGGCGACCGAGGTAAGACTGTTCTTGACGCGATGGCTCATCTCCCGCGTCAGCAGTGCTTGATACTCCAGCGCCTCCTGTAGCTTCGCGTCTGCTTGCTGACGTTCGATAGCAATGCCGAGCAATCCGGCAAAGCCGGTGAGGAAGTCGGCGTCTGCCTCATCGAATTGGCCAGGGTCCACGCTGTCAACTTCCAACACCCCGAAGAATGTCTTGCCTTCTCCGCCTCGTTCTATGAGCACGTTGATCGCGCGTCTGACGCCGTGATTCGCCAGCAGCGGAGGTGTCCGGAAGCGCGTTTCCGCCTCCAGATGGTTCGAGATTACTGTCGCTCCCGTCTGGAACGCGTATCCAGCAGGCGATCCAATGTCGGCGGCGAGAGAGACGATATCGATGGTGTCCGGGGCCCAGCCAACGCCAGCACGCACCATCAGGCGGCTTTCGTCGGGTTGATATTCTAGAACCTTCGCGAAGCGCGCCTGAAGCCCTTGGGCGCACAATTCCGTAGCCCGCTGAAGAATTTGTCTGTAGTCGCGCGTTTGCATGGCGATGCGGCCGAACTCGCCAAGCAGGGATTGCTGCCGCAGCCGGTACGGAAGCTCATCGCGGGCCAAGGACACAGTGGGAAATTTGGATAGTTCCGGGGCTCCATCAAACATCTGCATCGCGGCTCCGAACACGGCTTCCGCCCGACGATCAGTTTTGATCTCCGCCAGAGCATTAAAGGACATCATCCCTGCTCTACGCGGGCAAATCTGAGCAAAACAGCTCAAGAAAGCGCTTTTGGCTGCAAATCGACCTTCCAACGTTCACCAACGTGTGGGTGCAGCTCTGTGGCGTGGACCACCGACAGAGGCGGGTTGATGTGCGATCACCCTCTAATTCTTCCAGACGGTGCGCATGTCCGATCTCAAAAACGACCGCAAGCTCGAACTCGAATGCCTGCGCCTGGCATCGAACCTCATTCAGTTGGCGACAGAAACTCTTAATCCTGATTTGAAGGCGCATTGCGTTCAAATGGCCAGCATGTGGACCGATCAAGCGGAACAAGACCCGATCGGTCATTTTCCGTTTCGGAGAGCGTCTCGCTTCATTGATGGAGTGGCGGGGTCGCCCGGCAAATCGCCGCCTGTCGTTCTGATCGTCGAGGATGAGCCGCTGCTACGGATGCTTGCTGTCGACGTCGTCGAGGACGCTGGCTTCACGGTCCTCCAAGCTGGCAACGCGGAAGAAGCTGTTGCCCTGCTCGAATCCCGCCTGGATATTTCCTTGCTGTTCACCGACATAAATATGCCTGGCAGCATGGACGGGCTTAAATTGGCCCACGCCGTACGCAACCGCTGGCCGCCGGTAAAAATCCTCATTGCATCGGGGAAGGTGCAGGTAAAGCCATCCGATCTTCCGTCGAATAGTCGCTTTGTGGGAAAGCCGTACGAATCCGCTGCGCTCGTCGCGGAATTGCGCTCGCTGGCCGGTTCCCTGTAGTTTTACATTCGCGTTCAGAAGCTGGCCCTGTGAGCTATTTTGCTCAGACTCGAGGCTGTCAGTGCGCTCGACTCGCTCGACCGTATCCCTCTCGCGCCGCGAGGTGGTTTCCGTTCTCGAGGATCCGACCCGGACAATAGGCACGTTAGCGACACAAGCAATGCCCAAAGCACAAACGGATCATGACTTGCGAAGCAATCGACTGCTTGGTGCCCTGGAGCCCGCCAGCCGCAAACGAATAGATCCACATCTTGAGCCGATCGAGTTTAAGCTTGGCGACATGGTTTGCGATGCGGGTGGGCTTCTCAAACACGCTTATTTCCCGCAGGGTTCAGTTCTCTCACTATTGACCGTACTTGAGAATGGCGCCGCGATCGAGACTGCCAACATAGGGCGCGAAGGGGCATTCGGTCTGTTCGCTGCGATGTACAGCCGGGTCTCCTTCAACCGGTGCATCGTGCAACTCGCTGGCCATACGGTTCGCTGCCCGATCGAATTTCTGCAAGATGAATTCAAGAATAGCGAGCACGTGCGCGATCTCTTTGTCAGTTATTCGGAGACGTTGCTTTCGCAGGTCCAGCAAACTGTCGCTTGCAATTCGATGCACACGACGGAAGAGAGGATGTGCCGATGGCTTTTGATGATGCATGATCGCGCCGGTGGTGAGGCTCTCCCCTATACGCACGAATTTCTCTCGCACATCTTGGGCGCCAATCGAAAATCCATCACGCTTGCGGCGCAGTCAATGCAAACAGCCGGCCTCATCAGCTACCGGCGCGGCACCATGCAGGTCCTCGACCGCGCGGGCCTGGAGAAGGCGTCGTGCGAGTGTTACGCTATCGTTGATGAGCGTTTCGACGCGTTCCTCTCCCCACCTTCGACCGCAGTGCAGGGACATAACACACGCCGGACCGATGGTAAAACGACCGACCGAGATTGAACAATCTTCACTGACAGACGCTTGTTCCATAGTTGGCGACACAGCAGGGTTCGATAGTTTGCAGCCTTCATTTCAAATGCAAGGGATACAATCGCGGGAACTCTATGTCTGCTCCGGGTTGGGTCTATCAACGGGCTGTTTTCATGCTGCCGCAGCACAGCTAAATCGACCCCGCGCATCCATTTGCATCATATGCGCCAAGGTGCTGGCTTTATCCGAGTGCCAACCACGTCCGTTTCTAGCCTAAGGAACTAAGCACTCTCCGATCTATTGAACCGACGGCGCCTGCATTGCTGGCGTCCTTCCTCACTTCCCACTTTGGAGATCTCATGCTGCTTGCTAAGGGAACGACCGTGGCTGTCGCCGACGGCGAAAAGTTCAATCTGTTTAGCAATACCGGGGACGAGGCCCACCCAGAGTTGACGGCTATGCCTGAACCGACCATCGAGACCGTAAACAAGGGGTCCGGATCGAGCCATCAGAACAGTTCGGCTAATCCTGACGACAGCCAGGCCGCAGAGGACGGTTTCGCCGGAGGAATCGCCGGCCTTCTCAACAAGCGCGTACTGGATGGGGAGATTTCGGATCTCGTCATTATCGCCGCCCCGCGCACCCTCGGCGAACTACGCAAGAGGTACCATAAGAAGTTGTCAGAAGTTCTTCGCGGCGAAATCTCGAAGGACCTAACTGGTCATGCATTGCACGACATTGAGAAAGCTATCGCTGCGGCCTAGCGCTTGCAGCGAGCCGCCGTCCAACGGAAGCCACGCGTTGATTTCGCAGGCCCGGAACGATATCGGAACAAGGCCGTTGGCGTGTCACAACCGGCGAAGCGCCGCCTGGTTGCGAGCGAATCAATCCTGAAAGCCGAACAGGAAGCAGCGTCGAAACAGGCGATCACGCGAGCCCGCAAATATCGCGCCTGCACTATTACGCCGCTTCATTAGACTGGCCTCTTCACACAAGGAACATCATGAAAATCGCAGTATCGCTTGCCGCACTGACATTCGCAGTGCTCGCCTCCACACCGAGTTCAGCCGACATGACCTGCACACCCGCAAACATGGCAATAACCAACACGATGATGACGTCCATGGCGGACGGTCATAACAAAACGATGATGATGCATGAGTTCAACACGGCACACATCGCGATGAACAAGGGCGACCTGCGCGGCTGCAACAAGTCCATGACAAGAATAGAGGCTTGCGCAAAGAACATGCGCAGCATGTCTCCCACGGCGGGGCATCCCACCTGCGTTTGACCACGCTCACGTTTGATCTGCCTTCAAGCGTAAAAGCGAATAGCGGTCTGTTTTATACAGACTCCCCCTGGCATGCGACTAGCTTCACTGTGAACAATCAGTCCAAGCAGCGTGGCAATCACGCCTTGGAGTTTTTCTGCTTAAGCTCCGATCGTCGTCGTTAGCATGTCGAATTGGTTTCCTTGGATCATGCGTACGAGTCGATCTAGGAAAAGCCCTTTCGCACCTCCCTAGCTTGCAACCCGTGCTCCTCTGCCATTGCAGACGCACCCTAGGACGACCAAACAATTTGGTGCTCTAGATCGACAAGGCCGCCGACAAACGTCCGCATAGTCGTGATCGTTCAACTCGATGGAGACAAGAATGCATGCGCAGCAAATCATGACACGGCGCGTGGTCACGACCACGGAAGAATCCTCGATCGCGGATGCAGCAAAACTGATGCTTCAGGAACGCATCAGCGGACTCCCAGTGATGAACGGCACCGGCAAGCTCGTCGGCATCGTTTCAGAAGGCGACTTCCTGCAGCGGACCGAAATCGGTACCAAGCGAAGAAGAGCCGCATGGATCGAGTTCTTCACCGGACCCGGCAAGCTCGCGGATGAATTCGTTCACCAGGAAGGGCGCCGTGTCAGTGACGTCATGACCAAGGAGCCAATAACCGTCGACGGAGAAACCTCGCTCACGGACATCGTCGATCTGATGGAGCGGAAGGGCATCAAGCGGCTGCCTGTTGTGCGGGGCGACGAGCTTGTCGGCATCGTCACGCGGGCAAATCTGTTGCAGGCCGTCGCCAATCTGTCACGCGATGTTCCCGACCCGACAGCCGATGACGATCACTTGCGCCATCGTATTCTCATGACGATCGAGAAGCAGCTTTGGCGTCCCATTGGGTTGAACGCGGTAGTGCGCAATGGCATCGTCGATCTCAGCGGCATCATCACGGACGACCGGCAGCGCCAAGCAGCGGTGACCGCAGCTCGCAACTTCGCAGGCGTCAAAGGCGTTCACGATCACCTGTGCTGGGTCGAATCGATGTCGGGTTACTATATTGGTGGCGCTGAGGACGCTGCCGAGAAACAGTTAAAGGCTTCACAAGACGTGGCGAGCGCAGCCGGTGCCTGAAGGCGATTATTTCGATCAATGATATGCGGCATCGATTGTTTTCGGCTCTGGACGTCCGACACTCGCTGTCCCGCACGCCGAGCAAGGCTTCGATTGCCTTTGCACTTGATACAGTCGTCGTGGCCTGGGATTTCGGCCGGTCCGCCGCCAGGACCGTTGCAGACGCGCTTCCAGTTCTGGAAGCCGCAAAGCAATCTCCTGACGGTTAAAAACGAAAGAGGATTGAAACAGCGCGGTCCGGTGTAGAGCTTGCGAAGTACTTTGCGCACCATCGTGTGAACGTTGTGCTGGATGTTGTCGATGCAGCAGGTCGAGACATCGGTGCCGCAATTAAAGCGCATGCGCAGTCGCGTGGCGCGAACCTTCTCGTCATGGGCGCATATCGACATTCCCGTCTCCGGGGCTTCGTTCTTGGAGGCGCTACCAGGAGCACGCGTTTCCCGACCTCCGCTCCCCGTTCTGCTGTCTTAGTTTGCTTCTGGCCTGCCGCCGGCCACCAGTATCGCGACTGCCTGAATCAAAATGTGGTCTGTTTTATGCAGATTTGCTCATACGCATGACCTAGCTTGATGGATATCACCAAACAGTCACCGCGCGCCTCGGTCGCCCATCAGCGCTTCCTGTTCACGGCGGAGAAAACCTGCATCGACTGCCACAAGGGTATCGCCCACAAACTTCCCGACATGCGCGGAGTTCCGGGCTGGCAATAGCGGCGCGGCTCCATCGCGCGGGAAGCGACAGCGCTTCCTGTTTGCTCATTCGAAGGTCCTTGCAATTGAGCGGCTGCATTAATTGAGCAGCGCATTTGCAGCGATTCTGCTCAGAATAGTGCCTTTGGCGGTTCTTATCTAGGCGCGATAAAGCGCCGCGCCGATCGGATCGGCATCGCTCCCGGATGGGCTATCGACGCTCTCAAGCAACGCTCTTTCGGCAATTCGTCTGGATGCTGTTTTGGGTTGGTTGGCTATTTTTGTGGTCAATTCCCGAAGTGAGCTGTTTTGCTCAGGTTCGCCTGGCGACAACCGTTAATCCTGCATCATCACCGAGCGGCCTTCGCGGCAACCATCGGTGACAGAGAGACCACTCGCGCTCCCGCCCAAAGTACAGGGGACGAGCAGATGACTGACCTTGAAATCAAAATCGCAGAACTCGAAAGCGAAGCCGCAGATTGCGAACTGATGGGCAGCCTTGCCATCGATCCGAGGGTGCGAGCCGCCAGCAGAAAGCGCACCCAGGAACTGCAAGAGCAGGCATGGGCCCTGCGCGAGGCAAATCCCGTAAGGCTCACGGCGTAAGAACGCCTCAAGCCAACACGATGAGGCAGCCCCGCAAGGATCGCTGCTCCATAGACGGGGTCCACGCGCCCCCCAACGTTTCAGGCCTTGTCTAAGAGGCCGCCCAGGTCGGCGACCTCTTTCCTGATCCCTGATCGCTGTCCGATTCATCGTCCGGGGGCGCAACGCTTAGCCTGTTCTCCCACCCTCCACTGCCAGTCATGCTTTCATACTAATTGCCCTTCGTGAGTTGTAACAACACAGGATCGCGAGATGATCTGGCGTTTCAGTATGGCCTTGATGCTGGCGAGTGTGTGCGCGGCAACCGCGCTGGCACAACAGGAGGAGCCGGCGCTTCAGCGCGGTCGGATATTTACGCAAAACAACTGCGCATCCTGTCATTCGATCGATCGCATCACCACCAGCCCGCTGGCTATCGCGCCACCATTTCGCGAGCTGCACAAGAAGTATCCGATTGAGAACCTTGCCGAGGCCTTTGCCGAAGGCATCTCGACCGGCCATCCTACCATGCCCGAATTCAGACTCGATCCCGGCCAGATCGGCGATCTGCTTACCTTCATGAAGTCGTTGGAACGCTAAGTCGCCTGAAGCAGCCACGTTGATGCTGATTGGCAACGGATCGAACAAAATCGAGAAAGTCCACACGGCATGGGAAAGGCCCGGTAGCGATACCGGGCCTTTGTTCGTCTGATAGATCCTGACTGGGCTGGGCCTAGAAACCCATTCCGCCCATGCCACCGCCACCCTGGGGCATGGCCATCGGCTGGTTCTTCTGCGGAAGTTCGGCCACCATTGCTTCCGTGGTGATCAGCAGAGCTGCGACGGAGGCCGCGTTCTGGATCGCTACACGCACGACCTTGGTCGGGTCGATGATTCCCTTGGTGACCAGGTTGCCGTACTCGCCAGTCTGTGAGTCGAAGCCGTAAGCGTACTGTTCCTTCTCGAGGATCTTGCCGACGATGACGGAGCCATCCTCGCCCGCATTGATTGCGATCTGTCGCGCAGGCGCAGAAAGCGCCCGGCGGACGATCTCGACGCCGGTCTTCTGGTCGTCGTTTGCGGTGCGGATCTTCTTGAGTTGCTCGGCAGCGCGGAGCAGGGCCACGCCCCCACCGGGGACGATGCCTTCCTCGACGGCTGCACGGGTCGCATGCATCGCGTCATCAACGCGATCCTTGCGCTCCTTCACCTCGACCTCGGTCGCGCCGCCGACGCGGATGATCGCGACGCCGCCTGCGAGCTTGGCCAAACGCTCCTGCAGCTTCTCACGGTCATAGTCCGAGGTCGTTTCCTCGATCTGCGCCTTGATCTGTGCAACGCGGTCCTCGATGTCCTTCTTTTTGCCGGCGCCGTTGACGATCGTGGTGTTTTCCTTGTCGATCATCACTTTCTTGGCGCGGCCAAGCATCTCAAGCGTGACATTCTCGAGTTTGATGCCAAGGTCCTCCGAGATCGCAGTGCCGCCGGTCAGGACGGCGATGTCCTGCAGCATGGCCTTGCGGCGATCGCCGAAGCCAGGAGCCTTCACAGCTGCGACCTTGAGGCCGCCGCGCAGGCGGTTTACGACCAGGGTCGCGAGAGCTTCGCCTTCGACCTCTTCAGCGATAATGACCAGCGACTTGCCGCTCTGCGCGACAGCTTCCAGCAACGGAAGCAGTTCACTCAACTGAGACAGCTTCTTTTCGTTGATAAGGACGTAGGCATCTTCAAATTCGACACGCATTTTGTCGGCGTTGGTGATGAAGTAGGGCGAGATGTAGCCGCGGTCGAACTGCATGCCTTCGACGACGTCGAGTTCCGTCTCGATCGACTTGGCTTCTTCAACCGTGATGACGCCCTCGTTGCCGACTTTCTTCATTGCATCGGCAAGGAACTGGCCGATTTCCGCGTCGCCGTTCGACGAGATCGTACCAACCTGCGCAATTTCTTCGTTCGAGGTGACTTTCTTGGAATTCTTCACAAGGTCGGCCACGACGGCTTCCACCGCGAGGTCGATTCCACGCTTCAGGTCCATCGGGTTCATGCCGGCCGCAACCGACTTGGCGCCTTCCTTGACGATGGCGGCAGCGAGAACCGTTGCCGTCGTGGTGCCGTCGCCGGCGGCATCTGCCGACTTCGAGGCGACTTCGCGAACCATTTGCGCGCCCATGTTCTCGAACTTGTCTTCAAGCTCGATTTCCTTGGCAACGGTGACGCCGTCCTTGGTGATGCGGGGAGCGCCGTAGGATTTGTCGAGTACGACGTTACGGCCCTTTGGGCCCAGCGTGATTTTTACCGCGTTGTTGAGAATCTCGACGCCGCGCAACATCCGGTCCCGAGCGTCGACGCCGAATTTGACTTCCTTGGCAGACATATTGATCTCCGTTTTGAACGGGGCAAAACCAGAAGAGCGCCGCCTGGCGGTTCTTGAGGGGTGCCGTTCGGATTGCGGACTCATCCTTCTCGAAAGCCGGCTACGCCGGATCCTCAGGATGAGGAAACAGGTTGGGCGCTTACGCGCCCCAACAAGCTGGCGGCGCTTAAGCGGCCTTCTTCTTTGCGACGGGCAGATCAGTGAGAACGCCCAGGATGTCGCTTTCTTTCATGATCAGGAGTTCAACGCCGTCGATCTTGACCTCGGTGCCGGACCATTTGCCGAACAGCACGCGATCGCCGACAGTGAGATCGATCGGGATCAGCTTGCCCGCCTCGTCGCGGCCGCCTGGGCCCACCGCGGTGATTTCGCCCTGAGAGGGCTTTTCCTTGACCGTGTCGGGAATGATGATGCCGCCAGCGGACTTCTCATCGGCGTCGATACGCTTGACCACGACGCGGTCGTGGAGCGGCCGGAACTTCATGCGATCCTCCTGGGCTTTTGTGATTATGCTGATTGGCAGTCGCCGTTGGCGAGTGCTAGCCACTCCTCACATAAGCCGGTTGCGCCAAGGCACAAGGGCTGCGCGAAGCGATGTGCGGCCGTGATGGCATCTCGTTGAAGCTTCTTCGCTTTGAGCAAAGCGCTATCACTCGTAGTAAGGTGCTGCCAATGCTCTATATTTTTTTGCGAATGGGCGAACTTTCAGGCTCGTGATCAGTCAATATCGTGCGCCATATTTCTTTGCCGCGCGATGGAGGTTGGCATGGTCTCGCAGGCTGGAGCTTCGAAAGACTTCGAGAAACAAGTGCTGGGCTACGGACTGACAACCGCGGAAATCGTGTACCGCCGTCCAGACCGACACTGGCTGCTGCAGAGTTACGTTTGGCAGAACTACGACATGTTTCCGAATTTTCCCGCGTTAAAGGACTTTCTCGCCTTCTGGGAAAGGTCGCTGGAGGGCAAGTTGTTCGCAGTTACCGTCGCGCATTCCAGGATGATCAAGCCCGCCGAGCTGCGCGCCATCGACGGCGTCTTTCGATTGCACTAGGGCCAGCCTTGCCTGTTTGGCGGGAAACCTGCGTCGGGCAGTGTACGCGAACCTGGCGCAGCGAGCGTTTGCAACCTGTTTTGGCGATTGATCGCAAATCGCTGGCTGCGGCTCGACGCCGCCTATTGTCGGCCTGCCTTGGTCGCCCAGATCGGACGCGCGCCCTTCCATGGCGGCAGCGACTCCCATTCGGATGCTCTCATTCGGCGTTCCTCGTCTCCTACCCTGACAAAGACGAACGGCGCGTCCTGGTCACCGGTTTTAGACCCGACAAACATCGCTGGGCTTCCATACGCGTCTCGGATGATCGCTGTGTTGGACATTCTGGTTGCCTGGTTTCACGAGCATTCAGCTTCATTCTGCGATCAGCATGCAGCGACGAGCCACACACGAGCGGTGCAACCGGCTTGCTCTCAATACAAGCGAATAGCTAGCCGTATTCAGACGAAGCTCTGTACGCGCGCATAGTTTGCAATCACAATCTCATTGCGAACGATTTCATTCGCTATTGCCAGCGAATGGGCGCACCACCATGCGGCTACTCATTCTGGCGGGGCGCGCTATGGCTTCATATGACCACTTCGCGCAGGAATTGCGGGGGCAAATGAAGCACGCCGCGGCGTGTGGGGCATTCGACATGCTTGTGTGCGCTGGCGACCTGTTTCGGTCGCTCCCACCAGGCAATCGTCCCGAACTCGGGATGGGCTTCTGTTGTGATGCAATGTCCAACGAGCTGACCATCGGCGATACGGTGATCATCCCCAGAAACAACGGTTCGGGTATGACTGTTCGTTTTCTACTCCCAAGATCGCCGCCGGTTGCCCGTCGGCCGTTGTTTGGTCGGTAACACTCAGAGGGGTGCATCGCTCTCGCCGTCGATTCAGGTCACCGTGCCCGAACGCCTGGGATTGTTTGCGACTTCTGTGCAGAGGTGTGCTACCGACCGGTGTCGCAAGACGATGGCGCTGAAACTCGAAGCGGACTGCGGGCAGACCCGGGGGCAGTACCCGGCGCCTCCACCCTAGCAGCTTGAGCTTAAAGGTCTCATTTTCAATGAGATTGAGGTTGTCGGAAGGCAATCTTCCTGAGCTGCTAAGGCGGGGGCGAACTAGGATCGATGGCCGCTAAGAAAGCTTCGAATTGTGCCCGGCATGATACCGCCGTTATCGGGTCAAAAACCTAAATGCAAACGATAACGTTGCATTGAACGAAGTGCGCCTCGCGGCGTAACCGTTTCGGGGTTGAGAAGCACCTGGCAACAGAAGCTCTTATCGCCGCGTCATCCTAACGGGTGGCGCGGCTTTGTCTTTGGCAAGGCCGCTCTTTGCAGTCAGCCCAAGTATCACCTTGCCCTTGAGTGCGGGATTGTTGCGGGCTCGGTCACGTCGTGCAGTACGGCCTCAGGCTGAAGTGTGCGGCGGAGGCCGTGCGTTGTGCCAGCCTTCTCCACCTACTCCGCTGGCTCACTCCGCGGCGGCCGTTGCGGCAGTGGCTGCCCCGCTGGCGGCGCCTGCGTCCTGTCGCGGAAGGTAGCCTTGGTCGGACCGATGATGAAGGCGACCGGCAGGGCGCAGAGCGCCAGCAACGTCAGCATGCGAAAGTCGTTGGCATAGGCGATGATCAGCGCCTGCATGTTCAGCATCTGGTCGACCAGCATGCGGCCTGAGTCGGTGTCGATGTTCAGCGTATTCGCTACGTCCGGCATCTTCAGCGCGTCGTTGAATGGATTGACGAAGTCGCCGAGCTCGGCGCGCGTGCGGCGGGCGCCATCGGTCAACTGCGCGATCATCACCGAGATGCCGAACGAACCGGCCACGTTGCGCACCAGCGTCTGGAACGAGGCGCCATAGGTGCGCATGTTGTCGGGCAGGGTGAGAAAGGCCACGGTGTTGACCGAGACGAACACGATGCCGAAGGCGAACCCCTGCAGCGCACCGACGAAGAAAACCGTTGAGGCCGCGGTGTCATTGGTGAAACCGGACATCAGGTAGAGCGTGTAGGCGGTGAGGCCGAGGCCGATCATCAAGGTGGTGCGCGCCTCCACGTAACCCATCGAGAAGCGCACCAGCGTCATCGAAATGAAGGTGCCGACGCCGCGCGACGACAGGATCATGCCGGCCGACAGCACCGGATGGCCGCCGACGTGCTGCAGGAACGGCGACACCAGCGCCATGGTAGACATCAGGATGCCCGACGTCACCGCATGAAAGATGCACGCCGAGGCGAAGTTGCGGTCCTTGAACAGGTCGAAGCGGATGAACGGCTCGCGCGTGGTCAGCGTGTGGGCGGCGAAATAGTAGGCGCCGACGGCCGAGACGATCGCATACAAAATGATCTCACTGGAATCGAACCAGCCGACATGCTCGCCGCGGTCAAGTGCGAGCTGCAGCGCGCCGATGCCGAGCGCCAGCGCCGCGAAACCGAACCAGTCGAACTTCAGTTTGTCGTTCGGCGGGCTCTCCTCCATGAAGGTCAGCAGGCCGAAGGTCGCGATCAGTCCGAACGGCACGTTCACCAGAAACACCCAGTGCCAGGAATAAGCGTCGGTGAGGAAGGCGCCGAGCGTCGGTCCCATGATCGGTCCCATCATGATGCCCATGCCGAAGATCGCCTGCGCCTTCGGCCGTTCATGCGCGGGATAGAGATCGATCACCACCGATTGCGACAGCGGGATCAGTGCAGCGCCTGCGGCGCCCTGCATCAGGCGGAAGATCACCAGTTGGGTCAGATCCTGCGACAGACCGCACAGGATCGAGGCGATCGTGAACGTCCCGGTGCAGGTCACGAACAGGCGCTTGCGGCCATAACGCGCCGCCATCCAGCCGACCGGCGCGGTCATGATCGCGGCGGCAACGATGTAGGAGGTCAGCACCCAGTTGACCTGGTCGAGCGAGGCCGAGAGCGAGCCCTGCATGAACGGCAGCGCCACATTGGCAATCGTCGAATCCAGCGTCTGCATCACCGAACCCGCCATCGCGCAACTGATAACGATTGCCCGCCGCAATCCCGGTTGGTTCGCCGCTGCGGCGCGGAGGCTCATGGGTGCGTATCCGGGGCGGGCGGCGAAGGTCTGAGTCGGGGCGTTGGCTGGTGCGCCCGAAACAGGCGGGCCGCAACGTTTCCCTGTAACCGCCCCGTCATGTGCATGGGATTGATCATCCTCTGCGGGCGAGTGTTGATATTTTGGTTCGGTCTGCAAGCGCACAAGCAGTATGGGTGCGTTGCGGCCATGTCCTGCCGCGGGAGGGGAGTGACCCGCCCCGTGCGCTACGCCGGGTGAGGATGCCGGCGGACGCGGCGGTACCAGAGAAGCCGCTTCGCTCCAAACGTGAATTCATCACGCTTGGGCTACGGCGTCGCAACGCTTTTAAGGCCTCAACTTGCCGGCGTACGGCACGGATGCGGACAAGCCGCCGTCAACCGGAATGGCTTGCCCGTTCACATACGACGCCTCGTCGCTCGCGAGAAACAGGCCCATCGCCGCGATTTCTTCGGGTTGGCCAGCGCGCCTTGCGGGGTTGATGGCGCCAATCCGGTCATGGGTTCCACGTTCGCGCGCCTTGTCGAACGTCGGCCTGGTCATGCCGGTTTCGATGAAGCCCGGACAGATCGCATTGACGCGAATTCCGGTACCGCTCAATGCGTAGGATGTTGTCTGCACGAGGCTTATGACGCCCGCCTTTGCTGCGCTGTAATGGGCGACGCCGGCATTGGCCTTCAGGCCCGCCACCGATGCGGTGCAAATGATCGCGCCGCCGCCGTCCTGTGCGAGCATCTGCCGTGCGGCGTGCTTGACCGCCAGAAACGGTCCGATCAGGTTGACCCGCAGTTGCTCGTTCCACAACTCGACGGTCTGGTCGAGCAGCGGCACCCAACCGCCGGAGATGCCGGCATTGGCCCAGAAGACGTCGAGCCGGCCGAACATCGAGGCCGCATGGCCGACCACGCGGGTCACATCCTCCTCCGACCCGGCATCCGCGACGGTGGCTTCGGCAATGCCGTGCGCGGCGACGATCGCCGCGGCGGTCTGCTGCACGCTCTCGCTGCGATCGACGGCGAGGACTTTCGCGCCTTCGCCTGCGAACAACAGCGCGGCCGCACGGCCGATGCCGCTTGCTGCACCGGTGATGATGACGGATTTGCCTGCCAGACGGTTCATGGTTCACTTTCGCGAAAGGGCGTGCGGGTTCGGTTCGGATTGACAAATGTTCAGGCGTGAACGGCGCGTCAGGCCGGATCGAGCTCGAGTCCTTCCTTCTTGACGATGTCCGCGTATTTGACGCCCTCGGCCGCGACGAAGGCGGCAAACTCGGCGGGCGTTTGCGGCGTCGGCACGGCGCCGAACTCAGCCATTCGCTTCCTGAAGTCGTCGGTCGCGAGCATGGTGTTGATCGCTGAATTCAGCGCATTGACGATGTCGGGGTTCGCGCCCGCAGGCAGGCACAGGCCAAACCATGAGGTGATCTCGAAGTTCGCGAGCTCCGGCGCGCTTTCCTTCATGGTCGGGATGTTCGGCGCTAGTGTAATGCGTTGCGACGATGTGACGGCGAGCGCGCGAAGCTTCCCTTCGTTCACCTGGGGCAGTGTCGGAAACAGATTGTCGCTCAGCACATCCACCTGACCGCCAAGCACTGCCGCGAGCGCCGGCGATGCGCCACGAAATGGGGCATGGATCATCTTCTGCCCGACCAGTTGCAGAAACCAGGCCATGGTCAGGTGCGGCGTCTGTCCGAGGCCCGACGAGGCGTAGCTGATCTTCTCCGGATTGGCCTTGATGTGAGCGATCAGCTCGGCGATCGACTTCACCGGGAGGTTGGGATTGCAGGAGATGATATTGGCGACGCGAATGAGACTCGCAGCGGGCAGGAAGTCCTGCGGCTTGAACTGTGAGTTGCGGAAGATGCTCGAGGCGATGGCGTTCGGACCCGGGTTGCCGACGAACAGGGAGTGCCCGTCGGGCTTCGAGCGGACGAATTCCAGCGCGCCGATCGTCCCGCTGGCGCCGGCCTTGTTCTCCACGATGACCGACTGCCCCCAGACGGACTGCAGGTACTGCGCGCAGACGCGGCCCATGACATCCGTCAAGCCGCCGGGCGGGTAGGCGACCATGATCTTTACGGTCTGCGTCGGCCGCCATTCCGCTGCGCGCGAGACCGCCGGCACCACGATGGCGGCCGATGCGGCCGCGGCAGTCCTTATTAACGAGCGCCGCGTCAACTTCCTGGTCATATCGTCCTCCCGGTTGCTTGTGCTTGGTAATTGTTGATTTGCCGGCCTGTGCTGCCGCCGAAGCGGCCGTCGTCAGGCGGCTTCCGTCCGTTGCATCGTTTTGGCGTACCGGGGGCAGACGTCGCGCGCGAAGCGGGCCAACATCCGCTGCCTTATCTCGAGCGGCATTCCGGGCGTCGACGCCGAGACGACGAAGTAGTTGAAGCCAAGACCGGCAAGCGAGTCCATGCGCTTGCAGATCGTCTCCGTGCTGCCGATCAGGTTGGATTTGAAGAACGGATCGAGCTGTGAAGGGTCTGCCAGCTTTCGCAGATTCGAGAACATGCGGTTGAAGTCCTCGTATTCGGGAATGCCGCTCCATGGATTGCTGTCGGCCTCATAGTGATCGGCCTGCAGTGCGAAGAACTGCGGCAGATACTTGCGTCCGATCGCGAAGGCCTCTTCATCCGTGTCGGCAATGATCATCCTGATCGAAATGGGCAGTGTGGCGCGATCCGCACTTGTGCCCGTGCGCCCGCGCCAGCGCTCCAGGATCTTCAGGAGCAGGCTGTCAGGAAATGTCGCGAGGCAAATGGGCGCGACGCCGAGATCGGCCATGATTTCGGCGCTGCCAGGACTGCCGATCGCGCCATAGAATTGCACCGGCTTGTCGACCGGCGCGGGGCGCACTCGGACAGGTTGCCGGATGTTCCAAAAACGCCCCGAGTGCGTGAACACCTTGCCTGACAGGCCCGCAAGGACGATCTTGTAGATCTCCGCGAAGCGTGCGCGCGCTTCGTTCATATCGACGTTGTAAGCGTCGTACTCCATTCGGGCCGTACCGCGGCCGATGCCGAGGTGAAGCGTGCCGCGGGTCAGGCTGTTGAGCATCGCAATGTCTTCGGCGAGGCGCAGCGGATGATACCAGGGCAGAACGAGGACGGCGGTTCCGAGCGACAGGTCGGGAAGTCTTGCGGCCACGTGCGACATCAGCAGCAGCGGGCTGGGCGTCGGGTGATAGTCGCTGAAATGGTGTTCGAGAAACCAGGCGCTGTCGTAGCCGAGCCGGTAACCCAGTTCGCAGTCGGCGATAAGGTCGCGATAAAGCGCCGCGTCACTCTGGCCATTCTCACCGGCGGCCGCAGCCTGAAACCCGAAGCGAATTCCGCTCATTCTCAATCTCCCTTGCCCGGGAGCAGGCTAGGCGGGAGGGGATCGATGTAAAGCGTCGCTAGTCATTTGTTTCATTTAGCGAACCATAAAGTTGCTGAAATCCGGCCACAAAGATAAAAAGTATTGTTATACAAAACTTTTGGAGCTTGCGGATGCCCGGTCCGGCCGAGACGTCAGGGGCCATCGAAAAGGTTTGCGCCGTTCTGCGCGCGCTTTCGCGTCAATCTCCCCAGCGCCTGACCGGCATTGCCGCAGAGGCGTCGCTGAACAAGGCCACGGCCCTGCGCATCCTGACCACCTTGATTGAAGAAGGCTTCGTCCATCGGCCCGAAGGGTCGAAGCTGTACGAGCTCGGCGTCGAGGCGCGGCTCATGTCATCCAATGCAGGCCGCTCGCTCGATATCGCACGGCTTGCCCAACCGGCGTTGCTGCGCCTTGCCGACAAGTCAGGCGACACCGCGCTATTGTCGGTTCGTCGCGAGATCGAGGCGCTGTATGTGGGGCGCGCGGTAGGCACGCATCCGCTGCAGCCAAGTTACCTGCGGATCGGGAGCCGGCGGCTGCTGGGCGTCGGTGCGGGCAGCCTGGCGTTGTTGACCTGGCTTCCTGACGCCGAGGTCAAGACGATCGTCAACATTGTCGTGGCCCGTCAGCCGAGGAACTCGGCCATTACAAAATCCCTGCTGCTTGAACGAATAGATGCGGCGCGCGAGGCCGGTTACACCTTGCTGCTCGATGCCGCCTACGAGGGAATGGGGGGCGTCGGCGTCCCGGTTCGTGACGAGAGCGGCGACGTCATTGCGGCGCTCAGCATCGGCGCCGCGAGCGAGCGCATTTCCAGCCGTGAGAAGCCGCTGTCGGAGTTCCTCGTTGTTGAGGCGCGATCGCTGTCAAAAGCAATTGAGACGACACGCTCACGGCTGAAATCCGTGGGTGTCGAGGACGTTTGAAGGATCTGGTGAAAGTTCAACTTGCCTGGCCGAGATCCTCGATCATTTTTGAGATCAGTCCGCGTAATTCATCGACGGAAGTCAGATCCATCAAGAGCGCGACGTAGCCCCTTATTTCCTTCGTACTGATCTCAAAATTGATGTGGAGAAACAGGACCATCTCCTGCTCAACTGCACTCTTCAGCATTGCATCGCTATCGCCCCGCAGGACGACCGGAAGCGAAATTTTCAAGCTTTGCTTGAGGAGATTGGCGAGTGTCGCAATCCAGCTGTTGAGAATGATGTTCCCGGTCTCCGCCAGCGCTTCGTCTTCCAGCGTTCCGATGTCCTCCAGCGGTATTTCCCGCCCCACGACGACCTTGACCAGCTGAAGGCTGTTAGCTTCCGGAAAAATGAGAAGCGCTCGTCCTGAAAATGGCCCGGCGAAATCCTGACGAATAGCCACGAGCGAGTGGCTGGCAGACGCGCGAATGATGTCGCCGGCGTCTTGCTTTGAAATGATGTCGACCATCGGCACCGAAAGAAGGACCTCCGATCCAACCATCTGTCGCAGGCTGGTGGCGGCACGCGCCATTGCATTGTTGGACAGCTCGGCGAGCGCATCCTTTTCGAGATCGGTCAAAGGCTGGATGCTGGGCACGCTGGATCCTCGATGGACGGCGCAGCTTAAGCATTTGTTCTTCGTTTCGTCCAATGCCGAAGGCTGCTGGACAGGTTCCGTGATGCCGGGCTAGGCGTCGGAAATGTAATGGCTTTTACCTTGTGCGGAGCGTTGCATAGCGAGTAGGCTTCGGCGTAGCAGCGGTCGTGACTTGTTGTTCACGGGCTTCGAGCAAACTGGAAAATTGGATGGGAAAGACCCCCAGCGGGATCGAGCGGGCCGCGCCGAGAGGAACGTCCACCCTTGTCGCGACGGGCGGCAAGCCGGCAAAATCCACACGAACAAACGGTGCCTTCGCCGGTTCCAAGTCTTTGATGAAAACGGGCAGCCTCGGCAAGCGCGGCGCCGGTCCTGCACGCTCAGAGCGTGGGACCATCGAGCCTTCGCGAAAGAAGGGCGGACCTCTGCACCGGGTGTCTGACCGCAACCAGAAGATCGAAGAGCGGGTCGCAGCTGCAAGCGAGGAGCTGGCGAGCGGGATCAGTCAATCTGCATCGGCGGCCGAAGAGCTGCGGCGCGCCATGCTGCAGATTTCGAGCGGGGCTGAGGAAGCCGCCGCCGCATCGCAGGAAACGCTCTCCGTTTCCGGCAATACCGCAGCGACACTGGCGCAGGCGCGTCAGCGCGCTGCGGCCGCGCAAACACGCACTGAGGCCCTGCAAACCCTGATCGCCGACACGTCGAACCAGATTGCGTCGTGGGCGAACGCCATCAGGCAAAATGGAGAAAGACAGGCTGCGTCGGTCGCCGTGATGAACCAACTTCTGAAGAATGCAGGCAGCATTGGCGATGTCACGAAGATCATCGGACAGGTTTCAGATCAAACCAACCTCCTGGCGCTGAATGCCGCCATTGAAGCGGCGCGCGCCTCCGATCAGGGACGCGGTTTCGCAGTGGTCGCCGACGAAGTGCGGGCTTTGGCCGAAGCGTCCGAGAAGAGCGCCCGCGACGCACAGGGTCTCGCTGTGCAGATTCAGACCGAAGTCAAGTCCATCGCGAGTGCCGTCAATACAGCCGCGGAAGCCGCCTCGGGTGAGGCCGAACGAAGCCAGACGGTGATTGCCGCGCTTGGCGAGCTTCGCAAGGAGGCGGCGGCGTTGAGCGATATCAGCAAGATCATCGCAACGTCTTCGCTGGAAGCTGAAAGCGCGGCACGTGAAGCTCAAAAGGGCTCCGAGATCATTTCGGCGGCGGCAGAAGAACAGGCCGCGGCTGCCGCCGAAGCGCTGCGAAGCATTGAACAGCAGTCGTCTGCTCTGGAGGAGTGCCAGGCGGCTACGCAATCGGTTTCGGCTCTCGCCAGCGGAATTGGCACCAACGCAAATGCGGCAGGCGCGACCGAGTTGGCCTCGGCCGCCGAACAGCTGTCTGCGGCGATTCAGCAGATTTCCGGCGCTGCGCAGCAGATCATGACTGCTGTCGAACAGATCAGCCGGGGTGGTCAACAGCAGGCATCGGCCACCCAGCAGGCGAGCGCGGCCCTGGCGTATATCGAGAAGACGGCGTCAACCGCACAGGAGAACGCCGCCACCTCGCTCAGCCGTTCGCGGCAGGGCGTCACCATGCTTGCGGAAATACGCGATTCCCTTTCGGGGATGAATTCGGGTGTCGTGCGTGCAATCGAGTCGACCCGTCAAGGTTTGAAGATGATCGCGGCGCTCGAAGGTGTGGTGCGCAACGTCGAGAAGATCGTCGAAGGCATCGGCATGGTGTCAATTCAGACCAACATGCTGGCAGTCAGTGGATCGGTCGAGGCGGCACGCGCCGGCGACCTCGGCAAGGGCTTTGCGGTGGTGTCAAAGGACATTCGCAACCTTGCTCGGGATTCCGGACAGAATGTCGAGCAAACCAAGGATACGGTCAGGCTGATTCAGACACAGATTGCGACCGTTCGACGGGAACTCGAGCTGATTGTCTCGGCAGCCGAGTCTGAAAATCAGAAAAACAGCGCCGTGCTGGTCAATCTTTCCGTCGTGCAAAAGGATATGGACGAGGTGACGGCCACCAGCACGCAGATGCTGGACAACGCTGGTGCGATCCTTGCTTCGTTGAAAGAGGGGCTTCGCGGCACCCAGCAAGTTGCCGCCGCCGCCGAGCAGGCAGGGAGTGCGGCGGCCGAGGCGGCTGCGGCGGCGAAACAGCAGGCGCGAGGCGCCGAGGAGCTGGCGGCAGCGATCGAGGAAATTGCCTCGCTGGCCGAAGACATCCAAAGCCAGCATGGTTAAGCGAACGACACGCCTCGCCGAAAAAGAGACAAGCGCCGATCCCGTCGCAACCGACGGCCGGATGGCCGCGGGATCGGGCGACGCGGTGAATCTCGTCGTATTTCAGCTGCGTGGCGGCAAGTTTGCGTTTCGGCTCAGCGATGTGCACGAAGTCATTCGCATGCCCAAACTGGCGCGCATGCCGATGGCGCCGGGCAGCCTGCTCGGGCTCGCCAATCTCAACGGCGTCGTTCTGCCCGTTGTCGACCTCGGCGCACTGCTCGGTCTTGCCACGGCGGCACTCGCCGATGCGATGGTGATCGTTGTAGGCGCCGACGCGCCGGTGGGATTCGTCGTCGAGCGGATCGAGCGCCTCGCGGCGTTGGCGGTTGAGGCGATCGAAGACGGCAAGGCGATTGTCGGCACGATCGATTCCGCGCTGTTGAATGGTATTGTCAGGGGAGGCGAGGGAGAAAGCCCCACCGGTCTGCTGGACCCGCAACGGTTGCTGCGCGAGGAGTTCAGCGCCCTGGCATCCGCTCCGCAGAAGGTGTCCGGGAGCCAGGGTTCGATCGTCGGGGCGACCGGGGACGCTGCGCAGGACAGCGCGCGCACCGTTTCACTGATAAGTTTTGAAGTCGGCACGCAGGAGTATGCGCTGCCGCTGGAACGCGTGCGAGAGATCGTTCAGCTGCCGGCACAGGTCGCCGAGGTCGCCAGGACGGAAACGGCCGTCGTCGGCGTCGTGACGTTGCGCGACAGCCTGCTCCCACTCGTCTCGCTAAGATCACTGCTTGGCCTGCCGCCGGACTCCGGGGGGGCCGGCAAGGTCGTCGTTCTGCCGATCGGAAGCGGTGTCGTGGGCGTCGTGGCCGATCGCACGCGCGAGATCCTGCATGTCGATCAGGCTTCCATCGATCCCGCGCCGGCGTTGTTGACGCGAGGCGAAGGAGAAGCGGAGATTGTATCGGTATGCCGGCTCGAGGGTGGCCGGCGTCTCGTTGCCATCCTGTCGCCGGATCGTCTGTTTCGACCTGAACTCATGGAACGTCTGGCCAGGGAGCAGGCCGCCGGCATCGGCGACCGATCCGGCCAAAGGGATATCGAGCAGATGGCCAGCGAACAGTTCATCATTTTTCGTCTCGGTGACCAGGAATACGGAATACCCATCGCTGCGGTCGACGAGATCGCGCGGCCTCCGGAACGCATCGCGCGAATGCCGAAGGCCCCGTCGTTCGTGGATGGCGTTATGAATTTGCGAGGCGTGGTCACGCCGGTCATCGACCTCAGGCGGCGCTTTGATATCGCGTCGCTGGAACAGGCAGACGGTCAGCGCATTCTCGTGTTGTCGTTCGGCGGAGGCAAGACTGGTTTTGTGGTAGATGGCGTTTCCGAGGTATTGCGTATTCCGGAAGGTCAAATCCGTACCGCGCCCGAGGTTTCGACCGAGCAAATGCGACTGATCCATCGCGTCGCCAACCTCGACGCTGCAGGCAGGATTGTCCTGCTGGTCGATCCTGCCCAGTTGCTCGACCGTATCGAGGCAGATGTTCTCGCTAGGTTTGGACAGGGCATGTCCGAACAGAAGTCAAAAGCTTCGTGATCAAGCTTCTTATCGTCGACGACTCTGCCTTGATGCGGAAGCTGCTCGAGGGAATCTTCCGTGAGGAGGGCGATTTCGACATCCGGCTTGCACGCAACGGTATCGAGGCGCTGGAACTGGTTCATTCGTTCGATCCGCACGTGGTTACCCTCGACGTGCAGATGCCCGAACTGGATGGACTCGCCTGCCTCAGCCGGATCATGCTGGAAGCACCGCGGCCGGTGGTCATGATTTCGTCTCTGACGGTCAAGGGTGCCGACGCAACGATCGAAGCCGTCGCACTCGGCGCGGTGGATTTCATTGCGAAGCCCAGCGGCACGGTTTCCCTCGAAATCGACCGCTTGCGTCCACGGCTGATCGAAAAGGTCCGCGGAGCGGCCAAGGCCAAGATACGCCGGACGCTCAGGTTGACGGAGCGGATCAGGCATCAGCTCGACCGGACCGGCACGGCGCGCAGGGCTCGCCCGCGCGCCACGGGCCTGTCACCCCGTAAAGGCAATGCCGCCGGCCTGGTGTTGATCGGATCATCGACCGGTGGACCGGCAGCGCTCGACAGTGTTCTTCCGAAAATTCCCGCGGCGTTCCCTTGGCCCATCGTGGTAGCGCAGCACATGCCCGCGAACTTTACCGCCGCGTTTGCGCGACGGCTCGACCGGATTTGCGACCTGACCGTCGTTGAGGTGAACCGGCCGCTGCCGCTGCTCGCCGGATCGATCTACATCGCACGCGGTGATGCAGACCTGGTGGTCGCGCGTCGGACGTCGGGACTGCATGTCATGCCGGTGCCGGCCCAGCAGGACTACCCCTGGCACCCAAGCGTGGAGCGGATGGTGACCAGCGCGATGGAGCAATTCGACGCGGACGGCGTTATCGGCGTGCTGTTGACGGGAATGGGCCGCGACGGCGCCGACGCGATGAAGGTCCTGCGCGATCGCGGAGGTCATACCATTGCTGAAGCGGAGACGACGGCGGTGGTGTGGGGAATGCCCGGTGAACTTGTGAAGTGCGGCGGAGCCGGCGTTGTCTTGCCTGTTGATGAGATCGCGGCCGCCATTGTCGAGTGGGCGAGGTTTGATGCCGTTCGTTAAGCACCAGGGGTCCGGTCAGGACGGCAGGGGAGCGAGCGGCGATACGGTCGCGGTGCACGTTGCCGGCTTGACCAACCCGGACGCAAACGCCCGCTGGGGCGCGGCGCGCATGCTCGGCGGCGTCGTCGGCGCCGTGCCCGCGCTCTCGCGTGCTCTCGAAAAAGAGACCGAGGGCCGCGTCCGCGAGGCGATCTTGACCGCCCTCATCAGAACGGGCGATGAAGCGAGCGTCCGCGCGTTGCTGCCGAGCGTGCGATCACAGGACGCGTCCCGACGCGCGGCTGCGATTGAGGCACTGCAGGTTCTGCCCGACGCTATTGCCCCGTTTCTGACGGCGTTGCTTGCAGACGGCGACAGCGACGTGCGGTTGCTGGCGACGGAATTGACGCGCAACATGCCGGCTGAAAGAGCCACGGACATTCTTTGCAATCTCCTGGAACGGGAGATGCACCCCAACGTGTGCGCGGCTGCCGTCGAAGTGCTGGCTGAAGTCGGCACGGAGGACGCGAAACCCGTTCTCGCTGCCTGTGCGGAACGGTTTCGGGATTCGCCTTTCCTGCTGTTCGCAATCACGACGACCATGGCGCGCATTTCCGGCGCCGAGGGTTCGTAGGAGAATGGCGGATAGCAAGGACGTCGGTGCTGTCAGTGTTACGCGTGACGAAGTCCGGCGGCTTTGCGAGTTTCTCTACCGGCGCACCGGGATGTCGTTCGATGACAGCAAGCGCTACTACATCGATCGCCGCCTGACCGAACGCATTCAGGCGACCGCATCCGCTTCATTTCAATCTTACTTCGCACTGCTCCGTTCCGATTCGCAGCATGAGATCGAGCATCTCGTCAACGCGTTCACGGTGAACGAAACCTACTTCTACAGGGAGGAGCATCAGCTGCAATGTATGACATCGCATTTGCTGGATGACCTCATGCTGCGCAAGCCCACCGGCGAAACGCTTCGCATCTGGTCGGTGCCGTGCTCGACGGGCGAGGAGCCGTATTCAATCGCGATGTGGCTCATGGAAAACTGGAAGGATGTCGACAGCTACAACATCGAGATTGTCGGCTCCGACATCGACACGAGGGCGCTGAAGGCGGCGGCCGAAGGAATCTACGGCGAACGGGCGCTGATGCGGCTGCCGCGCGACATCGTTGATCGCTACTTTACCCGACTGGATGACGAGCATGTGCAGATCGATCCGGGATTGAGGGACTCGATTCAGTTCACCCGCGCGAACCTTGTCGATGCCGCTGAAATTGCCCTGCAACGGGATTTTGACATCGTGTTCTGCCGCAACGTGCTCATCTACTTCGACGATGCCTCGCGAAGGATGGCTGCCGAGAACCTGTATGACAGCTTGAGGCCGGGCGGGTACATTTGCCTCGGTCATTCGGAGACGATGAGCCGCATTTCGCCGCTCTTCCAGGTGTGCCGTTATCCAGAGGCAATCGTGTACCAGAAGCCGGAGCAGACGAAATGACCGGAGCTGACAATGCGACTGCACCGACTCGCGTCCGCGTGCTGATCGTCGACGATTCATCCCTGGTGCGGCTCTATTGCCGCGATGCGCTCGAGAAAGCAGGTTTTCTGGTCGACCAGGCCATCAACGGCCTCGAGGCGCTGGAGAAGGTTCTGGCCGCGCCGTTCGACCTCGTGATCGTCGACGTGAACATGCCGAGAATGGATGGAATTTCGTTTGTCCGTGCGTTGCGCGGCAGCAGCGGAGAGGTGGCATCCATCCCCGCGCTGGTCGTGACCACCGAAGCAGGGCTGGAGGATCGCGCGGATGCCCGGTCTGCCGGCGCCAATTTCTATCTGGTCAAGCCGGTCGCCGCCGCGGACCTTGTTCGCCACGCCGCCGCGCTTACAGGCTTCAAGCCATGAACGACCTCCACATCCAGTTCGTCGCCGAAGCGCGCGAGCTCATCCAGCAGGCAAACGACGACCTTGTCGCAGCGGAGCGCGAGGGTGTCTCTGAAGAACGCATCGACAGGCTGTTTCGCGCCTTCCATACGCTCAAGGGGTCTGCAGGCGTGGTCAGTCTGCCTGCAATGGAGAGCGCTCTGCACGCTGCGGAGGACGTGCTGGCTGCGTTGCAGCAGGGGAAAATGGGCGCCACCGTGCGTGTCATCGACCAGCTTCTGGTTTGCCTGGACAAGGTTGAAGGCTGGGTCGACGACTTCAGCCTTCGGGAAGCACTGCCTGGGGATTCAGGTGTCGCAGCGCGCGAGATCGCGCACGGTCTGCGCGCGCTGCTCGAAGGCGGATCAGGTCTGGCGAGCGTTTACCCGATCAAGCCCCCGACGGGGTCGGTTTTCCCCGACTGGGCAGCGCGCTTGAACGAATCTCATGGTGCGGTCGCAAGCGCGGCGCGGTCGTCAGATCGGGTCGCATTTTCGTATGAACCGCGAACCGAGTGCTTTTTCGACGGAGACGATCCTCTCGCACTCGCGCGTCAGGCGCCCGGGCTATTGGCGCTGACCATCGAAATGACGCGGAAGCCGGAGAACCTGGAGAACTTCGATCCATACTCCTGCAGTCTTCGGCTTCGGGGAGTGTGCGCGGCGACGCGCGCCGAACTTGTTGCCATTTTTCGCCTCGTGCCGGATCAGGTCAACATCATCGATCTTCCCGATGCGTCAGCCCCGGTGACGTCAGCGTCAGGCGTGACCGGCGACGATCATTCGCTGGCTCTTGCCGTTGTCGAGGAGCAAGCGCAATTGCTGCGCGGGATTGCAGCGGAACAGGGTTTTGCCGGCCGCGTGGGCTCGGCGGTCCGCTGCGCGGCGGGCGCGGTTCGCTTTTCCGGCCGCGAGGAGTTTGTCGAAGCGATTCAACGAGCCGGTGCGCGGGCACTTGCCGACGCAACGGCAACGCCGCTCCTGGCTGCGCTAAATGAAGCCGCGGTGATGCTGGCATCACCTGATGCGAGCGAAAAAAAAGATCAGGCGCGGTCGCACCAATCCGGTGCGGGAATGCGCGGACGTTCACTGCGGATCGATGAAGGCAGGATAGACGCCCTGATCGATCTGGCAGGCGAACTCCTGGTTGCAACTCACGGGTTCGCTCATCTTGCCGGGCAGGCGGAGGGAAGTAACCTCGATACGCGGGCCCTCGCGCGATCAATTCGCGAGCGCAAGGACGGGCTTGAACGGCTCACAACCCAGATTCACGGCGCGGTCCTGCAACTGCGGATGATGCCCGTTGCCCAGGTTTTCCGCTCGTTTCCGCGGGCGGTGCGTGATCTGGCGCAGCAACTGGGCAAGGACGTCAGGCTCGTTGTCCAGGGTGAAACGACCGAAGCCGACAAGACGATCGTGGACATGCTGTTCGAGCCGCTGATGCACCTGATCCGCAATGCGACCGACCACGGGATCGAGACACCCGCCGAACGAATTGCTGCCGGGAAGCCGGCATCGGCAACGATCACCATGCGAGCACTCCAGGCAGGCGACCGGTTGGTTGTCGAAGTGAGGGATGACGGGCGCGGGATCGATCCGGCGTTGATCCGCCGGCAAGTGCGCGAGAAGGCGCTATTGCCCGAGGCGGATCTCGCAGCCCTTTCCGACGACCAGGTGGTCAGTCTGATTTTCGCCGCAGGCTTTTCCACTGCAGCCCGTGTTTCTGCCGTCTCCGGCCGCGGTGTCGGCATGGACGCGGTCCGGGCGAGCATCGAGCAGGTCGGCGGCCGGGTGTCGCTGAAGAGCGGCGTAGGAACGGGCACTCAGGTCAGCCTCGATTTTCCAATGAATATCGCACTGCTGCGGATCATGGTGGTCGAGAGCGGTGGCCAGATTCTTGGAATTCCGATGGATGCGGTTCGCGAAACCGTTCGCCTCAAGCCTGACCAGATCACCCGGATCAAGCGGAATGAGGGCTTTGTCTTTCACGAGAAGGTCGTGCCGATTTGCTCGCTTGCAGAACTGTTGGAGCTTCCTTCGAGCGAGGCGGCCGTAGGCGACAGGCTGGTCGTTGTCACCGAGGTCGGCGGCCGTACGACCGCGCTGGAGGTGGACGCCATCAACGAGCGGCTTGAGGTGGTCCTGAAGCCGATGCACCGACTGCTTTCGAGCGCGCGCACTTATGCGGGGACGACGCTCCTCGGGGATGGCGCTGTACTGCTGGTGCTGGATTTGCGGGAGATCGTGCCTTGACAGTTCGCCGGGAAGCTGACGGTATCATTGTGTTGGAGGGTGCCTGTCCGGTCGAGGATGCCGAGCCGTTGCTGCAACTGCTGCAGGCGACGACCGAGGCAAAGTGCGATTGGAGCAAATGCACACTTTTGCATTCGGCGGTGATCCAGGTGCTGCTTGCGGCTCGACCTGCTCTCATTGGTCCGTGCGGCGATCCCTGGATCGAGCGATGGCTACAGGCATCATTGCTGCGACAAGGGTGACTGTTTCACGCCGAAGCGAATTGGTTCCCGACTGGCAGGCATGACGTGGGAGCCTCGCTCGCCTTTGACCTATGGCACGACGACCCCATGCCACCTATAACACTGGTTCCTTCAACAGAAATCCCATGCCGCATCAAGTTCTGATAGTCGACGACAGCAAACTTGCACGAATGGTCATGGTCAGCGCCTTCCGGCGTCTTCGGCCGGATTGGAGCTTGACCGAGGCCGTCAACGCCGACGAGGCCTTGCAGGTGATCGCCAATGGTGCGGTCGATATTGCGCTCGTCGACTTCAACATGCCGGGGACAAACGGCCTCGACCTGGTCTCCCGCATACGAGCGGTGAACCCGGGTATGCCGGTCGCGGTCGTGTCGGCTAACGTGCAGGACGAGATTATTGCGCGGGCACGGGAACTCAACGCGGCGTTTGTCGCTAAACCTCTCACGGATGAAGCTCTTGGGGCGTTTCTGTCCGGCGCTGCCCTCCGCTTGAGAAAATCGGGTTAATGACTTCGGACATCAGCGGCCTTTCTGAAATCGAAAAGGATGCAATTTCGGAAATCGCCAACCTCGGCGTTAGCAGGGCTGCTGCGAGCCTGCGCCAGATGGTTGGCGAACAGGTTTTACTCTCGGTACCGGCGGTCAACATCGTCAGCCGGAGCGAGGCCGCAGCACTCGTGGAGCGCGGCAGTTCTCCGAGGCTGGTTGCAGTCCGGCAATCGTTCGAGGGGCCATTCTCGGGACGGGCGCTGCTGATCTTTCCCGAAGGCCAGAGTCTCGAGCTTGTCCGGTCGATTGTCGGCGAGGAGCATCCTCTCGAGGACATCATCGATCTCGAACAGGAAGCGCTTGCGGAAACGGGAAACATCATTCTCAATGCGTGCCTGGCTACCATCGCCAACGTGCTGCACAAGCCCATGCGGATGTCCCTTCCGTCAGTTGTCCGCGGTGATGGGGCGACGATGTTTGGGGTCGGAGACACGTCCGAGGGCGATCTCGTCCTGTTTCTGTATATCGATTTCACGATCAAAAGCCGGAACATACGCGGATTCATCGCCCTCATGATGGATCTGCCGTCGATCGTCGCTTTGAAGGAAATCGTCCGCGAGTTCATCGAGGGAATAGCCAAGCAATCGGATATCGTTGGGTAACGTGCCTGTGCTGAGACCGGAACTAACACTGGATGCACTGGACGTCGGGATCATCGTCCTCGACGGCCACGGCACGATTGTTGGCTGGAACGACTGGATTGCAGGCACGAGCGGGGTGGGGAGGCAATCGGCGATTGGCCGTGCGCTGTTTTCCGTCTTTCCCGATTTGCAGCAAACGCGGCTTCCGACCGCGATCAGCGATGCGGTGCGTTACGGAAGCTCCAGCATCCTGACTCATACGCTGAACAAACTGTTGCCCCTGTGCGCCTCTGATGGAAGCCCTCTGCTTCACAACATCGTCGTCAGACCGGTCACATCCGGAACCACTGCCTTCAGTCTCCTGCAAGTCACGGACGTGACGGTAGCGGTCACGCGCGAACGGGTGCTGCGGGAGCGCCAAAACGCCCGCTATCGAGCGATCGTCGATTCCGCCCGTGACGCGATCATCACGATCGACATCAACGCGAGGATCAACTGGGTCAACGACGCGGCCGAGGCCGCTTTCGGATACG
>Ga0190271_10000209_pt1 | contig 29087 bp, 23 predicted proteins | sample Popmic356T_FD_133747 | JGI IMG/M metagenome (GOLD analysis project Ga0190271, IMG submission 133747) | Populus adjacent soil microbial communities from riparian zone of Weber River, Utah, USA - 356 T | ecosystem: Environmental > Terrestrial > Soil > Riparian zone | place: USA: Utah | collected...
GCGCCGGACCAGCAGGTTTGGGCGCTCATAAAAGCGGTCTCGTTGCGCGGGCACGCATTCAGCGTACCAGCGCGTTGACGACGGGCAGGTATTCGAAGGTGGCGCCCACGCCGAACACCACGGCGATGGCGGCGAGCGCGAAGCCCAGATTACGAACGTATTTCTCGATGCACATGATCTGCTCCCTTTCAAGAGTCGTTAAGAACATGTGTGCATCGTGCGCGCCGTGCGCGCGCCTAACAAACGCGATGCCTGAATGCGGCATCACCAAAACTTAAGGCAAAGGCCCGCGCTCTATCCCTTTCGGGGGATGCTCTTCACTTCTCTCGCGTTGAACAGATCGTGCGGCCTGGGAAATGCCTTCGCCATGTCGAAGATCCAGTCGCGAAAACGCCTGACCTTCGGCATCACCAGGTAGGGCTCGGGGCAGACGAAGAAATAGGAGAAGCGAAATGGCAGCAACGCATCGCCTGCCAGCACCACTCGCCCCTGTTCGAGCGAGCGCTGCACCAGCGACCAGCGTGCCAGCGCGAAACCGATGCCTTCCTCGGCGGCCGCAATGACACCCGCCGAATCGTCGATGATGGGCGCGCGCGCCAGCCACTGGCCTTCCTGACCCTTCTCGATCCATGCCTGCCATGGCTCATCCATGCTGCCGAGCAGAGGAAAATTCTGCAGGTCCTCGCCTCGCGGTACCGGACCATATTTCGCCAGCAGCGACGGCGAGGAAATCGGGATCACCCATTCGTCGAGCAGTTTTTCCACATGCAGGCCGGGCCACCGCCCAAGTCCCATGCGGATGGCAACGTGCATTTCCGAGCGTGAGAAATCCACCGGATCGCGCCCGGTGTGGAAGCGCAGTTCCACGCCGGTATCCAGGTCGTTGAAACTGCCGATTCGCGGCAGCAACCAGCGCTGCAGGAACGATGACAGCAGCGTGATCTGCAACGGCCCCTCGGCACGATGCTGTTTGAGGTGCTGCATCGAGGCTTCCAGCTCATCGAGCCCGCGGCGGACACCCGGCAGCAGCTGCTGCCCTTCGGCGGTGAGTTCAATACGCCTTCCGGCCCGCTTGAAAAGCTGTACCTGCAGGTAGTCCTCGAGCGACTTGACCTGCTGGCTCACCGCGGCCGGCGTGACGTGCAGCGCTTCGGCCGCATCCGCGAACGACAGGCGCGAGGCCACGGCTTCGAAGACTCGCAGTGCATTGAGCGGCAGGCGGGCATAAGCGGCCGTCACGTCAGTTTTCCTTATGGGCGCTTCAGATAGCGCGTTTGTTCGGATTGGCACTCTAGCGCAGATTGCATTCACCGCAACTTCACCCCCGGAGACGCCGATGAGCACCAGAAATCACATCCCGAAGACCGTCGAGGCGAGCCTCGACGCGCGCCTCGCACCCTTTCGCGGCGTCACCCCCACGCCCCTCGAAGACCTCGACATCGAGGCGTCAAGGGCCGTGGCTCCGCGCCACGAACGCCGTCTCCGGCTCAGCCTGATCAACGATCTCAAACTATTGTTTGCCGCGCTGGGCGCGGGCGGGAGCGTCGTGCCGCTCGGTGACAACAGCCGCGCGGCGCATCTGCTGGCCGAATACGCGGAGTCGCTGCGCAGCCACTGATGGACGTTCATATGGCTATAACCAAATCGACTTGGGGTGTAACCACGCCGTCACCCGGCCTCGACTGACGGCGTAACCCCCACATTTCTACTCTCTCCGGGCCTTGTGGCACACACGACCAGGAGAACAAGAGTGAACATCAAACGAGCAGCATTGCGCGCATCCATCGCGGCGCTGCTGCCATTTGCGGGGGTCGCGCTGGCCCAGAATGCGCCGGCGCCATCGAGCAACGAAGAGCTCAAGCGCGAAATCGAGGACCAGAAGCAGCGGCTGCTGATCCTCGAGCGCAAGCTGGAACTGCAGGACGAAGCGGCCAAGACCGCGGCGGCCGCGGCACCAAGAATCACCGCCAACGCTTCGCGTTTCCAGATCGCTTCGCCCGACGGCGCGAACTTCGTGCGCCTGCGCGGCACGCTGCACGCCGACAACCGCGTATTCGGCGGCGACGGCGTACCGGAGACCGCTGACACGTTCATCCTTCGCCGCGTGCGCCCCACCTTCGAGGGCACGTTCGCCGGCATCTACGACTTCAGATTCATGCCGGACTTTGCCGGTGGCCGTACCAGCATCGTGGATGCGTACATCGCGGCGCGCTTCAATCCCGCCTTCGCATTGACCGCCGGCAAGTTCAAGGCGCCGGTCGGTCTCGAACGCCTGCAGAGCTCCTCCGATATCCGCTTCATCGAACGCGCCTTTCCAACCAGCCTCGTTCCCAACCGCGATCTCGGTCTGCAGGTTTCAGGTGACTTCAAGGGTGGCGTAGTCAGCTACCAGGTGGGCTATTTCAACGGCGTCACCGATGGCGGCAGCAGCGACGGGCTCGCGACGCCTGACGTGGAAATCGACACCGCGGGCGACTACGCCGCGCGCCTGTTCTTCCAGCCGTTCCTGGAATCTGAAAACTTCAGCCTGCGCGGCCTGGGATTCGGCGTGGCGGGCACGTTTGTGGATGTGGACGGCACGGCCGCGAACACCGCGCTGGCCACGTATCGGTCGCCGGGACAGCAGAGCATCTTCAGCTATCGCGCCAATACCGCGACCGGAACCACGCCTAACAACGCCACTTTCGCTGACGGCGAGCGACTGCGGCTGGCGCCGCAGCTCTACTACTACCGCGGCAGCTTCGGGTTCATGGGGGAATACACGGAAGTCGAACAGGACGTGACGCGCGTCATCGGTACCGTGGTGCGTTCCGACACGCTGACCAACAGCGCCTGGCATGCCCAATTCTCGTGGTTCATCACGGGCGAAGACGAAGCCTTCCGCGGCTTCACGCCGGGCAGCACGTTCCGCCCTGGCAAGGAAGGATCCGGCGCCTGGGAGCTCGTGGCCCGCGCGCATGCACTCGACATCGACGATGACGCATTCGCCGGTGGCGCGCAGTCCTTCGCCAACCCTTTGACCGCGGTGTCCGAGGCAACGGCCTACGGCATCGGCGTGAACTGGTATCCGTGGAACACCGTCAAGCTCTCGCTCAATTACGAGCTGACCAGCTACGAAGGCGGCGCCGCCACCGGGGATCGTGAGGACGAGCAGGCCCTGCTCTCGCGCTTCGCGGTCAATTTCTGATCATTCGAAAAATATCGGCATTGGAGTAATCGTCAAATGGAACACACAAACTGGAAACGCCGACTGCTGCTGGCGCTTGCCTCATCGGTCTTCATCGGTGGCGCCGGCAGCGCGGCGCAAGCTGCCGAAGTCACACTGCTCAACGTGTCGTACGACCCGACACGCGAGCTGTACGTGGACTTCAACAAGTCGTTCGCCGAGTACTGGAAGAAGAAAACCGGCGATACGGTCAAGATCAACCAGTCGCATGGCGGTTCGGGCCGCCAGGCGCGCTCGGTGATCGACGGGCTCGCGGCCGACGTCGTCACGCTGGCGCTCGCGGGCGACATCGACTCCATTGCCACTCTCGGCAAACTACTGCCGCAGAACTGGGAGGAGCGCCTGCCGAACAATTCGGCGCCCTACACTTCAACCATCGTGTTTCTGGTCCGCAAGGGCAACCCGAAGGGCATCAAGGACTGGGGCGATCTGGCCAGGCCCGGAGTGTCGGTGGTGACACCGAATCCGAGAACCTCGGGCGGCGCGCGCTGGAACTATCTCGCCGGCTGGGCCTGGGCACTCAAGCAGCCGGGCGGCAATGATGCGTCCGCGAAGGAATACATCCGCAAGCTCTTCAAGAACGTGCCGGTGCTCGACACGGGCGCGCGCGGAGCACTGACCACCTTTGCACAACGCAACATCGGCGACGTATTCATCTCCTGGGAGAACGAAGCCTGGCTCGCCACCAAGGAACTGGGTCCCGACAAATTCGAGATCGTGATTCCTTCCATCAGCATCCTGGCGGAGCCTTCGGTCGCCGTGGTGGACAAGGTGGTGCTGCGCCGGGGCACTCGCACGATCGCCGAGGAATACCTGAAGTATCTGTACACGCCCGAGGGTCAGGAAATTGCGGCGCGCAACTACTACCGCCCGCGCAATCCGGAAGTCGCCGCGAAGCACCAGGAGCTGTTCCCGAAGCTGACGCTCGTGAGCATCAAGGACTTCGGCGGGTGGGGCAAGGCGCAGAAGGAACATTTCGGCGACGGCGGCGTGTTCGACCAGGTAACGACGCAGTGAGATGCCGGAAACGCATCTGCAGATATTGAATAGTTAGTACGTGCGCCGCGCGAAGCGGCGTACTCTGTTCTCCGGGCCGCGCGGGCTGTGAGTGTTGAGAAGGGTCTCCCCCCTCGACGGATTTTCACCCTCACCGCCTGCGCAGGCCCACCAATTTCAAAGAACACCCGACGATGAAGCTCATCCAGCTGCGATACCTCGTCGCGGTCGCCGAGAACGACCTCAACATCACGCAGGCGGCGCGCGTGCTGCACGCGGCGCAGCCCGGCGTCAGCAAGCAGCTCAAGCTGCTGGAAGACGAGCTGGGGTTCTCGCTGTTCGAGCGCAAGGGTCGCGCGCTCATCCGGCCGACGAACGCCGGCGCCAAGGTGATCGACCGCGCCTCACAGATCGTGCGCCAGGCGCGCAGCATCAAGGCCATGGCCTCGGATCTGCGCAAGGACGACGCAGGCACGCTGTCGATCGCCACCACGCATACGCAGGCAAGGTATGTGTTGCCGCCGGTGCTCAAACGCTTCCGCGACAAATACCCGAAGGTGCGACTGCACCTGCACCAGGGAAATTCCGAGCAGATCGCGGATCTGGCCAGCACCGATCGCATCGACTTCGCCATCGCCACGGGAGCGAGGCCCATGTTCGGCGGCCTGGTGCGCCTGCCGTGCTTTCGCTGGCATCGCGCCATCGTCGTGCCCCACGGCCACCCGCTCGGGGAGAGCAGCAAACCGACCATGGCCGAACTCGCCGAATATCCGCTCGTGACCTATTCGTTCAGCTTCAGCGGCCCGGCTTCGCTGGTGGAACTGTTCGCCGAGGAAGGGCTCACGCCCAAAGTCGCGCTCACCGCCTGGGATTCCGACGTGATCAAGAAGTACGTGCGCGAGGGTCTGGGCGTGGGAATTCTCGCCAATATCGCGATCGACGGCGAAGAGGACTCCGACCTCAAAGTGCGTGACGCCTCGCACCTGTTTCCGGTGCACACCACCTGGGTGGGTTTCCGCCGTGGCGTGCTGCTGCGCGGATTCATGTACGAGTTCCTGCAGATGTTCGCGCCGCACCTGACGCAGCGCCAGGTGCAGGCCGCGGAAAACGCCGAGTCGCAGGAACAGGTCGACCGCGAATTCGCTGCCGTGAAAATCCCGTTCCTGCGTTGATCGCGCGGCTAGCGGGTTCCCAACTGCCCGAACACGCTGCTGTCGTTCCAGCGCGGCGCCACCTTGCGGTTTGCGACGCGCAACGCCAGGCGCTTCGTGAATTCCTGGTACGTTCCAATGGCTCCGAGATCCACGGGCTGATCGGGCGCATCGGATACCGCGTGATAACGCTCGGCAAACCACTTGCTTTCGATCTGTGCGTCGGGTGAGTCCGCAACGAAGCCTATCTTGGTCGCGAGCGAGGGAATGCCGACGCGGATGAAGCTGTATTGATCGCTGCGGATGAATCGATTGCGCTGCGGCTGCGGATCCGTCTGCACCTCGATGCCAAGTTCCGCCGCGGTGGCGCGCACATCATCCGCCAGATCCGACTCCTCCAGGCCAAACACCATCACCTGTTTCATCGGATAGAGCGGCATGAACATGTCGGTGTTGAGATTGGCCACGATGCGTTGCCCGCGCGCGTGCGCGTCGGCGACATATGCGCGCGAGCCGAGAAGACCCAGCTCTTCGGCGGTCACCGCCGCGAAGATGAGCGAGCGACGGGGCGCCTTTTTCTTCGAAAGATCGCGCGCGATCTGCAGCAGCACCGCGATGCCGGACGCATTGTCCATCGCGCCGTTGAACAGGTGATCGCCCTTGTCTCCGCCCTGGCCAACGCTTGCGACGCCGAGGTGATCGAGATGCGCGCTCAGCACCACGAACTCATCGCGCAGCTTCGGGTCGGACCCCGGCAGCACTCCGATCACGTTTTCAGAGGTGATGTCGGAAACCTTCGCGTCCACCGTGGCGGACACACGCAAGGGCAGATCGAAATGCGGCAGTGGCTTGCCCTCCTTGAGCAGCGCCAGCAGTTCATCGGCGTTGTGTCCGGTGCCTTCGAGCAGCAGCGGAAAGCGCGCGGGATTCAACATCACCCACAGGCGCAGCCCGGAATAAAGATCTTCGCCGCCCTTCAGCACCATGAAGGGCTCCAGACGAATCTTGATGGCGCGTTCCCACGGAAGGTCCTGGACATGCGGGTTCGGGATGAACATCACCCCGACGGCGCCGGCCGCCTTGTAGACCTTCCATTTTTCGGCCGGTGAGCCGAAGTGGGCGCCGGCGGACCCGGGCACTGACGCGGGCGACGCCATGAACGACACGACGATCTTGCCTTTGAGATCGAGACCGTTCAGATCATCGACGCCATACTGCGGAAGCCGCAGTCCGTGGCCGACGAACACCAGCGGCGCCGTGACCGACGGCGTGATGTCGCCGCGCAGCAGCAGGCCCGCATCGTCACCGAACCTGAGCGGCCGTTCAGTGTTGCCGGCCAGCAGCTTCACCGATGAGTTGGCTTCGACTATCTGGCGCGACTCGAGGCGCACCTCCTGTAGATAGTCGCTTCCGGCCGGTTTCAGTCCCGCCTTGCGAAAATTCTCCGCCACGAATTCCGCGGCCCGCCGGTGCCCCGGGCTTCCGGCCCGCCGCCCTTCCATGGCGTCATCCGCGAGAATGCGCACGTCCTCCCAGCAGCGCGCGCCGACACGCTCGCGCGCCGCATCCGTCGATGCGGCGGCTGAAATGAAGGCCAGCGCCGCGACCAAGGTGGTCTTCACAATCGTTCTGGTTTTCATGGCAATAACCTAGCACGGTGCGGCGGCCGGCTACGACCACTCCTCGTGGCTCTATCCCGGGACGCGCTCCACTTCCACCGTGACATGAGCCAGTTCCTCGTGCACGGCGAGCGCGCGCCGGAAATATTCGGCGTCTTCCTGCGAGGGAGTGGTCACGCTCATCACTACCGCGTACTTTTCGCGGCCGACGCGCCACACGTGCAGGTCCGTGATCTTTGCCGGAACCTGGCCTCGCTCGATGACTTCGCGCACTTCCGCGACCACCGGCGCATCCATCTCCGCGTCGAGCAGGATCCGGCCCGTGTCTCGCATCAGTCCCACCGCCCAGATCGCCACGAGCGCGGCACCCACGAGGCCCATAGCGGGATCGAGCCACGCCGCGCCCCACATCAATCCACCGGTCAGCGCCACGATGGCCAGCACGGACGTCGCGGCATCGGCCAACACGTGCATGTACGCAGATCGCACGTTCATGTCCGCATGCCGCTCATGGTCATGGCCATGGGAATGATCGTGCGCATGCGCGTGAGACCCGCGCAGCCACCACGCGCAGACGAGATTGACGCCGAGACCTACCACGGCAATCGCGATCGCCTCTTCGTAGTGAATAGTCTGGGGCTGTATCAGTCTCTCGATCGACTGGAACACCATTAGCGCGGCGATTCCCAGCAGGAATATCGCGCTGGTGTAACCGCCCAGCACTTCGACCTTCCAGGTACCGAATGCGTAGTCACGGTTGCGCGCCTGCCGTCGCGCGAACGAATAGGCGAACGCCGACAGACCCAGTGCCAGCGCGTGCGAGCTCATGTGCCAGCCGTCAGCCAGCACGGCCATTGAGTTGAACCACCAACCGCCGGCGATCTCGACAATCATCATGAAGGCCGTCAGCCACAACGCGCGGCGAATATTGGCTTCGGCCAGCGGATTGCCGGAATCGAAGCGGTCCGTACGACAGTGATGAGAGTCTGCATCCACAACCCGGAGGGTAGCGGTGCGGTGCCTCGTGATGGAAGTGCCCGGGATCACCTGCAAGGCATCTTGGGTGGTCACACGGATCGCACGGGCGTGCGCTAGCATTCCGGCGCTTTGACTACATCGCCAGTGCCCTTCGCCGAAGCCTCGCGCACCTGGGCGCGAATCGGCCTGCTTTCATTCGGTGGACCCGCCGGCCAGATCGCCGTCATGCATCGCATCCTGGTCGAGGAAAAGCGCTGGATCGACGAGCAGCGGTTCCTGCACGCGTTGAACTATTGCATGTTGCTGCCGGGACCCGAGGCGCAACAGCTTTCGGTCTATATCGGGTGGCTTCTGCACGGCTCACGCGGCGGTCTCGTCGCCGGTACGCTGTTCGTGCTGCCCGGATTCCTCGCCATCATGGGGCTGTCCATCGGCTACGTACTCTGGCAACAACATCCGCTCATGGAAGGACTGTTCCTGGGACTCAAGGCAGCGGTGATCGCACTGGTCATCGACGCCCTGGTGCGGATCGCGCGCCGGGCACTCAAGTCCCAGACAGCGAAATGGATGGCCGTGCTGGCATTTATCGCGCTCGCGCTGATGCATCTGCCTTTCCCGCTCATCGTGCTCGGTGCGGGAATTGCGGGTTACCTGCGCACCCGCATGGGATGGGGCAGTTTCGAGATGCCAACGGCTGTGGCATCGGCCGATGCCGCTCCGGCGGCGCCGATCGATTCCGGCGAGTTCACCCGCGAACCGCCGTCCACGCGACGCAGTCTCCAACTACTCGCGCTGTGGCTGCCACTTTGGTTCGCGCCGGTACTGCTGTGCGCCGCACTGCCCGGAATTGACGACACCTATACAAAGCTCGGAGTGTTCTTCAGCAAGATGGCGGTGGTGACCTTTGGCGGCGCCTACGCCGTGCTGAGCTACGTGGCGCAACAGGCTGCAGAGCGCTTCGCCTGGGTAACGCCCGAGCAGATGCTGGACGGTCTGGGGCTGGCCGAGTCGACACCCGGCCCATTGATACTCGTGGTGCAGTTCGTGGGCTTCCTCGCCGCCTATCAGGCTGCCGGAAGCGACTATCCGTTGCTGGCGGGGATTCTTGGCGCCCTGCTCACGGTGTGGGTCACGTTCGTGCCCTGCTTCCTGTGGATCTTTCTCGGCGCGCCCTACATCGAGGCGCTGCGCGGCAATGCCGCGCTCGCCAGCGCGCTCGCCGCCATCACCGCGGCCGTGGTCGGGGTGATCGCGAATCTCGCGCTGTGGTTCGCGTCGCACGTGCTGTTCGCGAACCTCGGGGAATCCGGCATCCCGGAGTGGTCCACGCTGCGACCGGTGCCGGCGGCACTGACCGCCATCGCGCTGACGCTGCTGTTCGTCCTGAAATGGAATCTAGCCAGGACATTGTTGAGCTGCGCCATCCTTGGCGCAGCTACCACAATGCTCGGATGACCGGGACTGGCGCTGCACCAGTCCCGGCCATCTGAGCCCATCAGGGAGACGTCCTATCTACCCCAAAGTCTGTTCAACAGATTCGTCTTGCGCTGATCGAAGTTCAGCCACTGGCCCCAACCCGAAGTGTTCGAGATCGGGTCGTAGACATGGCCGTACCAGCCCGCTGTATCACCCGATTCCGGATTGATCGACCAGTAGCAGCCTTCGATGCCCTTGGAAATCATGTAATCCACGAAGGCGTTCTGCCACTGCCCATCCACCCCGGGGGTGATGTGGCTCCAGCGGTTGCGGTCGCGGGGGCTGGCCTGGCCCAGCGGCCAATCGAGGTTGCCGCCGAACTCGCCCACCACGATGGCGAAGCCCTGTTGCTTGAGGAAGCCGAAGTGCTCTTCCCAGCCGGCCCGCAGCAGTGTCGGGTTGATCACGATGTTGCAGTCAGCATTGCCGGCCGCATCACCTTCAAGACCCGTGCACTGTGGCTGGGCGGGATCCATGAACATCTTCTGCACGAACACCGACGGTCCGTAGGTGTGCGGCGAGAAGACCAGCCGCTCCTTCGGAATGTTGATCGGGTTCGAGACCGCCTCGAACAGGTTTTCACCCCAGTTCGGATTGGTGGCCGTGTTGCCATGCGGCTGCACATTGACCGTGGTCGGCGTCCCGTCCTGCGTGCTGGCGTTCGTACCAATGCCCTGCACGAACAACAGCGTGTTCGGGTTCACGGCATTGATCGCGGTGTACGCCTGCTCGGTCAGCGACTTCCACTCGGCCCAGGTGTAGTCATGCGGCTCATTGAAGATGTCGATGCCGATGATGTTGTCCACACCCAGCGACGCGCCGAGGCCCGCCACCGTGCGCAGGTTGGCCAGCCACATCGCCGTGTTGTACGGATGCGTGGTGGTCACCGTGGCCGGATTACCCGACGCCGCGCACGAGTAGTTCTCGCGCTTGAAGTCGTAGTCGTCGCGATCAGCATCCACCCATGGCGGACGCGCATCGAGGCGACCCGCTCTCCACCCGATGTAGTTCGAGCAGGAGTGGATGTCGAGCATCACTTCGATGTTGTTCGCATCGGCCGCACGAATCATGGTCTCGAGCGCGAGCCGCGAATTCGCGATGCGCACCGAAGAATGATTCTTGAGCACGTTGCCCGTGCCCTGCGGATCGTTGGTGCTGAGCGTCTGCGGAACCAGCGGCAGCCGGATCACGTTGATGCCCATGCCCGCGATTTCGGCCATGGTCTGCTGGATCGTGCGACCCGTGCCCGCGCCACCATTGGCCCAGGACGTGTTGCCGATGTACTGCTCCATCGCCGCGCCGCTCGGGTTGACGGCATCGTTGGACGGCTCATGCCGGCCTTCGAGTCCGAACCACGAACCGCAACGCACCGGGAACACCGTGCCGTCCTTGGTGATGCGACCCGCGGTGTTCACACGGAACACGCCGGTGCCGCCACCGCCAGTGGTGCGCGTCACAGTAACTGTCGCGGCGCCAGCCGTGAACGTCGAGGTCGCAGCCGTGGTACCCGCCGCCGCCGTGAACGTCACCGATACGCCGGTGCTCCAGTTCGCGGTAGTGAACGTGATGCTGGTTGGCACACTCGTGATCACTGTGCTGCCGGTACGCGTGATCGGCACCACCACATTGCCTGTGGGTGCAGAGCTCAACCGGAACGTGGCCGTGCCGCTCGCTCCGCCCGCCAGTGACAGCGTCGTCGGCGTCGCAGAGACAACCGGTGTCGTGGTGCCCTGGATCGTGAATTGCGCGCTCGACGCGGCGCTCATCACCGGCGTGGGAACGCCGTTGTCGAATGCCGTCGCCGTCGCGGTGAACGTGCCAGCAGTCAGGCCGGTCGCAGTTGCCGTGTAGGGCGAGGTCGTGTCCGTACCGACCAGCGTGGTGCCGACGCGGAACTCGACGCGCTGAACTGCCCCACCCGGATCGGTGGCCGTCGCAGCGAGGTTGACGCTGGTCGTGCCCGCCGGGAACACCTGTCCGCTGGTGGGTGCCGTGAGAGCCACGGTGGGAGGGGTGTTGCCACCGCCGCCCTGCACGGTGAAGGTCACCGAATGACTCGCGCTCAGAGAAGGGGTGCCATTGTCGAACGCCGTCGCCTGCGCGGTGTGTGTTCCCGCGGTCAACGTGCCGGTGCTGAACGAGGCGGAGTACGGCGCTGTGGTGTCGGTCCCGACGAGCGTGTTGTCCACGCGGAATTCCACGCGGGTAACCGCACCGCCCGCATCGCTTGCGTTGGCAGTGAAAGGAACGGTCACATTGGAGCCAAATGTCTGGCCCTGCGTGGGAGCCGTCACCGTCACCGTGGGCGGCGGATTGCCACCGGTGGTGCACGCGGTGCCGTTCAGCGTGAAGGCGGTCGGCGGATTGTTAGTCCCGCTGAACGTGCCGTTGAAGCCGACGTTGAATGTCGCGTTCGTGTTGATGGTCGCGTTCCACGGGGCATTGCTCGCGACCGTGACGGTCGGGCTGCCCGCGGGCTGCGTGAACGTCACCGGCCATCCGTTCTGAACGCGCTGGCCGTTCGGGAAATTGAACACGAGGCTCCAGCCGTTGATGGCGGGCCCGGTATTCCGGATGTCGATCATGGCGCCAAATCCATTGCCGCCCACCCAGGTGGGTGCGGTGTAGGTTATTTGACATCCCGGTGTCTGCGCGTATGCGCTCGAAGCTCCTGCAATCGCCACGACCATCGTGGCTAACAACCATCGCAACCGGGATCTGGACCCGGGCGTAGGCAATGAACGAGACATAATGAATTCTCCTGGCAACAAAATTACCAATGGCTTGTCAGCGTTGGCAGGAGTGGATGAAGAGAGCTGCAGGGAATGCGCGTGTGTTCTTACGGCACATGCAATCCCTGCACGGAACGATTCACTCCATGAATCAATGCGCCGCTGATCGCGGCACCAAACGCCGACGAAGTCCCCCTGTGAGCGCTGCAAAAATACTCGCATCACGCGCGAAGTCCATAGGGAAATGGCCTCGTCTCGAATCTATCGGCTTACTTGGCGTTCCGCTGTCTTGATTCTTGGCTAACTTGTCTCGCCGCTTGACCGCGTTGTCTCGCGGGTTGGCCAATGGGCAGCTGGCGGACAGCTGCATCGATGCGCGCGACGCGATCGCTATTGATGTTTCATCGTCGGGCCTTCCGACACCTTTATGATGAGTTTGCCGCGCGTGTGGCCGCCGCGACTCTTGTCCCAGGCTTTGGATGCATCGGCGAGCGCGTAGCTCTCGTCGACGAAGACCTTGAATTTGCCGGCGTCGGCAAGCTCGCCGACGCGTGCCAGCAGCTCGGCATTCGACGCGCCCGCCTCGCGATCAGGCCGCGCACAGCGGATTCTTGCCGCGGCACAGGCCGCCGCATCCGGAGGACCTACGATGGACACCAGCACGCCGCCCTCGCGCACCACGCCGATGGAACGCGCATTGGTGTCGGCGTCGGCCGTGTTCAATACGAGATCCACGTTCCTGACCACGTCTTCGAACCGCTGGCTGCGGTAGTCGATCGCCTGGTCGACGCCGAGGGAGCGCAGGAACTCGTGGTTGTTAGGCGAAGCAGTGCCGATGACACGCGCGCCCGCGGCCCTGGCGATCTGCACGGCCGCTGAGCCCACGCCGCCCGAGGCGCCGTGGATGAGCACGGTCTGGCCGGAAGCGATCTTGCCGGCTTCGTGAAGCGCGCGATAAGCGGTTTCACCGGCGATGGGAACGCCGGCGGCTTGTTCGAAGCTCATGGACCGGGGCTTGCGCGCGAGGCTCCCGACCGGGATGACGGCATACTCGGCGTAGCTTCCGCTCTGGCGCGCGAACCCGAGCACCTGGTCACCGACTTTCCATCCGGTGACACCTTCGCCCAGGGTGTCGATGGTGCCGGCGACATCGGTGCCGGGCACCATTCCGAGGCGTCGCATCGCCACTTTCCAGTCGACCGGGTTCACACCCGCGGCGCGCACCATGATGAGCACCTCGCCCGCGCCAGGCTGTGGCACCGGCCGAATCTGCACGGACAATTTTCCCCCTTCGCCCACCTCCACCGCCTTCATCTTGTCCGGCGCCGCGTGCGCCGTCAGGCTCAAGACCAGAGCCAGACTCGCGATGCGCAGTTTTGAACCCGGGGTCGGCATAGACACTCCTTGAACTCTTGATAAGGCAAATGTGGCCCGCGCGGGATGAGACCGGCGATCCGCCGAAAAGTGCACGCGACTGCATAACCATTTTCAAACCGCCGGGCAATCGATCTTGTGACCGCACGCTCCCGATACTGCGCCCATGCAGGTCAGAAGCCATGGAGCGGTGAGCGAAACAATATCTGCGGCGACGAACGCGGCTGACGCGGGCGCCACCGCCAAGGTCATCGCCATCGTCGGCGCCGGCTTCTCCGGTATCGCGGTGGCCATACAGCTCCTGCGCCAGTGGGTCGTCGCGGCCGGGAGCCTCCGCATCGTGCTCATCGATCCGCGCGACGAACTCGGCGCCGGCGCGGCCTACGCCACGCGCGACTATCCCTACCCGCTCAATGTCGCCGCCGGACAGATGTCGCTGGACAGCGCCACACCGGGTGATTTCCTCGACTATGTCCGCAGCGCGGGAATACATGCCGCGCCCGGAGACTATCTACCTCGGCAGGTGTACGGCGATTACCTGCGCGCGCGATTCGCCGAGGCGCGTGCCGGCGCGCGCGCGGGCGTCGAATGCAGGCATCACCGGGCCCGCGCGCTCCAGTTGCGGCGCGGCGGCGACGACCGCTGGTTCCTGTGGCTCGATGACGGCAGCGCACTGCGCGCCGACGACGTGGTACTGGCTTTTGGCAATCCGCCGCCGGCGACCTTCCCGGTGTTTGCACCCGTGGCCCATGATGCCCGCGTCGTCGCCGATCCGTGGAGCATCGGCCTGCCCGAGCACCGCGACATCGACAGCGTGCTGCTCGTGGGCAGTGGCCTCACGATGGTCGACGCGGCGCTGCGGCTCGCCGCCCTGCGCCCCCGCGTACGTCACATTCATGTGTTGTCGCGTCACGGCTGGCTGCCGGAGGCACAGAGTTCGCAGGCCATTCACCCGATCAGCCCCGATGTGACCCACGCGCTCGCATCGGCCCGCGGCTCGACGCGCCGCCTGTTCAGGGCGTTTCGCGAACTGGCGCGCACAGTGCGTCGGGCCGGAGGAGACTGGCGCGAAGTACTTGCGCTGGCCCGTCCGGAACTTCCGGCGCAGTGGCACGCGCTCGATCACAGGCAACGCGCCCGCTTTCTGCGCCATGTGCGCTCGTTGTGGGATGTGCATCGCCACCGTGTGCCCGCCGGGCCCCTTGGCGCGGTGCGGTCGCTGGAGCGCGCCGGAGTGGTGGATGTTCACGCCGGAAGGCTCGAGGAATTGAGCGTAGGCGACAATGCGGTGGAGGTGATCTGGCGCCCACGCGGCGCGACCCGTACTCGCGCCTGGCTGGTCGACCGCGTGATCAACTGCACCGGCCCGGATAGCCGTGCCGAGGCCCTGGCAGATCCCCTGGTGCAGACGCTGCTTGCGAACGGCCTCATACGCAGCGATGCATTGTCGCTCGGTATCGACGTCGCGCCTGACGGAAGGACAGTGGGCAGTCACGGCAGGCCAGTAGATAGGCTGTACTACATCGGCCCATGGCTGCGCGCCCGCGACTGGGAGGCCACCGCCGTTCCGGAACTGCGCAGTCACGCGGCGGCGCTCGCGGAAATGCTGGTCGTGCGCAACAGGATCGAACCCGCCCTGAGGAACTGTTAGTCTCCGGGCCCTTCATCCAGGCTGGGGAACCAAGGCGATGTTGAATGCCAGAATCCGCACGGGCGTCCTCGCTGTGTGCGTCTCCCTGCTGATGATCTCCTGCGGCAACGGACCGACGGGCGAGGTGGTACTGCTCAATGCTTCCTACGATCCGACGCGCGAACTCTACGGAGAGGTCAACGTCGCCTTCGCCAGGCATTGGAAGGAATCCACGGGGCAGGACGTGCGCATCAGCCAGTCGCATGGCGGATCGGGACGCCAGGCACGCGCGGTCATCGACGGATTGCCGGCCGACGTGGTCACGCTGGCGCTGGCGGGCGACATCGACAACATCGCCGCGCAGGGCAAGTTGCTGCCACTCAACTGGGAGCAGCGGCTTCCGCACAACAGCGCACCGTATTTCTCCACCATCGTATTGCTGGTGCGCGCCGGCAATCCGAAAAAGATCCTCGACTGGGGCGATCTCGTCCGCGACGACGTCAAGGTGATCACGCCCAATCCCAAGACCTCGGGCGGCGCGCGCTGGAACTATCTCGCGGCCTGGGCCTGGGCGGAACGCCAGCCCGGCGGCAATCCCGACAGCGCGCGCGAGTTCGTGCGCAAGCTCTATGAGAATGTGCCTGTCCTGGACACCGGTGCGCGAGGCTCTCTGACTACTTTCGCGCAGCGCGGCATTGGCGATGTCGCCATCTCCTGGGAGAACGAGGCGCACCTGGCATTGCGCGAGCACGGTGGCGAACAATTCGAGATCGTCGTGCCGTCGATCAGTGTTCTGGCGGAACCGTCAGTCGCCGTGGTCGACAAGGTCGTCCTGCGTCGCGGAACGCGTGCCCTGGCGCACGCGTATCTGGAGTTCCTCTACACCCCCGAAGGACAGGACATCGCCGCGCGGAATTTCTACCGGCCGCGCGACGCCGCCGTCGCGGCGAAATACGCAGGCCAGTTCGCGAAAGTGGAGATGGTCGAGATCACTCACTTCGGAGGCTGGAAGCTCGCGCAAAAAGAACACTTCGCCACCGGCGGGATCTTCGACCAGATCACCGAATAATGGGGACACTCCCCGTTTCCTGGCAAAAGGGGCCGCACCTGCGCGGGTGTGATCGCTGGGGCACGCCCAACCTCCAACCCCGCCCTCTTAATCCACGACTAATTTGTAGCCGCTCGGCGCGGCCGTCTGCAGCAACTGCGGCACTGCGGGGTTGGCTTCGATCTTGTGGCGCAGCCGGTGCACGAGCTGTTTGAGCAGCTGCCGGTCGCCGGAGCCGCGGTGGCCCCATACCTGCACGAGCAGCCGATCGGAATTCACCGCGCGGCCCGCCTGCGCAAGCAGCATCTGCATGAGGCGCAGTTCGAGCTTCGTCAATGCAATCGCATCGCCGCTGCCGATACGCACCGAATACCCCTCGAGATCGAGTGTCACGCGTCCGGCGGACAAGGGCGCGTGCGCGCGGTCGGCACTGGCACGGCGCAACAGCGCCTTGACCCGAGCTAACAAGGTTTTGGGGCTGAAGGGCTTGGTGAGGTAGTCATCGGCACCGAGCTCCAGCGCCCTGACCAGGTCCTGCTCCTCGCCGCGCGCCGTGAGCATCATGACGGGCACATCCCCGCGCGCGCGAATGGCGGTGCATACGTCGAACCCCGAGGTACCCGGCATGTTGATGTCGAGAATCACCAGGTCCGGCGATTCGGAGTCGAACATGGCGAGCGCGGCGGGGCCGTCGCTGGCCTTCACCACGAGATATCCGGCGTTCGAGAGCGAATAGGCCACCAGGCCCAACAGGTCGAGATCATCGTCCGCGACCAGGATCTTCATGCGGAACGTTCCTTGTCGGGTTCCACGGGCAGCGTGATCGTGAAGCGGGTGCGACCTTCCGCCGTGCGGGCAGCGGTGATGCTGCCTCCATGGCGTTCGACGATCGAACGCGAGATCCACAACCCAAGCCCCAGGCCACCAGGTTCCGGTTCCTGAGATCCACCGCGCCTGAACCGGTCGAACAATTCCGCGGTTTCTCCTTCGGGAAGACCCGGCCCTGTGTCCTCGACCCAGGCGCTGATGAGATTTCCCTCGACGCGCCCCCCGATGCGAATCGGCGCGCCTTCGGGCGCGAACTTGCTGGCGTTGGCAATGAGATTGACGAACACCTGGGTGAGGCGCGTGGCGTCACCCTGCAGCTCGAGCCCCTCGGGCAGCTCCACCTCGAGCGGCTGGCGGCGCTGCCGCAGCAGCGCCTCGACCAGCACCCGCGCGTCGTCCACCACCTCGCCGATCTCGATGCTCTGGCGACGAACGTCGAGCTGGCCGGATTCGATGCGCACGCTCTCGAGCAGATTGTCGATGAGTCGCGTGAGCCGCAACGTACCGCGCTCGAGTGACAGGACCAGTTCTTCGAGCTGCTCCTTGGGCGCGGATTTCAAGCCTTCCCGCAGGAGCTCGATGGACGCGAGCTGCGCCGCCAGTGGCGTGCGGAATTCGTGCGAAACATTCGCGAGCACCGTATCGCGAGCCCGGCGTACACCTTCGAGCTCGGTTTCGTCGCGCAGCACCTGCACCTGCAGCCCGTTCACCACGCGCGAGCTCGTGATGACGGTCTGCCGCGTGCCGGAACTGGTCTGCAACTGTTCCACCGCCTGCGCGCTGCCGGCCTGGCGCGCGCGCAGGATGGGGCACGCCGTGGTCGCACACGGCCGCGTGCCACCCGGCCCACAGGGCTTGAGCACATCGCCGCAGAACTTGCCGATCGCCTCACTCGCCTCTACGCCCAACAACCGCGCGGCCTGCGGATTCAGATAACGGATATTGCGTTCCTGGTCGACGGCGTACACACCCTCCACCACGGCCTCGAGCACCACCTGGGCTTCGGCCTCGCGATGCCGCAGCTCGGAGTTCAGGTCCACGAGATTGCGGCGCATGTCGTCCATCGTGCGAGCGAGCTGCCCGATCTCCGCCGGTCCGGCGGTCGGAATGGAAGTCGCGAAATCACCCTGCCCGAGGCGGACCGCGGCGTCAGTGAGCGCCTCGGTGGGTTTGGTCACGCGCCAGCCCAGCAACACGCCGGCGACGAGCGCCAGCACCGCGAACACGAAGGCCGTGAGGATCAGGCGCCACACCAGCGAGCTCACCGCCCGATCGGTCGCCGCGGCAGGCGCGCGGGTCTCGATCAGCGCGATGCCCTCGCCGCTCGAGGAAAATACCGGGAAGCTGGAGGCGTACAAACCGAGATCGTCGATGCGCTGAACCGCGAATCGCCCGTCGGCCAGCGCCTGGGAGTGCAGCGAGGTGAATTCGTTGTCGGGCGTGGCGTTGAAGGCGCGATAGTTGATGAGCCGCACCGGCAATCCGCTGTGTTTGGACAGGATGGCCGCGAGCGAGTCGTCGAGCAGGTGCACGACCAGGACACTGAATGAAGCGTACTGGGCAGGTAGTTTGGCCGAGGCTCCTGCCACGGAGAACTGCGTTCCGGCCGGCACCGCCATGAAGCGTTCACCCTGCTCCTGCGCGACGGCGAACAACTGCGGCCACGGCAACGCGACGCCGCTCGAGGCCACCACCTGAGCTCCGTCGAACACCGCGCAGGCATCGAGCTCGCTGGTTTCGCAGAAGCGCCGCAGGAACGGCGCGAGTCCTTCGCGACCCGGCTCGGCGATCAGCCGCCGCAGTGGCGGACGCTCGGCGAGTACCCGGGCGTAGGTCAACGTGTCCTCGGCCATGCGGGTGATTTCGTCGCGCGCATTGGCGCCGGCGAGCTGCACGTGGCTCTTCTGTTCGCTGTCCGCGAGCCCGCGCAACATGTCGATGGCGAAGTAGGAAATTCCAGCCGCCACCAGCAGCACGATGGCCACGTTGCTGGCTGCCAGCCACCATCCGAGACTGTTGCGCTTCATCGGCGGCGGTACCCGGTGCCCCGCTCCACCAGCGTCTTGATGATCAACGTGACAACGGCGAGCAGCGACAGCATGGAGGCCACGGCGAAGGCACCGACGAAGTTGTAGTCGTTGTAGAGGTTTTCGATCTGCAGGGGCATCGTGGTCGTCAGTCCGCGGACGTTGCCGGAAACCACCGAGACGGCGCCGAATTCGCCCATCGCGCGCGCGTTGCAGAGGATGACGCCGTACACGAGACCCCAGCGGATGCGCGGCAGCGTAACACGGAAGAACGTGAACCAGCCGCCGGCGCCGAGCGTGATCGCGGCCTCCTCCTCGTCGTTGCCGAGCTGCTGCATGAGCGGGATGAGCTCACGCGCCACGTACGGGAAAGTCACGAACATCGTCGCGAGGATGATGCCCGGCAGCGCGTAGACGATGCTGATCTCGTGCTCCTGCAGCCATGCGCCGAACCAGCCGTTGAGGCCGAACAACAATACATAGATGAGTCCCGAGACGACCGGCGACACCGCGAGCGGCAGGTCGATCAGCGTGATGAGAAAGCTCTTGCCCTTGAACTCGAATTTCGCGATGCACCAGGCCGCAGTGATGCCGAACACCGTGTTCAGCGGCACGACGACGGCGGCGGTCACGAGCGTTAGGCGGATCGCTGCACGCGTATCGGGATCCGCAAAAGCGCTCACGTAGGTTTCCCAGCCCTTTTCCAGCGCCGTCGCGAATATGGCCGCGAGCGGCGCGGCGAGCAACGCGCCCAGGAACGTCAGCGAGATCGTGATCAGCAGCCAGCGAACGAGAGTCGCGCTCCAGCTGGAGTGACCGGGCCGGCTGGCCAACTCCGCGGCCTGCTCGGCGTAATTCGTGGGCCCGGCCATCAGCGGGTCCTCATCGCGACACCATCATGCGTTTGCGTCCCCACACCTGCAGCAGGTTGATGGCGAGCAGCATCACGAACGAGATGGCGAGCATCATGCAGCCCAGGGCAGCCGCGCCCGCGTAGTCGAACTCTTCGAGCTTGATCACGATGAGGTAGGGCGTGATTTCGGTCTCCATCGGCAGGTTGCCGGCGATGAAGATCACCGAGCCGTATTCACCGACGGCGCGCGCAAAGGCGAGCGTGAAACCCGTCAGCAGCGCGGGCAGCACGGTCGGGACGATGATGCGGCGGAACACATAAAAGCGCCCGGCGCCCAGCGTCTCGGCGGCGTCTTCGAGGTCGCGTTGCACTTCCTGCAGCGCCGGCTGCACGGTGCGCACGACGAATGGCATGCCGATGAGCGTGAGCGCGACGGTGATGCCGATCCACGTGTAAGCCACCTTGATGCCGAGCGGTTCGAGGTGCTGGCCGATCCAGCCGTTGCCGGCAAACACGGTGGCCAGCGCGATGCCCGACACCGCGGTGGGGAGTGCGAACGGCATGTCGATGATCGCGTCGACGAATTTGCGACCTGGAAAGTCGTAGCGCACGAGCGTCCAGGCGAGCGCGAAACCGAACACCATGTTCATGCCCGCGGCGATCAGCGAGGCGCCGAACGACAAGCGATAGGACGCGAGCGCGCGCGGCGACGAGATGACATCGATGAAGCGCGACCAGTCCATGCCGGCCGCCTTGAGCACGAGCGCCGCGAGCGGAATCAGCACGATCGCGCTCAGGAAAAACGTCGTGAAGCCGAGCGTGATCCCGAAACCGGGAATGACGTTGGGCTCGCGCCGGCCGGCGTTTTTCATGCGGCCACATCCGGCGCTGCGCGCGCGCCTACCTCTTGGGGCCGATAAACGATCAACATCGGCCAGCCAGGCTGCGCGGCCAGAAGGCTGCGGTAAGCGCTCGCAGCCTGCGTGATGTCGGTGATGCCGAGCACCAGCATCTGCGCGGCTCCGGCGGAGAGATTGCGCGTGAGCTCGGTGACGGTCTCGCCGATGGCAAGCTCGGTGCGCATTTCAAGGTTGTGATCGTGTTGCGCTTCGGAGCGTGCATCGAGCAGCGCCCGCATCGGCGCGGCACGCCCCATGCCCGCGGGACCTTCCGGAACGATACCGAGGTAAACCGCTTCGGCCGCGACGTGGCGCAGCAGGCTGGCGGAGACCGCGAGCGTGGCGCGACGCGCGGGTTCGTCGGTCCAGTGGATGAAGACACGCGTGGGGCTCGGTGCATTGTGCGGCAGCACCAGGACTTCGGAAGCGCCGTGACGCAGCAGCCATTCGACCGTGTTGGCTGCCGTGCTGCCGCTCGCGATCGCCGCGACGCCGGCGAACGGCTCCGGCGTGCCGACGAGGCCATCGATGGCGCGCAGGCCGACGCGCGTCTTCATGCGAGTCGACAGGCTCTCGAGCAACGGCTCGTGCGCCAGCGCCACCGCCTCGGCCTCGGTGGGCGCGCAGGCGAGGAAACTCGAAATCGGCGTCGGCAGTATGTGCAGACGGCGGGTGCCCACCGCGATCTGGGCGCCGGGCTGAAGCGGCAGGGCGCGGCGCTCGTGCTGGGTGCGGGTGACTTCCAGACGCGCATCGCCGTTGCCGGACGGCCCTAACAACTGCGCCGCGCAGGGCTCGTCGAGCAGGCGGATGCGCAGGCGCTCGAGCGCACCGGTGAACACGATTTCCTCGACCGCACCCCGGGCGAGATAGTTGGACGAGAGCTGCTCGCGCGCCGCGACGATCTCCACCTCTTCGGGACGTAGCACTGCAACCACCTCGTGCTCGCGCCCCGCCGGCACCGGCTCGGCGCGCTCGGCATTCACCGGAGTGGCGCCGAATCGGATGCCGTCCGCACTCTGGCGCGCCAGCAACAGATTGGCGGCGCCGAGGAACGTGGCGACAAAGCGCGTCGCCGGCTGCGCATAGAGGTCGTTTGGATTTCCCACTTCGAGAAGCCGGCCGTGGTTCATCACGCCAATGGTGTCGGCCAGCGCAAATGCCTCTTCCTGGTCATGCGTCACCAGCACGGTGGTGATGCCGAGCTCACGCTGCACCGAACGGATGGTGCGCCGGAGCTCCTCGCGGATTTTTGCGTCCAGGGCGCCGAAGGGCTCGTCGAGCAATAACACCTGCGGCTTGTGCGCGAGCGCGCGGGCCACGGCGACGCGCTGTTGCTGGCCGCCGGAAAGCTGGCCCGGCAGGCGCTCGTCCATGCCCTCGAGCGCCACCAGCTTGAGCAATTCCGTGCGCCGGGCGCGGCGTTCGGCGGATTTCATGCGCCGTACTCGCAGCGCGAATTCGATGTTGTCGGCCACGGTCATGTGCCGGAACAGCGCGTAGTTCTGGAATACCAGGCCCACTCCGCGATCGCGCGCCCGGACGTGGGTCACGTCGCGCCCGTGCAGCGAAATGCGTCCGTGATCGATGCCCGTGAGCCCTGCAATGGCCCGAAGCAGCGTGCTTTTGCCGCTGCCCGAGGGGCCCAGCAGCACGAAAAACTCTCCTTCGCCCACCTCGATCGAGACGTCGTTGACGACGGGCTGGTCCTGATACCGTTTGGTGACTTGGTCGAGGGCGATGGACATGGCTTACGGGCGGGCTAAAAACCGGCGGTCATGCTATCAGTTGGAGGTATGGGCCCCAGTAACGCACTGGTTACAATGCGATAACAAAGGATTCTGACCGGCGGAACTTAATCGTCTGGCGGTCCGACTAAGTTTGGGACTAACGAGTACACTTTTTGTCCTCTTCCCCGGAGCGAGAGAAACTGAATGGCAACCGAGAACGCGCCTCTTAGCATGGACAAAACCACCGCGGAGAAGCGCATCGAGCGGCCACACTGGGTGCTGGACGACGCCGTCTACAGCATCAGCGCGCTGCTCCTCTCGGTCATCATCATCCACAGCATCTGGACACTCATCATCCGGCCGCGCGCCGAGGCCGTGTTGTCCCAGCGGGTCGTGGTGACGAACACCAGCAACGTGAAGCAGCAGGTGCTCCAGCTGCGTTCCATCTACGTCATCCTCAAGGATCACGAACAGGAGTTGTGCATCATCCTGTGCCTGTGGTCGCTGCTGCTGCTTGCCCGCCAGGCGCAGGACACGCGCCTTGCGCGCCAGTTGCTCGATCGTGAATACGTCAAGATCGGCGAGGGCCAGGTGGTGCTCCCCGAAGACGCGCGAGTCTATTCGCGGCCACTCGAATCCCTGCCCAAGGCCGAACAGGATCGCTTCCTGCCCCGGCTGCTGATGGTCGCGTACAACCGCTTCGGCGCCACGCGCAGCGTGCAGGATGCCGCTGAAGCCGTGCGCGACGAGTGCGACTTCGAAGTGGCCAGCATGGACACCAAGCTGTCGATGGTACGGTTCACGGCCTGGGCCATTCCGGCCGTCGGCTTCGTAGGCACGGTGCGCGGCATCGGCGCTGCACTGCAAGAAGCCCAGGGCGCCATGGGTGGCGACATCTCCGGCGTCACCATGGGCCTGGGCGTGACATTCAATGCCACGCTGGTCGCATTGGTGTCGTGCATCATCGTCATGTTCTGGATGCACCAGCTGCAGCAGTTCCAGGACCGCTTGGTGCTCGATTGCCGCACCTATGTCGACCGCCAGCTGCTGCGCAAACTGCGGGTCGTATCGAAATAAATTCGGGAGTAGGATGCGGGTCGTGACGCGCTTTCGTTCACTCCGCTTCCGCTCATTGATGATGCCGTTGCTGCTGGCGGCACTCGTCCTGCGCGTGCTCATCCCCTCGGATGTCGTGCACAGCCAGAGCATGACGCTGGCTTCTTCGATGTGCTCCACCGACTCGCAGCGGACCGATCTCATCGAGATTCCGGTCGAGTCGAGCCAGCCGCATTGCGAGCGTTGCCTGCTGACGCCGCCGTTCGAGGCTCCGTACGCTTTCCTGAACCTGGACCTGGGGCCGGCAGTTCAGGTTCCCCTGCTGCCAGAACGGGTCTCCCAGGTTCCCGAGGCCCCGCTCGTCCGCGCACAAGCTGCGCGCGCACCCCCGCACGCCTGACACTTCCGGTTCCGTTCGGAACCCATCGTCAGACCCACGCGGTTCACGTCGACGTGAACGCGTGTGTTCGCGCTCACGTGTGCAGGAACTCTCCATGCTTCGTTTCGTTTTCTTACTGGCCGCCGCGCTGCTGCTGGCAGCAGCCGTCCATGCTCATCAATTTACCGTCGGCGAGCTCGTCATCAATCATCCGTGGGCGCGCCCCACGGCGTCGGGAATGCCGACCGGTGCCGCCTATCTATCGATCACCAACCATGGCGAGCATGACGACGTCCTGATGGGGGCGCATTCCCCGGCGGCAACGCGCGTGGAGTTTCACCGCACGAGCTTCGAATCGGGCATGGCGAGAATGAGACCCGCCGGAGTGCTCGTGATCGAAGCAGGCAACACGCTCGCGGCGACGCCGGGTGGTCTGCACCTGATGCTCGTCGACCTCAATACCCCACTCTTGAAAGGAGAGTCCGTGCCGCTGGTGCTGACCTTCAAGAACGCGGGTGAAATCACCGTGCAGATGAAGATCGAGTCGCACGATGGAGCCGCGACCGGCGCAACACATTGAGCCCTTCAATTTCAGGGAAGAAAAATGAAGACTTCAACATTGTTCATCGCGGCGCTGGGCACGTTTGCCGCGCCATTGGCAGGAGCCGACGATGCAGCGGACGACGCACCGACGCGCGAACTCGGCACCGTCACGGTCACGGCGACGCGGCCGACATCTCTGCCCACCCAGATCCCCACCACCATCGAAGGCATCACGGGCGCCCTGGTTGCCGAAACCATCAATGCCACCGACAGCGAAGACGCGTTGAAATATTTCCCGAGCCTGCTGGTACGCAAACGCTACATCGGCGATTACGACCACGCGGTACTCGCCACGCGCGCTTCAGGCACGGGCAACAGCGCGCGCTCGCTGGTGTATGCGGACGGCATCCTGATTTCCAACCTGTTAGGCAACGGCGCGACCTTCACGCCGCGCTGGGGACTGGTGACGCCCGAGGAAATAGAACGCGTCGACGTGTTGTATGGGCCGTTCTCCGCCGCCTATCCCGGCAACTCGGTGGGCGCGGTGGTCGACTACGTGACACGCATGCCCGACGAGCTCGAGATGCACGTCAAGCTCGGGGGCTTTGGCCAGGATTTCGAGATCTACGATTCCAGCGGCCGCTTCACCGGCTGGCAGGCCAGCGCCTCGGCAGGCGATCGCAGCGGCAACTTCGCCTGGTGGCTCAACTTCAACCGACTCGACAGCGACGGACAGCCCCTCTCCTTCGCCAACAAACTCGTGAGCTCCGGGATCGCGGGCAACGCGGGTGCGCCCGTGACCGGCGCACTCGCCGATCGCAACCCGCGCAACCAGGACTGGCTGATCCTCGGGTCGACCACGCAGTTCGAGACCGTGCAGGATCACGCCAAGGCAAAGCTCAGCTACGATTTATCGCCGACCCTGCGGGCCAGCTACACCCTCGGTGTGTGGCACAACGATGCCTTGCGAAATTCGGAGTCCTACCTGCGCGACACCGCCGGCAACCCGGTGTACAGCGGCAATATCAATGTCGATGGCCGCACCTATGTCGTGACCCCCACGGATTTCGCGCCGGCCCGCAGCGACCTCACTCACCTGATGCATGGCCTCTCGATCAAGACGCATGGCCGCGAGCACTGGGACTGGGAAATCGCCGCGAGCACCTACGAATACGCCGACGACATCACGCGTGCACCCACCATCGCGTTGCCCGCCGCAGAAATGGGCGGCGCCGGGCGTATCACCGACCAGGACGGCACTGGCTGGCGCGCGCTCGCGCTGCGCAGCACGTGGCGGCCGGGCAGCGATGGCGCGCATGTGGTCGATCTCGGCATTCAACTCAACGATTACCGGCTGCGGACACTGGTCTCCAATACTCCCGATTGGATAGGCGGCGCGGCCACCACCCGCTTTTCGGAGTTTCGAGGAAGGACAGAGTTGCTAGGCGTATACGCGCAGGACAGCTGGCACTTCGCCGATGAGTGGCGCGCCACTTTCGGAGCGCGCGTGGAACGTTGGCAGGCTTCCGACGGCACGATTTCCAACGCCGCGAGCACGCTGAACTTCGCCGAGCGTAGCGAGACCTATGTCTCTCCCAAGGCGGCGCTTGCCTGGCAACTGACTCCCGACTGGGTGCTCAAGGCCTCCATCGGGCACGCGGTGCGCCTGCCGACGGTGTCGGAGTTGTACCAGGGCTCGATTTCGGTCGATGTGATCGTGAACAACGACCCGAACCTCGAGCCTGAGAAATCCTGGACTGGCGAATTCACCGCCGAACGCGAGCTCGGCGACGGGCTGGTCCGCGCCACCTACTTCCACGAAGACACGCGCGACGCGCTCTACTCGCAGACCAACGTCACAGTGGTTCCCAACGTCACCAGCATCCAGAACGTCGATCACATCCGCACTCGCGGGCTGGAGATCGCGTACCAGGCGCTGGGTGTATTCGTCACCGGTCTCGATCTGACCGCCAGCCTCACCTACGCGCACTCTCGCACCGTGGAGAACACCAACTTCCCGGCGAGTGAAGGCAAGTGGCAACCGCGCGTTCCGGAATGGCGCGCCAACGCGCTCGCAACCTGGCGAATCGGCGATCGCTGGAGCACCACGCTCGGTGCGCGCTACAGCGGCAAGCAATTCAACACGCTCGACAATTCGGATACCAACCCGTTCACTTTCACGGGCACGAGCAAGTTCCTGGTCTTCGATGCGCGCGTGCGTTGCCGGATCGGAGAACTCTGGAGCGCCTCGGTGGGAATAGACAATCTCGGCAACCAGGAATACTGGGCCTTCCATCCTTACACGCAGCGCACCTTCTCGGCGGAACTCGCCGCGAATTTCTGAAGCGCGCGCGGCCGCTGCGCCTGTTGGCCTGACTTCGCATGCGCCCTCAACGTCAGTCGGGCATCTTCTGGCCGCGCGTCTCGATGACCCAGGGCAGGAGCACAAGTCCGATGATTGGCACGAAGCCGATGATGAACATGGTGCTCACGAAGACGTCGGGATCGCCCTTGGCGATCTGCTGCACCATGCCGACCGCGAACACGCCGCCTGCCGTCACGACGCGGCCGATGTTGTAGCAGAAGCCGCTGCCGGTGGAGCGCAAGCGGGTCGGATACAGCTCGGGTAGATAGAACGTGAAGCTGCCGAATACGCCGAACACCGTGAGCCCGATGAAGAAGTACATGCGCAGCCGCGTCTCGGGAGGCAGATCGAGACCGAAGGTTGTGAGTAGTGCGAGGGCGGAGCCCGCGAAATAGACCGCGTACATGGGGCGCCGACCCATGAGCTTGGCCAGAGGAATTGTCAGGAGCGTACCGATGAGCCCGCCCCAGCAGAAGCTGTAGGTGGCGAGCGTCATCCAGTCGCGCTTGAGCACCGCGGTGGCCGTTGCATCCAGGCCGCGAGTGACGGCCTCGGCGCTCGAGAGGCTGTTGGTCATGGCCTGGATGAAGGCGTTGCAGGTCCACCAGGTGATCAGCGCAATCACCGCGACGATGAGCGCGCTGAAGGTGCGCGCGCGTATGTCCGGCGCAAAGATCTCGCGCACGCGCGCTGGCGCGGCGGTGGCCGCGGCCTTGGCCCATCGTTCCGGCTCCTTGATGAAGGCACGCACGATGAAGGCGACCGCGGCGGGAATGAGCCCGAACATCAGCACATATCGCCAGGACATGGCCGGATCGTGGAGGAACCAGTCGCCCGCGACCTCCCGGTTGACGAAGTCCGCGAGAAAAAGTCCGAGCGGCGCGCTCGTGTACAACAAGGCGCCGGCCTCGACGCGTTTTTCCTCGGGTACGACTTCGGCCACCATGGCCGAGCCGGCTGCCCATTCACCGCCGATGCCGAGGCTGGCGACGATGCGGAATGCGATGAGCTGCCACATCTCGGTGACGAAGGCGCACGCGGCCGTCCCCAGTGCGTACAAGAGCATGGTGATCATCAGCACGCGCCTGCGTCCGAAGCGATCGCTCAGAGGCCCGAAGATCACGCCACCCGCGGCCCATCCCAGCAGCAGGATGGAGTTCAGGATGCCGTTCCAGTACGGCACCGCCGCCCTGGCTTCCGGTCCGCCGATGGGCATGCCTAACAAGGTGGGGATGGCGTTGGGCGCAACGAAGTTGAACAGCAGCCCGTCGAAGATATCGAAGCCCCAGCCGAGCCAGGCCGCGAAGAAGACCGTCCACTGATAACGCGTGAGTTTGATCATGGCGCGCGAGGATATAGGGGGCTGCCCCTGTTTCCTAGCGCACGAATAACTTCAGGCGCGTCCCCGTTTGCTAGGAAACGAGGAATGTCCCCATTACGCGTGCTTGAACATGATGGGGATACCGGATGGCGTGGTGAACGCCTTGGGCTCGGTGAAAGGCCGCTCGCGTCCACCGGGAGCACGATCAGCGACGGCGGCGAGCACGTCATCGAGCGGACCGGGACGCCCGAGCGCATAACCCTGGCCAAACTGGATGCCGAGCGATGCCAGCCGATCGCGCACGGTGTTCGATTCCACGAATTCGGCCACGGTGGTGATGCCCATGGCGTCGGCGAGCTGCACGATGGCGCGCACCAGCGCCTGCGAACGCGGATTGGTCAACACGTCGACGACGTATGAGCCGTCGAGCTTGATGGTGTTGATCTCGAGATTCTTGAGATAGGCGAGCGAGCTCACGCCGGTGCCGAAATCGTCGAGCGCGAACCGCACTCCATGGCTGGTGAGCCGCCGGATGAACTGCTGCACCTGCTGAAGATTGGCGGCCGCGGCCGCTTCGGTGATTTCAAACACCAGGCAGGTGCCGTCGATGCCGTGTTTGGCCATGGACGCCAGCAGCCACTCGAGGAAATCCGGATCCGACAGCGTCGGCCCGGACAGATTGATGGAGACGCGCAGCGGGCCACTGGAAGAAGTGTTCCTGCTCAGCTGCTCGAACGCACGCTCGCAGACTGCGCGATCGATTTCCGGAAGGATCTGGTAACGCGTCGCCGCCGACATGAAGTCGGCCGCTTCGACGATGTTGCCCTTCGCATCCACGATGCGAACCAGCAGCTCA
>Ga0190271_10000210_pt1 | contig 29080 bp, 31 predicted proteins | sample Popmic356T_FD_133747 | JGI IMG/M metagenome (GOLD analysis project Ga0190271, IMG submission 133747) | Populus adjacent soil microbial communities from riparian zone of Weber River, Utah, USA - 356 T | ecosystem: Environmental > Terrestrial > Soil > Riparian zone | place: USA: Utah | collected...
ACCGAGATCCTCGCCCAGGAGCACATCCGCACCATCTGCACCCGCGTCCAATACAACGCCGGCAAGGGCGGGGGAGACCAGTGCCCGAAAGCCTCGGTCTACGGCAAGGCCAGGGTCTTCAGCCCCCTGCTCGACAAGCCCCTGGAAGGCCCGGTCTTCCTGCGCTCCTCGAGCAACGAACTCCCCGACCTGGTCGCCTCCCTTGACGGCCAGATCCACGTCGACCTGGTCGGCAGAATCGACGCCGTCAACGCCAGGATCCGCAACACCTTCGAAGGCGTCCCCGACGCCCCGGTCTCCAAGTTCGTCTTGGAAATGCAGGGCGGCAAGAAGGGCCTGCTGGTCAACAACACCGAGCTCTGCAAGACCACGCCAAGAGCCACGGTGGCCTTCGACGGGCAGAACGGCAAGATCGCCGACAGCTCTCCGGTGATGCGGGCCGATTGTGGGAAGAAAAAACGGGGTAATAAAAAGAAGTAGCAGTATCCAAATCCTCGCCAGCGACCCGGCCTTTGCCGGGTCGTTGGCGTTTTCGGCACGAAGATCCCTGACTTTCGGCGCTTTCTCGCCTTGATCCGTGCAGACAGAGAGTTACGGTGCTTGAATGCACGTCATGGAGAGGGACCGCACCGAGGAGAGGATCGATCGGCTCGAAGGCGAGATCAGGGAATTTCGCGTGGAAACGAACGCTCGTTTCGAAAGGGTCGACGACCGCTTCGACAACGTCACTGCCGAATTCGTCGCCGTCCGCAAGGAGATGAAAGACGGCTTCGAGAAGCTCATTGCTGAATTCACTGCCGTGCGCAAAGAAATCAAAGAGGGCTTCGAATCTCAGCAGCGCACGATGTTCCAGGGCGCCCTGATGCTCTGCGGGACGATGGCGGCGGGCTTCGCCACCATCGCCGGCTCGATCGTCGCAGTGGTCTGAGCCGCGCGCTCAGTCCCCGAAGTAGGCCGTGATCACCAGCTGCTCGAGCTCCGGGGCCGCTTCGGCGAAGCTCTCCGGGCGGTCGCGGACGAGGGCCGAGCAGGCGGCGGCCTCGATCGCGCTGACCATGAACAGGGATGTCAGAGGTGGGGGGGAGTAGTGGGACTCGGGCTCCTCGCGGGCGGAGTCGATGGCGTGGGCGAGGCGCTCGGCGACGTCTTTGCGTCGCTGCTCGGCTCGCTCGCCGGCGAGGTGGACGTCGATCAGCAGCGCTCGCGCCCGCCCCGGCTCGGCCCTGAGGAACTCGGCGAGGAAGGCGACCCCGGCGTGGAGGCCGCCGCGCCAGTCCTCGGCGGCGGCGCCGCGAGCGAGGATCTCGCCGCAGAGCTTCCCAGTCTCCACCTCGTAGGCCGCCGCGTAGCACTCGGCGAGATCGGCGAAGTGGCGATAGAAGTCGCTCGGTTTGCCGCCGCCGCGCTCGACCACGTCGGCGACCGCCACCCGCTCGAAGCCGAGCTCGCCGCAGGCCTGCAGCATCGCCTCGGCGAGCGCCTCGCGCGACCCTGCGGCCGCTCCCCGCTCGTCGTCCCCGCCTTCGCTTGCATAGGGCGCTCTGGTTGGCATCGATCCCCTGCTGGGCTGCCTGCCTGCCTCCCAAGCAAGCTCACCCGCAATGGGAACGAGCATACATTTAAATAAAAACGACATCCTCAGCGATGGGCGCGCCTGCACCCGGGGCTATCCTCCGCCCATGGCCTCGCTGCCGGAGCATCTGCGGCCGAGCCCGGTCGGCCGCGAGCGGTTGCCGCGGGAGGTGGTCGCCGAGCACCAGCGCGATCGCATCCTCCGTGCGGCCACCGAGGTCTTCGCCGAACGTGGCTACCAGGGCGCGACCGTCGACCAGATCGTCGCCGCCGCCCACGTCGGCGTCGGCAGCTTCTACGAGCGCTTCGAGAACAAAGGCGCCTGCTTCGTCGCCGCCTACGACCGCGTCGCCATCGCCGTGCGCGAGCGGATCGTCGCGGCGTTGGCCGGCGACGCCAGGTGGGGGGAGCGCCTCGTCGCCAGCCTGCGGGCACTGCTGACCGCGATCGAGGCCAGCCCGGCCGCCGCCCGGCTCGCCCTGGTCGAGGTCCACACCGCTGGGCCCACCGCGCTCGCCCACCACGAGCGCAACCTCGACGAGGCGGCGGCGGCGCTGCGGGCCGGGCGAGCCAAGGGCGACGTCGCCGCCGACCTGCCGCCGAGCCTCGAGTTCGCCACGGTCGGCGGCCTCAGCTGGTACCTGCAGCAGCGGATCGCGGCCGGCGAAGCCGGCGAGGCGACGGCGCTCCTGCCCGACCTGCTGGAGATCGTCTCCGAGCCCTTCCTAGCTGCCTGAACCCGGCAGTACCGAAATCGGTCGCGGCGCTCCTGACGCAGCTATGGTCCGCGCGTGTCCGAGCAAGACCGGCAGGAGGATCTGGCGCTGCGGCTGGCGCGCTTGCCCCCGGGCCGGCACGGCCTGCCGCGCGAATTCGTCGCCCGCAACCAGCGCGACCGGCTCGCGGCGGGGATGATCGCCGTCGTCGCCGAGCGTGGCCTCAACGCCGCGACGATCGCCGGGATCTGCGCCGCCGCTGGGGTCTCCCGGCGCACCTTCTACACCTACTTCTCGTCCAAGGAAGAGTGCTTTCTCGCCACCTACGGGACGATCGTCGCCTACCTCCGCGACGCCGCCGCCGAGGCCTCGGCCGAGGCCGCCGACTGGCCCGCCCGCGTCGCCGCCAAGCTGCGGACGACGCTGGAGCTGTTCGCCGCCAACCCCGACCTGGCGCGCTTTGCGCTGGTCGCCCCGCAGCGGGCGGGCGGGTCGGTCGCGAACCGCTACCGCACGGTGATGTCCCAGGCCGTCGGCGATCTCTGCGAGGGGATGCCGGGCCCGCCGACGACACGGGCCCCCTCGGAGGCCGTCGCCGCCTCGATGATCGGCGGCATGGTCGCGCTCGTCGTCCGCAAGGTCGACGCCGGCCAGGGCGAGGAGCTGCCGCAGCTGCTGCCTGAGCTGCTGGAGCTGTTCCTGACGCCGTACCTCGGCCGCGAGGCCGCCGTGGCGGCCGCCGCCACGGCTTAGGCCCTTCGCGAAATCACAATGGACCGGCTTGCGGTCTCTGCTTAAACTGTTCGTTATGGGTAGGGGAATCGTCCGCGTGCTCGCGGTGACGTGCGCAGTGCTCCTCATCGGGGCCGTTTCGGCCTGGGCAGTACGCGACGTCACCAAAGTGCATCTGCAGGCCGGCAACTTGATCGTCGACGGCGAAGGCGGGTTCACGCCGACGGCGCTGCCGAAAAACGTCGACGCGCCGATCACGCTGTTCGGCAAAGGGAAGATCAGCACCGTCGACGGGGAGTTGCCGCCGGTCCTCGAAACCATCGAGTTCGAATTCGACAAACACGGGTCGGTGGACACGACGGGCCTGCCGAAATGCAGCGCCGGCAAACTGAAAGCGACGACGGTTCCCCAGGCGCGGCAGCTGTGCCCGGGCGCGATCGTCGGCACCGGCTTCGGCCACGCCGTCGTCAAGTTCCCCGAACAGGGGCCGATCGAGGCCGACTCCCCGATCACCCTCTTCAACGGCCCGAAGATCAACGGCGACCCCAGCGTCTACGCCCATGCCCACCTCACGGTGCCGGCACCGACCACCTTCATCGTCCCGATCCGGATCGAATCGATCAGCAACGGCCGCTACGGGTACCGGGTCACCGCGAAAATCCCGAAAATCGCCGGGGGTTACGGGATCCCACTCTCCGGCTCGATCACCGTCGGCCGCAAATGGACCTTCAAGGGCAAGAAGCACAGCTACATCAACGCTCGCTGCGCCGATGGGCGCCTGCAGGCGCTCGGCAACTTCAGCTTCAAAGACGGCACCAAGATGCAGGGCACCTTCGTGCGCCCCTGCCAGGTGCGCGGAGGGTGAGGAGAGCACCCCTTCTCCTCGCCGCGTTAGCTCTCCTGCTCGCGGCGGCAGCCCCTGCGCGCGCTGAGCTGGTCGAGCGCGGCGACCTCTTCGTCAGCTTCAAGGGCGGCCTCTCCCCAACCGCCCTGCCCCGCGACAGCCTGGCTCCGATCTCGGTCAGCGTCGACGGCACCGTGAAAACGCTCTCGGGCGAGCGCCCGCCGGCGCTGCGGCGGATCGCGATCGAACTGAACCGCGGTGGCGTCATCGACACCCGCGGCCTGCCCACCTGCGGCGTCGCCGACCTCGTCTCCACCTCCTCCGAGCAGGCGCTCGCCAACTGCGGCGACGCCCTCGTCGGCGACGGCAGCTATCTCGCCAACACCGCCTTCCCGGAACAGCTGGCCTTCCCCTCGGCGGGGCACATCCTCGCCTTCAACGCGACAGTCGACGGTCGCGCGGCGATCCTCGCCCACATCTACGGCATCGAACCCGTGGCGATGACCCGGATCATCACCTTCCACATCCGCCAGGCTCGCGGCGCCTATGGCACCGTCCTCACCGGTGCCCTGCCACTGACCCTGAACCGCTACGGCTACGTCAAGCACATCGAGCTCAGCCTGCACCGCCGCTTCGTCCATCGCGGCGAGCGCCGCAGCTATCTCTCCGCGGCCTGTCCGGCGCCGGCCGGCTTCCCCGGCGCGGTCTTCCCGTTCGCCCGGGCGGCGATGACCTTCGAAGACGGTCGCACCCTCAGCAGCACGCTGACGCGCAGCTGCCAGGTCCGTCGCTGACCCGCTCAGTGCTCGAGCAGGCGGCGGAGGCGGTCGAGGCGGCCGTCCCAGTCGGCGCCCACGGCGGCCATCCAGGCGGCGGCGTCGGCCAGCGGGCGCGGCTCCAGCTCGAAGCGCAGCTCGCGGCCACTGCGGTGGCTGTTGACCAGGCCGGCGTGGCCAAGCGTGGCCAGGTGCTTGGCGACCGCCTGGCGGGTGATTGGCAGGGTCGCCGCCAGGCGGGTCGCGGTGGCGCCGGGCTCGGCGGCGAGCATCTCGACGAGGTGACGGCGGGTGGGGTCGGCGAGGGCCGCGAAGACGGCGCCGACCTCGGCTTCGCCGCGAACGTGGGCGAGCGGCGCCGGCCCGGCCACGTCTAGGCGAGTACCAGTCGCCCGAGCAGCAGCGGCAGCGAGCGCAGCCGGGGTCCCCAGGCCGCCGCGAGCAGGGGGGAGGCGGACGCTGCGAGGCCGGTCTCGACCACCCGCACCCGCGCCCCGTCGGCGACGGCGTCGACGGTCAGCTCGACCTCGCTCTCGCCCCAGCCCTCGCGGTGCCAGCGGAAGCGGACGCGCTCGGCCTCCTCGACGGCGAGCTCGACGTCCTCGCCCAGCCACTCGGAGACGAAGTCCTCGTCGCGCAGTGCCTCGCGCACCTCCTCGGCGGGCGCCGCGACGACGACCGAACGCTCTACGGTGTGTGCTAGCGTGGACACGCAACCGCATGGTTGCACATTCGCCCCGCGAACTTCAACCCCCAGGAACGGAGGCCCAATGCCACTGGTACCGATGGTCGTCGAGCAGACCGCTCGCGGCGAGCGCTCCTTCGACATCTACAGCCGCCTGCTGGCGCAGCGGATCGTCTTCCTCGGGGAACAGGTGACCGAGGACCTCGCCAACCTGATCATCGCCCAGCTGCTGCACCTCGAGTCCGAGGATCCCGACAAGGACGTCAGCCTCTACGTCAACTCGCCGGGCGGCTCCGCCTACGCGGGCCTGGCGATCTACGACACGATGCAGTTCATCAAGCCCGACGTGCAGACGATCTGTTACGGGATCGCGATGTCGGCCGGCTCGCTGATCCTCACCGGTGGCGCCAAGGGCAAACGGATGGCGCTGCCGAACAGCCGCGTCCTCATCCACCAGCCCAGCGGGGGCTTCGAAGGGCAGTCCAGCGACATCGAGATCCACGCCCGCGAGATTCTCGAGCTGCGCGAGCGCCTCGACGGCATCTACGTCCGCCACACCGGCCAGTCCGCCGAGCAGATCCACGAAGACATGGAACGCGACAAGTTCTTCCTGCCCGAGGACGCGGTCGAGTACGGCCTGATCGACCGCGTGATCGATTCGCACGACCCGCAGAAGGTGCCGGTCGGGTTCCGCGACAACGGCGACGGCTAGGCGGGGGCGACGACCAGGCGCAGGCCGATGTCGAGCTCGGCGGCGCCGCGGAGGTGGCCGTAGCGCTCGTCCCAGGCACCACTGGCGAGGTCGGCGCGGAGCGCCTCGATGCCGCGCTCGGCCTCGGCCAGCTCGGCGGCGTTCATCACCTGCCAGCCGGAGCTGCCGCGGCGCAGCTCGGCGTCGAGGTGCAGCTCCGGCCGGTCCCAGAGCGCGCACCAGAAGGCGTCCGTGCAGTCGCGCGGGATCGGCACCGGCTCGACCCGCGCCCCCGGCAGCGCCGCGGTCAGGTCCGCCAGCGGTCCCATCATCTCTTCGTGGATCTCGAGCAGGCGCGGCACGTAGTCGCGGACCATCCACATCTCCGCCAGGGCCGGCGCCTCGAAGGTGAGGACGACGACGCGGTCGCGGGCGACCCGGCGCATCTCCGCCAGCCCCGCGGCGGCGTCGTCCCAGTGGTGGACGGTGATGATCGCCATCGCCGCGTCGAAGCTGTCGTCGTCGAAGGGAAGCGCTTCGGCCCGCGCCTGGACGACCGGGGCGGCGCCCTCGGGGCGCTGGGAGATCATCACCTCGGAGGGCTCGACCGCCGTGACCTGGCGCTCGCTCGGCTCGTAGGAGCCGGTGCCGGCGCCGACGTTGAGGACCGTGCCGGCGTCGCCGAGCGCCGCTTCGATCCGGGCCGCGATCCGCGGGTCGGGCTGGCGCACCTGCCGGTAGCCGACCCCGATCCGGTCGTAGGCGGCTTCGGCCACGGCTAGCGCTTTCCGAGGCGCTGCAGGGCCCAGGCGCCGACGACCGCGGCGGCGGCGCCGGAGAGGGAGCTGCCGATACCGCCGCGCCGCAGCGCCGGGTCGCGGGCAGCGAGCGCGAAGGCGACGGTGTCGCCGACGTCGATGCCGGCCGCGGCGGTGCCGACCGCGCGCAGCCGCGCCCGGTCGTCGCGCGCCGCCAGAGTCAGCAGCCCGACGGCGATGTCGCGACACCCGGCGATCCGGGCCAGGGTCTGGTTGCCCTCGGTCGCGGGGAAGCCGAGTTTCCGCAGCGATGGGCCTGGCGCCGCCGCCGCGGCGACGCCGATCGCGATTCGCCCGACGGCGATCTCCAACAGCACCTGTCGAGCCAGCGGGTCGAGCTTGGGACGTCGCCGCATCGCGCCCCAATCTAGCCGCAAAGCTCGAAGGATCAAGGCCCCCATGAGGGCGTCAACCCTTCGAGGATCGAGCGGTGGGCATCATCTGCCGATGGCCGAGGGCGACACGATCCTGCGCGCGGCGCGGCGGCTGGAAGCGGCGATCGGCGACGAGGCGGTCGCCGTGACGGCGCCGAACCCGCGCGGTCGCGCGGCCCGGGTCGAGCGGCTCGACGGCCGCCGCCTGGAGCGAGTCGAGTCCCACGGCAAGCACCTGCTGCTGCGTTTCGGCGACCTCGTCCTGCACAGCCACATGGGGATGAGCGGCTCCTGGCACACCTACCGCCGCGGCGAGCGCTGGCGCAAGCCGCGCCGCTCGGCCTGGGCGGTGCTGGCCGGCGAGCGCCAGGAGGCGGTGCAGTTCGGCGGCCCGACCCTGCGGGTGCTGGCCGCCGAGAAGGTTCGGCTCGACCCGACCCTGGGCCGGCTCGGCCCCGACGTCCTCGCCGACGACTTCGACCCCGAGCCCGTCGTCGCGGCGATGCGGGCCCAGCCCGACCGCACCCTCGGCGACGCCCTGCTGGACCAGCGGCTGCTCGCCGGCGTCGGCAACATCTTCAAGAGCGAGGCCTGTTTCGCCGCCCGCGTCGACCCCTGGCGGCGGCTCGCCGATCTGGACGACGAGGAGCTGCGGGCGGTCCTGCTCGCCGCCCGCGAGCTGATGCTGGCCGCCGTCGCCAGCGGCCGCCAGCCGCATGCGATCTACCGCCGCCGCGGTCCCTGCCCGGTCTGCGGCGGCCCGGTCTCCTCCCGCGGCCAGGGCGACGCCAACCGCACCACCTACTGGTGCCGGCGCTGTCAGGCCTGAGCCAGCTGGCGCAGCCGCTCGCCCTCGACGCGCAGCATCTTCCAGTCGTCGAGCCGGCGCGCCCCGAGCTTGTCGTAGAAGTCGAGGGCGGGCTCGTTCCAGTCGAGGGCGCACCAGTCGAGCCGTGCGTAGCCGCGCTCGACCGCGACCCCGGCCAGGTGCTCCATGACCAGCCGCCCGACGCCGCCGCGCCGATGCTCGGGCCGCACGTAGACGTCCTCCAACCAGATCCCCGGCCGGCACTCGAAGGAGGAGAAGGTGGTGAAGAAGATCGCGTAGCCGACCGCCTCCTCGCCCTGCTCCAGCAGCACCGCCTCCGCGGCCCGCTGCTCGAAGAGGGTGCGGCGCAGGACCTCGGCGTCGCCGTTGACCTGGTCGGCGAGCTTCTCGTACTCGGCCAGCTCGAGGATCAGCCCGAACAGCGTCTCCACGTCGGCTTCCTCGACGGGACGGATGCGGGTCTGCTCGGCGCTCGCCACGGCCTGCGACTGTACCGGCCGTGAACGCGCCGCTCCGCCGCCGTCCCCGCGCCTACTACCTGGTCGCCGGCGTTCCCCTCGACGCCGAGCTGGAGCGCCTGCGCGGCCTGCCGGTCTTCGTCGGCGGACCGCTGGCGGAGCGCGCCCCGGAGCTGCGGATCCGCCGCGCCCGCCGCCGCCCCAACCGGCTCGGCTTCGCCGTCCCGACCCAGTTCCGCCTCTCGGTCACCGCCTACCCCGGCATCCGTCCCGGCGACGTGTTGGAGACCCTGCTCCACGAGCTGACTCACCTCCACGTCGGCCGCGCCCCCGAAGCCCACGCCTGGCACGGCCCCACCTTCAAGCGCACCCTGGCCCGGGCGATGGGCGAGGCCTACGGAGTCGAGAGCGTCGCCCCCCGCAGCACCCTGCACGGCGTCTACGCCGAGGCGATCGAGCAGCTGCTCGGAGCCGCCGAGCAGCAACAGAGAGCCGACGCCCGGACTTGAACCGGGGACCCCTTCATTACGAATGAAGTGCTCTACCAACTGAGCTACGCCGGCGGGCGGAGCCCATTCTAGGCAGGACCGCAGCGCGGTTCCGTCGAGGCTGCCGTCGATGATGCGGAGGTGGCGAGGCCAAGGGACACGCGGGACCGGGACGGCAACGAGATCGAGTTCGCGCGGATCGTCGCCTTCAGCGACGGCGTTTTCGCGATCGCGATCACGCTGCTGGTGCTGACCCTGAGCGTGCCGGAGCACCTGCACGGCGAAAGCCTCACCGACGCGCTCTGGGACCAGCGGCACAACCTGCTCGCCTACGCGATCAGCTTCGCCGTGATCGGTCGCTACTGGATCAACCACCACCGCTTCTTCTCCAGCGTGGTCGGCTTCGACGGGCGGCTGCTGGCGCTCAACATCTTCTACCTCGCCTGGGTGGTGCTGCTCCCGTTCAGCACCCAGGTGATCGGCGACCACGGCGGCGAAGCGGCCGCGGTGATCCTCTACGCGGTCAACCTGGCAGGCGTCTCGCTGGTCGGGCTGTGGATGGCGATCGACGCCCGCCGCGCCGGGCTCTCCGAGATCGACGACGAGGAGCTCCAGGCCTTCCGCCACAAATCGGTCTTCGTCGCCGCGGTCTTCCTCACCTCGATCCCGCTTGCCCTGGTCGTGCCCGACTGGGCGCCGCTGCTCTGGATGCCGCTCTTCCTCGACCCCGCCGACCGCCTGCCGGGGCGGCGCGGGGCGAGTTAGTCCCCCCGTGCGGGAATAACTCGCCCCGAGGCCTCAGGCCTCCGCCACCGGCTCGCTCTGACGCGCTCCCTCCGTCAGCTTCTCCGCCGCCTCCCGCTCCAGCGGCTCGCCCAGCTTCTGGTGCTCCAGGTGCCCGCAGACCGGGCAGTCCGGCTCCGGGACGACCGGCTCGCGGTCGATCTCCATCGTCCGCAGGTCGTAGACCTGCGCCACCCCCAGCGTCGACGGCTGGGCGAGGCCGGTCAGCAGGTGCAGGACCTCCATCGCCACGTGGCCGCCGGTGATCCCGCAGGGCGGGCCCAGCGTCGCCGCCGGCGAGGATTTCGCCCGCTGCTGCTCGACGGCGATGTCGAACAGCGGGTAGTCGCGCCGGTAGGCGATCTCCTGACAGCTGAAGCAGCCGGTCACGCCCGGCACGAAGAGCGGCCCGACCCGGGCGATCGGCGGCACGTGGCTCATCGAGATGTAGGGGATCCCGGCCTCGAAGCAGGCACCGTTGCACCAGCGCTCGATGTCGTGGGCGGGCCAGTCGGCGGCGTCGATGACGACGTCGGCACCGGCGATGAACTCGGCGATGTCGGCCTGGCTTTCCAGCCGCCGGGCGGCCGCCGTGACCCGCATCGAGGAGTTGAAGGCACGCAGCCGCCGTGCCGCCGCCTCGACCTTGAGCAGGCCGATGTCGGCCTCCGTGTAGAGGACCTGGCGGTTGAGGTTGCTGACCTCGACTCGGTCGCCGTCGATCAGCCACATCTCGCCGATCCCGCAGCAGGCCAGCCACATAGCGGCCGAGCCGCCCAGCCCGCCGACCCCGAGGACCGCCACCCGCGCCTCGCGGAGACGGCGCTGGGACTCCGACGGCGGCATCTCGTTGCCGCCGACGTCGCTGAAGTAACGGAGCTGGCGATCGAAGCGGGCCCGCTCCTCGGGGCTGACCAGCTCGTCGTCGGCGCCGTCCTCGACGGCTTCCAGCTCGTGCAGCTGGGCCAGCGTCTGGCTGACTTCCTCCTCGCCGAACCGCTCCTCCAGCTCGGCGACGGTGTGGTCGCCGTTGAGGGCCTGCAGGAGCTGCCTCTGCTCCTCGTCCGGCTGCTCGATCCTGATGTCGTTGGCGGCGCTCGGCCGCAGTAGATAGAGGTCCCCGTCAGGGGTCTCGATTACTTCGGTAGTTCGTTTGATGCGCGGCCGCAGCACGGCTGCGCCCCTAGTTGTGCTTCTGGATGACGACGGCTGGAATGACGTTCGCGGTCTTCCTCAGGCTCATCTCGACTCCCTCTCTCCGTGGGTTCCTGGCTCTCCCAGTCGGTTTCCCGGCCGACATTGCTTAAGACCCGTCCAGCGATTAAAACCGTTCCCACGGTCGAAAGGTTTGACAGAGAATCCCTGCAATTTTGCCCAAAGCACCTAGTACTGCCCATACCATGTATTGATCAAAGGTTCCCCAACGAATGGAGATCTCATGGCCACCCCCGGAGACGGCAAAAACGCAGAGCAAGAAAAGGGCACGACCCGAGAAGTGGTCGACCAGCAGCTGATCAAAGCCCTCGCCCATCCGGTGCGCGCACAGGCCCTGGCGATCCTCAACGAACGCGTTGCCAGCCCCAACGAAATCGCCAAAGAGCTCGAGCAGGGCGTCGGGCACGTCAGCTACCACATCAACGTGCTCAAGCAGTGCGAATGCATCGAGCTGGTCGGCACCGAGCCGCGGCGCGGCGCCGTCGAGCACTACTACCGGGCGACAACTCGGATCTTCCTCGACGACGAAGAGTGGCGCCGCCTGCCGGCCTCGGTCCGCCCGGGGATGACGGCCTCGCTGCTGCAGAACGTCGTCGACGACGCCGGCACCGCGCTCAGCTCCGGCAGCTTCGACGCCCGTGACGACCGCCACCTGGCCTGGACGAAGATGATCCTCGACGACGAGGGCTGGGGCGAGCTCAACGAGGCGATGGCGGAGACGCTGAAGCGGGTCCTGGAGATACAGAGCAGCGCCGCCGCCCGACTCTCGGGGGCGGGGGAGACCGGCTTCCCGGTCTCGGCGGTGACGATGGCCTACGAGACTCCCGGCGAGAGCGAGCGCCGCCCGGTGCCGCCGATGGAGGGGATGGAGAGCTAGCTCTCCAGCTCGCGAGCGCGGGCGAAGACGGCGTCGGTCATCGGCGCCGTCAGCGTGCCGGTGAAGGTGTTCTGCTGGCTCGGGTGGTAGCAGCCGAGCAGCCGCCAGCGGCCGAGGTCGGCTTCGGCGCCATGGCCGAAGCGCGGCCGCGGCCGCGGCACCTCGACGCCGAGCGCCCGCGCCGCGCGCAGGAACCCGTCCCAGCCGAAAGCACCGAGGGCGACGATCGTCTCGCAGCGGTCGAGCAGGGCCAGCTCGCGCTCGAGGTAGGGCAGGCAGTTGTCGCGCTCCTCGGTCGTCGGCTTGTTGGCGGGGGGAGCGCAGCGGACCGTCGCGGTGACGTAGGCGTCGCGCAGGCGCAGGCCGTCGTCGCGGTGCTCGGACTCGGCCTGGTTGGCGTAGCCGGTTCGGTGCAGGGAGGCGAAGAGCCAATCGCCGGAGCGGTCGCCGGTGAAGATCCGGCCGGTGCGGTTGGCGCCGTGCGCGGCCGGGGCGAGGCCGACGATCGCCAGCCGTGCGGCCGGGTCGCCGAAGCCGCTCAGCGGTCGCGCCCAGTAGTCCTGGCCGCGGTAGCGCTTCGGCGGGTCGGCGGCGACTGCCTCGCGCCACTCGACCAGCCGCGGGCAGCGGCGGCAGCCGTGGATCTCGGCGGCCAGCGCCGCCAGCGCCTTCTCGCGCGCGGCCCGGGAAGCTGCCGCCCCGTCGCTTAGGCTTCGCCGCTCCTTCATGGCCAGGAACGGAATCACGCCGCGCGGCGGGGCGCGGCCCGCCCTCGCGCTCGTCGCGCTGCTCGTCGTCGGCCTGCTGGCCGGTTGCGGCAGCGACGGCAGCACGACCACCGCCGTCCCCGACAAGGAGGCCGATGCCGAGGTCCTCAACCGAGTGCTGACGCGCGAGCTGGCCGCAGTCGACGCCTACCAGCGGGTGCTGCCGCTGCTGCGCGGCGGCGAGCGGGCGATGGCGGAGCGGTTCCGCGCCCAGGAACAGGAACACGTCGACGCGATCCTCAAGGCGCTGCGCGGCCTCGGCGCCAAGTCCGAACCCGAGGACGAAGAGATCGAGCGCGAGGGCCTGGGCTCCCGCGCCGACGCCCTCGACTTCCTCTATGAGATCGAAAGCGTCTCGATCGACGGCGGCCTGCGGGCGATCTCCAACCTGACCGCGCCCTGGCCGCGCTCGCTGATGGGGTCGATCGTCGCCAACCAGGCCCAGCACCTGGTGCTGCTGCGCCGGGCCCTCGGCGCCGGCCCGCTCGACTCGATCCCGGAAGCGTTCGAGAACGGCACCGCGCCGCCTCCGCCTGAGCCCGTCCCGGCCGACGGGTAGGGAATGATGGCGCGGTGACCGCGCCGCTCTACGCCATCGGACGGTTCTGCGCGCGGCACCACTACCCGGTGATCGGCCTCTGGGTCGTCGTCGCCGTGGCCCTCGTCCTGGTCGGGCAGATCGGCGGCAGCAAGACCAGCGAAAACCTGACCCTGCCGGGCACGGACTCGACGATTGCCACCGAACTGCTCGAAGACAACCTGCCCGAACAGGCCTACGGCAGCAACCCGCTGGTGCTGGAGGCGCCGAAGGGCAAGAAGCTGACCGAACCGAAGTACGCGGCGGGGGTCGAAGAAACCGTCGAACGCCTGCAGAAGCTGGGCGACGTCAACTCCGCCGTCAGCCCGCTCAGCAAAGAGGGCGCCGCCACCCTCAGCAAAGACCAGCGGATCGGCTACATCCCGGTGGTGCTCGGCGTCGGCCCGGGCGAAATGGACGAAGAGCAGGCGGAACGGATCCTCGACACCGCCAAACCGGCCGAAGCCGCGGGCCTCGACGCCGCGGTCGGCAGCTACGTCGGCCAGCAGCTCTCCAAGCCCTCGACCGAGGTCAGCGAGGCGATCGGGCTGGCCGCGGCGGTCGTCATCCTCCTCTTCGCCTTCGGGACCGCGACGGCGATGATGCTGCCGATCGTCTCGGCGGTGATCGGGCTCGCCTGCGCGCTCTCGCTGATCCGCCTGCTCGAGCACGCGGTGCAGATCCCGGGGGTCGCCTCGACCCTGGCGACGATGATCGGCCTGGGCGTCGGCATCGACTACGCGCTCTTCATCGTCACCCGTCACAAACTGCAGCTGGGCGAAGGGATGGAGATGCGGGAGTCGATCGCCCGCGCCACCGCGACCGCCGGCGGTGCCGTCGTCTTCGCCGGCTTCACGGTCGTGATCGCGCTCTGCTCGCTCGCCTTCGCCGGCATCCCGCTGGTGGCGACGCTCGGCTTCACCGCCGCGATCGCCGTCGTCGTCGCGGTCGCCGCGGCGGCGACGCTGCTGCCGGCGATGCTCGGAGCGCTCGGGCCTCGCATCGACTCGCTGCGGGTCAAGCTCGGCAAGACCCATCCCGACGACAAGGAGCCGCACGGCTGGCGGCGCTGGGCGGAGGGGGTCTCGACGCGGCCCTGGCGCTCGGCGATCGCGGCGACGCTGGTCCTGGTGGTGCTGGCGCTGCCGATCTTCCAGCTCGAGCTGGGCCAGAACGACATCAGCGCCCTGCCCAAGGACACGACCTCGCGCCAGGCCTACGACTCGCTCAACAGCGGCTTCGGCCCCGGCGTCAACGGGCCGCTGCTGATCGCCTCCGAATTCACCAGCCCGGCCGAAGCGAAACAGGTGCTGCCGGGGCTGCAGAAATCGATCGCCGGCGCCAAGGACGTCGAGGCGGTCAGCGAAGCCGACCTCGACAAGGCCGGCACCGTCGCCGTCTTCACGGTGATCTCCGAATCGGAGCCGTGGGCGAACAACACCGTCGACCTGGTCGAAAATCTCCGCACCGAAACCATCCCGAAGGCGCTGCAGGGGACCGAAGCCAGCTCCTACGTGGGCGGCCAGACCGCCGGCTACATCGACCTGGCGACCCAGATCGCCGACAAGCTGCCGCTGATGATCGCGATCGTCGTCGCGCTCTCCTTCCTGGTCCTGCTGGTCGCCTTCCGCTCGATCCTGGTGCCGATCAAGGCGGCGGCGATGAACCTGATCTCGGTCGCGGCCGCCTACGGGGTGGTCACGGCGGTCTTCCAGCTCGGCTGGGGCTCCTCGCTGATCGGGCTCGACCACGCGATCCCGATCGTCAGCTTCGTGCCGCTGCTGATGTTCGCGATCCTCTTCGGCCTCTCGATGGACTACGAGGTGTTCCTGCTGACGCAGATGCGCGAGCACTTCAAACAGCACGGCGACGAGCGCCGGGCGGTGGTCGAAGGGCTCGCCAACACCGGCCGGGTGATCACCTCGGCGGCGGCGATCATGGTCTGCGTCTTCACCAGCTTCGTCCTCAACGGCGACCCGGTCGTGAAGGAGTTCGGGGTCGGCTTAGCCGTGGCGATCGCGATCGACTCGACCCTGGTCCGCTGCCTGCTGGTGCCGGCGGTGATGGTGCTGCTCGGCAAACGGGCCTGGTGGCTGCCGGGCTGGCTCGACCGCATCGTCCCCAACGTCAGCATCGAGGGCGAGGACTACTTCGCCAAGCGCGACGCGGAAAAAGCGGCCGGGACCCGCACCAGCAGTCCCTGATCCGCGAAACTGAGCGGGTGTTTCCGCTCAACCTGCCGAATGCGCTGACCCTGCTGCGCATCCTGGCGGTGCCCGTGGTGGTCGTGGCGCTGCTCGGCGAGACGCCGAACGGCGACACCCTGGCGGCCGCCGTCTTCGCCCTCGCCGCCGCCACCGACGGCCTCGACGGCTACTTCGCCCGCTCCCGCGGCTCGATCACCACCTTCGGCAAGCTGATGGACCCGCTCGCCGACAAGCTGCTGATCATCGGCGCCCTGCTCTCGCTGGTCTCTCTCGGCCGCCTCGAAGCCTGGGTGGCGATGGTCATCATCGCCCGCGAGATCGCCGTCACCATCCTCCGCACGATCGCCGCCGAGCGCGGCATCGTCATCTCCGCCAGCTGGCTCGGCAAGCTGAAGACCGTCCTCCAGATCGCCGCCGTCTTCGCCCTGATCATCGCCAACCCGGCCCCCCTCGGGGTGGACCTGCTGGTCTACGCGGCGCTGGTGGTAACGGTGGTCAGCGGGGCGGATTACTTCTTCGGGTTGCGGAAGCGAATTGAGGAGCAGCGGGCTGAGGCGGTGGGACAGAGCGCGCTCTCGAGAGGGGACCGGTAGGCCCCTGGGCGAATTCAGTCGCGTGGCCCCAATGGGGCCAGCGCTCCGGATGTTGGAGCGCGGCCAAAGCGGCCGCGCATGAACCGGATTGCATTTCGCCGCCTTCGGCGACATTCGCCCAGGGGCCTACCGGTCCCCTCCCCACAACACGCACAGCAGCACGACACAGGCCGAAGCCTCCCGGTGGAGTGAACTGCCGATCCGGAACCCACCGACAGGACCGCTGCCAGCCCCGAACTTCCAGTGAGTTCGGTCCCTAGTCACCATCCCGCCAGTTCGTGACGTACTGGCCGCGCTCAACCATGTGGAGCGAAGTCCCCATAGGGGGCGAGCGACTGAATTCCCGTAGAGGGGCACCACCCTCCCTCTACGACCACCCTCGTCCCTAAGACGAAGTCCCGTCGAGCCACTCGCGCATCGTCGGATGATGCGCCAAGTGCTCCCCACTGGCCAGCTCGGCCCGCAGCTCGCCGAGAGTCCCGTACCGCTCCGCCACCACGTTGTGCCGGTGGATCGTCTCCAGGTTCTCCTGGCGGGCCATCACGAAGGCCTCGTCGGGGAGGTCGGGGTAGCCCTCGACGACCTGGCGGACCATCTCGCGGACGCAGTCCTCGACGAAGCGGGGGTTTTCGTGGGCTTTGACGACGACCGACATCTCGTCGGGGCGCTTCATCAGCTCGTAGATCTCCGAGCTCATCGAGGTCTCGACGATCCGCAGCAGCTCGGGGGCGTCGATCCAGGAGGGGCCGCCCTCGGGGCAGCCGACGTGGAGGGTGCCGATGCCGCGCTGGTTATGGGTGGCGATCGGGACGGCGGCGACGATCCGCTCGATCTCCTCGGCGTCGAAGCCCTGCTCGGCGAGGCGTTCGCGAGAGAGGCCGGCGACCATCTCCTGGGCGCAGGGGCAGGCGGTCATGCCCTGGGCCTGGACTCCGGTCAGGGTCCTGGTGCCGTGCTCGGAGGCGACGGCGGTGCCGAAGAGGACGTAGATCTCCTGGGTGCTCTGGCCGCTCTTCGGGGTCGAGACCGTCTCCGGGTAGCGGGCGGTCAGCGAGACCTCGGCGCGCAGGCCGCCCTGGCGCTCGCGCACCTTCTCGGCGACGTGGGCGGCCAGCACCTCGGCCTTGAAGGCCTCGCCCAGCACCACCTCGTCGATCGCCTCGTTGACGATCTCCTCGAAGCGGGACATGTGCACTCCCGCCTGCTGCGGGTTGAGGTCGACGAAGCACTCGAGCTCGGCGTAGAAGAGGTTCTCGGTCCCGTCCGCCTGGACGCGGATCACCTTCTCGACGCCGGTGACACCGACGCGGGAGAGACTGACCTGAGTCGCCGGCACGCCGGCTTGTACGTCGGGTGCAGCGGGAATGGCGGAGGGGCGGCTGGCCATCGCTCGACAAGCGTAAGCGATGGAGAAGTTCTGCCTATACTTGGCGGCAGCCGAGCTACGAGGTCGGCTTACCCAATGGGAATGGGGGGAGAGGGTGCAGCGGAGCCGATGAGTATCGAGCCGTTGGAAACGTCCACCGACGTCCTGGACCGGGACGCCGAGGAGACGTCGGTAATGGAGCTTGAGGAGCTGCGCGGTCTGGTTGCGCTGGGGCGCGAACGCGGCTACCTGACCTTCGAGCAGATCGCGGTGACGCTGGAGGAGGTGGAGATCACCAAGGAGCAGGTCTCCGCCCTGCACGCGCACCTGGTCGAGCACGGGGTCGACGTGATCGCCGAGGACGGCGTCAGCGCTTACAAAGAGCAGCGCGAGAGCGAGTCCGGACAGGCGAAGAAAGCCGAGCTGGACCTGACCGTCGAGCCGAGCCTCGACTCGCTGCGGCTCTACCTGCGCTCGATCGGCCAGGTCGAGCTGCTGACCGCCGCCCAGGAGGTCGAACTCGCGAAACGGATCGAGCGCGGCGACATGCTCGCCAAGCGGCAGATGGTCGAGGCCAACCTGCGGCTGGTCGTCTCGATCGCGAAAGGCTATTTGGGGCGCGGGCTCAGCTTCCTGGACCTGATCCAGGAGGGCTCGCTGGGGCTGATCCGGGCGGTCGAGAAGTTCGACTACCGGCGCGGCTACAAGTTCTCCACCTATGCGACCTGGTGGATCCGCCAGGCGGTGACGCGGGCGATCGCCGACAAGGCGCGGACGATCCGCATCCCCGTGCACATGGTCGAGAAGCTGAACCGGGTCGCCCACGTGGAGCGCCAGCTGGTGCAGAAACTGGGGCGGGAGCCGGAGCCGGCCGAGATCGCCGAGGAGCTGCGCTGGCCGGTCTCCGACGTGCGGGACATCCTCCGCGTCGCCCAGCTGCCGGTCTCGCTGGAGAAACCGATCGGCGACGAGGACGAATCGGAGCTCGGCGATTTCGTCGCCGACGACGCCGTCCTGGAGCCCTTCGAGGAAGCGAGCGAGCATCTGCAGAAGGAGGGCGTGCGGCGAGCACTCGATGCGCTGCCCGACCGCGAGCGCCAGGTGATCGAACTTCGCTACGGCCTCTCCGGGGCTGAGCCCCTGACGCTGGAGGAAGTCGGCAAGACCTTCGGCGTCACCCGCGAGCGGATCCGCCAGATCGAGAACAACACGCTGAAAAAGCTGCAGCGCCTCCCCGAGGCGCAGATGCTCCGCGAAGCCAGCTAGCGGCCGGCGCTAACGCGGCTCGAGCACGAAGACCGAGATCTCGCGGTCGAGCTTGGCCTTGTAGTCGTCGAACCCGGCGTACTGCTGGATGTGCTTGCGCCAGAGGTCGGCGCGCTCCTCGCCCTCGGCGACCCGGGCCCGGACCGGGCGTCGCTTGCGACCCAGCTCGACCTCGGCCTCGGGATTGGCTTTGAGGTTGAACGACCAGGCCGGGATCTTGGCGTTGCCGGCGTTGGTGTTGATCAGGACCACGTTGTCGCCGTCGGCCAGGTAGACGACCGGGGCGGTCCGCAGCTGGCCCGATTTGCGGCCGGTGGTGGTGAGCAGCAGAACCGGCGCCCGCCCGACCTTGCCGCCGATCCGCCCGCCGCTGAGGCGGTAGACCGGGATGTTGAGTTTCCCGGTCAGCTTCAGCCCCCGCGCTCCGAGCGAGGAAGAGATCCGCGAGTAGAAATGATCGCTGGGCACTGGCGCTTTTGTATCGCATAGCGAGACAAAGTCGCCACCGCGCTTTAGAGTGACCGGCGATGCCCGAGCCGCACCCCTTCCGTCGTGCCGCCGAAGCGAAGGACCTCGAGCTGCTCGCCGACGCACTCGCCGACGACGTCGTCCTCCACAGCCCGATCCTCTTCCGCGGCTTCGAGGGCAAGGAGATCGTCAGCCAGGTCCTCACCCACGTCGCCGCCACCCTCGAAGACCTCACCTATGTCGACGAGCTGGTCGGCGAGGGCACCGTCTGCCTCCGCTTCAAGGCCAACGTCGGCGATTACGAGCTCGAGGGCATCGACTACCTCACCCTCGACGACGACGGCAAGGTCACCGACCTGACCGTCTTCATGCGCCCGATGTCGGCCCTGACGCGCTTCAACGAGCAGATGGCCGCCCGCCTCGGCGTCGCTTAGGCGCGCCTCGCTCGTCGAGTCACCCCTCTAGAATCGCCTGCCCAGTTGCCTGGGGGAGTGCCAGAGCGGTCAAATGGAGCAGACTGTAAATCTGCCGGCTATGCCTACAGAGGTTCGAATCCTCTCTCCCCCATTGGTTGCACGGTCCGTGTTGCGCCGTGTACCGTGAGTCGTATGGCGGCATCTCCACGGCGAGTCAACGTCACGCTTGACGACGAGCACGCGGTCAAGCTCGCGAGGCTTGCCGAGCGGACCCACGTCCAGGAGGGCACCCTCGCCCGGTCGCTTCTCTCGACGGCGCTCGACGATGCCGATCCGGATGCGACCCGCATCACGGAGATTCTCGACGCGATCCCCGGTGCTTGGGAGCGGACGCAGGAGGGCTTGGCGCAGGCCGCTCGCGGCGAGGGGACGCCGCTAGACGAGCTGGCCTGAGTGGCGCGGGTCATCGTCACCCCGCGGGCGCGGCGGGACGTCGATGAGGCGATCGTGACTCTCGACCTGCCGGCCGACACATGGGCTCGGATCGCCCGCTCGTTGAGGGTGCTGGAGACGTTTCCACTCGCCGGGCCGGAGCTGGAGGGCAGATGGGCGCCGACCCGATTTGTGCTCGGCCCGTGGTCGTGGATGGTTCTGCTCTACAGCTACGAGGAGTCCGCCGATCGGGTCAATCTGGTCGCGATGCACGACGCTCGGTCCGCCACCTCGGCGACTGCGGCTCGGCCGTGATTTGGCGGAAAGAGCGGCATGCGGAAAGATGGCCGCAATGAGTGAGGGTGCGCTTGAGGGTCGGGTCATCGCCGTCGCCGGAGTCGGCGGGGGCCTGGGGCCGCTGGTTGCGGCGCGGCTCGCTACCGACGGGGCGGTGGTCGCGGGGACGGATCGCAGCGCCGAGACGCTGGCGGCGCTGCCCGGGGAGCTGGGGATTCCGGAGGAGCGTTGGGACGGACAGGCGGTCGATCTGCTCGACGAGGGCGCCACGCGGGAGTGGTGCGCGAGCCTGGCGGAGCGGTTCGGGCGGGTCGACGGGCTCGTCCACCTGGTCGGGGGCTGGCGCGGCGGGCAGCCGCTGCACGAGGAGCCGCTCGAGGACTGGGAGCTGCTGCACGACCTGCTGATCCGCACCGTCCAGCACACGACCCGGGCCTTCCACGACCAGCTCGCCGCCAGCGAGCACGGGCGTTTCGTGCTCGTCTCCGCCAAGCAGGCGCAGGCGCCCTCAAACACCAACGCCGCCTACGCGGCGGCGAAGGCGGCGGCCGAGGCCTGGACGCTGGCTCTCGCCGACGGCTTCGGGCCGGGGGGCGCCACCGCCAACATCGTCGTCATCGACGCGCTGCTCACCCCGCGGATGCGCGAAGAGAACCCGGAGGGCGACTACGCGACCTTCACCCCGGCCGAGCACGTCGCCGACGGGGTCGCCTTCCTCTGCTCCGACGCGGCGGCGGAGATGAACGGCCAGCGGCTGCCGCTGACGGGACGATGAGCCCACCGGCGAAGAGGAAGACGCCGAGCGGCAAGATGACGATCGGCGACCTGGCCCAGCGGACCGGGATGACCGTGCGCAACATTCGCGCTCACCAGACGCGGGGGCTGCTGCCGCCGCCCGAGGTCCAGGGCCGCACCGGCTACTACAACGAGGAGCACGTCGCCCGGATCGAGCTGACCCGGGAAATGCAGGCGGAGGGGCTGAACCTGGAGGCGATTCGGCGGGTGCTGGAGAGCACCGGGGGGTCCTCGAAAGAGATGGTCGACTTCGCGCGCGCCGTGCGGGTGCCGTTCGAGGAGGAGATGCCGGAAATCTTCGACGCCGACGAGCTGGCGGCGATCTGGGGGGCGGAGAAGCTCGACCCGAAGCTGATCCGGCGCGGCGAGAAGCTGGGCATCCTCCGCGAACTGCCCGACGGCAAGGTCGAGGCGATCAGCCCGCGCCTGCAGCGGGCCGGCGGGGCGCTGGTCGAGCTCGGCGTCTCGCCGGAGGCGGCGCTCGCCACCGCCGACCGTCTCCACAACCACGCCGAGGGCGTCGCCCGCACCTTCGTCGAGCTCTTCGTCAAGGAGATCTGGGAGCCGTTCGACCGCGCCGGCCGTCCCGAAGAGGACTGGCCGAAGGTGCGCGAGGCGCTGGAGAAGATGCGTCCGCTGGCCTCCGACGCGCTGCTGGCGATGTTCCAGATCGCCATGGACGAGGCGACCGAGAAGGCGAGCGAACGGACGCTGCAGGAGGCGGCCGCCCGCACAGAGTCGCGCCCGAAGCGCGGCAAGCGCCGCCGCCGCTAGGGCTCAGACGGCCGGCGCCGCTGTCGCCTCGGCGAGCGGCTCGCGGCCGTCCCAGCTGCCGCGCGCGGCGTAGGGGCGGAAGCGCACGAAGGCCGATTCGTGGTGGAAGGGCTGGGCGCGGTGCGCGTCCATCGCGGCGACGTGGGCGTCGCCGGCGCCGTAGGCGTAGGTGCGCATCGCGGCGGCGCTGCGCCAGAGCGAGAAGGTGGCGACGAGGCGGGGCGGCCGGGCCAGGCCGGTGCCGGCGACCAGGGCGGGACTGGCGATCGCGGCGGCCTCGGCCGGGGCGGCGCTGCGGCGGAACGGCCCGGTGCGGAGCAGGCGCAGCTGGCCGAGGGTGAGGATCGCCACCGGCTCGTCGTCGTCGACCGGGAGCGCCCGAGTCGGCAGGCCTGGCATCCCAGCCCAGGCACCGGAGACGCGCAGCGGCTCGAGCCGTACGTGCCAGCCGCCGGCGAGGCGAGCGGCGGCGGGGTCGTCGGCGAGGAAGGCGTCGAGCGCGGCGTCGTCCTCCCAGGCGGCGAGCAGCCCGACACGCCGCAGCCCGCGGGGCGGCAGCAGCGGCTCGCCGAGCGGGGCCGTGGTCAGCGTCTCGGCGTAGGTGAGGCCGGGGACCCGCCCGGCCCGCGGCGGCCTGGCCAGCAGCGGGATCCCGGCCCGCGGCCCGACATCGGCGATGTGCATCGAGGCGATCACTCCAACTCTCCCGTGCACCGACTCTAACCGGGCCCGGAATCCGCACCGGCAAACGCTTTCCTTCTCTCAAAAAACAGTCTCTTGACTTTATGAAAGCTAGCGTTTACAGTCCGCCGAGCCAGTGGCCCGCGACAGGGAGCGGCCTGGCCATCACAGGGAAACCGAGCCCAAGGGGGCCGTCTTAGGGAGACGGCCGGCAGAGGGGCTCACGGGACAAGGAGAGCATCAGGTGAGACGCCTAACGACGGCATCGCCCGCAGGATCGACCGAACCCCTCAGCCGTGTCCTGCACGGGATCGCGGCTGTTCTGGCCTGCTGCCTCACGGCGCTTGGTCTTGGCCTGGCACTCGCGGCGCAACCCGCCTCGGCGGCCTCGACCGTCGCACACCCCTGGCTTTCGACCTTCGACGGCTCGGCTACGCCGCTAGGGAAATTCAGCCTTGCGGCGCCCGCGAAGGTAGGGATCGACGAATCGGCCGGGCGCATCTACCAGGCCGATCGGGCTGGAGCGGGGGCCGGCGCCATCAACGTCTTCGACACCAACGGGCAGTACCTGTCCCGAATCACGGGAGAAAGTTCAGGCGCACCATTGCTCCCCGCGAAAATGCCCCTCACGGGCCCGGCCGCGGTTGACAACTCGGGCGGCCCCAGTGACGGACGTATCTACGCGGCGGTCACCGGCACGACCAGCGCGACCGGCCAAATCTACGTCTTTGGTGCGGCGGGCGACTACCTCTCGACGATCGACGGCAGCACCACTCCGAAAGGATCCCTCGGCCCGATCAGAGATATGGCCGTCGACGCGGCCGGCAATCTTTACATCGCCGACTCGACCAACTTGGCGATCGTCAAATACGACAACGCCGGAAACTTCCTCTCCCGGTTCACCACGCCCTCGAGCCCCCGCGGCGTTTCCGTCGACTCCGCCGGCAACATCTACGTCTACATCTGGAGTCGTCAGCGGATCGAGAAATATGACCCGGCCGGGAACCTCTTGGTGGCGAATTTCGCTGGCGAAAGCCCGTACGGCGTCACCGTCGATCCGAGCAACGACCACGTCTACGTCACCAACGACCAGTTCATCACCGAGTTCGACGAAGGCGGCAACTACGTCGGCCGCTTCGGCTTCGGCAGAACGCCTGCCCAAGTCCAGCAGGCGGTCAACTCCAGTACTGGCACGATCTACAGCTGGGCCAATGACCGCATCCACATCTTCGCCGCTGGCACGCCGGCTACGGCCCCCGAGGTGACGATCGCCCCGGCCAGCGAAGTCGGCTTCTTCGAAGCGACGGTCAACGGCACCATCGACCCGCTCGGGCAGGCCAGTTCGTACTTCGCCCAGTACCGCGTCCAGAACGCGGCGAGTTGGAAAGCTTCCGCGACCGCGGACGGGGGGAGCGGCAGCAGCGCCGCCCCCGCGTCGCTGCAACTGACCGGGCTGAGCGCGAGCACGGCCTACGAAGTCCGCCTGGTCGGTCTCAACGCAGCCAACGAAGCGAGCTCGACCTCGGGCATCGTGACGTTCGAAACCCCGGTGGTGACGCCGCCGGGCGTGACAATCGACCCGGTCGAGGAGATCACCCCTACCTCGGCGCGCTTCGCAGGGTCCTTCGACCCCCACGGTGTAGCGACGACTGCCCGCTTCGAATACCGCACCGGCTCGGATAGTTGGACCGCGTTGCCCAAACAGGGGCCGAGCAGCAGCGCCAGCCCCGTCGCGATCGAGGATGAGGTCAAAGGCCTGATGCCGAACACGACTTACACGGTGAAACTGGACGCCTCGAACGCCGGCGCCAGCGCGACCTCACCCGAAGTGAGCTTCACCACCCTGCCCGCTCCGCCGTTCGCCTACAGCGGCGGCGCCGCACCAAGGACCGAAACCACCGCCCGCATCAACGGCTGGGTGACGCCTCGCAACAGCCCTACCACCTACTACTTCGAGTTCGGCCCGACCGCGAGCTACGGGACCAGCCTGCCGGCTACCTTGGATTCCGACGCCGGGGCAGGCCTGGCTCAGATCCCCGTGTCTGCCGAGATGGAGGGCCTCGAGCCCGGAGCCACCTACCACTTCCGGCTCGTCGCCCAGAACGAAGCCGGCAAAATGGTGGGCGTCGACCGGGAGTTCAGGACCCGGACTCCTGGCGAACCCGCCCCCCGGGCTCGGGGGATCGAGCTGCTCAGCAACCCCGACAAGGGGAACCAGATTGCCCAGAACCCGGAGGCGGGGCCGCTTGCCAATCGCAACGCCACGAGGATCCTCTGGACCGTGCCGGGCGGCGCTCCCGGCAGCTCGACTGGGGCCGGTAACGCCTTCATGGCGCAGCGCGCGGAGGATGGCTGGCGCTCAACCAGCATCCTGCCGGCAGCGGACCGTTTGGTCGACCGCGGCGAGTCCCGCTACCAGCCCCGTCTGGCGAGCCCGAGCTTCGACGAGTTTCTCTACGAGGTCAGCAGCGGGATCTACGGACGACCGCCACGCAAATACGCCAGCGTCGACCTGGGCCTGAACCAGGAGTACAAGGGTGAAGTGGGGCCCGGAAAAGTGGGCCTCTTGCCGGCGCATGCCAACGACGACTTCTCGCGCGTCTACGCCACCGGGGCGACTCTGGACGGCACGGAACAGGTCATGATGACCACCGCTGAATCTACCGAGGTCGTCTCGATCCTCCCTGACGGCGAACCGGCCGATTGCGGGGTCACCATCGAGACTTCATACGCCCAATGGGGCCTGGGCTACGCGTGGATTTCGACCGACCCCGGTGCTCCGGCCCGGGTGTTCTTCGAGGCGGAGGACGCTGGTCCGTGCGAATCACTGGACTCGAAGCTCTTCATGCGAGATATAGATTCCGGCACCACGACCCTGATCTCCGGCCCAGCTCTCCCGGGCGGACCACAGGGCGAGCATGGAATGTTCGTCAGGGCCAGCGCCGACGGCTCCGAGGTCATCTTCGCCGCCAACTCACGGCTCACCCCCGATGACACCAATGACGTTGGCGATGTCTATCGCTACGAGCTGGGCGTTGGGTCGACCTGCCTGACCTGTGTCGGGCCGGGGGCTGACGTCGGAGTCGGCAGTAGCCTCGAGCGCTCGATTGTCGCCACGCCGGATCTCTCCCGGGTCTTCTTTGCGACGGGCAACCTGTTGGTGCCGGGGGTCGGTCAGGGCGGCATCTACGAATGGCACGACGGTGAGGTCGACTACGTCGCCCCCGGCGGAGAACTCACGCAGTCGACCGTCGCGATGGCCGATGGCGGTCGGACGATCTTCTTCGCCAGCTCGGGCCTGACGACCGATGACACCGGAGGAAAGCGACAGATATTTCGCTACTCCTCGACGGATCACAGCCTCGAGTGCGTCAGCTGCGTGTCCGGAGTGACTCCGAAAGCTCACGTTGCTGCGGGCCTAAACCCCTTGAATGCATTCTTCAATCGGGGAGTCGACAACGTCTCCGACAACGGCAATGCCGTGGTGTTTCAGACCGCCGACGCGTTGGTGGCGGATGACGTCAATGCCGATGAGGACATCTACGAGTGGCGCAACGGCAAGATTGCGCTGGTGACGGATGGAGTCACTCAGTACCCAACGGGGACTGGGCGACTGGTCCTCTACGGGATCGGCGACGACGGCATCAACGCCATCTTCCGGGCCGGCGCCAACCTAACCGGCTATGAGCGCGACACCGCGGGCCAGATGTATGTGGCACGGGTGGCGGGCGGCTTTCCGCCGCCTCCCGCGAAGCCGGCACCCTGCGGCGAGGAATCCTGCCAGGGGCCCCTGCAGGCGCCACCGCCCCTGAGCCCGCCGGGGAGCGCCGCCGTCGCGGGTCATGGCAATGCCAAGGAGGAAGCCGCGCCGGCGAGACCGCGCAAGCGGTGCACGCCGAGGACACGCAAGGGCGGCAAGGCGAGGCGCGGCATGGCCTGTGGCAGGAAGCAGATGTCCCAGAAGGCCAAGAGCAAGAAGAAGTCTGCCAACCGCAAACAGGGAGGGGACCGATGAGGACCGCGAAGCCAAGATTGAAAGGGACTCGCATGGCGCGCCTGCTGATCCTTCCCGTCCTCCTGGCGACGTGTCTGGCGACTGCCTCGAGTGCCGCGGCGATGCCGGTATATGACGTGCAGACCCGCTGGGGCGATCAGAACCTGAAACCGGGTGGTTACGGCGAGTTCATCGTCGCCGTTCAGAACGTTGGCACTACCCCGACGGACGGTTCGCCGATCGCCGTGGAGCTGAAACTGCCGCCGGGCGTGACTCAAGCCGGTCTGGATTCCGGCGGATGGAACTGCCACGGATCCTCAGCGGTCGAGTGCCTGACTGCCACGGTTATCTCATCTGCGAGAACCGAGAAAACCGGCAATGCGGGTGCGGCCGACTACATCTTCGTCAGGGTCGCCGTCGATCCGGCGGCCAGCGGCACCCACACGGTGACCACTACGGTCAGCGGCGGCGGCGCGCTCGCCTCGGACACTGACGTCGACCAGGTGACGGTTAGCCCGGTCGCGGCGGGGTTCGGCGCGGTGCCAAACAGCTTCAAAGCCGACGTGTATGACCAAGCACCCAACCTTCTCACGCCGCCCGATCGGACCCGCCAGGCAGGCTCGCACCCCTACGAGCTGACGGTGGACTTCGAGATGAATCTGCGGTACCAGGAGCTTCCCCCGAATAAACCGGGGGACGCCCCCCAGAGCTTGACCACGCCCGAAGAGCACATTCGCACGGTCGAGACGACGCTGCCACGGGGACTGATCGGGAATCCCGAGGCGGTGCCGAAGTGCGAGTCAAAAGACTTTCTCAACTCCGGATTGACGCCCTACACCGGTTGCCCCCCCGAGACCCAGGTCGGCGTGATGGACCTGCAGCTGTCCAATGGGACCGGGCGCCACGGCTTCGGTGGCTTCGCCAATGACGCCGGCTGGTGGATCAGGATCGCCGTCTACAACCTCGAGCCGCCAAAGGGCGTGCCGGCCGACTTCGGCTTCCACGTCGCCCTCGCCGACGGCCACATCTACCCGAAGCTCGACCCCGCGCAGGGCTACTCGATCAAGGCCGAAGTCCCCTACACCTCCGACCTGGCGCCGGTCCGTCACGCCAAATTCACGATGTGGGGGGTGCCCGGAGACCCGGCCCACGACGAATTCCGCTACACCACTCCCCTGTTCGGTAACCCGACCTTGGGTGCTACCTTCAACGCGCCGATCCGGCCGCTGCTGACCCTCGGGATGGATTGCTCGGCAAGCAAGCGCTTCCAGTGGCGCTCTGACTCGTGGACCCATCCCGGTCTGTTCACTCCGACCCTCGACTCCGAGGCCGACATGGTCCCGACGGGTTGCGAGGACCCTCGGATCCGCTTCGAGCCGGCTGTGACCCTCGACCCGTCCTCGACGGCGGCGGGCGGCCCAACTGGGCTGCAGGTGAACCTCAAGGTCCCCCAGCGCGACCAGCTGGTCGCCGACGTCAACAAGCTCTATAACGCCTCGGGCGACATCCACGCGATCGACACCCCGCCGCTGAAGAAAGCGGTGGTGAAGCTGCCCGAGGGGATGACGATCTCCACCTCGGCGGCCCAGGGCCTGGGCAGCTGCTCGGCCGCCCAGCTCTCCCTGGGCACCGACAACCCGGTCACCTGCCCGGAGAACTCCCAGTACGGGACCTTGACCCTGAAGACGCCGATCCTGCCCAAGGACGCGCCGATGAGCGGCAAGGTCTACGTCGCCAAGCAGAACGACAACCCCTTCAGCAACTTCCTCAGCCTCTACTTCGTGATCGACGATCCCGAGCGGGGAATTCTGGTGAAGCTGCCCGGCAAGGTCGACCTCGACCCGGTCACCGGCCAGATCACGACGACGTTCGACGACCTGCCGCAGTTCCCGGTCTCCGACATGGAACTGAACCTGAAGGGCGGCAACCGGGCGGCACTTGTCAACCCGACGACCTGCGGGTCGAAGACGATCACCGCGACCTTCTACTCCTGGGCGCGGCCGAACGTGCCGATCACCAAGTCGAGCTCCTACCAGCTGACCAACAAGACCGACGGCTCTCCCTGCGTGGGCAACCTCAAGGACCGTCCCTTCAAGCCGACCATGGAGGCGGGGACGCTCAACCCCGCCGCGGGGGCCTACTCCCCGTTCGTCTTCCGCACCACCCGGTCAGACGACGACCAGGAGTTCTCTGCCCTCAATGTCGGCCTCCCCAAGGGCCTGCTGGCCAACATCAGCGGCCTCGCCAAGTGCTCGGACGCCGCGATCCGCTCGGCAGAAGCCGAGAGCCGCACCGGCACCGAGGAGAAGAGCAGCCCCTCCTGCCCCGCGGCGAGCCAGATCGGCTCCTCCGAGGTCGGCTCGGGTGTCGGCCAAGTCCTCACCTACATCCCCGGCAAGACCTACCTCGCCGGCCCCTACAAGGGCGCCCCCTTGAGCATGGTCGTGATCACCCCGATCCTGGCCGGCCCCTACGACCTCGGCGTGATCGCCGTGCGCTCGAAGATCGAGGTCAACCCGATCACCACCCAGGCGACCGTCACCACCGACTCCTTCCCGCAGATCTTCAAGGGAATCCCGGTGCGGATCC
>Ga0190271_10000211_pt1 | contig 28975 bp, 32 predicted proteins | sample Popmic356T_FD_133747 | JGI IMG/M metagenome (GOLD analysis project Ga0190271, IMG submission 133747) | Populus adjacent soil microbial communities from riparian zone of Weber River, Utah, USA - 356 T | ecosystem: Environmental > Terrestrial > Soil > Riparian zone | place: USA: Utah | collected...
CCCGATCAGGATCGCGACGAGTACAGGCGGAATCGTCACGAGCACGTAATCTTGCCATCGCCAATTCGTCGGCGTCGGAAACACCGACGCGGGCCGAGCGCGTGCGTGCCACTGCCCGACCATCGTGCCGCCGAACGTCGTAAGGTTCGCCGGCTCGATCGAGGCCGTGCTCGTGTCGTACACGTGGCAAAAGCTATTGTTCGAGCACTTGGCATTACTCAAGTCGTTGTCATCCCACGACCAGGAAAGCCACCCGATCCCGTTTTGCTCGGCCACGTGGATCACGCGCTCGGGTGTGATCATCGTCGGCGACGGCCCTATGTTGCGGCCGGGGCCGAACTCACCGACGACGACGGCGAGCCCGGTGCCGTGTAGTGCGGCGAGCGTCGGCGCGAGATCGTGTTGACCGTTCCACGATGGCGGCACCCCACCGGCCGAATCGGACCAGTTGCCGTAAATGTGCACGTCGAAGATCACGTTCTGTTCGGCGTCGGCGGCGAACACTGCGCGGCCGTAGTTGACGATCGCCGTCGCATTTTGCCCGCACCCGGGAGCGTCAACCATGATCGCCCCGTGCCACCCGGCCGCGCGGATCCTCGGTATCGCCGACACATACGCGTCGCGCCACTTGATCGGATCGTCACCCCATTCGTTCGCGATGTTGAGGATCATGAGCCGCTCGATCTGAGCGTACTTTTTCGCGTCTCTTACCCACCGATTGACCATCGTCTCAAACGAGCCGGTGTCACTCTTACACGTGCCGTCCCAATACCCCGGCACGGCGACGGCCCTACCGAACGTGGTCGATCCTCCGATGTTTGGCGATTGCATGTCTGCAATAGTCCGATCGGGATCGTTTGAAAAATGCACGAGCCAACGAGTCGTGTTTGACGCGGTGTGGCCGAGCCCTTGAGCCCAGTTATCTTGGTGAGTTTTATTCGTTCCACGTGGTCGAAACTCGACGCCGTTGCCGTCGAACAACTCGGTACCGACGACATAGAAACCGTGCCCCTTACTCGCGGGAGGCCGGTTTGACGTCGGTGGCGGCCCGGCGTCGACCACGGGTGGCGGCCCGGCGTCCGGCACCGGCACACCGGCGTCGGCCTCGGGTGGTGCGCCACCGTCGACGACGACGATCGGCGGCCCGTCGGGGCACGTGAGCGACACGGTTGCCGTTTGCGCGACGGCGACGAACGCCGGCACGAGCACCGCGAGCAGGACTAGCGCTAGAGCTTTCATGTTCGAACCAACCTTTTGTCCGTTCCGAAGTCACCGCTTGCGCCATTGCAGACGAACACGGCGCAAGCGCGACACGAGTAACCCGGCCGCGTTTGCGTTCATTGACGCGAACACGATCGTGAGTGAGGCCGCGTTCGTGATCCTCCGACCCCCGCCGAGTTCGATAATGGCCGTGGTAGTCGGCACAACCGCGTCAAGTTCCCACGTCGACAGATCGTCGGTGAAAAGCGAGTCAGCCGGGTCGGTGGCGAGCACGGTGCCGACGTTCTTCGAGTAGATGTAAACCACTCCCGAGCGATCGCGAATGAGGCATACGGCCGTGTTCGTCAACGTGGTGCGCATAGTGACGGCACCCTCACTCGCACCCGAGTAATAGTGGTGCGCGGGGTTCGTCGGGGCATTGTTGAACGCTAGCGAATACAGCCAATAGCTACGAAAGCTCGTTGTCGGCGGCACGGTTTCAAGGCCGAACCGGGTGTACTCATAGTTGCGCGCGGCATTCGTCGCGATCAGGCCGTACAAGCGCAACTCGTGCGTACCAGCGGTGAACCCCGGGATCGAGTCGGTGAGCGGGTGCGTCACGAGCGGCGCGGTTCGCGCTGCCGCGCTGTAATCCGTGTTCGCCGTCGAGTTCGCGATCGCGAGCCCGGCCGCCGCGGCACCGACGGCAACGCTCGCGGCCGAGGCAAAGTTTACGCCTTGCCACACGTGGCCGTCGACGGTGTTCGCGCCGTTCACGAGCGACGCGGCCGGCACCGTTTCGAAGTTGGTTTCTACCGCGGTTGTCCACGAGGCACTCGCGTCAACGTACGCCTTCGTTGCGGCATCCTGCGCGCTCGTCGGGTTCGCAACGCCGGTGAGCTTGTGCGCGTTGATCGCCACGTCGGCCGTTGCCGCCGCGAGTGCCGAGGCGACGCGCGCGAACGACGTTACTTGCGCACCGGCCTCGATCCCGTCGAGTTTCGCGCCGTCGGTGGCAACGCTACGGCCGCCGTCGGCGAGCTCGGTGCCGTCGACGCCGGCCCACACGGCAACGTTGCCGGCCGTCGAGGTATCGGGGCCGCCTACGGTGCCCTCGCCGCCTCCGCCACCACCCGCGGCGATCGTGATATCGGTGCGTAGCGAACCGGGGTTGTCGACGATCGTCACCCCGTCGCCGATGAAGTTGAGGATCTTACGCGTGGGATCAACCGGTTGTCCGGCCTTGAAAATGCGATTGACGCCGAGCAGATCGAGCAGACTCATAAAACCTCACCGTCGACCAGGCTAGGTAGTACCCGGCTCATGTCTCAACCGAGATCGCGATCTGAATGCCGCCGACGTCTCCCGAGTCGAGATCGATGTACCCGATCGCGTGCGCGTTATTCCACTCACGCGGCACCACGCGAATGTCGCGAATTAGTTCGGCACTCATGTTCGTGTCCCACACGCCGCCGTCATCCCACGTACCGGGATCGGACCATATCCCGTCACCCTCGATCGCCACCGGCCACTTATAAAACAGTGTCCACTGTGCCCATTGCGGCGAGATCGAGCCGAGGTCGATCCACGTACGCTCAACCGAACCGGTGGCCGGATCGAGCACGTACATTCGGCCATTCTCATAGATCAACGTGATCGGAAAGTTGTCGGGTGCAAAAAACGCGTGCACTTGAGCGAGCAGTGCATACGGGCCGCCGCGGATCCGGTGGTGATCGAGCCACGGGATCAACCGCGTCGCGTACGTCTCCTCGCTCTCGACACGGCCTCGACGGATCCGACGTTCGCGGCCGATCAACGGGAGCGATTCGTTCGAGTAATACCCCGGGAACCGAGTCTTGACGCCGCCTCGCAACGCGTCGGCGAGCGCGTCGGTAACCGAGCCGATCGCGAACAGTACCGAGCCACCGATCGGCCCACGTAGCCACCACGGCGAGATCTGACGGATCGCATCACGGAACGTACGCAACACCGTTTGCGGGTACGCCGTCGGGCCGGTGGTAACAGGCGGGCCGATCGGCGCCGGTGGCGGCAAAAAGTACGAGGCCGACGAACTCATGCCGCGACCCTCGGTTGCATGATCTTGAGGTGCGTGAGCGCAATGTCCATTGTCGCATTCTCTTGCGCGGTCTTGTCACACGCGAACACAAACCAGGTGTCCGCGGGGTTCAACGTTGGCGCACTCAGCACGCGGTATTGCTCTACACCGCTCGCCACCGAGAAGCTTTGCATCTGGTCGGGGCCGGCCGGCAATGCCCCTGTCCACTGTCCGATCAACGGCAGGTGCCGATCCGCTGCGTATCGGTAGATACCCGGAACCCCGTCTCCGATCACATCACTTGCGTTGAGCGGTGCAACGATCGACGGCGCTAGCCGGCCCGCATATTGCGGGTTTGACCAGTACGCGGACGTCATACCGGCCCGTTGGATCTGCAAGCCACCACCGGCAACGATCGTGATCACGTCGGCATTCGGCGCCACCGTGAGTAGCGCGCCGTACCCGAGTTGGTTCTGCCCCATTTGCGTGATCGTGCGCGGCGACGCGAGTCGCCACATGACAACGAGCGGTGCGAGCGGGTTGTAGTCCGCGAGTTGCGACAAGCGAAAGCACATTGCGCGATTGAGGTACGGCCCGGGAAACATGAATCCCGAGGTCGTCGAAATGGGATCTGGCCGAGTCATCCGCAAGCCGGTGCCATTCAAGATCTCGCACGTCTGCGGCGTGTTCGTGATGAGCGGACCCTTGGCCCACCACTCCTTCCCGTCGATTGTGTATTGGCCGGCCGCTGTCATGAGTTGTGACGGTTGTTGCCGCAGATCTACATCGTAGATCGCGCCGAAAGTTTGCCCGCTCGTCGGCACCTCACCCGCCGCATCGTCGACGTAGATCGTAGGATCGGCCGGCCACCCGCCGTCGCGCACGATGCTAAACGTGTTTCCAGCGCGGGTGCTTTGCGTGTAGTTGACCAGAAACGCGCCGTCACGGTACACGCGCTCCTCGACCACGTCGAACCCCACACTGACGGCAACGACGTCGCCACTCGACGTAAACCCGAGCGGTTCATCCTTGCCGATCAAGCCGGGAGGTTTGTGAAACACCGTCACAGCGCGGCCCCTTCACTCGGCGGAACCTGAGTGATCGACAGTGGCGTGACGGTACCGAGCACCGGAACCTGGTTGATCGCGAGCACCACGTCGGCGGCCGGCACCTCAACGACGACGTGAAAGATCTGCGGAAATGTCGAGCCGATCGCCGTGCGAATCGCGTCGACGAACACCTTACCCGGATCGGCACTCACGACGTTGCCGCCGATAGGCTGCCCCGACATGAATTCGACGAGTCGCCGCGCGATCGTGTCGGCGATCTCGGCCTCGGTTAGCCCGCTCGTGTTGTACATCCAAACGCGGTACGACACCGCGATCGCGAGCGGCGTTGCGCTCTCAACCCACGCGGCGATCGCGAGCGGCGCGGCCTTCGTCTGGATCGCCTCGTCGACGCACCCGAGGTCGGTGTCGAGATCGTCGACGGTGCCGGACACCTCGCCGGTGGCCGTCGCTACGTACGTCGTCACGTTGCCGAACCCATCCTTGACGGTGCGCACCCGCGTCACCCCGATCACGGCCCCGTCGAGGCGCGTAGCGTTGCGTGCGGCGTAGCTATACGCGTCCCACGGACCCATGGGCGAGAGCGAGCCGAGCTTTTCAGAGCACCGCGCGCGCAGTGCCGGATCCTCCTCGTCGTCGCTACCGACGATCGACACCGCGTTGTCGACGGTGACACCGAGCAAGGGGGTGATAAATGTGACGACGGTGTGAGGTGCCGACGTCGACGAGGAGCCGGCCTCGAGCGCCACCACGGCAACGGTAAGGGTGGCGAGTGCGCCGAGTGAGAGCGCCTCGACGTTGCGGTATTGCTTGCCGGTGTCGGGGTTCGCGACGACGAGATCGCCGGGATCGAGCAGATAGATCCCACCACCCGTGTTGACTAGCGTTACCTCGCCGGCCGCGAACGTCGCGTATTGCTTCTCTACGCCGTACACGTACCACGCGACGAGAGCGAGCCACGAACCCGACGCGAGTTCGAGGTACCCACCCCGCGCGATCAACGCGGTGAGTTCGCTAAACGCCGACAGTATGATCGAGCAGGCCGTGATCATCGTTCGCACGACGGCGCCGGGTTTCCAACTCGTCGTGTTGGTGCCGACGGCCGCGATCACATCGTAGATCTTGCCCTCTACCTCGTCGCGAGTGAGCGGCGTTGTGAGTTGAGCGAGTGAGAAAATGGCCATATCAACCGATCGCTTCCAACACGGCCGCGCTCGAGGTAACCGCGAACGTGAGCGTAAAAGGGTTGAGTGTGGGGTGTGCCGCGGTGATCACCACCGAGATCGCGAGCGTGAACGCGAGCGGATCTTGAGCCACCGTCACGACGGCCGAGTCGATCCGATCGTCTTTTGCGAGCTCGAGCGAACACCGGCCGCCGATCTCGCGTAGCTCGTCGAGGGTGGTGCCGCGGTTGCAGTACGCGCGCACGTCGATCCCGTAGTCGCGATCGTCGAGGAGCGCGCCGCGTGCCGTCGTGAGTCGACGGATCGCCGCCTCGCCGATCGCTTGCATAGAGAACGGATCAACCTCGTCGAGATCAACCGTCAGATCCGAAACGCACGCGAGGTCGGTGCCGTACGCGAGTTCGCCGACGGGGTGCGGAACGAGCCGCACGAGCTCGGCGATCTGAGTGTCGATCGAGGTGCCGACCGTTTCGTTCACGGTAGTACCTCGCCAGGTGAAACACCCCCAAAAATGCCGCGAATTCGCAACATTCCGGCGAGCTCGGGTATTACCCGAGACCCTACTCGAGGAGGTACTACCGTTGAAAAATCTCCGGACATTTTCGCGGCCCTCACGGTGCGGTTTTGAGGATCGTCGAGAGCGCGGCCCACGTGGCCGGCACCGTCGTGAGAAATGCGATCGCGTTGCTCGCGTCGGCCGGCGACAAACCCGGCACCGAGCCGAGTCGCGCTTGCACCTCGGCACCGAACGAGCTCACCGGCCCGGTGTACGCGACGAGGTGCACCCCGGCCGCGGTTAGCGCGGCCTGAAACGAGACAATGATCGCGAGTTGCGCCTCGAGACTCGCAACCGTCGCTTGCAACGACGCGATCAAGTCGTTGATCGCCACGATTTGCCCGAGGATCGTCGGTGGCGGCACGTTGAGCGTTATTTGCGCGTGAATCGCGGCGATCATTGCCTCGAGCGTCGAGATCTGCGTCGTGAGACTGATCGGCGTCGGCGCCCAAGATAGTAAACTCTCGATCTGTGCGAGCAGATCGGGCAACACGAGGTTGATCCCGGCCGCACCCGCAACGCCGACGGCCGCCGCACCCGGCATCGTGCCGCCGATCGTGAGCGAGCCGAGGTACGTCGCCGTCACGAGGCTACCTTGACCTTGCTCGAGCCGCTCGTGATCACACCGAGGGCCGTCGAGGGGGTGAACGTGATCAATCCCGAGGCCGGCGAGCCCCCCACCGTGCCCGAGAATTGCCCCGGTGGTAGCTGACACTCGACAATATCGCCTTGCCGCGCGGCCGGTGCGCCGGTGGGGCCGCCGAGCACGAGTTGCACGGGCACGAACCCCGGCCCGTCGAGCCCCGAGAACGCGAGCACGACGGGTTGCCCGCGATCACCCTCGACGAACGCGACTAACACTTCAGTACCCGGGGTGAGGATCGCGTGTGCCCCGGCAATTCCCGGCATCACCGAGATCGGGAGCAAGTCGGGCAACCCGGCAACCTTGCGCACGGCCTGTAGCTCGAGCCGCTCGCCGGACATGCGAACGAGGCGATAGCGGTAGTGGCCGTGCAACGCGCCGTCGGTGGTGCGCTCGACAATGGCGCGGATCAGGCCGGCAAGGTACCCGGTTCCCGTCGCGGTGCCCCCGCACCACGCGTACACACGCGCCTCGCCGGCCGTAACCCGCACCTCGAACGTGCGCACGATCTGCGGCCCGTCAATGTCGAGGAGCGCGCCGATCGACATAAGCTCGGGTGCGTCCATGGCAAGAGTCGCGATCCGCTCCCGAGGATCGTACGCGAGCGTCGTGTACACCTTGCGCTCGAGGGGCACGGGAGGCCGCGGGCCGGCGTGCGTCACCCCGGCATAGTCGACCCACCACGGCACGCCGCCGAGCACCTCGTCGAGCACGCGGGAGGCCGGCCCGACGTCGCGCACGTAGTCTTTACCGACGCGCTCGGCGGCCGGCACGAACGAGCCGAGCGTCTCGCCGACTGCTCGAGCGGCGTCGTCGGCAACGAGTGAGGCGCGCACCCCGGCGTCGTTGTGATACTGCTTTGCCGTCACGGGGTGGCCCCACGCACCCGCGCCGGCCACGATACGCGCGCGCCGTTGCAACCCGTACGTGCCGCTCGCAACCTTACTAACCGTGCCGGTGCACTTGAGCTCGCCGATCGTGAGCACGACGCGGCCCTCGACTTTCGGATCGCTTTCGAAGTCCACGTCGGCGATCCACGGGCCGCCGTTCGACACGGTGAGCTTTGCCGCGGTACACCGTTCGCCGTCGACACCGAGGTATAGATCGTCGGCCATGGGTTCACTCGCTCGCCATACGTTCGACTTGCAACATGGACGTTAGCGGTTTGATCCAGTTCTCCTCAATCGGATCGATCGCCTCGGCCGTTGTTTCGTCGGCACCCTCGGGTTTCGCGAGCGTGACTTTCGGTGCGCGGAACTCGACGAATTTGATCTCGATCGACCACTCGCCGTCGCCGGTTTGATCGGGTTGCATCACCTCGGCAACGCCGACGGCCTTTATGTCGAGCGTTTGAAGCAACGGGTGCCAGATCGCTAGCTTGCCCGAGTCTTTACCCTCGCCGCCTCGACGCGTCGGCAACCGATCCACGATCGGTTTCCAGTCGTGCCAGTCTTGCCAGTCTTGCGCACTGTACAGACGGATCACCACCGAGAAATGTGCGAGGCCGCGGCCGGTGAACACCGAGAACGAACCCGTGATCCCGTGCCCCTCGCGTTCGTCCCACTTGCGCGGCGACGAGGCACCGCGCACCTCGGCAATACCCGGCGATTTCCTGCTCGCGAGCAGGATGTAATCACACGGCGAGGTGAGCGGATCCCAAGTCACGCCGGCACCCGAGGCAACGCCGCGCCGAGTTGGATCGCGATCCGCTCGAACACCGGCACGAGTTCGCGCTCGACGTCGGCCGCTATGTCGCCGCCCTTGTCGCTCGAGGCCGTCACAACGATGCCACCGACGTTGATCGTCACTCCACCACCCGCACGGCCACCGGAACCGGCCGGTGTGTCGACGAGGCCGGCCACGGCGTTGTTTGCCTCGTCGGCACCGCTCTCGACACCGACGGCCACACCTTGCGGGATCGCGAGGCCGAGGCGCGCGAACTCTTTCGACGGTGACGCGATCCCGAGCGACTCTTTCAACGAGCCGAGCGCGCTCGCACCGAGATCCGACACGGTATCGGTCAACCATTTCGCGCTCGCCTTGATCCCGTTGACGATGCCTTCAACGATCGCGCTACCCATGCTGGTCCAGTCGATCTCATCCCACAACCGATAGAGTTGATACACGAACGCGATCAACACACCGACGGCGACGGCGGCGAGCAGGAACGGCGCGGCGAGTATGAGCCCTTGCACCGCGAGCGCGCCGACGGCGGCGACGGCGGCCCATATGAACGGCGCGGCGACGACGAGCGCGGCGACGACGAGCGCAAACGCCGCCACCATTGCCACACCGAACAACCCGACGGCCGCGATCCCGGCGTATAGCGCGGCCTTCGTCATGTCGAGCGAGCTTTTCATTTCGCCGGTACCGAACGTTTCCTTCCACCACCGACGTACTTTCGCGATCGCGATCGCGACGAGCAGGCCGCCAATGATGATCCCTTGAAAGAACCGCTTTACGTACGGTGTGGCGGCCGTGATCTGGTCGACCATAGGTTGAAAGATCGTCGTCATGACGGCCTTGAGCGCTCGGCCGCTCGCCGTGTTTTGCGAGAACAACGCGGTGATCGAGTTGAGCCCCTTGAGTAGCGCTTCAATCCCGAGATCGGCGAACAGTCCGGCAAAACTCTCGCTCAACTTTGCGATCTGCACGTCGAGATCGAGTAGTTGCGCCGCGGCAACGCCGCCGAGTCGTGCCTTGACGTCGTCACTCAGTGCCTTTACCGACTTGCCGGCGCGCGCGGCACCGGCCGCCATGGTGGCGAACGATTTTGCCCCCTCGTCGCCGGCCACGGCGCCACTTATCGCCATACCCTCGAGCGCGGTGTCGAGCGTTTTGCCGCGTAGCCCGAGCTTGTATAGCTCGGCCGTGTATTCGCCGAGCTTGTCGCGGCCGAGGGCCGTCGTGCCGCTCACCCGATCGATCGACGCTTGCAACTCGGCCGCGTTGCCCGCGGCGGCACCGTGTGCGGCGGCGACTTTCGTCAACGCTTCGAGGTGCAACCCCTCGTTGCGGCGCGCGTTCGCACTCGCGATCCCAAACTTGAGCATGGCGGCCGTAGCGGCGACGGCGGCAACCGCAACGGCGACGAGCACGGCGGCGACGGCAACCAGGCCGCCAACGAGTGCACCACGCGAGACGATGCCGCTTAGCGATTGCAACTGTCCGGCGACGCCGCCAACCGGCCCCGGTAGATCCCGCGCCGTTTTACCGAGTTCGGCGAGCTTGTCGGCGAACGAGCGTGCGTTCTTTTTCGCCGTGTTGAACCCGCCACCGAGTTGGATGTACGACGACTGTGCACCGGCGATCGCTTGTTTCTGCGCCTCGATCCGTTTCGAGAGCTCGGCGATCTGCGGTAGGTTCGGCGTCGTCGCACCCTTCAAGTTGCGCAACGCCTTTTGCATTTGCCCGAGTGCCGTCGTGTCGGCGTCGATCTTCTTTTTCAGGTTGGCGAGCGCTTGCGCCGCGGCCTCGGCCGGGCCGCTCGTGCCATCCTCGAGATTGACGGCGAATGTTGCGGTCTCGTCGGCCCCTTTTGCCATGTCGGATCACTCGTTCGTTGTGAGTAGTTTGGCAATGTGATCGAGTCGTCGAAGGCCGCGAACGAGGAGCAGTGCACCGGCGTAGCGTCGTGCGGTTTCCTGATCGGTGATCTCCTCGTGAACGTCGAGGCCGAGCACTGCGAGCAAACACTCGGCGGCGATCCCGTCGTCGCGCAACGCCTCGGCTCGCAGTGCAACTATTTTCCCTGTACCTCCTCGACAACCAGGCCGGCGAGTTTCGCCGCGGCACTCGCCACGTGTTCGAGCAACGCCGGCTCGGCCTTGAGCACGCGTTCAAACCCGAGCTTGTCGGGGTGCACGAGACATTGATAGGTGAAGCGCTCGTTGATCGTCGAGAGCGGCAACTTACCGGCCGACACCGCGTCGATCATCGCGCGGTAACCCGCGTGCGTGGGACGCTTGACGATGATCACCCCGTGCCCCCTCGACTGCACCACGGCAATGTCGCGATCGATCGGGCCGAGCTCGCACTCGGCCTTCGCGATCGCCTCCTCGTCGGCGATCGCCGAACGCATACGCTCGAGCTCGTCGGTTGCCGCGCGCGCGGCCGTGCGTTGCTCGCGACTCTCGACGAGGCGAGCACGCTCGGCGCGTAGTTGCTCGAGCTCGCTCACGGCCGAATTTGGGCCGCGACCTGGATCGGTAGTACCGGTGTCGCTCACGGTGCCCCCATGCTCGAGTCAAACAGGGTAAGGCCGTTGCGACGAATGAGCATGCAATCAAGCTCGATCTCCTCTTTCAAGGGATCGGGGCTTTCCTCGTCGCTCGAGCTCGTGCCGGTGTACACGCAACGCTCGAGCTCAACCGTCAAGGGATCCTCGCCGTCGGTGACGTACTGGACCACGATCTCGATCTCGGTGTTGCCGTAACTTTTTTTGTCCGGCGAGAGCGACGCGAGTTGCGCGCGCAGTGCGTTGATCGTGCCCTTGGGGCCGCGCAACTTGACCGGATCGGTACTGTATTTGCCGAGCGAACGGCCGCGCGGTGCGTGGTGGCGGCCCATGCCATACCCTTTGACGCGCTCGCGTTTGTCGGCGAAAGCGATCTGGTCGAACCCGTAATAGCGCTCGCCTTGGATCTTGAGCACGATGTGCCCCCATGAGGCGATCGCACCGTTTACCCTGATCTGATCAGACATGGTCAAACCGCCTGTACTTGAAGGGCCGGGTTGTAAAATCCGACGGTGAGCGTCACGAATTCCGGGTATGCGAGCGGCACGATCCGCGCGTCACCGGTGACAGTCTTCGTCGACAACAGATTGTCGTAACGCGATAGTAAGAATTGCACCGCGCTCGCCTTCGGTTTCGCGAGGAGCACGGCCGACATTGCGTTGCGTGCACCCGACTCGATCTCGAGTGACTCTTCTTCGAGAATGTATCCCGTCGTCGAATTCACGAGGATCGGACGGTTGAGCCGGCGAATGAAATACGCGCGCAACGCGGCCTCACCGAGGTTCATTACGCGACGGTGCGGCATGAGTGAAAAGTCAGATCCGGCCGGCGAGAAAATGCGCGGACGATTGACGTACACGCCGCCGAACCCTTCCCACGTGCGCAACACCGTAAAGCGCGCGTCGTCGAGGCCGGGGTTTAGAGACTCGTCGTGCTCGTCGGGGTTGCCGTTGTCGTCACGGATCGAGACGCCGACGAGCGGCCCGAGGTTGACGTCGGCAATGTCGATCTCTTCGCTCGACGTTGCCTCACGTGCGGCGATTACGAAACTCACCGGCCGGCGATACTTGCGGCCCGATACGCTCGACACGAGTTTGCACGCGCCGGCCGACAGTTGCCCGTGTAGCGACGCTTTCGCGCCGAAGTTTTCGGTAAGCGCGGTGAGGTACGCCGACTCGCTCTCGCCGACGTTCGGGGTACGCGCATTGCCCGACCACGCGCGATATTTGCCGGCCGCCGACAGTGCCGCGATCTTGAGTTCGAGGGTGTCGAACGTGGTCGGCACAATGGGGCCGACGGGTTCGACGATCTCCCAGTTGATCGCCGACGCCGCGAGCGCGTCGAGGCCGAGCCCGAGGTCGGCCGGCGAGGATGCCGGCGCCGTCGTGCGCGTCGACACGGTGTCACCGTCGAGCGCGGTGCCGGCCGCAAAGTTGATCACCATGGTGCCACCGGCCGGGAGCGGAAACGTCGTACCGGTGGCCGTCGTCGCCGGTGGCGACCAGTTACGGCCGCCGTCGAGGCTCCATTGTACCGACATGCCGGGAGTGCCGACGGTGCCGCCCTTGAGCACCTTAAACACGACTTCGTAATCGTCGTCGGGCTCGCCGGTGACGGTGACAACGCTCGTGCCGTGCCACCCGGTTGTATCGATCGTGCCGGGTGTGCCGGCCACCGTCGCCGGGGTGCGCACGACGACGACGGGCCGGCCGTAGCGTTCGATCGCGTGTGCCGCGGCCTCGACGAGCGGGCCGCCGCCGTAGTTGGTTACGAGATCCTTCACGCGGCCGAACGCCGCGGGCAAGTTGATCGGGCCGATTGTCGACGGGCCGACGAGTGCGAGCAGGCGGCCGGCCGACTCGGGAGTAACACCGAGCGCGCCGTCGAGTTCGGTGATCGATACGTTGGGTTGAGACATGCGAACGGCTCCTTCAAACGACGGGTGGCGGAATAACGATCACGTCGGTAGCCTCGAGCTCGTGCACCTCGATCTCGGCCCCGGTGTCGGCCGGTGCGGTTGCCGTGGCCGTCGGCTCGTCGACGATCGGCGCTTGCACAGAGAACACGACGAGGAGCGACGCACCCGAGCGGCGCGTGCGATCGCCGCCGACCCACTCAGATCCGACAATCAGGTACGTGCCGGCCGCGGCGAGATCGACGGCGCGCAACCACGCGTCGAACAACTCGCGAACGATCTGATACTGCGAACGTTCGACGGTGCGTTGCGCCGGATCGAACGCGTAGATCTCGACGGTACAGAGCTCGAACAGAGTCGCGATCTGTCGCGCCGGCATACCGTTGTATTTCGGCGGCCCGAACGCGCCGAGCACCCCGTTTTTATCGCCGGGTGTCCACGTGATCCGCGCGTTCGTGCGCACTTGCTCGGCCGGTGCGAGCCACCCGAACGTTTGCTCGGCGAGCGTGCCGTCGGCCGCGAACTGTGCCACGACGGCATCGAACAACCGGGGCAGTGCGAACACGACGGCCACTTACTCACCCTCTTTCACGGTGGCTTCAAAGTGGTCGACGAGTACCGCGCGGATCCGACTAGTAAGAGTCGGCGTTAGGTGCGTCGGTATGATCCCGCGGATCGTGCCGCCTCGAGCGGTGCCGAGGTGATGCTTAGCCTCGGCCCCGTGAACGCGAGCAAGGATCCGGTGTCCGATCGGCGCAACCTTGACGGCGCGCGCGGCATTCTTGAGCGGCCGGCCGCCATCCTCGCGACGCGGTGCCCATGTCTTACCGTCGCAGTCTGTACCGGCCGCGATCGTCTCGCGGATCGTGCGCAACACCTCGGCCGCGGCGTCGGGTGCACACTCCTCGGCAAGTTTCGGGATCGCACGAATACGCGCGATCATCTCGTCCATTTGCTCGGCGCCGGCCATTAGGAGCCGTGCCCGTTGCTATCCTCGCGACGGCCGCGAGTGCGTTGCATGTCGAGCCCGACGTACGGCGACGCTTCGGAATACACGCGCGTGCCGCCGTACATCACCGGCGAGATCGTCTGATCGCTCGGCGCGAGATCGATCAGGCCGAGGTTGCCGTCGGCCGTTTGCTTGATTTCATCCTCGGCCCGGCGAGCGTCGGCGTCGATCGCCTCACGTTGTTGATCGGACGCCGGGAACCCGTGAGACGCGTACGCCGCGGCCGTCACAATGCGAGCGAGCCACGCGGTTACCATCCTCGGGTACGGCGCGCGAAACGGCACCGTGTAGCGCTTGGCGAGGTACATATCGATCCAACTCGAAACGCTCTCGAGTTGCGACTCGAGCCACCCCGGCGACAACGCCTCGAGTTGATCGACCTGCTCGTTTGGCATGATCGTTCGAACCCGAAACGCGGCAACGTCGAGGTAGCTCACCGTCAGACTCCCTTCGCCTTGAAGATCAAGTAAGGGTGTCCGGCCGCCATCGCGTTGCGGCCCTTGCAATGCCACTCGAGATCGTCGGCGCGGTTGAGGATCGCGTCCGTTTGCGGGCCGTAGTAGTTGATCCTGAACGGCTCACGATCGACGTAGATCAACCCACCGAGCTCGGTGTCGGTGATCTGCTCGCACACGGCGAAATAGGTTTTGTCACCCTCGAACCCGGCGAGCTCGTCGGCCTGGATCGGGAGCGCGAACCCGAGCGACGCGATCAACGCCTCGACGTCGCCGACGGCCGCGCCGCCACCGGTTGCCGCTTGCGCGATGAATTTCGCCTGAGTGAGTTGCACCGCGCGGAACAACAGAGCAGGCGGCACGATCAAGTATTTGAGGCGCAAACGGCGCGGTTGCGTGCCGTTCGGCATTTTCATCGATGCCACGTACGCGACGAGCTTTTGCAGGTTCTGTAGTGCCACGTCGACAGTTACAGACTCGTCGATCGGTAGCTTGCCGGGGCTCGTTGCCGTCGCCACGCCGGTAAATAGGTTCGTGAACGTTTGGATCGGACGGTAAGGGTTGACGGGGTGATCGACGGCGAAAAACGCCTTTTTGTCGTACGCGCGAACCTTGGCAATATCCTCGCCGTTCATGAGGAGCGCGGTTGCCAACTCTTGCGGCCAATAAGCCATTTGCGCGCCGATCTGCCCCGACCAGGCCGCGGCGAGATCGAGCCCTTGCCCGTCGGTATCCTCGAATTGAGCGCGCGTGAGTTTCAAACCGTCACCGGCGAAACGCGGCTCAACCTCGGTGGTTTCCGAAACGAGATCTTCGAAGATCAGGTTTCCGCCCTTTCCGAGATCGTGGATTTTCGCCGTCGAGAGCAACCAGGCGAGGATCTCTTTACCCGCTCCCGTCTGCCTTACTTTCGTGACGGTGGGCCACCAAACGCCCTGACTTAGGCGCTGATATTCGTTCTCGGTGACGAGACTCATGCGAGCCTCGAGCGTGACAAGATTCGTTGGTGTGAGAGCGGGCATTGTCCTATTTCCTTCCTGAGTGTTCGAGCCCGCTCACGGGAGCGCGGGAGCTACGGCCGGGAATTGGAGTTTTTCGACGGCGACACCGAGCACGGGATCGACGTGCCACACGCGGCCGGCGATCGGGCCGGCGCCCATCGTCACGGTTTGATCGTCGAGAAAGTTGCAGATCGATCCGACGTCGGCGGCGTCGACCAGGCCGGCCGTATCGTTCGCATAGCGGCGAACCTCGAGCTCCATCCCGAGATCGACTTGCACTTGAAGTTCGGATCCGGTGGCGTCGACGTTCTCGTCGAACGTGCCGATATGCACGAGATCGACGAGGCCGGCCGCCATCGGTTGAACCTTACCCGTGAGGCCGTCGAGGCCGGCCGCGGCACCTTTCCACGCACGCGTACCGACGAGGAGCGGGAACAAGTGGTGGGTCCAGCGCTCGATCACTTGCTGGCGTTGATTGACGGCGGCACTCATTCTGCGGCTCCCTTCTCGCCGACGGTGCGCGGCGCGATCTGAGTGTTGCGGGTGGTGGACTGTTGACGCGCACGGGCCGCGCCGGCCGCGTCGAAGATCAACGACGTGCCCTCACGCTTGATCCCGGTGGGGTTGTCGCCGAGCGCGCCGCCGAACGCGCGATCGAACGCCTTGTCGTCGGCCGACTTTGCCGCCGACGGTGGGGCCGTCGTGCGATCGGACTGAGTGTCGCCGCGGGTGGCGGCAACGACGGTGCCGGCCGCCTTGTCGGCCTTGTTCGGCGCGGCCGGTTTCGGCATTTTGTCGACGATCGCCTTCGCGTCGGCAAAAGGCATCGTCGCGAGGTGCGCGGCGAGTGGCTTGCCGAGATCGGGCCGAGCGGCGAGCAGTGCCTTCAACGCGAGCGAGTCTTTTTCACGCTCGAGCTTGGCGAGGCGTGTGCCTTGCGCTTTCACGACGGCGGCGAGGTCGGCGGCCGAGGCCGCGCTAACGCTCGAGCCGGTACCGCGCGCGGCGGCCGTTTCGGCGTCCGGCTCCTCGTCGGTTTCCTCCTCGTCGTCGTCGCCGGGGCCGGCGTCGGCGAGTGCCGCGAGTGCGAGTTGAGCTTTCTCGTTACCCTCGGCCGCGGCGCGCTCGAGCGCGGCGCGCGCCTCGTCGATATCTTTCGACGAGCTCGAGGGTTGCTCCTCGGTTTCCTTATCGTCTTCGGGTGGCATAGCAGGTCCTTTTTTGAGTTGTTCGAGGAGCGCGTCGAAACTCGACACACGGTTGGCGAGCCCAACTTCGACGGCCCGCGGGCCGTGAAACACATCGGCCTCGAGCGCGCGTACCGCGTCGGTGCCCACGTTGCGCAACGAGGCGACGAGCTCGAAAAAGAGCTCGGCGAGCGCGTTGCACTGCGCTTGCATTGCCTCGAGCTCGGGAGCCGTGAGCGACGAGTGCGGGTGCCCGTCGGCCTTGCGCTTGCCACTCGCGACGAGCGCGAACCCGATACCCTCGTGTGCGTCGCGAACCGTCAGATCGACGCGGGTGATCAGGATGCCGATCGAGCCGGCGTACGCCGTTTCTGAAATAACGATCTCGTCGGCCGAGCAGGCGAGCGCATACGCCGCCGAGCACGCGCACCCCTCGACGTACGCGACGAGCCGCTTACCGGCCGCCTTGCACCGCGAGCGTATGGCCCTCGCCGCGTCGAAACATCCGAACAACTCGCCACCGGGTGAGTCGATCTTCAAAATGATCGCCGACGCGGTGCCGGCACACGCCTCGGTGACGCGATCGAGGATGGCTTCGTAAGAGTCTGTCCACCACCCGTCGTGATGCTCGAGCGGGCCGCGGATCTCGATCACGGCGTTGCCGTCGACGGTTTTTACCTCTGACGGTTCGGCCTCGACGAACAAGTCGAAAAACGCTTGCGGGTACAGTGCGAGGATCCCTTGACGATCGTACCGACGACGCATCACGCGGCCTCACGAACGAGGCGAGGCCCCGGTGTTGGTGTTGGTGCCTCGTCGCCGGCCTCGGCCTCGACGTCGGCCGCTACGTCGCTTGGATCGACTTGCACCCCGCTTACCGGGCCGCGCAACGGGAGCGCGAACCGTTGCGCGAGTGCGTCAATGTCGAGTTCGCGGCCGTGCGCGGCGAGTGCCGTCGTCAACTGTTCGATCCCTTGAGCGATCGTGACGATGCCTTGCGCCTCGACGTTGCGATCACTCGGCGGCGTCGTGTCCCACTCGACGACGGGGCTACGCTCGAGCGCGTCGGCACCGTACCGCGACTCGACGAACGCCGGGATACCCTGAGTGTTGAGCGTGTGCGCGAGATCGCCGGCCGTCGACTGGATCAAGTCAGATCGGATCGTCGCGTGAATGTCCGAATTCTGAAACCCCGCACCACCCGTCGTCGTGACAGTTTGGCCGGCGACACAGATCGTCATTTCGGCGTTTTGATCGGCGATCGTCTTTAGGAACGACTCATAACCGCGGCCGTTCGACTCGAGTAACTTGATCTCGTAACCCGGCGTCAACCCGAACACCGTGTTGACACCCCATGCCATAACCTGACGAAAGAAAGTTTCCTTCTGCGCCTCGACGCTCCCGCTCGGCGCGTACGCAACGCGCGCGGGGTTCGCGAGTTTCGCCTCCCACTCGTCTTTATAGAGCGACGCGTGATCCTTGCGAATGTACGCGCGGCCGACGGCACGCCACAGAGCGTTTTGCCACGGTGCAGTCCGGCCACCCGGCGTGTGCAAGATCCACCGACCGTCGCCGGGAGTGATCGGGAGCGGGCCGGCGTTCGAGCGGAAATACCACCTCGACTCGTTCCAACGGTACATGAGGAATTGCGGATCGAGCCGGCAAAACACGGGGTAGTCGCGGCCCACCACCGGCACGAGCTCGCCGATCGCGACACCGAGTAACAACCCGTCGGCGGCGAACGTTGCGAGCTCGCTCGCCGGGAACATTTCGTCAAACACCGAGCGCGCCACGTCGTGCCCGAGCTCGAGCGCGGCAATGATCTCGGGATCGCCGCGGAACCGTTTGGGCAGACGAACGAGCCCACCGGTGCGCGTCGAGAGCACGCCGGATAAGACACCGTCAGATCGCGCCGTCGACATGAGCTCGGCGGCCCATGAAAGATCACCCTGGTTTGCGAGGTACACGGCCGTCTCGAGGTCGGCGAGGTACCAACGGGGCCGCGCAACCGGGATCGGTTGCAAGTTGCCACCGAGCACGCGGCGAATACGCTCGATCTGTTCGACGCTCGGCCCCATTGCCTCGTCGCCGGGTGGCTCGTACGTCGAGATCCCGAGGAGGGCCGCGCTTGCGCGCATGAGTCTTTCACGAGCGCCCATTGCGATCGGTGTGTCGCACGCGCGCGCGGTATCAGTCTCGCAAGTAAGGTGTGCGCGCGCGCGTCAACGCGTAGACCGTTTTGACGCCACCCCATTGGGCTCGAGATAGGATCCTTGCGCATTGGGCACACGTCACGAGCGAGCGATCGCGCGTCGTGTCGACGCCAAGCAGGCCGCACACCGTGTCGGGCCGTAGTTCGGGAAACGGCGACATGGGCCGCAACCCGAACGCCGCGCGTTGATCGCACGCGAGGTGCACGCGTCTGTTTTTCATATCGGTACTACCTGGCCAGGCGAGGTAATACCCCTTGTTTTATAGGCTTTTCTACTCGAGGAGGTACTACCCGATCGATTTTTCGAGGGCCACGACTCACGCGGGATCTGACAGTGCACCTCGAGCGCCACGCGCGCGCGGAAACTCGGGAGCCACGCACCCGCGGCCCACCGACTCACGTTCGACTCGTGCACGCGCACGCGTGCCGCTACCTCACGCGCGCCGATCACTTGGATCACGGCGAGCAGGCGACGACGGCCGCTTATCGCCGCCACTTTGCCGCCGCGGCGTAGGGATCGAGGCGCGTTGTTTGTTCGGGCAACACGGCGATCGAACCGGTGCCGGTGTACTCACGCAACGAGAGCGGTTCCCACGCGGCGAGTGCGAGCGCGTCGTACCGATCCGGCGAGCGGCCGAGCAACTTGCGCAAGGTTTCCTTGTCCGTGACTTTTGCTTGACCGTTCGGGAGTAACCGCCACTCGAGCGAGTGCAGATCGCGAGCGAGCTTGGCATCCTCGACAATCGCACCACCCGAGTCAAACCAGGCCGCGAGCGAGCCGGCGAGCGCGTCACGCATCCTCGCGTATAGCTCGGGTTGTCGCATGCTCCGATCCGACGCGCGCACCGACACCACCTCGAGCTCGCCGGGGTGATCGTCGGCATACTCGCGGATCGCGCGGTTGACGCGACTACCGATCTCACCCTCGCGATCGACGACGACGACGACGGTTTCGCGCGGTTGCCGCAACCGTTGCACGATCCGCAATAGCTCGGCGAGGTGCCCTTGTTCGTCGAGGCCGCGGCGCGACACGAGCTCGAGCAACTTGAGCCCTCGACGTGCGGCGAACACGATCTCGTCGCCTCGGCCGCGCTCACCCGCGGGATCGAGCCCGATGTACAAGCGGCCCTCGGCCGGCGTTTCCGACCACCGTTGCTCGGCCTGCTCGATCGTGTGCAACGAGAAGATCTTACCCTCCTCATGTTCGGCGAACTCGCCTTTGACGCGCACGAGATAAAGCGCGCTCTTTTCCCCCCACTCCTCTTTCTTTTCATCGATCCATTCGCGGGTAGCGAGCCCCGGTATGGTGCGCTCGCCGCTTACGACGTTCGGCGTTTCCTCCGAACTGACGGTGACGCAAAAGTAAAAGCGATCCTTTTTCGAGTGAAACGCGTCGTAAAACTCGCCTTCGTTTTGCGTCGGGTTCCCGAACAGTGCGAGCCTCGCCGAGCCGGCGCGGTTGCCCTCGATCGCTTCGTAGATCTCTTTCGGTACGCCGCTCGCCTCGTCGACGATGTACAGAACATTTTCGCCGGATATGCCGGCGACGGCCTCGCCTTGACGCGCGGTGAACCCGACGATCTCCCGAAAGTCGTCACTCTTGAGCCCGGTACGTGCGAGATCGCCGAGCTCGCCGTCGATCAGACTCGAGTGCGGACACGGCCGCGGGATACGTGCCGCGGGGTTGTCGAGTAGCTCGAGCTTGCACGACACACACCGGCCCGAGCGCGCCAACATCATACGAAGCTCGCGCCATAGGATCTCGTCGACTTGCCTCGACGTGGTGCTCGTCATGACGACGCGAGCGGCCTCGAACGCGCAGTAAAACCAGAGTGCGAGTTGTGCCGCCGAGTGTGACTTGCCGACTTTGTGCCCCGACTTGATCGCAACGCGCGGGTGATCGCGCACGGCCTCGAGTATCTCGACTTGTTTCGCCCACGGATCGACACCGAGGATCTCGCGTGAGAACCGCACCGGCTCGGCCCGATAGATCGGGCTCGGGAACTGGATCCCGAACGACGCGTGCAACGCCGGAAAGAACTCGGCGGCAAAGTCACCGAGAAACGTGGGCAACGGCTCGTCGCGTTTCGGCGGCCGGCCGGGGCCGCGCCGTTTCTGCACCTCGAACGCGAGCGAGCTCGTTGCCACGGATCAACCCCGCTTGAAAGGGTAAGAGTCGGGGTGCGGCTCGAGGCCGGGTGGTGCCGGCGCCGGCGAAGGTAGTACCGCGCGCGCGTTGTCGACGAGTGCACCCGGCGCGGTGTCGAGCGGCAAGGTACCGGTGATCAAGTCGTGCGCAATGAGCAGGCCGCGCGCCACACCGACGGTGTACGCGTCGCCGTCGCGTACGTGTTTCGCCGCGTGCCAGTGCGCGCGCAGTGTGGCGAGCGTTTGCTCGAGGGCCACCGACAGATCGGCCGCGCACGTCGACGCGTCGGGTTTGCCTTGCCGGTGCCGGCGTTCGTCCCAATAGTCCGGCAACGCGGCGAGCGTGTGCGGCGCGTTCGGATCCTCGTGTACCGGCCTCACGCGCTCACCTGGTTGCGCACCGACACGCGGCGCGGCCCACCCTTGCGAGCCGGTACGCGCCGGATCCTGAGTGCGTTACGGATCGGGGTGGTGCTCACTTGGTACTCGAGCGCTAGTTGTTCGATCGTGGCACCGCGCAGATACTTGATCGCGATCTCGTCGACGTGCGCCGCGGTGAGCACTCGGCATTTTCCGGTTGTAAATGGACGCATGATCGTGTGTCTCCTCGGTTCACCGGTGCACGAGTACACCGGTGCACTATTCGTTCGTGTCGGCCTCGTCGCCGAGCACGCGCAAGATCGCCGCCTCGACGGCCTTACTCGCGGCCGGGTGCGGGAGCAGTGCCGCAATGATCAACCGCTTCAACCGTTGCCACTCGACGTGTTCGCGGATCGTGCGCGGTTCGATCATTTCGCGCGCGCGCTCGAGCCGCTCTTTTTGCGTCAACGCTCGTGCAAACGCGTCGCCGAGTTGCACACGCTCGCGGCCGAGCAGATCGGGCCGGTTGAGTTGTGAGCGCAAGAGTGCGAGGAGCCGCGTGCAATCCTCGAGCGCGCTCGGCTCGGCACCGGGGCCGCTAATCGGAAACCACGGCGCCGGATCGGTGCGACCTGGATCGGTAGTACCGGTGTCGCTCGTGTTGCCGCTCGTCGAGTGCGGCGGCCGATCCCACGCGTCGAGCGGTATCGCGTGCACCGCGTGCAACTGTCGGCGCCATTGTTCGTCGGGCACGCGTACGCCGGTGCGCCACGTCGACACCGCTTGTTTGCTCGCGCCGATCGAGTCGGCGATCAGTTGCACCGCGCCGCGCACTGCACAGAGCAAGCGCGCACCCTCGTTTGCCGGCGTCGGATCGTCGACGTGGCCGGCCACTACCGCACGCGCCGAACGTTTCGCGGGTGCGGCGCGGGTAGCGGCAACGGGTTTCGCGTGTTTACCGGCCATTTACAATGTCCACGTTAGGATTTACACGATTTTTACCCGGTTCGTTCTCTCAGGCACCCCCGGGCTTTCGCCCTCAAATACTGTTCGAGGGGGGTAAGTGCACGAAACCATTGACGAATCGGTTCGAGCCGCACGATCACGAAGATCACAACGATTACGCGTAGTTGCACGCGTCAAGGATCGTTAGACGATCGTGCGGCCCGGGGTGCTAGCGCTCGCGTACGTCGTCGGCCTCGAGCGCGTCGTCGTCGTCGTCGCACTGCTCGGCCGTGCGCGTCGTTAGTGGTGGCTCGTCGAGCGGCAACTCGTTGTCGATCGTGGGACGCGTGGGCAGAGTGGTACCGAACGACGGCGGCCCCGACGGCAACTCATTGTCGAGCACCGGTTCGCGATCCGGTAGTGCGTTGTCGATCTCGGGCACCGTGGGCAGGTTGGCGCCGTGAGGCGGCCGGCCGGGTAGCTCGTTGTCGAGCCCCGGTTGTTCGCCGGGTAGCTCGTTGTCGATCGTCGGCCTGGTTGGCAACGTGCCGCCGATACCACCGACGGGAGGCCGCTCGGGAGGTAGCTCGTTGTCCGGCCCGGGCTCGACGGGTGGCAGACCTTGATCGGGTTCGCCACCGGTGCCGCCGCTCGGTGGTGGCTCGCCGCCGTCGGGCTCACTATTGACGAGGCGCTCGATCCTCAACGTGAGCTCGTGCCACACCGACAACACCCCGTCGTCGTCGAGCCCCGGTGCGAAATGCGCGGCCCACTCACGCGGCGGCCTTTCACGAGTGCGCACGTATGCACGAATGCCGATTGCATCCTCGGCATACGCGATCGCGAACTGTCCCACCCCGAGGATCCGATCGAGCTCGTCGAGGATCTCGCGGGTGGGTTCTTGATCGATGCCGATCACGGCGACACCTCACCCTGATCGACGGCCGGCGCCACCGGCCACGCGCTCACAACGGTGTCGACGAGTGCCTCGTCGGTGGGAGCCGGCGCGGCCTCGGGAGCCGGCGCGGTTTCCTCGAGCCCCGGCAACTCGGGGTGATCGGCGAGCACGCGCTCGATCTTGCGCAACGGTTCGTCGGCCTTGTCCAGTTGCCCACGCAACCCGGCGAGCTTGCTCTCGAGCTTGCCCACGGTGGTGCGTAGCTTCGCGCTCTTTTTACGATGCTTGTCCGCGAGCGCGCGCAACTCGAGGTTGAAATCGCCTCCCGTGCTCGGCGCGCGTGGCTTGCGCTCGCGTTTCGGCGCGGGTGCCGCCGTTGTCGTCGTCGTTGCGTCTGACACGGGTACAACGGCGCGGGTGCGTTCTCTTGCTGGCTTGTTCATTGTGTCTCACTTGGTTTTGTTGTTGCGGTTTGCCTTCAAACACGCGGCCGGTGCCGGACGCGCGGCGAAACTAAGAGGGTGGGGGCAGATCGCGCGTGAACCGCACGACGCGATCGGCGCCGACTTGGATCAAGTCGACGTGATCGCCGCACACGTTGATCATCGCGACAGCCGCGCCGAGCACGCGATCGAGCCGCTCGAGCGCTAGCGCTTGCGACTCATACGGCCCGAGGCTCGTCGTCGGTTCGAGCAACGAGGGCCGGAACCCCACGCACGACAACGACGCGCGCCACCCGTCGTCGGCCTCGAACACACGTGCCGTTATGGTTCTCGCCGTCACTTGCCACCCCCTACGAACAGATCGGTTTGTTTTGCGAGTTGCACCGCGCCACGTCGTGCGTTGCGCGCCTCGGCCTTGCGAAGCTCGAAACGCATCACACCGTCAAGCGCGGCGAACAGAGTGAGGCCGATCCCGTCGGCCTGATCGTGATCGGTGATCTCCTCGCCAACCGCGGCCGTCGCGAACCGGCACGCCTCGAGTTTCAACCGATCGGTGCCGCGGCCCGTGATCCCGAGTTTCGCGCGCCACACGTGCGGTTTGACGCGATCGCGTGCCGCTTGCGGGTGGCCGAGCTCGTCGAGCCGCTCGAGCCAACGGCCTTTATTGGAACCTTGCCCGAGGATCGAGGCCGTCGAGCGCTCGGGTGCACCACTACGGCCGCGCCGTTGCGTCGTGTGATCGTCTCGCGTCAAACGGCCGAGTGGGATGCCGCTATGATCCTCGAACATAACGAGCACGCCGCGCAACGTGCCGCCGTTGAGCGCGCGCGCCTGCTCGAGCACGGCGAGCCGGTGGCGCCACGTCGTTGCCACCCCGTGAGCAACGACGGATCGGCCGTGAGCAATGCCCCACCCGCTCCTCGCACCCTGATCGATGCCGACGACGATCATGGTACGCACCCCGCAACCAGGTCGGCGTGCGCGCGTGCGAGCTCGGCCTCGACGCGCACCGGATCGAGCGCGCTCGCGTCGCAAGCGGGTTGCCGGCGCGCTGATACCCACGCACCACCGACAAGAAACCGCGTGCGGTACGTCGGCACGAGCAACACGACGCGCACGAGCCCGCAATACGTGCACGCGGCCGGTTCCCACAACTCGCCGGCACCTTGCCGCCACCAATGAGGCCGCGAGCGCTCCCGGGGCTGGCTCGAGGGCCGATCACCCTCGATCACCTCGTCGTCGTCGTGAGTTGCGAACGGTTCGCGAGCGGTTCCCCAAAACGGTTCCCGATCGCCGAAAATGGCCCTCGGCCGACCCCCCAAAAACCGCTTGTTTTGCAAATACCCCGGGAACCGGCCCCTGCGCCTCATAGCGGCCCTTACCCCCCTCGGGGCCGGTCGGTGTCGTTTCGAGCGGTTCCCGCGCCGTACGCCCCCCATTGCGTGCGACGGGCAATAGTTCGAGATCTGGCTCGACACCCTCAACCCTACCGTTCCCACCTCCCCAACACAGTTCCCCGGTTCCCCACCTCTTAAAGGTGGTGGGAACCGTGGGAACCGGTTGTGGTGATCCGGGTGCGGGAACCACCGGGAACCGACAGGGAACCGCGGAACCGCGATCGTATCCACCCCGATTAGGGACACACGACTCACGACGGCACCCCGGCGACAGTCGGCCGCGGCCGGTACACCCCGTCAGTGCGCACTAGCAACCCCTCCTCGAGCAACTCGCGGATCACCGGCCCCGAGTCGCGCTTGCGTATGCCGGCGAGTCGGGTGATCGCGCCGAACGAGCGGCAATCCTCTTTCACGCACGCGGTGAGCACGCGCGTACGCAAGGCCGACGACTTGACGCGCTCGCGATCGGCGTCGTCGTCGGCCGGTTTCGGCACCTCGCGAAATGCGAGCGACGCAAAGTCGAGGCTCAACCGTATTTCTGGCTTGTCCGGCCCGAGTCGGTTTTTCGCTACCTCGAGATCGATGATCCCGCGCTCACTACGCACGGGTTTCAAACCGATCTGTAGATGTGACGCGTATTCGATCGCGCGAGTTTCTGCCCCGGCCGCGAGTGCACTGATATCGGTGTCGCGCTTGCCGGTTCGGTACCCGGCCCGGCTCATTTCCGAGATCGCGATCACGAGGGTGCCGCGTCGAGCAACGCCGTCGAGTAACTCGACGATGTACTCGAGCTGTTCTTTACGCGTCTCGAACGCGGCGGCACCCGACGCCGGCACTTTTTGCAACGAGTCGACGATCAACACGCGTGGCTTGCCCGCGGCGAGGTGCACGAGCTCGGCCTCGCACTGCTCGAGCGTGATGCGATCGGCGAACGGATCGATCACCTTGAGCGCGCGGCCTCGAGCGTTGCGGGCAAATGCGTTGCGGCGGCCGGGATCGACACCCTCGAGCAGATCGCGATCGTGGCCGTCGAGTTGCCCGATCCGGGTAACGATCGCTTCGCGAGACTCGTCGGCGGCGACGTACAACACGCCGCACCCGGCGCGCTCCCAGTTGTCACACAACCACGTCGACAGATTCGTTTTGCTCGCACCCGGCGCACCGAGGATCGAGATAAACCGGCCCACGGGCAGGCCGCCGCGCGTCGCCTCGTCGAGCGTGGGCAACCCGATCGGGAGCCTCGGCCCTGTTTGCGCGATGCCGGGTATGCAATCGACGAGCGACGGTGCGCGCGGCCCCGAGTTGGCAACCGAGTCGAGATCCAGTTGCGCGGCGGCGAGGCGCGCAACCAGGCCGGCGATCTCGTCGGGTGATGCGACACCGAGCGCGCGCGCCACCGTTTGCAACCGACGTTGACGTGCGAGCCGGCGCAAGCGCGTAAAGTCGGCATCCTTGTTCGGGATCGTGTCGGTGAGAGCGTTGACGTAGTCGGGGCCGCCGACGTACCGCAAGCGCTCGGTGTCGGCGAGGCGGCCGATCACCGCGGCCGAGTCGATCTTTGTGCCCTCCTCGTCGAGAAACGTGAGGGCCGACCACACGGCCTCGTTCGCCGCCGAGTAAAAGTCGCTCGCGATCACGTTGCTCGAGCGGATAACGGCCGGGTGAATCACGCACGTGCCGAGCAAGAGCCGCTCGAGATCGAGATCGTGCACGGGCACGACGTCGCGCAAGTGCTTTGCCCGATCGTCGCTCCCGTTCGGCCCGTGTGTGTTTTTCACCGCGCGCACCGGTACCCCTCGACGTGTTCAACCCGCACGCAAACCCCCTCGCGTGCGTGTGTCAGTGCGAGGAGATCGCGGCCTCGGCCTCGTCGTCGTCGACAACCTCGTCGGTGTCGTCGTCGCTATCGTCGTCGTTCTCGTCGTCGGGGCCGAGGGGCTCGAGCTCCTCACGTTCGAGGGCCGCGTACTGCTCGGTGAGCGTGCTCGGTGCCGCGTCGAGTGCCTCGAGCGGTAGTTGCCCACCGTTGCCGTTCGAGGCCGCTTTCGGGAACATGGCGGTTTGACGTTCGTCGCCACGCATCACGCGTTGTCCGCACACCTCGTTGGTGTCGAGCCGGATCACCTCGATCACGTTGCGCTCGAACGACGGCCGCTCTTTCACGGGCACTTGACGGTATTCGACGCCGGTACGCACGGCCTCCGCCAGATCGCCGATCTTGCGATCGCATGCCTTGATCTCTTTTGCGTACCGTTGCGCGGCGAGCGCTTTCTCGAGGGTGAGCGCGTCGCGTTCGTTCACCGAGTGGGCGAGCGAGTCGGCGGCCTGATCTTTCTCGTGTGCCGTGAGCTTGCACGGGAGGCGTTCGACGAACGGCGACTTTTGCGTGGGTTGAGTTGTCATGAGGCGGCGATCCCTTTCCGGCCGCGGCGACGTGCCGAGGCCGTGCGACAGTTGCGAGCAAGTCACTCAGTGAAAAGCGACGGGGTGAACCCGCGAGCGAACCGAGCTCGAGCGGCGTCGTACTGATCGATCTGCACCTCGGCCCCGACGCAACGGCGGCCCTCGATCGCCGCGGCGATCAACGTGGTGCCGCCACCCGCGCACGGATCGCACACGAGATCGTCGGCCCTCGAGTAGTCGCGAACGAGCGCACGCATACTGTCGGTGCGTTTGCCACCCATAACGACGCGATCGCCGCGGCCCTTGAAAATGTACGCACCCGGGAGCGTGCCCCAACATGAAAGCGCGCGCGGCCGAGCGACGACGAGCCAACAAGACCAGCTCGAGGGGCCGTCGCCGGTGAGCCGCACGCGCGAACCTATCTCGACGAGCGGGAGCGGCGCGAACACGTACCGGCCGGCGTCGGCGAGCTCGTCGGCCCAACACGGCGCAAGGGTGTGATCGGTGATCGACACAAACCACCCGCGCGTTCTGCTCGAGAAAAAGTCGACGCACTCGCGAACATGATCGGCCGTCCAAGCGGGGTAGTTGATCGGCCTGGTTACCTTGCGGTGCCCGTATGCCGGATCGTGGTGGCCGTCGTTGCGCGTCGTGTTGTCGTGCCCCGAGTGCGTGCGCAACGAGTAAGGTGCGTCTAGGATCACCGCGTCGGGCTCGACGTCGGCGAGTACATCCTGATAGCGGCCGAGCCGCAGATCGATCCCGTGTGACGGCACACTATCGGCAACCAGGTTAGGTAGTACCGTCGTCACACGATCTCCTCAACCGCGGTAGCGGGAGCGTGCTCGGCGGCGTGTGGCTCGCTCGACTTAGACGCGATCGCTCGGGAACACCATACGGCCTGTCTGCGGTTCGTTTCCATATCCCTGATGCGCGCGTTTTGCGCGGCGTATTGCGCGCTCCAATACTCGTCGATGTGAAACCCGAGCTCGTGGTTAAAGCTCGTTGCTAGGTCGAGCATGATCCCCGTTTCCACGTACAACGGGTGCGCGAGTAGCTTTTCAAACAACACGCCATACCGCGCGTGAGCGAGGCGCTTGCCGCGCAACTGCGCGATCGCGATCGTGACGGCCGAGGGGCTCCTGTCGATGATGCGCGCTATGTCGCGTTTCGTTACCGCGCGCGGGAACTGGTTAGCGCCAGTCTCGGGATCGACAACAGCGCGCCAGTGCAGCAAGCGCGGCCATTGCGAGCGCCGGCTCCCATAGCCGAGCACGCCGCGGCCGAAGAAATGGAACATGCCGACCATCGTGCCCGTGAGCGCAAGGTGATCGACGAGTCGCACGGTGTTGTCGATGCCAAGTACCGGCCGCCAGATCGGGCCGAGTTGATCCTCGACAAACCGCACGGCGGCGTTCGTGTTCTGATAGCGGCCACCGGCCACAAGCCGCGTTACGTCATCCGCGTACATTGCCGCGTGAAACGCCGCCTCGTCGTTCACGGTTTGCCTCCCGGCACCACGGTGAGCGTCATTTGTTTGCCGAGCGTCGTGCCGCCTTCGACAGTCTCGATCTCGCGCCACGCGCGCAACGAGATGTCACGGATCATCTGACGGTATTGGTGATGCTCAGTCGGCCCGGTGACGCTCTTGAGCGGCCG
>Ga0190271_10000212_pt1 | contig 28913 bp, 33 predicted proteins | sample Popmic356T_FD_133747 | JGI IMG/M metagenome (GOLD analysis project Ga0190271, IMG submission 133747) | Populus adjacent soil microbial communities from riparian zone of Weber River, Utah, USA - 356 T | ecosystem: Environmental > Terrestrial > Soil > Riparian zone | place: USA: Utah | collected...
GGACCCTTGTCGACCGGCAGCGGCTCACCCGTCAGCATCGATTCATCGAACGTAGAGCGACCCTCGACGATGCGCCCATCCACCGGCACTTTCTCACCGGGTCGCACACGCACACGGTCGCCCGGCAGGAGTACATCCAGGGAAACGTCTTCGTCAGTCCCATCGGCACGCACACGCCGAGCGGTCTTGGGCGCGAGCCCCAATAGCTGACGAATAGCGAGACTCGTGCGGCCTCGGGCCCCGAGCTCCAGCCACTCACCTAACAACACCAGCGCGACGATGACCGCCGAGACTTCGAAGTAGACGCCGACCATTCCATGCGCATCGCGCATTTCTGGTGGGAAGGCTTCGGGATCGAACGTGGCAAACAGGCTGAACACGTACGAAACAAGAACACCGAGGCCAATCAGCGTGTACATGTTGGGCGATCGATTGGTGATGCCGCGCCAGCCGCGGCGGTAGTAGTCAGCCGCGGCCCACAGGATGACCGGTGCGGTGAGCAGCAGCTCGGCATGCCTCAGTATCGAAGCGGTGCTATCCGAAAGATGAATGTCTAGCAGATGAGGAAGCATGGCGATCGCGACAACCGGCGTGCTCAAGGCGGCGGCGATCCAGAACTTCTTCTTGACTGCTCGCAGTTCGGAGTTGTCCTCCACTGCAGTGGGCATGAGCGGCTCGAGCGCCATGCCGCAGATCGGGCACGAGCCCGGACCGCTCTGACGGATCTGCGGATGCATCGGGCATGTGTAGGTCACGTTCGCGGACGACGCGAGTTCGGCCGGCGGCTCGTTCGTCCCTGCGTGCTTCACATCCGCCTTGTTCATGTAGCGCACCGGGTCCGCCATGAATTTCTCGCGGCAGCTGTTTGAGCAGAAAAGGAAGTCCTGGCCCCCGTATCGCGCGCGGCGCGGCGAGCTTGCCGCGACTGTCATTCCGCAGACGGGGTCGATGTGCTGACTTACGTTGTGCCGATGATCTTGTTTCATTCGATTGCTTCTTTGACCAAGGCCGAAGTCTGCGCCACGCATCAGAGTCAAAACGGTGCGGACTAATACGTACGCGGCGTCGCCTCTAACGGATACCGGTGGCACCGAAGTTGCGAGAGAGTTGAACCTGGCTTTTCGAGATTGGGGACCACGTCATGGAGAACAACTCGTCATTTGGAGGCTGTATGCGTACGTTAATTTCCCCTTCGGGGATCAAGAAAGTCCTGGTGCTGGGCATGATCGCCGCGGCGATGTCAGGAACGGCTGTCTACGCGACAGATGCGCCAGCCGAAGATCCGGCTGCTCTTGCCGCGACCTACGAGAAGCAGGCTGCTGATCTGCGTGCGATGGCGGACAGGCACCAGAACATGTCCAGGATGCACAAGGGCGGCGCAGGCTCATCGAAAATGAATCACGAAGACATCGTGCATCACTGCGACAAGATTGCCGAGAACCTTCGGGCCGCGGCAAAGGAGAGCGATGCTCTGGCGAAGGAACTGCGGGACAGCACGAAGAAGTGATCCAGATATCCGAGCTGAACGTTTGCAGTGGGAAATGGCGCCTGACATCTCGCTACGGACCGTCAAGGCCGTACACACAGTTGTGTGGGCGTTCTTCGCTGCCTGCATTTTGGCCATTCCCTACTTTGCCTGGCGCCGGCAGCTCGAGACTGCATGGGTATTGATTGCAATCGTCACGATTGAAGTCGCGGTTCTGACGGCGAATCGCATGCGATGCCCTTTGACGGGCGTCGCCGCCCGTTATACCGACGACAGGCGCGCCAACTTCGACATCTATTTGCCCCTCTGGTTGGCCAGGCACAACAAGCTCATCTTCGGAGCCCTGTTCGGCGCGGGTATCCTGTACACGGTGGTTCAGTGGCGTGCCACCTGATGGCAGGGGTCTGCGTACCCTCATACGCAGTGCTCCGTATGACTTTGGCGGAACTGCCACACCAGAATCTCGCCATGAACAATCATACTCATACGCTCGTCTGGCTCGATCATCGCGTTGCCAAGGTCTTCTGCTTCGATCGCAATTCAAGTGAGGTGTCGCTGGTACACAGCACTCATCCGCACGCCAACCTCCACCACAAGGCGAACGCGGGCGACAGCGGTCACATGCCCGTCGATCGGCTATTTCTGGATTCGATTGCTTCCGCCATTCCCCTTCACGGGCCGATTCTCATCGTTGGCCCGGGCACTGCAAAGAAAGAGCTGCACTCGCACCTGCTCGACCGGCATCCAAACATCTCCGGGAGGATCTCGGCAGTAACGTCGCTCGACCATCCATCCGATGGCGAACTGCTTGCTTGCGGACGCCAGTTTTTCGATGCCGACGACAGGATGCACGCCAGCCAGGCTCCCTGAGAGTCGCGGAACGTATGGTCGAACAGACACCTTTTGGCGGAGCGCTGAGAACTGCGAATGGCGCCGCAAAGACGCGCTCATACGCGCCGAGTCATCGCAGCCGTTCCATACATTCAATATCAGCGGAAAGCACCCGGAGCAGCCATGAATTCCTCACGCAAGAACAAACGGAAGGCGGAAGCAACGAGCATTCGTTTCGGAGCTCGCATCTCGCTCGCGATACCGGTTCAGCTGAGCATCGACGCCTGGACGGTCGGGCGCGGAATGATTCGAAATGCCAGCATAAGCGGTGCGCTCATCGAGACGTCGCTCGAGCTGCCGCTGCACACCAACCTGGTCGTGACGTTGATGACACCGAGTGAAGACGCGCCATCCACGCACGCGCTTGGAGCGTGCGTCATACGCATTGATCCTGCGGGCGTCGCTGTTGAATGGCGAGACATGGCAGGCGCAGACGTCGTGGAGCTTCTCGAACGGGCCTCAGTCCTCGCCCCCGGTTGAAAAGTCCGCGCCGATTGTCTTGCCGCCCAGAAATTGGCATTTGCCCACGCCTCCACCCTTCATTCCGAGCGATGGAGACTCGAGGTCGAAGCGGCATCGCATGCGATCGCCGTGCGTCGTACTGAGATTGGTGAGTACCATGCCATCGTAGGTTTTCACGAAACTCGATGCACGCTCCTGGCTCCACGAACGCCATCCGCGACTGTCGTCCCAACCCTCCCACAACAGCGCGAGCTGATCGGCACGAGCCTCTGACGTGATCTTGAGGTACGACCCCTGATATTCGCGACCGTCGCTGACTGTGGCGGTCATAGTTCCTGCAGCCGCATCGACGCCGTGCCACTCGATCAGAATGTCTGGCGGCCGAGCTTCGCTCGAGAGACGCAATTCCAATCCGTCAGACGTGAACGTGCACCCACACATCGCGAGCACCACGGCCGACATTATTCCGCTCGAGGGTCTTTGAATCTGCACTTGCGCCTCCAATTGAGGTGATGTTGGCGCTCTGTCGTGCGTGCAGATATACGGCTCACTACGGCTCGCAATACGTAGTCCCGCGGAGGCCCAAACGGATCTGCTCACATCACTGGACGAAATCAATGCGCACGGCAACCCTTCTTCCTCATACGCAGCGGCGCGATGTCTTGGGCTTGCGGGCGACTGCGGTCGGTGGCATCGTCCTCCTCACTTTGGCCTAACGAGTTTTTATGCTCTCCTCGGAGCTCGTCCGGAGCGTTTTAGATTCCGCCCCGGACGCGATGATCATCATCGACTCGTCGGGGAAGATCCTCTTTGCAAATCGTCAGGTTTCCGCGCTGTTTGGCTATGCGGCGGCGGACCTTGTCGAGGGCCCAATCGAGACCCTGCTGCCCGAACGATTCCGCGCGCGTCACATAGGCCATCGCAGTGCCTACACTCACAACGTGCGCGTCCGCCCGATGGGGATCGGTCTCGAGCTCTTCGGCATGCGCAAGGACGGCACGGAATTTCCGGTCGAGATCAGCCTGAGCCCCATCGAACAGGGCAGCGAAATCATGGTGGCTGCGGCCATCCGTGATGTCACTGAGCGCAAAGAAGCTGAAAAGGCACTCAAGGAGGCGCGACGGGAAGCCGAACACGCCAATCTCGCCAAGAGCCGGTTTCTTGCGACAGCGAGTCATGACCTGCGCCAGCCCCTGCAGACTCTGAGCCTGCTGAGCGGTGCGCTACGGCGAATGAACAAAGACCAGGAGTACCGTGAAATTTTGCACGAGCAGGAGCTGGCCGTCGACGCCATGTCTCGACTCCTGAATGCGTTGCTCGACATCAGCAAGCTCGAGTCGGGGGCAATCAAGCTGGAGCTCACGGACTTCGACATGGATGAGCTATTCGAGCAACTGCGGCGTGATTTTGCCGGCCTGGCCAGCAACAAGGGGTTGCAACTCGCGATCAACAAACCACATGTCTGTGTGCATTCGGACCCGGCGCTGGTGGGTCAGATGTTGCGCAACCTTCTGTCGAACGCCATCAAGTACACCCAGCAAGGCTCGGTGGAGCTGTACTGCGAGAACCGAGGCGGCAAGCTGCAAGTCGCGGTGCGCGATACCGGCGTGGGCATAGCGCCAGATCAGGTCGGATTGATTTTCGACGAGTTCTACCAGATAGGTGTCACGCCCAATAGCTCGCGCGACGGATATGGACTCGGACTCAGCATCGTGCAGCGCATCGCCCGTCTGCTCGATCTGAAGGTCAATGTTGAATCGGGCCTTGGCAAGGGCTCGAGGTTCTCATTCGAACTGCCTGCATCGGCCGCAGCCCAATCCGAGCTCGAGGCTCGCACTGCAGCCGAACCGAGTGGCGAGAAGATAGTCGGCAAAGCATTTCGCATTCTGCTGGTCGAGGACGAGCCCGGAGTACGCAATGCCATGCGCATGCTGCTCGACATCGAGGGTTATGACGTCACCACCGCGGCGACGGCGGGCGAGGCTTTGCAGCTCGTGCGCGGCAGTAACGTATTCGATTTACTGGTCACCGACTATCACCTCGAGGGCGGCAGCACGGGAACGCAAGTCATCGCCGCGGCGCGCGAAACCATCAACGATTCGTTCAAGGCAATTTTAGTAACCGGCGATACCTCATCGGCCGTACGCGAAATGCAGGGCGATGCGAATCTGCGCATCGCCAGCAAGCCCATCAACCCAGACGAGCTGCTCGCGCTGGTAAAGGCGTTGCTCCCCGCGTGACCCATGCTTCGGACGCCTTGGCAGGCTCCCGAAGATTCGCCTTGACCAGCACCACGTCGCACTTGCTGGCGTCCACCAGTTTGCTGGACAGGCACTCGAAGGAGTTGGCAACACCGGATCGATGGCTCACGGCGCCGAGCACCAGCACGTCATATTCGCGCGCGGCGATCACCGGCATGAGGCGCTCCTCCGGAGCACCGGTGAACATCTGCAAGCGCTCGGTGCCGATATGGAACTCGCGTACCAGCTGCGCCAGAGTCACGGCGCGCTGCATGCGCAAGGTCTCGTCCCGCTGCTCGCGCTCGGTGTACAGCACATCGAGGTGACCCCGGCAACCGAGCGCCAGGAAGCCGGCCGTGTGCAGGATGCTACGTGCAAATCTCACTGCGCCTTCATCCGCCACATCGACGGCGGCCGCGAAGCGAACCGGTTCGCTCCATGCCCCGGCGCCCGCGAGCATGACGGGTACCGGGCATTCGCAAGCGAGTTGCCAGTCATTTTCGCCGAGTGCCCAACGCCGCAGCGGATGGGTTCCTGCAGGCGGCTTTATGACCAGGTCCGCACCACGCGCGGCGACGCGGCGGACGATCAATTCGTGCAGGGATTCCTCGTCGCGATGCGCGCTGAACAAGGTGAGATTGCCGTAGTCGAGCGCCGCGCAGCGCGACGCAAAGGAGCTCAACTGGGTGTCGTCTGCAATGAGCAGTTCGACGTGTGCGCCGAAGCGTCGCGCCAGTTTCACGGCTTTCTCGAGTACCGCAACACCCGGCTCAAGTTCTTCGACGACCGCGAGAATCGACGTGAGCTTCTCCATTTTCATGCATCCCGCGCGCACGAGCTGCATCGGCAGGTGTAGGGCACCACCCGCAATCGGTCCAGTTCTATTTCCGCGCCGCAGATTTCGCATAGCCCGAACATCCCGGCATCGAGATGTTCGACCGCGTGATTGAGGTGCTCGAGCTCTGATCGCGCAGCCTTGTCGACTGCCGCGAGAATCTCGTCGTTCTCGATCACGATGGCAGCATCGGGTGCGTCTTTGGGCAAAGGCTCTCGCTGCCGGCCTAGATCCTCCTGCACGCGGCGCAATCGATCGCGTAGCTCGGCGCCACGGCTCAGCATCCATTCCCGGGCGTTTCTCAGCTTGTCATCAGTGACGGTTTGCATGGGTCAAGCTTTGCAAACGACGGAGTGTCTCTGCATTCGCTCCTTCACGTACGGCGTCAGGGGTATTGCGTACTCAATACGTAGGCTCATAACTCCATACTTCCCCAATGTTTTCCAAAGGCACACTGGCGCTCATGCAGGCGGCGGTCGATGCGATCGTCGTGATCGACCATCGCGGCCGAATAGCCGCTTTGAACGATGCCGCCTGCCGCATGTTCGGCTATCGGCTGGATGAACTGCTTGCCGAAAACGTGAGCATGCTGATGCCCGAGCCCGATCGCGGCGCACACGACGGGTACCTGGCACGCTATCTCAAGACCGGCAAGGCGAAGATCATCGGCATCGGACGCGAGGTCACCGCCCAGCGGAAGGATGGCACCACTTTTCCCGCACGTCTTTCGGTGGGGCGCATAGCAGATGCTGGCCCACCCCGCTTCGTGGGTATCGTGCGCGACGTCTCAGCCGAACGAGAGGCGTCCGCGGCACTGAAACTGGAACGCGACCGTGCCAGCGCCTACCTCGAACTCAACGATGCCATTCTACTGATGCTCGATGCCGAGCGGCGCATAGTAGAAATCAACGCGCGCGGCAGTGACATCCTCGGCGCGCACTCCATCGACCTGCACGGCCGCGACTGGCTGCAGTTCATACACGGAGAAACCGAACGTGAACGTGGCCGGTTTCTGCTTCAGAGCGCGCTGGACGGCACAGGGTCGCGAGAGCGCGAATTCGATTCGCGCGGAGCGAGCGGTGATCGTCTGCAGATCTACTGGCGTTGCATCGCGCGGCGGGATGCCGACGGTGCCCCGGCCGGCTGGCTGTGCGCCGGTATTGACGTGACCGAACAGGCGCTGCGCGCGGAGGACACGCACCTGGCGCAGGAAAGGCTGACGCGCGTGGCGCGCCTCGCGACCATGGGTGAAATGGCGGCGGGCGTGGCTCACGAGCTCAACCAGCCACTGACGGCAATCACCACTTACGCACGCGCCGCCGAGCGCTGTCTCGAAAAGCCGGTACCGGACTTGTCCCAGGTCCGGGAGGTGGTGCGCGAGATCAATGCCGAAGGCCTGCGCGCCGGAGAGATTATCCGGCGTCTTCGACAGATGGTGCGCACCGACAGTCCCGAGGAACATGCCGCCGAGGACGTGAACGTGTTAGTTAATGAAATCCATTCGCTGATCACCGCTGACGCGCGCGTGCATGATGCGCGATTGCGCGTGGTACTGGCGAAAGACCTGCCACGCATCATCGGCAACGCCGTGCAACTGCAGCAGGTGGTTCTGAATCTGCTTCGCAATGCACTCGAGGCGCTGCACGGCAATCCGGCGGGTACTCGCAACGTCGAAATTTCGACCCACAAGACGCCGGAGGGTGAAGTAGAAATCCAGGTCAGCGACAACGGTCCGGGCATCGATCCTTCAATAGCCGATCGTTTGTTCGAACCCTTCTGCACCACAAAAGGTTCTGGCACCGGCCTGGGCCTGGCGATCAGCCGTACCATTGCGAACTCGCACGGCGGTACTATTGGCACCCGACCGGCAAACCCGCATGGTGCCTGCTTTTTCTTGCGGCTACCGGTCGCAGAGGACCTAGTCGAATGAAGAAGAATCCCCTCGTGATCGTGGTGGACGATGACTCCGGCGTGCGCAACGCCATGCGCATCCTGCTCAAGACCGTGGGGCTCGAAAGCATCCAGTTTGCGTCAGCGCAGGAATTTCTCGCTGCCTATCAACCTTCGCAGCCGGGCTGTCTGGTGCTCGACATCCGTATGCCCGGAATGAGCGGGCTCGAACTGCAGCAGGAGCTCAACCTGCGCGGGGCGGTCATCCCGGTGATCTTCATGTCCGGGCATGGAGACATTCCGATGGCCGTCGAGGCCATGCAGCACGGCGCATTCGATTTTCTTCAGAAGCCATTTCGCGACCAGGATCTGCTGGATCGTATACAGCGCGCCATCATCAAAGATGACGAACTGCGCCAGTCGCTCGGCGAGCATGCGCGTATCAAGGCACACCTCGAGTCTCTCACCCCGCGTGAGCGCGAGGTTCTCGAGCTCATGACCAAAGGAAAGCAGAACAAAGCCATTGCGCAGGACCTCGGCGTGAGCCCACGCACCGTGGAGATCCATCGGGCGCGCGTCATGGAAAAGATGACTGCGCACTCAGTGGCGGAACTGGTACGCATGATGCTCGATCTCGGCCATGCATCAACGCCGGCCCGGTGAGCGCTCGGACGAAGTCGCCTCAGTGGCCGCACCAGGAGCGCACCTGCGACGGCGTGGAATATCACGTCCGCCCGATCGTCAAGGACGATGCCGCGCGCGAGCGTGAATTTATCCTGAGTCTGTCCCCCGAATCTCGCTTCCAGCGATTCATGCACGCGATTCGCGAACCGTCCGATGAGCTCATCGCGCATCTCATCGACATCGACTCTCACTCGCGCATGGCCTTGGTGGCGCTGATTGGAAAGCCTCCGGCTGAACGCATCATCGGCGTCGCGCGCTACGCGGCTGATGCTGACGGCAAGGACTGTGAGTTCGCCATTACCGTTGCCGATGACTGGCAGTGCCGTGGCATCGGGATGAATCTGTCGCGCCTGCTGTTCGAGCATGCGGCGCATGAAGGTTTTCGCAATATCTATGGCCACGTGCTCAACGACAACCAGCGCATGATCGAGCTGGCCGAATCGCTCGGGTTGCGCATCGAGCCGGCAATTCCGGGGCAGGCGACCATCCGCGCGACACGACGCCTCAACTGATTACGGGAGTCATACATGCGTCGATCTCATCGGGAACGCCACCGCACACAACGAGTCGGGTGGTTGCGTGCATCAGTCCTCGGCGCCAATGACGGCATCGTATCGACGGCAAGCCTGGTACTCGGGGTCGCCGCCGCGAACATCAGCCAGCAAAATGTCCTGGTAGCCGGAATCGCAGGCCTGGTGGCAGGCGCAATGTCGATGGCGGCCGGCGAATACGTTTCGGTCCACTCGCAGGCGGATACCGAGCAAGCCGACATCGATCGGGAACGGCAGGAACTCAAGACGGATGACGACAGCGAACACCGTGAGCTTGCGGCTATCTACCAAGGCCGTGGGCTCGACGCCGCGCTGGCCCGGCAGGTCGCCGACCAGCTCATGGCGCACGATGCGCTCGGAGCGCATCTGCGCGATGAGCTGGGGATCTCTCAACAAACCCAGGCACGTCCCACTCAAGCGGCCCTCGCTTCCGCCACGAGTTTCGCCATTGGTGCGGCATTGCCGCTGGCCGTCGCCGCGCTATCGCCAGCGCAAATACTCACTCCAATGGTGGGCGGTACTTCGTTGGTTTGCCTTGCCGTGCTCGGGGCCGTCGCAGCTCGTGCCGGGGGCGCGCCCATGGGGATCGCCGCGGTCCGCGTCACGTTCTGGAGCGCGCTCGCCATGGGACTGACGGCCGCGGTAGGCGCGATGTTCGGTGTGTCCGCCTAACGCGTGGGATCCGACCACTCGATACGAGATAGATAGTCCGCTACCGCGCGAACCTCTTCGAAATCGAGCGGTTCGATCTTGCGAGGATGCACTGCCTGCAGTGTCGGCCGTCGCTTGTCGACCGCGTCGTACATCTGACGCACCAGGTAGCTGTAATGCTGCCCGGCGAGTTGCGGAACGACCTGCTGCGGATCGCCCTCTCCGCTCGGGCCATGACAGGAGGCACAACGAGCACCGAAGATGCGCGCGCCTTCAGTCGCATTCACGCCGTCACCGATGCCACGGGCGCCACCGGAGTCGAGCTGGTTCACATACGCCGCCACATCGGCAATGTCCTGAGGCGTTTCAAGATGATGCTCGTCGGCCTGTTCCTCCATACGAAAGTCCCAGCGCTTGCCGTGACGGAAGTCGACCAGCTGTTTTAGCAGCACAGGGTAGTGTTGACCGGCGATGCGCGGGGTATTGCCGTTTTCCTGGCCGCCACCCTGGCCTCCATGGCACGACACGCAAGCGGTAAACAGTTCGGAGCCGTGATCCCAGTCAGGCGTTGCTTTCGTCGCCTGCTGCACGTCGCTCCGCGCCGAGGCTGCGGCTAGCGTCAGCGCCGGCATGATCGCAATCAGGGCGATAAGTAGTTTGTTCACTTTCATGTCGGTATTCCAGCTTGCGGCTCAGTCATCGGTGATGAGAAGTGGGCTGATGAATCCTGCCGGTTTGATGAGAAGCAGATCGCAACTCATTCTCTCGAGAATCTGCGCCGCGGTTCCGCTTCCCGCGGCATTCAACCAGCGCGACCGGGCCGCGGCGCCCATGATGAGAATGTCGGTTCGGTCGCGCTCAACGAACTCGATGACGCTTTCGGCGACATGTCCTTCGACGAAATGAATCGGCCGGCGAATGCAACGCACATTCCCATCCGCGACCACACGTTCCACTTCGTCGCGTGCCGCCGCATGCTTGCATCTTTTCGCGGCGGAGGTCACTGCGTCGCCTGGCAGGTGTGGTGGCGGCTGCAGGACGTGCAAAACATCGAGTTCACCGTGAAGCGCCTCGCCGAGCTGGCACCCGGCTGACAGCATGGATTGATCGAGGGTTACGGGCCGTTCCGCCGGATGGCAAGGATCGGTGCTGACGGTGATCCGTGGACTCTCCGGCCAGGGATTGGGCCGCACGAGCAACAGGGGAACAGGTATTTGCCGCAACAGAATCCAGTCGGTGAACATCGTCGGCTCGCTCGCCGAAAGCGGTTGGCGATGCGTGCCTTTCACGACCAGATCCGGCCGGGTACGCAAGACGTGATAACCGATGCTCTGCTCCGGCGACGAGTGCCGTTCACACTTGACCTTCACTTCGAGGCCACGCGCCCGAAGCGGCATCGCCAGACGATCCAGCTTCTCGAGGAACTCGTCGTGCCGCACTGCCCGCGCAAGACCGCGATCCGGGATCTCCGGCTCACCCTCCTGATCGAAATAGCAGAGGTAGAGCTCGATTTCGCTCCGGCAGGTCAACGCAATGCGTGCGGCCTTCTCGATGCAGGGATGCGAATCGGCAGTCGGGTCCACGACCACGAGAATCCGGCTGAATGGCAGCGCTGGCCCGACGGCGTGGCGATCGAATGCCTTTTCGCTCGACGCGTCGCTTTTTGCGGACATTTGATTCATTGGCCATCTCCTTGCGTTGCGCTCAGCGCGATTCACTTCTAACAAGCGGATGGCCTGGTTCATATACGTGGTAGACCGGACACGTATCAGCTTTCTCCCGAAGTCGCAGGGCAAACTTTTCGGTAGCATCGCACTGCCATCCGTCCGACAGCCTCAGGAAGAGCGCCGCTGAAAATTTCTCCGGTGAGCCGACGGATTCCTGGGTCGGCCGACGTCTAAGGGTTCATTGCCGATTTCACGGAGTGTCTCGTTTGGCCCAGATGCGTGTACGCCGCCTCTTAGCGATTTTTGCGTTGCTGTGTGCCGTCTTGGTGCCCGGCAGCGCAATCAGCACCGGCGCGCCAGTCGCCCTTGAGAGTCGCCCCGAATGGCCGCTTCTCGACCAATACGCCGGCAAGGTAGTACTCGTCGACTTCTGGGCTTCCTGGTGTGAGCCTTGCCTGCGCTCATTTCCGTGGATGAACGATTTGCAGCGCCGCCACGGTGACGCAGGCCTGGTGATCATTGCAGTCAACCTCGACCAGGAAAGAGGGCTTGCGGATGCTTTCCTCAAGACGACACCGGCAAATTTTCATCTCGAGTTCGACGCCGCCGGCAATCTTGCGCGCCGCTTTGGCGTACAGGCCATGCCGACGAGTTTCCTGATCGACCGCAACGGTCGAGTGCGCATCCGGCATGCGGGGTTTCGCGACAAGCAACGGGCGGAACGCGAACGCCAGATCGAAGACCTTTTGAAGGAATCACCGACATGATGTCAGCAAGAGCATTCTCGATATTGCTCGCCGCTCTCGCCATCGCGTCCCTCAGCGGCTGCGCATCGATGGGGGTCGAGCCGTGGGAACGTGATCTGCACGCGCGCGAAGACATGCAACCGAACCAGCGCGACGCGGCAATCGACGATCACATCTATTTCAGCAAAGAGGCCTCGAGTGGTGGACGCGGCTTTGCCGGCGGAGGTTGCGGATGCAATTGAAGCGAATGGCCATCGGCGCGACTCTCGCGAACGCCACCTGCGGACTGCTTGGCGCGTTGCCCGCGGCACCGGTTGCCGCACAGGAAGTCTCGGACTGGGAGATCGATACTTCTCTTCTTTATTACGCAGAGGACAACGACCGTGTGCGTGACGCGAGCCTCATGACTTCGGCGCGCCGCGTGTTCGATGAGGACAGATTCTTCGACCTGAGTCTCACCGTGGATTCGCTGACAGGAGCAACGCCTTCCGGCGCCGTACCGAGCAGCCAGGCCCAGACTTTTACGAGCCCTTCCGGAAAGGACAGCTATGTCATCGAGCCAGGCGCGACGCCACTTGATGGCAGCTTTCTCGACACGCGCATTGCCCTCTCTGGCAATTGGAACCAGTCGCTTGGCGATTCGATGAGGTGGAGCGCGGGCTTGAGCGCCTCCCATGAATACGACTATCTGCACATCGGCGTGAACGGCCGCATCGAGCGCGACTTCAACAAGCGCAATACCACGGTCTATCTGGGCGCCGCCTACGGTCAGGACGATATTTCGCCGGTTGGCGGCACACCGATCGGGCTTGCGCCAATGCTCGAAGTCGACAACCAGTCCTCCAAGCTGAGAGATGACTCGAAGAGCGTCGTCGACCTGCTCGTCGGCGCGACGCAGGTTTTGACTCGCCGCTCCGTAATAGAGGTCGCATATTCCTATGGCCTCAGCGATGGTTACCTGAACGATCCTTACAAGTTTCTCTCGGTGGTCGATCGAGGGACGGGCCTGCCGGTCGCGGGGCCGGTGGGTAGCGGCCTGAATCTCTATCTATACGAGAGCCGTCCGGATTCGCGCACCAAGCAGAGCCTGTTTGCCGAGTGGCGTTATGCGCTCGACCGCGATTCGCTGGCGCTCAACTACCGGATCATGAACGATGACTGGGACGTGACGTCGCAGACGATCGATGCGCGCTATCACTGGAACTTCACTCCCAACTCCTATCTCGAGCCGCACATCCGGTATTACACGCAAAGCGCGGCGGACTTCTATCGCACCGTGCTGTTCGATGATGAGGCGCTGCCCGCCTTTGCCTCGGCGGACTATCGACTCGCTGACCTCGATGCCTATACCGCGGGCCTGAAATATGGCCGCCGCACCGCGCACGGAGAATTCTCCGTGCGTCTCGAGTATTACCACCAGGCTGGGGATCCATCGCCGGATGCATCCGTCGGTGATCTCGCCAATCACGACCTGCTGCCGCCGATGAGTGCAGTCATTGCCCAGTTTGGTTACAAGTTCCGGTTTTAAGCTCGCTCAGCAGCGCGGGATATGGCGCGCCGAGTTCCGCTCGATGGGCTGCCCCTGCGAGCTGCTCTGCGAAACAGATGACGCGGTGCTGGCGGAGCGGCTTGCTGCGTTCGCGCACGACGAAGCCCAGCGGATCGACCAGAAGTTCAGCCGCTACCGCACCGACAGTGTCGTGCACACAATTCATTCGAGCCACGGCGCACCGGTGCGCGTGGACTCCGAGACCCAGCGGCTGATCGACTATGGCGTGAGCCTCTGGAAGATCAGCGAGGGCCGCTTCGATCTGACCTCGGGTGTCTTGCGCTACGCCTGGAACTTTGATGAAGGCCCGCTTGCAGCTCATCCGGAAAGGATTCCAGAATTGTTGCAGCGAATTGGATGGCAACGCGTGGGTTGGGAACCACCGGTGCTGCGACTGCCAGATGGCATGGAGATCGACTTCGGCGGCATCGGCAAGGAATACGCCGTGGATCTCGTCGTGGATTACGTCGCGACACAAACCGACTGTCCCGTGCTGGTGAACTTCGGCGGAGATCTGCGCTGCGCGGGCAAACCACCTCGAAGCGGCGCCTGGCACGTGGGCATCGAATCGATCGCGCAAGCGGGAGCAGCCGCCAAGCTTGTCGAACTCAAGTCCGGCGCACTCGCGACGAGCGGGGATACGCGGCGTTGCATCGAAATCGATGGCAAGCTCTACAGTCATATCTTCGACGCGCGCAACGGCTGGCCTGCGCCTGACGCGCCGCGCTCAATCACCGTGGCCGCGGCTACGTGCAGCCAGGCGGGCAGCTATTCAACGCTCGCGATGCTGCAGGGTGCGGGCGCCGAGGCATTCCTGGAAGCTGAGGGCGTTCAGTACTGGAGCCTGCGGTCCGAGGGCGGCGATTAGTGCTCGAGGCGCCGGCGCCAGGGGATTTTCGCGAGCTCGAGCACCACCAGCAACACTGCCGACGCAGCGAGACACAGTGCCAGGTCTCTGAAGTGAATCTCGCCGAGACCGAAGAAGCGTCGCAATGCGGGCCACGACAGGATCGTCGCGAGCACACCCGCCGTGATACCCAAGCCCCAGGCCAGTACGCGGTTCGGCCGGCCGAGCGCCGTGCGCAGCGATGACGAGAACGTACGATTGACGAAGATGAGCGCGATGTTCGCGCCCACCAGCGCGACGAATGCGAGCGTCCGCACTTCGTCCGCGGGTACCGGCAACAGCATCGCGAACAGGAACACCGCCGCGACCCATGCGAACGCGACAGTGCCCTGCAGCAGGCTCCAGCCGATGAGCGGGCCCGACAACAGCGCGCTGTCGGGGCGCCGCGGCGGACGCCGCATGACATCGTTCTCCTCGACTTCCGCTTCGAGCACCACCGAGCACGCGGGGTCGATGATGAGCTCGAGGAGCGCAATCAGCATGGGCGTCAACACCAGTGGCCAGCCCAGCAATATCGGAAGCAGCGCGAGGCCGGCGATAGGGATGTGAATCGCCAGGATGTAGCCCATGGCCTTGCGCAGGTTGTCATAGATGCGCCGGCCGAGACGCACGGCGCGCACGATCGATCCGAAATCATCGTCGAGCAGAACGATCGACGCGGCTTCGCGCGCCACATCGGTGCCGCGTCCGCCCATTGCGATGCCGATGTGCGCAGCCTTGAGCGCCGGCGCATCGTTCACGCCGTCACCGGTCATCGCGACGATCTCACCGTTGGCCTTGAGCGCATTGACGATGCGCAGCTTCTGATCGGGAGCGATTCGCGCGAACACGGAGGTCTCGCGCACCAGTTGCGCGAGCGCGGAATCGTTGAGGTTTCGCAGCGCGTCGCCCGAACACACTTCGCCATGTTCGATTCCGGCCTGGGTCGCGATGGCACTGGCGGTCGCGGGGTAGTCTCCGGTGATCATGATCACGCGGATGCCGGCCGAGCGGCATTCACGAATCGCATCCGGCACCGACTCGCGCAGTGGATCGGCGAACCCGACCAGCCCCAGGAACTGAAATGCGAATCCAGTGGGTACGGCCGGCAGTTCGCAGCCCGCAGCGCGCGCACTTGCGACTGCCAGTACGCGCATACCGCGATGTGCCAGCGAATCGACATGCCGACGCAGGTCGGCGAGTTCCGCCGGTAGCATCGCACACAGTTGAGCGATGGTTTCCGGCGCACCTTTTGCCGCAATCCGCCGCTCGTCACTCGCATGCATGCTCCACACGCGGGTCACGGCTAACAAGTCCGGCGTGAGCGGGTATTCGCGCAATAGCGTTCCGGCGAGTCCTGCCGGAACCACGAGGTCATGCAGGTTGGCGAGCGACCGATCCATGGGATCGAGCCGCTGACCGTCGCTCGCCAGCATCGCGGCCTCCAGCAATTGCGATAGCGGCGTGGACGCAGCAATGAATTGAGGGGACATTTCCGGTTCCCAGGATTCAACCGGCGTCTGCAGGTGCGCCACCGACATGAGATTGCGTGTCAGCGTGCCGGTCTTGTCGGTGCACAGAACCGTCGCCGCGCCGAGGCTTTCGATGGCGGCGGCCCGGCGCGTGAGCACGCGTGAACGGGACAATCGCCACGCTCCCATCACCATGAATACCGTGAGCACGAGCGGAAATTCTTCCGGCAGCAGCGACATGCCGAGCGCGATTGCGCCCAGCAGGGCTTCGAGCCATGAGCCGCGCAGCCACCAATACAACCCGAACGCGAGCACGCTGAGCGCGAGCCCGAGGGCGCCAAACGCAACGACGAGACGGCGTGTTTCGCGCTGCAGGCGCGGCTGTTCCTGCGTGAGCCCCGCGAGCGATTGTCCGATGGCACCTATGGCGCTGTTGGATCCGGTGGCGAGGATGATGGCGAGGCCGGTACCGCGAAGCACCAGGGTCCCGGAAAAAACCTGCGAGACATTTTCGCCGCCGGGTGAAGCCAGGCGATCGGGCACCTCGGTCGTGGCACGCTTGCGCACCGCGTGGGATTCGCCCGTCAGCAGCGATTCGTCCACTTCGATGTGCTCGCCGGCAATCAGGACGCCATCTGCGGGGACTCGATCGCCCTCTGTGATCACGACAATGTCGCCGCGCACCACTTCCCGGCCAGGAATGCGGATTCGCTGGCCGTCGCGGACTACCAGCGCGCGCGGGCTGGTGAGCTCGCGCAGCGCATGAAGCGCTTTCTCACTGCGCCCCTGCTGAACGATGGCAATGCTCACGGAGATGGTCGCGAATGCGAGCAGCATCACTGCTTCGCCGCGTTCGCCCAGCACGGCGTAGATGACCGCGGCCGCAATCAGCAGCGCGAACATTGGCTCGCGGACGACTTCTCCAGCGATCTTCGTGCCGGAACGCTTGCCCGCGGCGGGCAGTTCGTTGAATCCCTCGCGCTCGAGCCGTGAGCGGGCTTCGGTGGCGCTGAGCCCCGACTGGACGTCGCTGCTCATGACGGCCGGCATGCGAAGCCGTCAGGGTGCGGAATGCGGTTCGGGAATCGTCGGCGCGGCGGAGCTCACGTCCCAGCCAACGCGTGCCAGATAATCCGACACCGCCCGCACCTGTTCATAGTTGAGTGGTTCAATGCGCTGCGAATGCAGTGCCGGTAGTGCGGGACGCCGACCGTCGACCGCGTCGTACATCTGGCGCACGAGATAGGCATAGTGCTGTCCCGCGAGGCGCGGCACCCCGCGCTCGGCATTGCCCTCCGCTTCCCTGCCGTGGCACGACTCACATTGCTGCGCGAATATGCGACTGCCTTCCACGACGAGTTCGCCGCTGCCGATGCCGCGATTGCCAGGCCGTGCGAGCTTGCTCACATACGCGGCGACATCGGCAATGTCCTGCGCTCCCTTGATGTGGTGCCGATCAGCCATTCCCTCCATGCGGAAATCCCAGCGCTTGCCGTGGCGGAAGTCCACGATCTGCCTGGCAATCACCCTATAGTGTTGACCCGCGATACGCGGCGTGGAGCCGTTTGTTTCGCCGCCACCATCCGCTCCGTGACACGAGGTGCATTGGTCGAAAAGCTCCGCGCCGTGGACCTCATCTGGTGTTGCCTTCAGAACCCGGGCGTATTCGTTGCGCGCGGATTCCGCGGCCGGAGCGAGGATCGGTACCAGTAGTGCGATGAACGCCACGCGGTGGAGAAAACTTTTCATGGTTCTAGAGTTCCGTGCCAAGTCCTGGGGTTGAAGCGAATCGAAGCTTGTCGCCGATGGTCGACCGGGACTACGGAAAAACTGCGTGAGATTCATGGACGCCCTCCACGCGTCGGAATCCGGCGGCGCCATCCGGCGCTGCATATCGCCCATCGATCTCGTACAGAAACGCGGTGAGCTTCTCATCGTAGGCACCTCGCTCCGACAATTCCCGCGCATTGAATCCCGCAGACGCGATCAACCGCGTATCGGCGAGCAGCTCTATCGACGGGACGATTTTCTCAACACCTGTGTTCCCGGAGGTCACGAAGAAAGCCACCTTGCCCAGCCTCCCCTGCGTCTGCTTCAAATACGACCTCACTGCCGGAGTCAGGCGGCCGGCCCAGACAGGCGTACCGACTATCGTCAATGCGTAATCGGCAGGGTTCTTCGCGAGTGGTCCTATCTTTGCCGGAATGCTCCTCAGGGCATCGAGCGAGTCCTTGAGGTATCCGAAGAACCCGACGCCGTGTCCAGGATCCTGGATGCTTTCGATATCCGCGCCCACGCGTGCGGCGATGTCACGAGCTACGCGAGCCGTATTTCCCGAGAGTGAATAGTAGGCGACGAGAATCTTTCTCCCACCCGCGTGTGTCTTGCTGTTCGTCATCTTGAATACTCCCTGTTCCGTCAAGCCAGGTCGAAGCGATCGAGGGCCATCATCCTGTCCCAAGCCCCCACGTCACCACATGCGTAGAACCCCGGATGGGGCTACGCAAACGCTCGAATCGCGCAGGTATCCCGGACGGCCTAAAGTTTCTGCATGAGTTACTACATGGCCAAGACCTTTTCGCGTCCATTCGACACCGTGGTTTCCGACGTCACCGACTGCCTGAAAGCGGAAGGATTCGGAGTGCTCACCGACATTGACGTACAAGCGACGCTCAAGACCAAGATTGGCGCGGAGATCCCGAAATACCGGATTCTCGGGGCCTGCAATCCGCGCCTGGCCCACGAAGGATTGCAGCTCGAGAACAAGCTCGGCGTGCTGCTGCCGTGCAATGTGATCGTGCGCGAGACCGCGGACGGTCAGGTCGAAGTGGCCAGCGTCGACCCGGTGAACGCCATGGAGCGAACCGGCAATCCCGCGCTGACCGCCACCGCCGAAGACGTGCGTCAGCGACTGCTGCGTGCACTCTCGGCAATCGCGCCCTGACTACCCTGGCGGGCTATGAACGCCACTAACTTGCCGGAATTGGGCCCCGGTGCGCATCAGCCTCATCGGAAACGTCGAAGGGATGAGCGCGAAGAAACGGGCGCGCTGCATCGAAGGAGTTGCCGCCCACGCTCGCCGCGGCACGTGAGCGCTTCGACTATCTATCTTTTATGGAGCTCAGGTCCGGGCTGACTCGCGAGAGATAGTCAGCTACGCCGCGCAATTCAGCCGTCGAAATGCCCTTCAGCATGTCGACGTGCGCGCGATCCATTCCGGGACGCTGGTTGGCCGCCGTTTCCTGCAGCTGCCGTAGCAAATAGGCGTAATGCTGACCGGCCAGGCGTGGCCGGCGCCGCAGCAGATCACCCTGGCCGAGAGGGCCATGGCACCGCTCGCACTTCTGAAAGTACAGGCTCGCACCGTCGCCGAGCGCGGATCCATCGCCAATGCCTTTTGCCGAGGGCGGAAAACGCGGCAGGCTCGCCACGTAGGCCGCCACGTCGGTCAGGTCCTGAGGACCGGTCAGATGATGGCGATCGGTGAAGTTCTTCATGCGTTCGTTCCAACGCTGGTCGTGGCGAAAGTCGGTGAGCTGCTTGAGCAACACGCTGCCGTGCTGTCCGGCGATCGCCGGGATTTCACCATCATCGGTACCGCGCCCGCCCTCTCCGTGGCAGGCCGCGCAGGTCTGGTACAGGTCTGCTCCGTGTTCGAGATTGGGGTCGAGCAACGCACCTTCGACGAATTCATTGTCACGAGCGATGCGCGGCGGAACGGATTGCGACCAGGCGACACCGTGAACACCGGCGAGCAGCAGAACGACCAGACGAATGGATGTGCTCATGGAAAAAACTTAGCAGAAGTGGCCGCGGCGCGCGTACGTAGATTCCCGCATGCTGCTAAGCGCAGCTGCGAATCGCGGCACGACACGTGCAGGCGTAGCTTGTCCTCGCCGATCTTGTTAGAGCCACAAATCGATGAAGGAGATCAACATGAGCCTGATCCGTTGGGAACCATTTGGTACCGTTGACGATGCATTCGCCCGCCTGCCTTCACTGCTCGGGCGCTGGCCGCGCGCGCCCGAAAACAATGGCGAGAAGCTGATCGACTGGGCGCCGTCAGTCGACATCAGCGAAACGGATAACGAGTACCTGCTGCGCGCCGAGCTACCGGCCGTGAAGAAGGAGGATGTACGCATCATCTTCGATGACGGAACGCTGACCATCAGCGGCGAGCGCCGGCAGAAGACCGAGGAAAAGAAAGAAAAGATGCACCGCGTCGAATCGTTCTACGGCAGGTTTTCGCGCAGCTTCGTGCTTCCGGACAACGCGGATTCCGCGAGCATCAGCGCCGAATCGAAAGACGGCGTCATCACTGTGCACGTGGCGAAGGCCAAGGCCGAGCCGAAGAAGGCTACTGAGATCAAGGTCCAGTAGTTGCCCATGCAAACTGCCCTTCGCGCATTGCGCGAAGGACTGGAGGGGAACATGAAATCCATCCGCCGAATTCTTTTTGCCGTTCGAGATCCCGAAAGTGCGCGTCAGGCGGGCGTCGCCAAGGCCATCCAGGTCGCCCGCGCATTCGACGCCAGGCTCGAGTTCTTCCACGCGATGCGTGTCCCGGTATTCGACGAGATTGCGCTGCTGCAAGACGATACCGTCGACAAGCTACGCGAGCGCGTGGAGGAACAAGCGCGTATTCCGCTCGCTCGCATGTGCGGCCAGGCCAGCAAGCACGGCGTGCACGCTGAATATTCGGTGGAGTGGGACTATCCACCCCACGAAGCAATCCTGCGTCGTGCCACCGCCATCGGCGTCGACCTGATCATCGCCGAGTGTCACAACGGCGGCCGAACCCGTCCCTGGCTGATACACCTGACGGAGTGGGAGCTGCTGCGCACCAGCCCCTTGCCCGTGCTGCTGTTCAAGAACGACAAACCGTACCGTCGGCCGCTCACACTCGCGGCCGTGGATCCGGCGCGCGCGCATGCCAAGCCGCGCGCGCTCGACGAGAGCATCGTCGCTGGCGCCAGGAAGTTCAGCACGGCATTGCGCGGTTCGCTGCATATGGCGCACGCCAACTATCCAACCATCGTCGGGCTGCCGCACCCGCCATCCAGCGAAGATGCGAAGTGGGCGACGCTTAGCTACGAGCAGCTCAAGGAGCAGGAACGCGAAGCCTTTGAAGCATTTCGGGTGGAGATGCAGGTCATGCGCACACGCGCGCACCTTGTCACCGGAAATCCCGCCAAGGTGATCCCCCGCCTGGCGCGCGAGCTGGGCGCGCAGGTCGTAGTGATGGGCGCCTTGTCGCGCTCGGGCCTGATGCGCGTCCTGATCGGCAACACGGCCGAGCGTGTGCTCGGTTCCCTCTCGTGCGATGTGCTTGTGCTGAAGCCGCCTGGCACGAAGACGCGAGTCGCCACACCAAAGCGCGGCATGCGCGTGCCTGTTCCGGCGATACCGCTCGTCGCCTGACGCGCCTCCCGCATCCGTAGTTCCCCGCATACGCGCAGCAATGATCCCGATGCCCTGAACGATCGCCCGCTCGACAATGGGTTGAACTTCAACACTCCTGGGGAGCATCAAAATGAACACTGCCGCTGCTCAAGACACCCCGACATGGCAGCCGATCGCGTTTCGCTCTGCAGAGTCGGGCTCTCGGCATGGAAACTGGATGGAGCATCGCTGGGGCCCGCGCCGTCCCTGCAGCGCTCGTGTATGCGTATCGGCCAGCGGTGGCGTCTCCGGACTGGGAAAACTGAAGAACTTGAGCATGAGCGGTGCCTTTCTCGAAATAGCGGTGCCGCTTCCACTTTTTGCGCAGCTGGCAATTGCCGTGCTCCGCAATGACGGAGCGACGCACCAGCTCGAATTCACGGCAGTGGTCGTTCGTCACGAGGTGAATGGCGTGGGCATCGAGTGGTGCGATCCCAATCCAGGCTCCATATGCGGAGCCCTCAACTGCGATATCGATTGCGGCTATGCGCAAGGAGTGCCGGTATGAGTCCGATACGCCGCATCCTGATCGCCGTGAAGAATCCTGACTTGCACCGGCAGCCGGGTATCGAGAAGGCGATAGATATCGCCAGACAGCTTGGTGCCTCTGTGGAGCTTTTTCACGCCATCTCCACACCAGTATTCCTCGAGCTCGAGCCGCTCTCAGGCCACTCCCTGGCGGAGGTCAAGCGCGAGTCGCTGGCCCTGCGGCGCGCGCGCCTCGAAAAACTGGCGCAACGGGCGAAAAAAATGGGCGTGCAGGCGGATTGCCATGTCGCCTGGGACTTTCCGCCGCACGAAGCCATCGTTCGCCGCGCAGACAGCACTCGCGCCGACCTCATCGTTGCCGAGTGCCATGAAGGTAAACGGCTCAAGCCCTGGCTCCTGCACCTGACGGACTGGGAGCTGCTGCGGCTGAGCTCGCGCCCCGTCCTGCTCCTCAAGAACGATCAGAAGTGGCGCGAACCGGTGATCCTGGGCGCAGTTGATCCCTCGCATGCGCACGCCAAGCCCGCGCGTCTCGATGTCGACATAGTGGCCCACGGATCCCGGCTCAGCCGGGCGCTGAAGGGATCTTTTGAATTGATGCACGCGAATTTTCCGACGGGGTTCGCGCTGCTGGCGCCCGATGAAGCACCCGACGGGATGCTGATCGAGCGCGCCTACGAGGCTCAGAAGGCTCGCAGCAAAATGGGGTTCGAAAAATTCGCGCGGCATGCGCGCGTTCCAAATGTGCGCTGTCACCTGGTCGACACTGATCCGATATTCGCGATACCGCAGATCGCGCGCGAGATCGGGGCCGATCTCGTAGTGATGGGTGCAGTGTCCCGTTCCGGACTGAAGCGCGTGCTCATCGGAAATACGGCTGAGCGAGTCCTCGCAAAGCTCCCCTGCGACGTATTGGTGGTGAAGCCAGCGCGTTTCGAGCGACGCGTAATTCCCAAGGCGCGCGGCATGCGCGTGGTCGCGCCTCCACCGCTCTTCCCCATGGCTGTTTGAATCGACTGGCAATTAGGCGCCCGACAACCTGATCGATACGCGGACCAGGCCGACGAATGTCGATTCCCGCCGCCCGGACCTGTAATCTCCCTGCGAATGCCGCGCCCCAAACCCCGTTCAGCCAAATCCGTACCAACCCGCGGATACTCCGCCCCTGCCCTCGAGAAGGGCATGGATATCGTCGAGTTGCTGGCGGACGCGGAAGAAGGGCTGACCGTGTCCGAGATTTCTCAGCGGCTGAAGCGGCGCATGAGCGAGCTGTTTCGCATCATCGTTGTCATGGAGCGTCGGAACTGGCTGCAAAAGGATCCGGAGACTTCGCGCTACAGCGTGACTTATCACATGCTGAGGCTCGCGCATCGCGGGACGCCCACGCAGACCTTGACGTCGGCGGCGGCGCCAGTGATGCAAGAGCTATCTACCCGAATCAACCACTCCTGCCACCTCGTAGTGCGCTCTGGCACGCAGGGCCTGGTGATTCTGCGACAGGAAAACCAGAAACGGCACGCAAATCTGTCCGTCAGGCTGGGCGCGGTCATCGAGCTCGCATCGAGCTGTTCTGGGCAGGTGCTGCTCGCGCATCTCGATTCCGCGGAACGCGAGCAATTACTGCAAGCCATTCCCCGTCCGCGCGGAGTATCCAGGCCGAAGGTGGAGGCCTCGCTGGAAAAAATCAGGAAGCGCGGCTACGAAATCCACCCAAGCCCGATCACCGCCGGTGTCACCGACATCAGCTACCCGGTCCGTGGATTCGATGGCAAGGTGATGGCGGCCCTCACCATTCCCTACCTGCACGCGCTCGACAATTCGCTTCCCACCAGTGTCGACAAAACCCGGCGGCTGCTGGAAGAAGCAGCCCGCCGGATATCGCAATCGCTGGGATGGACGCGGGCTGGCGGGTAATCGACTATTTCTTCCTGAACACGCGGGACGCGAAGTCCTTCAGATTTCGCCGCCATGTCTGCCACTCGTGATCGGTACCGGGCGACTCCCAGTACACGTGTTCGACTCCGGCTTCGGTGAGCGCGCGGTGCAGGCCTTGAATGCGGGTGCGGAATCGCTCGGGTTCCACTGTACCCACGCCGAAATAAAGCAGGTGCACCTTCTTCGCGAATGCCGCAGGGTCGGCGAACGCCCCGTTGAAATCCGTCTTCAGATCGAGCTTCCGATCTTCGAGCATACCGCCGATGCCGCTGAACCCACCGATGTGCGAGAACAGGTCGAGATGCTTCAACGTGATGTGAAATGTCTGGAATCCTCCCATCGACAGTCCTGCCATGGCGCGATGATCGCGATCCGGTAGTGTCCGATAGGTCTTGTCCACGAACGGGATCAGTACCTGGGTTACATCGTCCTCGAAGGTCCTGGCCATTTCTTCACGCGCTTGCGCGCCCTGCGGCGTGCCCATTGTGGGCCCTGACAGATTCGGCGCAGCGGCTCCGGCTCGACGCGCGTAGCCATAGGCCATGACGACGATCATGGGCTTTGCTTCGCCTTTGGCGATCAGGTTGTCGAGGATGAAGTTGGCGCGCCCCTGGCGGATCCACCCGGTTTCATCTTCGCCGCCACCATGCTGCAGGTAGAGCACGGGATAGCGCTTCTTCGGCTGCGCTTCGTAGTCCGGCGGTAGATAGACCATGGCGTGTCGCCAGGAGCCCGTCACTTTCGATTCGTACCACACGTCCCGAACCTGTCCTTGCGGAACATTCTGGATGGAATAGTAGGTAGATCCTGGTTCCGGGATTTCGACGGCGCTCGTGTAACGCGTGCCCCCGAAATATGCATTGCTGCCCGGGTCGCTGGCATCAGCGCCGTCGATGTTGATGACGTAGTAGTGCAGTCCCGGAACCAGCGGAGTCGTGGTAACGGTCCAGAAGCCGTCCGCCTGCTTCTCCATGTCGACTTTGGGCCCGCTCCAGAAGTTGAGTTTGACCTTGTTGGCGTCCGGCGCCTTGATGCGAACCTGCACACGTCCGGTCGAGTCGATGCGCGGATATTCCGCGCCCCAGACATTCGTCTCGGCGGGCCGAAACTGGTTCGCGTCCTCGGCAAAGCAGGTGCTGGCGGCCAGCGCGAGAACAAAAGCAAGACTTCTCATGACTACTCCTCATTTCGATGAAATCTCGGGATCCAGAATCGAAGCTGCCGTGCAGGGGAAACCGACACGGCAGCCTCGACGGTGACCGAGCTCTAGATTGAGCAGGCGGAAACCTGCGGTCACCATCAACTGGGTGCACACAAAACCGAAGGGGAGTTGTCGCCGGCCACGACGGCAGCGCCGACTTCGCGAGTCGGCGCAACGGGCTCTCCCCCTTCAAAAGAGACTCCGGGTTCTTTATCTAACTAATCAGTCCGCGCGCAACTAGGCTCGTGTCGCCCTCGCGGGATGTCAAGCGGAAATCCGGGCCAATTTCGATTTCGGAACGAATCCAATGACTTCCAATCAAGCTGCAATACACGTTTTGCTATTCATCGATTCGTTTAGTGAAAGTCTATTGCCATAGTGAAAGCGTTTTTGGAGTGCTACCTTGCCAGGCGAACTCAGCCGAGGGGGACCCCATGTTCAGGAACCTGCAGGCGCTGGCGGCCGTCGTAGTTGCTTCTCTGCCCGGTACGACGGTTGTCGCCGCCGATGAGCCGGTGCGGATTTCTCCTTCAGGCGATGATTCTCACGGACAAAGAGAAGATGCTGCTGACGCCGACGTATCACGTGTTCCGCCTGTACCTGCCTTTCCAGGACGCAACCCTGCTCCCGGTAACGGTGTCGGCTGCGGAATACCAGCATGGCGAACTCAGTCTGCCGCGCGTGGACGCCATCGCGGCGCGCGCGGCGAAACACTGACCGCACCGAGGGTAGATAGCGTGAACACCTTCGAGGCACCCAGGACGGTGGCGCCGAAACCGTTTTCGGGCGCTACGTCGGGCGGCAAGTTGAAACTGTCGCTGGCCCCGGCCTCCATTACGGTTGTCGGCCTCGACTAGCTTGATCCGCGTCCACGGCACCGTTGCGCGCGAGATCGGCGTGGCCATCGTCACGGGACGTCTGCGGCCCGGGCACGTGCTGGATAGCGAGATCGAAGCCAGTTTGCAGCGAAAGGTTTCTCGCACCACCTATCGCGAGGCCATACGCATCCTCAGCGCCAAGGGCCTCATTCACAGCCGGCCGCGAGCCGGAACGCGCGTGAGTGAGATTGGCTCGTGGAATCTGCTGGATCCAGACGTACTGGCGTGGTTGTTCAGTGGCATTCCGAGCCCCGCAGTGCTGCACGGCTTGTTCGAACTGCGGACCATCGTCGAGCCGGCGGCGGCCGCCCTCGCCGCGGGTCGCCGTACTCAGGCACATCTGGTGGAAATGCGGCGCGCGCTCGATGCCATGACATTCCACACGCTCGACAAGCCGGAAGGCCGCGAAGCCGACAAGGCGTTTCACGCCGCGTTGCTCGCCGCGACCGCCAATCCATTCGTCATTTCCCTGACCAACGGCGTCACTGGCGCGGTCAACGCGCTGACCGAATTCAAACAGCGCCTCGCGAAGATCAAACGCGATCCCGTTCCCGACCACGTTCGCGTTTACGATGCCATCGCGGCGAAGGACGCGGACGCCGCACGCGAGGCGATGATCAGACTGATTCGTCTCGCGGTGCTCGACGTGCCCGCCACGCAAAGACCGCAGCGTTCGACTTCGACGATCTACAAGAGGTAAGACATGACCATGCGGTCATGGCCGTTCGTTTCCAGAACTTCGTGATGCCGTTCTTCAGCAAGCATCTCGCCTTCCAATGAGCGGTGTCGTTTGAAGCTCTGCCTGCTGTCGCAGCCAGGCCGCGGTGCGAAGAAAGCCGCCGAATGAATACAGGTGAATGCCATCGAAGAGATCCGGCTGGTACAGCAACGCGGTAGCCAGATCGTTCAGCAGGAGGTCGGGATCCCGATCGGATAACAGCTTGAACATCGGGCCGGATCGCGCGGTTAACGCGCGAATCGACGGTCCGACGCCGCAGTGCCTCGCGAGCTGCAACAGCTTTTTGATACTGGCAGGGCCTGGCAGCCCCGCAACGATGCGCGCGCCGATGCCCGCCATGCGAAGTTCCCTGGCCCAGACAATGAAAGGTTTTGCTTCGAAGAAAAACTGTGTCACCAGCGTGACGTCGAGGCCGGCAGCCGCGCCCTGGCGCGCCTTTTCCAGCTGCGCGCGTCGAATCTCATCGTCTGACACCCTGGGATGGCCTTCCGGGTGGCCCGCTATCGAGACTCGCGTGAATCCCTGGTCCTGCAGCTTGCCGCACTGAAGAACCTGCAAAACCCGATCGTAAGGACCTTCTGGCCTTTCATAGTCGCCGGCAATGAGCAGCAGCTCCGACGCTCCCGCGCCACGAAGCGCGGACAGGACTTCGTCGAGCTGCTGTGCACTCTTCAGCAATCTCACAGGAACGTGCGGCACCGGATCGAATCCCGCTCCGGTGACCTGCGCGCAGGTTTCCCGGGTTTGCGCCCAGGACTGCCGCGGCAGATGGCTCACGTAGATCTTGTGGCCTGGCGACAGAAAATCGCTACCCGCACGGAGGTCGCCGGACTCGAGGAAGCTCAGCTCGATTGAAGCCTTGCGTGCGAGCTCGGCTTTCATCGCGATCCGCTTCGCCAGCCGGCGTGATACGAATCGCGCGCATCACGCGAGTACGGAACCGCCGCGACCCGGACTCGAACCTCGCACTGGCGGTGCCGCTCGACGGGGGGCTTGGCGGTGCCTCCGTTCTCCTCTCCCCATATCAGGGTGAGCTCGGTGCCGGTCTCGATGTCCGCGTCGACCACGCCGAGAGACAAGCCGCAGCGTTCGTTGTGGCTGTAGCCAGTGAACATCGAAAACCCGGCGACGCGATCACCCAGCTTCACCATGTCGTACGACGACGACGCGTAGTTCGCGATGGGCAGATCGAAGAACTTGCACGGCAGGTTCTCGCGCTCGTTCAACGACGCGAGTATCCGGCCGAGGTCTTCACCATTCCATTCGAATGTCACCTTGCGGCGGTGAGCCTGCGAGTCCTGCGACCGCTTCTCAAGCGCCTCCCGCCCGATGAAATCGTGGTCGAACTTCACGAAGGGTCCGTAGCCTAGCTCGTAAGGTGTCAGGTAGTAATCCTCGATGTTCGGCGAGACGAAGCTGCCTCCCAATGAGCCGGTGCCTTCGTATCCACTCGCCGGAAGCCACTCGCGATACGCGCGCATTTTTTCGCCGGTGTAGACGGCGGGCAGCGGCGAGGGAATCCATCCCGATTCGAGCGTGTTGCTCGCGTACGTACGCGAGCCGACAGCGACGATGCCGAAGTCCTTACCGGCCGCGAGAATCGCCTCCCGAATCTCGTCGCGCTGTTCATACGGTCCGAAAACCTCGAGGCCCGGCTCTCCCGCCATTCCATGGCGCAATGCCCGGACTTTTCGCCCCGCGATGGTGAGCCACGTGAAATTGAAGAAGCGGATATCCGGCAGCGGCCCACCGTGCAACTTCTCCAGGACCTGCGTCGCACGCGGCCCCTGGATCTGATAGCGGAAATGACGGCGCGTGATCGCGCGGCCGTTGGGTTGCGACGGCGACCGGTCGTCGCGAATCACCGAAACGTCGAAGCCACCCGTCTTGGCCTGATACTGGAGCCAGTTGACCGTGGGTGCGCGGCCCACGAAGAGCAGCTCATCCTTGTCGAGGTAGAAGAGGATCCCGTCTCCGATCACGAATCCATCGTGACTGACCGGAATCATCTGCTTTGCCTTTCCAGGGACGAAATTCGCAAAGCTGTTGATCGTAGACTGCGAGCACAACCTGAGGGCATCCGGCCCCTGGATGGTGATTTCAGCCATGTGGTGCGACTGGTCGAACAGGACCGCGCGCTCGCGCCACGCCAGCTGCTCGTCGCGCCAGTTGCTGAACTCGGTCGGAACCACCGGGTAAACGTAGGCGCCGATCGGCGA
>Ga0190271_10000213_pt1 | contig 28883 bp, 23 predicted proteins | sample Popmic356T_FD_133747 | JGI IMG/M metagenome (GOLD analysis project Ga0190271, IMG submission 133747) | Populus adjacent soil microbial communities from riparian zone of Weber River, Utah, USA - 356 T | ecosystem: Environmental > Terrestrial > Soil > Riparian zone | place: USA: Utah | collected...
CCCGGCCCGCGAGGGTGCGAGCCACGAAGACATGGAAGTCAGCAGCCACCCCCGGCGCCTCACGACAGAGATCATTGAATCGCTCAGGCGTGAGGTGCAGCACCTCACACTCGGTGTCGGTGACCGCCGTGGCGGTGTGCGGCTCGTCTCTATACAGGCTGATCTCGCCCAGCACGGTCCCCTCGAGAAGAGTCCGCAGCCGAACCTGCTCTCCGCTGCGTCCTTCGAGGAGCACGGTGACCCGCCCCGACACGATGAGAAAGATGCCAGATGTGGTCTCGCCCTGCCGCATCAGCTCACTCCCGGCAGGAATCGTGCGCCTGTCGAGGTAGGGGGCGAGCTCATCGGCTAGCCGAGCCGGAAGGGCCCGTTGCTGCCGGTCACTCCCTCCGGCGGCGGCGAGGAGACGGTCTTCGGCCCAGGCCATCCCGTGATCGAGGTCGGCCTCGTCCCTGATCACGTCTTCATAATCACTCATGAGCTCGGAGAACTGGGCCCGGTGGGTCGGGCTCAGCCCGGTGAACACCAGGGTCAATCCGTGTTCTCGGGCGAGTAGGGCGATCCTCTCGAACAGCACCACAGCCGAGGAGTCGATTCCGGTCACCTGGCGAAAGTCGAAGATGACGAACCGCAGCGTCTCGACGCTTTCCCGGCGGGACCGGACATGCCCTGTGATTCGGCTTGCCGTGCCAAAGAAGATGAATCCCTGGAGCTGGAGGATGAGAACCGAATCCCCCGCTTCCTCGAGATAGTTGGCGTCTATCTCGGAACGCTCCATGTTGCTTCGGTGGTCTCTGGCAGTCAGGGAGTGCTTCACGACATCGATTCGGCTGTATCTGACAACGAAAAGGGCGATTGCCGCCACCAAACCGGCGGCGACACCGGGAAGGAACCCGACGGTGGCGATCACCAGCACGATTCCCCACATGAGGGCGTAGTCCAGGCGTGTCATCCGTCGGCGGGAAGACCACAACCACTCCACCACAAAGTCGGCTCCGACGAACAAGAGCAGGCCGCCGATGACGAACTCGGGCACGAACTCCAGCACGACGCCCCCGACCACCAACACGCTCAGGATCCCGACGGCGGCGACAACCGCAGGACCCCGTCGTCTGCCCACAAGTCGCTGGGTGATCAATGTGTCGGCCAAGTACATATAGCCCGGCGGACCACCCACCGCGGCGGCGGCGACATTGGCCCAGCCGGTCGCCCGTAGCTCGGCGTTCATGTCGACATCGGACTTGGTCTCGATCTCGAGGGCACCGATGTAGAGAAGGAGAGTTATCGGAACGATGAGCAGGATGGTGACGAGGCCCGCAGCCTCGCCGGCTAGTGCCCCCCAATCGGCGCCGCCGAGGGCATCGACGGCGAGTCCTGGCCACATGCTGCCTTCCGGGAAAGGACCCAGCAGCCAACCCCGTTCCAGGGATTCGGCCTTGTCGATCCCCAGGACTCGAGTGATGACGTGAAAGCCGACGACGCCACAGGCCAGGAACACCAGGTAGGACCATGATGGCCACCTCCGGCGGGAGGCGATGAAGAACATGACAGCGAGCACAACGCCGGGCCAGAACAGACCCAGAGCATTCCCGGCCATCAGATCGCTCAGTGACTCCACTCCCATGATCTCGATCCCACCGACCAGGATGAGGTAGCCGGTGCCGGCGAGCAGGCCCCCGATCACGGGAAAGGGCACGAATCTGGCGACGTCACCCAGGGCGAAGTAGCCCATGAGCAAGAACACCAGCCCAGTAGCAAGAGACGTCACCGCCAACATGACGAGCACTGTGTCGATTGCAGCGGGCCCCACGAGCGTGGCGGCGATCGACGCTGCGCTGAGCCCGAGAATGGCCGCGCTGGCATCCTGTACGCCTGCGTACATGCCGGGGAAGCTGCTGCCGAGGGCGGCTATCACGGCTACCAAAGCCGACGCAGCCAAACCCAACCCAATTCCGAGCGGAAGCGCGGCGTCGAGCGGCCCGTCGAAGATCAGCGACATCAGGGCGATGCTCAGCAGGGCATTGACCATTGCCAGCACCAGCCCGGTGCCGACTGTCGCCGGAAGCCGACCGAGTGTGAAATCGCCCAGGAGATTCGTCCAGCGGTCGCCGGCGTCGTGGTGATCGCCCGACATCGTTCGAGTATGCCAGTCGTGATCAGGCGGGCGACAACAAGTCGAAGGTGCACTCCTCGGGTTTCTTGTCATCGCGGAACCTCTGGAACGACGGCGACCGAAGACGCCCCGCCGACGTCACACCACGATGCTCGACCACGGCCACCAGCGAAGGTTCGACCCAATGGGCACGCCGCAGCTCGGGACGGGGGGGAAACGGTGGCTTCGTCTCGGTGAGGGCTCTGAGCTGATCGAAGATCTCCGAGAGGGAGCGAGTTTTGAAGCCGGTCCCGACATTGCCCACATACCGCAACACGCCGTCGTCGTACACCGCCATCATCAGCGAGCCAAGACTTCCGACGCGGCTCCCCTCCCCTTCGGTCCATCCCACGATCACCACGTCAGCGTCGAAGGTGACCTTCACCTTGAGCCAATCCTTGGATCGCTCGCCCGGCTGATAGACCGAGGAGAGGCGTTTGGCCATGATCCCCTCCAGGCCCTGCTCCGCCGCGGCCGCGAATAGCGCCGTACCTTGGCCTTCGGTGACTGGTGATACCTGGATCTGGTCGGAGGGGACGATCGCTTCGTCGAGTAACCGGCGACGCTCCTCCAGCGGCCGGTCAGTCAGGTCCTCACCGTCGATGTAGAGCACGTCGAACACGATGTAGACCACGGGCATCTGACGGGCCATTTCATCGACCTTCCGTTCGTCTCGGAGATGCATCCGCTGCTGAAGCCGCTGGAACGAGGGCACGCCGGCTTCGAAAGCGACGATCTCACCGTCGAGCATCGCCTCGAGGGCGACCGTCTGCTCGTGTAAGCGGCGTAGTTCCGGGTAGGCCACCGTGACGTCTTTGTCGTTGCGGGTGACGAGATGGGTCTCCTCGTCGCAGAGGGCGATTGCCCGGATCCCGTCCCACTTCGGCTCGAAACCCCATTGCGGGTCGTCGAACGCCTCGGCCGTGAGAGTGGCGAGCATGGGCTTCGCCGGCGGTCTTGCTTCCGCTTTTTGTCGCAGGTCCTTGGACATCAACGCCAGCCACTGATCCTTTCCATCCTTGGGCCGAGTGTGCACCAGATGCCATACACCGGCGAGCCGCCCCCCGTTCAGCCGGAACGTGAGACGGTCCTCGGTCCGGCCAACGAGCTCGTACTCGCCGTGGTCGAAGATTCGCACCTCCCCGCCTCCGTACTCCCCGTCGCCGATCGACCCGGAGAAGCTGCCCCATTCCATCTCATGGTCCGGGGTGCGGATGGCGAGATGACGATCGCCGCGTCGTCGGGGCAGACCCTTGGGAACGGCCCACGAGACCAGAACCGGGCCGTCACCACTCATCATCTCCAACCGAACGTCGTGATGGAGTCGGGTGGCGTGGTGTTGCTGGATGACGAATTGATTGCCGACCGGTGCGGTGAGTGGATCGACATCGGGCTCGAGAAAGTCTCCGGTCGTCATTCCCATTCGATGGGGACGATTTGATGCGTGTCCGAGAGCCCTTTCAGCGCCACGATCTTCGGCTCGCCCATCCGGATCCCGTCGACCGATCCGACCAGGTCCCTCGTCGTCGACGAGATCATGATGGTCCCGGAATCGGCGGCCGAAGCGACCCGAGCTGCCTTGTTGACCGTCACGCCGAATAGGTCGTCCGCGGTGCGAATCACCTCTCCGGTGTGGACGCCGATTCGGATCCCGAAGGCGGCGTGATCCGATGCCCGCTGAATGTCCACCGCGGCCCTGACTGCTGCCCGGGCCGACTCGAAGGCCAGCATCGAGCCGTCACCGAGAAGCTTGACCACCGTGCCCCCCTGTGATGCCGTCACCTGCCGAATAACCGATTCGTGCCGGCTGATCAGGTCGGCCCAGGCGCTGTCTCCCAGGGCTTCGGCGAGGACTGTCGAGTCGACGATGTCTGTGAACACCAGGGTCATCGTCCCCTCGAGGGACGAGGAGGTGAGTGGGCTCCCTTCGTTGAGGACCGAGGTCACCAGGTCGTCCAGCGTGGTGGTCAACTCGACACCAAAGATCTGACTGTTGGGTACCGGAACCGAGTTGTGCCAGAGGATCACCTTCCAGGCCCCGGCTTCGAGTCTGAACAGACTGATGTGCCTCATCGGGGTCTTGGTCTCCGAGGTGACGATGGTCGAGGAAACGGCTGCCCAGCCGAAGGCACCGTCCTCGAATGCATCCACCTTCTCGATCTGGGCGTGGAAAGAGGGTATCTCGCTCGTCTGGGTCTCCCGGATTTTCAGGAACTCCTCAGGTCCTGCCCACCATTCGTCGAGTGCGAACCCGAGGACACGCAGACTGGGATCAGCGGAAACGAGGTTGGCCATCGCTGCCATGTCCCCCGTCTCGAACGCAAGCAGCACTCTGCGGGTGACGGACTCGATCTCCGGCGATCGAGTAGCTGGCATGACGGCGAACCTAATGCATGGCGTCACGCATATGTGACGCCATGCATTCAGAAAGTGGGTCTACGAGGCCGTTTCGTCGAAGAGTGGCTGGTAGCGGGCCGCCACCTCCTCCGGGGTCTCATCGGTGCCGGTGACGGTGAGCTCCTCCACCATGTTGACCAGCACCTCACCCACAGCGTTGGTGTTGGTGGCGGGCGGGATTTGAGCTTCGAGGCTGGAGAAGATACCGAGCAGCTCCTCGGTGAAGAAGGGCTGGTCCTCGGCCATCCGCTCACCTTCGAGGACCGGGATCGACTGGACTACCCCCGACTCGAGGTCGAAGTACCGCTCGGCTGCGATCTCTGGGTCGGACAGGTAGCGCAACACCAGGCTGGCCTCGTAGGGATTCGCCGCATCAGCCGCCATCGACCATCCGCGGGGGACTCCGATGTGCACGCCGCCGCTCTCCTCGTGGATCGGGTAGGGGGCGGTGAGCCAGTCCTCGCCGTACTGGAAGTCGTCCAGCATGAACCCGCCGCCGCCGTTCAGGCCTTCTTCTATGAAGGGAAGCTCACCGGCGACGAAGGCACCCTTGCCCTCATCTGCCTGGTTGATCATGAACTCGGGGTCGGTTATGCCCTCCTCGTACATGGTCTGGAGCCAGTCGATCATCTCGATGCCCTGGTCGGTGTTGACATTCGGGATGTTGCCGTCGAAGGGCACTCCGAAGGAGTACAGCCAACGGAACATCCGGTCGTGGCTGGCACCGCCGGTGGCGAAGTAGGCGGCCAGATCTGGATTTGCCGATTGCACGGCGCGGGCAGCGTCGAGCATCTCCCAATACGTGTCATAGGGAGGTGGCGTCGCCCCCGCCTCTTCCAGCATCGCCACGTTGTAGAACAGTGCGTCGACGAGGCTCTTGTTGGGGAAGTGGTAGATGTCGCCGTCGTAGGCCCCGTCCTCCCAAACCGATTCGGGAACCGTTGCGTAGAGCTCGGGGTCCTCTTCCTCCCAGGTGGCGATCTGCTCGGTCATAGGTGCCAGCAGCCCGGCTTCCATGAAGGCGGGGGTTAGGTGGGAGTCGATCTCGACCAGATCCGGAAGCTGCTCTCCGGCGTCGGCCATCCGCAGCATGTCTGTGAGGACCGCATCGCCCCGGATGTCATAGGCGACGTTCACCCCATCGGCGTCGAGGGCGGCGAACTCGTCGGCGGGCACGGTCTCACCGTTGAACCAGGCGACCACCTCGACGCCCTCGCCTTCGCCACCTGCCGCCGCGGACGTCGTGGTGTCCCCCGACTCTCCGCCGGTGCAAGCGGCCACCATCAGGACGGCTGTGAGCGCGGTCAGCAGCCGCATTCGTCGGCTGATTCGTTTCTTCCTGTTTCCCATGTCGTCTCCTCCTTGGAGTTGTTCCTGCCTTTCCGATGCCGGTTCTCCCGGCCGAGCGTCGGTCTAAGTGCTCATTTGAGGGCTCCACTCGTGAGACCGCTCACCACGTACCTCTCCAATCGGAGATAGATGAAAATGAACGGGATGATGGTCATGATGGCGAAGGCTGCTTGACCCGGGTTGTCCTGGAAACCCGTGGTCTGGGTCATCAGGAACAGCTCGTACGGCAGCGTGCGGCTGCCCGGAGTCGAAGTCAGGGCGAGGACCAGATTGAACTCGTTCCAGGCTTCCCGGAAGGCGAGGACACCGACGGTGATGATGGCGGGGAAGGCCAGCGGTAACACGATGTGGCGGATCCGCGTGTACAGGCTCGAACCGTCGACATTGGCCGCCTCCTCCAGTTCTCGGGGCACCTGCTGGAAGAAGCCGACGAATAGCCATACGGCCAACGGCAACACAGTGGCGGTGAAGGCCACTATCAGGGTGAGCAACAGGTCGATGGCACCTAGTGCCACTGCGATCCGGTACAGGGGAACCATCAGTCCGAGGCCCGGGATGAGACGAGGTAGCAGCGTGAAGAGCAACAACAGATGTCGACCCCGGAAGCGGAACCGGGCGAACGCGTAGGCGGCGGGCACGGCGAGGACCACTGTGAGCAACGCCGTGCCCAATCCGACCACCATGCTGTTCAGGAACGCGTCCTGAAAACCCTGGCGTTCGAGCACCGACCGGTATCCGTCCAGGGTCGGGTTGGCAGGGATCAGGCCCGGATCCGCGGAGACGTCAGCCTTTGTCTTGAACGATATGGAAAGGGTCATCAACACCGGGTAGATGGTCCAGATGGCCAGAGCGAGCAAGGGGACCCAGATAGCGATCCGACGCAGCCAGCGCTTCATCAGCTGGCCGCGTGGGGAGGCCGCTCGGCGCTCGGGGGCCACATTGGCTGGAGCCGTGATGCTCATGCCGCCTCGAGTTCGAAGCGTCTCGACAGGGCCCAGTACCCGAGGGTGAGCACTGCGTTGAAGAGGAGGATCACGATGACGATGGCCATCGCCTTGTTGGTCTCGAGGTCGATGAACGCCGTCTCGTAGAGAGCGATCGGCAGGGTGCGAGTGGCGTCGACCGGCCCGCCGCCGGTGAGGGCCAGGATCACGCCGAGGGACGTGAGCGCCTGGTAGCTGAGCAGGATCGTGGCCAGGGCCAGCTGGGGGATGATCAACGGGATGGAGATCCGCCAGGCCCTCTTCCACCCGGTAGCCCCATCGACGTCAGCGGCGTCGAGCAGGTCTGCGTCGACCGTCATGAGACCGCCGAGAATCAATAATATGACGAGAGGCAAGTCGGACCAGACCTGGGCAAGCACCGAGGCCAACATGGCCAGCGTCGGGTTGGAGAACCAGGCGAGCTCCTCGATCCCGAAGAAACCGAGCACCCGGTTCACCTCGCCGAAGTCCCGGTTCAGAACGAGGCGAAAGATGACCGCGGTGGCAATCCCCGAGATCAGGTAGGGGACGATGGTGATCCCGCGGAGGAAACGCAACTTGCCTGTCGCCCGGCTCAAGGCAAAGGCGAAAACGAGGCCGAGCGGGATGCCGATGACCAAGACCCCGGCCACAAAAACGAAGGTCCGGCCGATCGACCACAGGAAGTCGGGATCCTGGAAGAGATCGACGTATTGGGCGAGGCCGACGAACTCCGGGGTCCCGCCGATGAATTCCGTGTCGAACAAGCTGCCAAACACTGCGTAGACCACCGGGAAGAGAAGTAGGGCAATGACCATCAAGATCGACGGCCCGGAGAGGAGGTAGGGGACTGCCCGGTTGTGACCGACCAGGCTGGACTGGTCCCGACGGGCTTTTGACCGCCGCCGACTCTTGCGATCAGGCGGTCTTCCGGCGTCGGTCACCTCTGGTTGGGGCGACGAGGTGTCAACCCTGCTCACGGATTTTCTCTGAGGGCAGTGCAGCGATCCTGCAATATATATCACAAACGGTTGCAGGGGCATGCGAGCCGCGCTCCCGCCAAGAATCCTGGACGATCGCTTGAAGGGAGTATCCACCTAACCGCTCCGGGCGATTACTTGAGGCAAGCTGATTAGGGGCCTCCGCCCCTCCGAGACGTTCTGGAGGGATGAAAGTTGTCGTCGTTCAACGCCAGGCTTCGCCTGCCGGGCCATACCCGTCTTCCGCTCGGCGTGGAAGTCGACATACTCAACGAGCGAATGACCTTGACCGCCGGCGAGCGAACCGTTGCGAACTGGCCGCTCGAGCAGTTGGACATCGTTGTCCGTGCAGACGGTTTCCACATCAGGGTCGACGGCGAGGAGATGGTCCTCAACGTCACCGACTCGACGGCCTTCGCCGCCGCGCTGGGCATCGAGGCCTCACCGGTCCGCCCGGTCACCGCCGATGTGGGTCTGCCGAGCACGTCGCTCCGTCCAACCGCTCTTGCTCAACCGAAGGACCCAGAGCTCGAAGATCTTCGACGTCGGATATCCGATTTCGCCCGGGATCTCGCCGCGGACGCGGTGCCGCCCGCGGACGTGTTCGCCCGGTGGCTGAGGTTGCTCAAGGAGATCAACCGGCGTCTCGGCGAGGGGTCGCTGCCGACCTCACTGTTCTATCAGTTGAACACCCACCTGCTCGAGCTGATGCCCGAGCCGGCGCCGGCGCCGGCGACCGTCTAGCCGAGGCGCCGGTCGGTCGGCGTGGGTGCCCGACGGAACATCAATCGAGGACAGCGAAGAAACGAGCCGGGGCACCCTCCCCACCGCTGACCTTGAGAAAAGCGGCATAGAACATGAACCGTCGATCGGCGGGCAAGGAGCCGAGGTTGGTGAGTGTCTGCATGAGGATGGCACCCGAGTCGCCAATGATCTCGTGCACGACGAACTCGCTGGGCAGATAGCTCTGCTTCTTGGCCGCCCGCTCCGGGAAACAGTCGAACCCAATCGCCTTCGCCCCAGTGGCGACCAGCCACCGGGCAGCTTCCGGAGTACAAGCCGGGGAGCCGACGTAGTAGCGGGGGAAATCGCCCCACGCCTCGTCCGACCATCCGGTCCTGACCAACACGATGTCCCCGGGCCGGACCTCTGGGCCCGCGGCAATGAGGTCCTCAGGGGTGATGTCGTGGTCTGGTTCGATCGGGGTGAGATCGATCAGCACCGCCTCGCCACACGTGCGATCGAGGAGCACTCGGTCCGCCGTCTCCCCATCGGCGCTGTAGTGCTTGGTGAAGTCCACGTGCGACCCGGCGTGAAGCATCATGGTGATCTCCGACACCATCCAGAACCCGGGCTCCTTGTGGTACTCCTCGATCCGGATCGGCTGGTTCACTGATGGCGGGCTGTAGGTATCCGTCCCGATTGGGACGGACAGGTCGACGATCTTCATGATGCCGTTATGACCGATCGAGTTCGGATCTCTCCGCTTTGAGCGCCAGGACCATGTCCTCGATGGTGCCGTCGGCGACGGCCAGGGCCAGAATGAGGCGATCCCTCACCGAGCCGGCAAAGCCACTGCGATACATGAATCCCGAAGTCCTCGCCCGGTTGGATACACCGATATAGGAAGCTCCCCAACCCTGACCAACAGAGTCAGAGTGGAAGATCTCGGTCGTCTTGGCGTACTCCCAGGAACGGTTCCAGTTCGGGGTGCTGTAGAGGACGCGTTGCGTGGTGATGATCGTCGTGCCGTCGGACTCGATGACTTTCTGCATTCCGGGTTCCGAAACGAAGCTGGCGTGGTTGGTGCGATCGGGGTAGGACGAAGCGTTTGGGGTCCGATACTCGATGACCCGAGAACCACTTTGGGTGGCCCTTCCGCCCGCTCTGAGTTCGACAACGCCGGAACCTTGGAGCACCAGAAGCGGGTGCTCGTCCGCCTTGAAGTCCACACCAACCGCCAGGTGCTCGACCTGTTGGTACATCCTGCCGAGATGCCCGGCCATGTAGAGAAGCTCGTCGATATGAGCCTTCTCTGTGTAAGAAGCCGCGAGAACGCGGTCGAAGTTGGCCGTCTCAGACACGTAGCGGCCTTTTCCCCTAAAGATCTCGTACCTCCAGGTCCCCCGCTCGCTTCGGAGCCTAGTCATCGAGGTGACGCCCATGCAGGTGCTGCTTGCCTCAGGAGGAGAGCAGGTCTTTCATCTGCTTGTAGATCAGGTGGGTCGACCGTTTCGGCGAGACGCGGTTGAACAGATTCATCATCTTGGAATCGCGGCCGACGAAGATCTGGAGCTCGTCGTCCGTGATGCCGTCGAGGATGATCTTGGCCGCGTGCTCCGGTGAGGTGGTTCGAGCTCGCATCTCTTCCTCGTTGGGGATCCCGCCGGGTATCTCGACCCCGGAGTTGGAGGTGATCTCGGTCGCCACCGCTCCGGGGAAGACCACCGACACCCCGACGTTGGTGTCGAGCAGCTCGGCGTACAGCCCCTCGGTCATGAGCTTGACCGCCGCCTTGGATGCCCCGTAGATGGTCTGACCGGGAACCGGGAGGAACCCGCCCATGCTGGACACGTTGGCAATGTGTGCGACCGGCCGGTCCTGGAGATGGGGCAGGAACGCCTTGACCATGTGGATCGTCCCGTACAGGTTGACGTTGATCACCCGTTGGATGACCTCGTAGTCGAGCTCGTTCAGCTTCACGAACGGCTGGATGATCCCGGCGACATTGATCAGACCATCGACTGCGCCGTGGGTGGCGATCACCTGCCCGGGGAGCGCCTGGGTGACTTCCCGATCGGTGATGTCGACCACGAAAGTGGCCAGACGATCATCGGCACCGGCCAGGCTCGTCGTCTCGTTCAGGCTCTCCTCACGGATATCAACCGCGGCAACTCGAGCCTGACGACGGAGAAGCTCGAGGACTACCTGTTGCCCGATCCCATTCCCTCCACCGGTGACCACGACGACTTTGCCGGCAACATCCATGATCTGAGGCTACGCATGACTGATCGATGAGTTTGAGCCTCGCTCAGGGTCGATAATTCAATATTGCAAAGAGCCGAAGGAGGGATCATGACCGAGCCCAAGACCGACACCCTGGATGTCCCAGGCGCCATCTTGACCTACGACGTCAGGAGCAACGATTCGAGCACCGAGCCGGTCCTTCTGATGATCGCATCGCCGATGGGTGCCGCCGGTTTCGGGACTCTGTCGGGATATTTCACCGACCGCACCGTTGTCACATATGACCCCCGTGGAGCAGAACGGAGCACACTCACCGACGCTGCTCCCCAGTCCACGCCGGACGTGCATGGGGACGATCTGCACCGGCTCATCGCCTCGCTCGACGCCGGACCTGTCGACCTGTTCGCCAGCAGCGGTGGCGCCGTCAACGCACTGGCGCTGGTTGCGAGGCACCCGGAGCAGGTGCGAACCCTCGTTGCCCACGAGCCGCCTCTGGCCCAACTCCTCCCAGATCGTGACGAGGCGCTCGCCGCAATCCAGGACATCGACGAGACCTACCAGCGCGACGGCTTCGGCCCGGGGATGGCGAAGTTCATCGCAATCGTGATGAACAAGGGACCCGTGCCGGCCGACTTCACCGACCTACCGGCAGATCCGGCGATGTTCGGCCTGCCCACGGAGGACGACGGTTCCCGGGACGACGTGCTACTCGGGCAGAACCTGGTGACGAACCTCCAATACCAGCCCGACATCGATGCCCTGCGGGATGCCTCGACACGAATGGTTGTTGTCGCCGGGGCCGAATCGGAGGGCGAGCTGTCGCATCGCGGCGCAGAGGCGCTGGCGGAACGACTCGGAACCAAGGCCGTTACCTTCCCCAGCGACCACGGCGGCTTCCTCGGCGGTGAGTATGGCCAGACCGGCGACCCGGAGGCTTTCGCAGCCGCCTTGCGAAAGGTGCTCGAACAGAGCTGAGACGGGGCGGTGGTCCCACCATTTCGTATATTCCCCGTCGATGCAGACGTTCCTCTTCACCGACATCGAGGGAAGCACCCGTCTCTGGGAGGAACACGGCGACGCGATGGCAGCCGCCCTCGCCCGTCATGACGAGATCCTCAACCAAGCTGTAGCCCAAGCCGGGGGCTCGGTGTTGAAGACCACGGGCGATGGAATGATCGCGATATTCGACTCGGTCTCCGACAGTCTCACGGCAGCAGTCGACAGCCAACGCTCCCTGGATGAGGAGCAGTGGGGTCCGACGGGCGCTCTCCGGGTCCGGATGGGGATCCACAGCGGAGACACCGAGAGCCGTGAGGGCGACTACTTCGGGCCGGCGATGAACCGCGCCGCCCGGATAATGGCCGCCGGGCACGGGGGCCAGGTGTTGGTTTCCGGCACGGCTTCCGCGTCCGGGTATCTGCCGCCAGGTGTAGAGCTGCGAGATCTGGGGACGCACCGACTCAAGGATCTGATCGAGCCCGAGCATCTCTACCAGGTGATCCACGATGCGCTCCGTTCCGAATTCCCGGCTCCGCGAACGCTTGACGGTAGACCGAACAACCTCCCTCAGCAGGCCACCGAGTTCCTTGGTCGTGGAGACGAGCTGGATGCGATCCACCTGATGCTGGCGTCCCCCACCACCAGGCTGCTCACCGTCACCGGCCCCGGCGGTGCGGGCAAAACACGGATCGGTCTCCAGGTCGCCGCCGATGAGCTGGACCGCTTCTCGGACGGCGTCTTCTTCGTCGATCTGTCCTCGGAACGAGATCCGGACAACGTGTTCGATGCCGTCGCCGCGACGCTCGCCATCCCTGTGTCGGGCGGTAGCGCCGCTCTCGAAGTGCTGAAGACCCGACTGCGCGATTCCCGGATACTCCTGGTCCTCGACAACTTCGAGCAGGTGGCCGTCGCCGCCGTGGGGCTGTCTGAGCTCCTGCAACACGCACCAGGGGTCAAGGTCCTCGTGACCAGCCGGGAGACGCTTCGGATCCGGGCGGAAAAGGTGTTCCCGGTGCCCCCGCTGAGCCTCCCCCATCCTGAGGATGCTGCCTCGGTCATCGCCGAGTCGGAGGCGGTGGCTCTGTTTGCCGACCGAGCCCGGGCAGTGCGCCCCGACTTCGCGGTGACGGATCAGAACGCCTCGACGATCGCCCAGATCTGTCTCCGACTCGACGGTCTACCGCTCGCCATCGAGCTAGCCGCAGCCCGGCTCAACGTGTTCACCCCATCGGACCTCTTGGAACGGCTCCGGGAGCGGCTCGACATCCTCGGCGCCGGCGGACGGGACCTGCCCGACCGGCAACGCACCCTGTGGGGAGCGATCGGATGGAGCTACGAGCTACTCGACCCGAACGAGCGCGACGTATTCGAACTGCTTTCGGTTTTCTCGTCCACCGATCTCCGCTCGCTCGAAGCCGTGGCCGCCGACGTGCTCGGTGGCCTCGACGCCCTCGACACTCTCGGCTCCCTGGTGGACAAGAGCCTCGTACGACGTTCGGACACCGGGCTCACTCAGCGGTTTTCGATGCTGCTCATGATCAAGGAATTCGCCGAGTCGAAACTGGCCGAATCATCGGACCGGGAAGAAGCAGCCCAACGCTCCCACGCCGATTACTTCTGCAGGTTGGTCGACGACATAGGCGCACGGCTTCACAGTGCCGACCGGCAGGCCGCGCTCGACGATCTGGAACGGGAGTTGGGGAACCTGAGGACCGCCTGGGACTACTGGATCGCCCAGGATGGAGTCGAGCAGATTTTCAGGATGATCGAGGGGATGTGGGCTCTCCACGAGTCCAGGGGCTGGTATCGGGCTGCAATCGAACTGGCCAACGACGGGATCGAGATGCTGGATGGGGTCGACCCTTCGCCGAAGGTCGCCGCCGAGCAGCTGGCACTCCGGATGAGCCTGGCCCGGGCGATGATGGCCGTCCGAGGCTACGGGCCAGAAACCGAGGCGGCGTACAAGAAAGCCATGGAGGCCTCGGAGACAGTGGGGACCCCGACCCAGCGGTTTCCTGTGCTCCGTGCCCTGGCTACCTATTACATGGGTATCGCCGAATTCGCCGCTGTCGCCGAGCTCGGCCGGCAGCTGCTCGAGCTCGGTGAGCAAGAAGGCGACGACTCGATGCTGATCGAGGGCCACTATGTCATTGGGGCCGCAACCGCCTTCACCGGGGACCTGGAGGCAGGTCTCCCCCACCTCGAGCGGGCAATCGAGCTTCACGACCCTCAGGTCCATGACTCAGGACGATTTCGGCTCGGCCCCAACACCGGCGTGGTGGCCCGAACCGCCTCGGGAATCCTCCTCTGGCAGTGCGGGAAGTTGGAGCAGGCCATTGACCGTGTGGAGGAAGCCCTCGAGGTGGCACGCCAGATCGGCCACCCCTACAGCATCGCGTATGGCCTCCATCACAATGGTCTCCTCGCCCTGTATCGGGGGCGATATGAGGAGGCGCGGCATCGGGCGAGCGAGTTGGCCGAGGTATCCGAGGCGAACGACTACCCGGTGTGGCGGACCTTGGCCACGGTGTTCGACGGAGTCGCCCTGTCCTATCTCGGCGAACCGGACACCGGTCTCATCATGAGCGAGCGAGGAATCGAGCTGTATCACGGGCTGACCGCGCCTCCGGTGTTCTGGCCCGATCTACTCCGGTTGCGCGCCCAGGTGCACCGGCTCGCCGGCCAACCCGAGCGAGCCTTGGAGCTCATCGATGAGGCCCTGGTGGTCGGCGGGCCGAGCGACCTGGCCAACCCCGAGTTCTTGATCGTCAAGGGCGACGTCTTGAAGTCGTTCCCCGATCCCGACCTCGAGGCCGCCGACCAGTCCTATCTGACCGCGGCTCAAGTTGCCGGCGCGGGAGGGTTCTATCTCGTCGAGTTGCAGGCGTTGACCCGGCTGGTCGGTCTCCGCCGGAGTACCGGGAAATCTCCCGACCGCAGCGAGGAGCTCGAGTCGCTCTACGACACCTTCACCGACGGCCTCGAGGAGCACGACCTGGTGGCAGCGCGGGAGGTACTGTCGGCTGGTTCCTGAATTACGTATGCAGGCACACGCTTGCGGCTTTAGCAATTCAGGCCTAAGGTGGCTCATCCGCGACCAAAGGAGAAGGTCATGCGGAGAGCAATCAAGGGAAGCAGAGTCTTCGCCACGACTCTCGTTCTCCTGCTCACAGCCCTCGCGGTTGTGCCCGCCGCGGCCGCCAATCAGGCCGCCACCCAGCAAGGAGCGAGTATCACCAGCGACGTATTCGGAGAAGTCGATTCCCCCGGTCACCCGGAAGACGGCAAGACGGTCGACATCTACACCCTCACCAACCGCAAAGGGATGCGGGTGAACATCCTCACCTACGGGGGGATCCTGCAGTCGATCGAGATTCCGGGGCGGAGGGGACGTCTCACCAACGTCACTCTGGGCTTCAACAATCTGGAGCAGTACGTCAACGAGAACCCATACTTCGGGAACATCACCGGGCGCTACGCCAACCGGATCGCCCTCGGTCAGTTCACGCTGAACGGCGTGGACTACCAGCTGGCAACCAACAACGACCCCAACCATCTCCATGGTGGTGACTTCGGGTTCGACAAGAGGATCTGGGCTGCCGAGGAGATCGACGACGGGAAGAACGTCGGTCTCCGGCTCACCTACACGAGCCCGGACGGGGAGGGGAACTATCCGGGGACATTGCACGTCACGGTCACCTACCTGCTCACTTCCAAGAACGAGATCAGGATGGACTACCGGGCAGAACTGGAGCCTGGCGAGGGTCTGGACACGATCGTCAACCTCACCAACCACGCCTACTTCAACCTGGCAGGTGAGGGGAACGGGGACATCTACGACCACGAGCTCTACATAAACGCCGATGAGTACACGCCGGTCGATCCAACCCTGATCCCCACTGGGGAGATCGCTCCCGTCGCAGCAACGCCGATGGACTTCAACAAGCCCACCGCGATCGGAGACCGGATCAATGACGGCACGTTCGAGCAGCTGGTGATTGGTCGTGGTTATGACCACAACTGGGTGCTCGACCGCAAGACCGACGATCGGCTGGAGTTGGCCGCCAAGGCAACGGATCCGGAGAGTGGCCGCACGTTGAGGGTGCTGACCACCGAGCCCGGGATCCAGTTCTACGCCGGCAACTTCCTCGACGGGACCCTGATCGGGACCAGCGGGAAGATGTACCGGCAGAGCTATGGCTTCGCACTGGAGACCCAGCACTTCCCGGACTCACCCAATCACGACAACTTCCCGTCGACGGTGCTATCCCCCGGCGAGGTGTACGAGACCACCACGATCTACGCCTTCAGCAACAACCGCTAGACCCAGGCCCCCGGCCCCACCAGTCGCCCCCGCTCGATCGAGCGGGGCGACACGTATTTGGGGCCTTACGTCACGATCCATCGGGGTGAACCCCGATACCGGCTCGCTCCCCTGTGACCGATCCTGAGCTCACCAAGAGCAATGGAGGGTCATGAACGCATACATCACCGGTGTCGGCTCCTATCTGCCGGGCGAGCCCATCGGCAACGACGAGATCGAGACATATCTGGGCAAGAGCAACGGATCGGACAAGCTTCGGCGGCGGATGCTGGAGGCCAACGGGATCGAGAAGCGTCACTACGCCATCGATCGTGACGGCCGAACGCAGATGCTCAACGAGGAATTGGCTGAGGCCGCGGTCCGCGCCGCTCTCCAGTCGAGAGGGATTGCTCCCCCCGATATCGGGATGCTTGCCACCGGCACCACTCAGGGGGATCTGGCCGTCCCCGGATTTGCCTCGATGGTGCATGGGCGACTCGGTGGCGGACCGATGGAAGTGCTTTCCGCCGGGGGTGTCTGCTGCTCCGGCATCGCCGCCATGCGGGCTGCAGAAGCCGCCGTACTGCTCGGGCGTCATCGAGTGGCTGTGGCGGTGGGCTCCGAGATGGTCAGCCGCACTCTCCGCGCCAGTCGCTTCCCCGACAAAGGCTCCTTCGACGCCGAGTTCCTCCGTTTCATGCTCTCGGACGGAGCCGGAGCCGTGGTCATCGAGGACCGGCCTCGCAGCGACGGGCAGTCGCTCCGCATCGACTGGTCTCATCTGGTGTCACATGCCCATCGCTTCCCGGTCTGCATGTACGCCGGCTCGGCAACGCCTGACACAGTCGAGGCCGGCGCCACCTGGCAGGACCAGCCAACGCCGGCCGATGCGCATTCCAACGGAATGCTCAATCTGAGACAGGACACCGCGGTGCTGGGCAATATCGTGGCCTTGGGGGTCGAGGAGTACATCGGTCTGGTGCGCGACGGCCGGATCGTCCCCCAGGACGTCGACCATCTCCTGGTCCACTACAGCTCCGAGTACTTCCGCTCCGACATCGTGAGGCTGATGAGCGAAGCGGGGCTGATGATCCCTGAGGATCGATGGTTCACCAACTTGCGCACCAAGGGCAACACGGGTGCCGCCAGCATCTACATCATGTTGGAAGAGGCGTTCAATGGAGGGCGCTTCTCCCCCGGCGATCGCATCCTGTTGATGGTGCCCGAATCGGGACGGTTCTCGGTTTCGTTCGTCCACCTCACCTGCGTCGTCCCCGTTTCTCCCCCCGCAGCGGGGAGAAACGGCGTAGCCGGGGAGGGGGGCATCCCCCTCCGGCCCTTCGGGCCACCTCCCCCTGCGGAGGAGGAAACCGCCTCCGAATGGCTGCTCCAAGAGCTGGCTCTGGTCTGGGCCCGGTTCGAGGTCCAGCTGTCCCGGGTGCCAATCGTGGCCCGGATCGAGAGCGGCCAGGCCAGTCTCGACGACTACCGCCACCTGCTCTACAACCTGCGACAGCAGGTCAAGGAGGGCGCCCGCTGGATCACACGGGCTGCCTCCAGCCTCACCTCGGAGCACACCGAGCTACGCGCCGAGTTCATCGAGCACGCCGCAGAGGAACAGCGCGACTTCCACATGCTCGAAGACGATTACGTCAACGTGGGCGGTGTTGGATCTGTCATCGAGACCGGGGTGAAGAACCCGGGTTCGGAGGCGCTCTCGGCCTACATGTTCAACCAGGCGAGTCGGGAGAACCCCTTCGATCTGTTGGGGGCGATGTACATCATCGAAGGTCTGGGGGCGAACAAGGCAACCCGCTGGATGGAACTGCTCCGGGACCAGCTCGATCTGACCCCGGAACAGGTCAGGTTCCTCACATATCACGGTGGGGCCGACGAGGAGCACACCGCGAAGATGTTCGAGATCCTCCGCTCCGACCTGATCACGCCGGAAATGGCACGTTCCATCGTCCATACCGCCCGGGTCGTGGCCCGTCTCTACGCCCTGCAATTGGAGGAAGTGGACAATGGTTGAGCTTCGACCCAGCCAGGTGCTCGATTCAGAAGGGCCGGAGATCTGGCAGGCACTGGCCGGGGACCCCACCTTTCATTTCGACCGTCACGCCCTGGAGCTGCTCCGCAGGGACCAGTCCAGGTGGTCCCACCGCTGGGTACGGCCGCCGGTCCGGATGTTGAGCCGGATCCTTGTGGCGGTGACCGTGCTGGTGAAGCGACTGCTCCCCTTCGAGTTCTCCTCCCACCGCCTCCTCGACCGCCTCGGGATCTGGTTCATGACCCGTTTCGTCTCCGAAGAGGGTGGGGAGTTGCTCCTCCGCCACTTCGTCATCGAGACCAACGTCCTGGCGTTCATCGCCCGCAACAGCGGCCTCGAGGAACCGACCCTGCGACCGGTTCGCCTCGACCAGCTCGATGACAACGCCGTCATCGACCACGACCTCAACCTCTACCAGGTGCTCGCCGATCTCGGCGGCCGACCCCTGCCCCGACCGCATATGCGAACTACACCTCTCGACTACTCGATGCTCGAGGTGGGAGCGATCCAGCGTTCGACCGCTGGCAAGTGGCTCCGTCTCGATCTGGAGACCGGGATGTGCCTGATGAACATCATGTTCTCCCTGCTCACCACCAGTGGCGAGTACCGCAGGGCGGTGCACTCACTTCAACTCGACGAGTCGGTGCTAGCGATCCTGGCCGAGCTCACCAGCGACGAGGTGTTCCGTAGCTGGAAGCCGGCCGGTTACATACCGATCGTCCGCACCAACCGAGACGTCCCCCGCGACCTGTTCGCCCATGCGGTGATCCACGAGTACATCCACGACCGGCTCCGCCACCACGTCCGGCGATGCGGAGACAAGGGAGTCTGTCCGGCACTGGAACGGGTGCTGACCTCGATCTGAGAGCAGGCGATCGGGACAGTGCGGCCGATACCCTCTCCCCGTGGCCACAGCCAGCATGGGGGATCCTCACCTCTTACCCGTCGACCGCACCCTGACCAGGGTGGTCATCCTCATGAGGCTGCTCGGTTGGGCCTGGATGGTCATCCTGATCCTCGTGGCGATGTTCACCGCCGAGCCGGAGCCGGATATCCCCATCCTGGTCGGAGCCGTGCTCCTAGGCACGGCCGGTACCGGTCTGACTCTCGTTGCAGCCAAACGAGGATTTCTAGGTGAGATCTGGTACGTCGCCCTCGACGGTGCCATCGCCCTGCTCCTGGTCTCGGCCGGCTGGCTGGCCGGGACCGACTTCATCTCCGGCGGCTACCCGGCGTCGTGGGTGTTCATCGTCGCCTTCGCCACCAACTTTCGAAGCACGATCGTGATCGGCGCCATCGCCGCCATCGTCTTCGCCCTGCTCCACCTGGTGATGGATCTCGACCAGACCAGGCTGTTCGGGAGTGTCCAGTTCCTGGTGGTGGCGGTGGTGGTCGGCTGGGCTTTCGAGGCACTGCGGGAGAGGGACCGGCTTCGCATCCATGCCGAGGAGGAGCGGGCGCAGGCCGAGGCGGACCTGGCGAGGGAGAGGGAACGGTCGATGCGGCTCGAAGAGAGGTCTCAGATCGGTCGCCGTCTCCACGACTCGGTGCTGCAGACGTTGAAGCTGATCAGCGACACATCGGAAGATCCCGCCGAGGTTCGGTACCTGGCCCGGGTCCAGGAAAGGGATCTGCGGCAGACGATCAATGAGTACCAGTCGCAGCACGAGGACAGCTTCCGGGCCCGCCTGCTCGACGTTCGAGCCACGGTGGAAGACCGCTTCCGGGTCGAGATCGAACAGGTGATTCGGGACGATGCCGAGATGAACGATGCGCTGCGAGCCGTGGTGGCCGCCACCTCCGAGGCGTTGAACAACGCGGCCCGACATTCGGGGATGCAGCAGATCGACCTGTTCTCCGAGATCCACGACGGCGTGGCCCAGGTGAATGTCCGCGACCGAGGGACCGGGTTCGACCCGGAAACGGTGGCTCGGGGAGGGTTGGCCGATTCGATCGTCAACCGGGTGGAAGCGGCCGGTGGGGCCGCCGAGGTGCGATCGGCACCGGGCAAGGGCACGGAGATCGAGATCCGGGTCCCGCTGTCATGAAGGAGTCGTCGCAGCCACGGGTATTCCTGGTGGAGGACCATCCGTTGACCCTTTTCGGTCTCCAGCGTTACCTGGAGGAGCGTTACGAGGTGGTCGGCTCGGCCACGGAGGCGGCGGCTGCCATCGAGATGATTCTCGAGCGTCGACCTGAGCTCGTCCTGCTCGACGTCCATTTTCCCGGTGGGGGCGGGCCGGCGGTCATCGAGGGGGTGAAGAAGACGGACAACGAGATCAAGTTCCTCGCCTTCACCGTTTCCACCTCTGCCGAGGATGTAGTCAGGTTGTTCAAGGCGGGGGTCGACGGTTACGTGGTCAAGACAACCGACGGCGCCGCCCTCGAGGAGCAGATCGAGCTGGCTCTGAGCGGGGGTCGTCCGGTCTCCCGGTATGTGGCCGGGCATTTGCTGAGCATCGACGAAGTGGTGTCCACCCAGAGTGAGATCGAGAGACTCACCCCGAAAGAGCGTGAGGTTGTCACCCTGATCGCCCGTGGCTTTCGCTACCGGGAGGCGGCCGACGAGCTGGGGATCAGCCAGAAGACGCTGGAGACCCACATGCGGCACGTCTTCGACAAGCTCGGCGTGGCCAGCCGTCACGAGATGACCAGGATGGCGTTCGAGACTGGGTTCCTCCGACCCGGCGACTTCGACTGACCCCATCAGGGTATATCCCGATACCCCGATTTCGCTCCCGAGTCGATCCTGTCCCCATGAGTGCATACGCAAACGCATTGGAAATGGCACGGGAGACCCCGGACAGCCGGAACCGCTACGTCGACTTCTTGCGAGCGGTCTCCATCCTCGTCGTGGTGGTCGGGCATTGGCTGATGGCGGCGCCGCAGGTGGTGGATGATGACATCGCCTTCAACCACCTGCTGTCGACAACCGACTGGACTCACTACCTGACCTGGATCCTTCAGGTGATGCCTCTCTTCTTCCTGGTTGGCGGGTACGCCAACGCGGCGAGCTGGCGTTCGGCGAGGCTTCGGGGAGAGCCATACGGGGCCTGGCTGCGAGCCAGATTGCGACGTCTCGTCCTCCCCGTGCTCCCCCTCCTCACCGTGTGGGGCATCGGCGCCTACGTCCTTTTCCAGTCTGGCCTCGACCCCGATCTGATCAGGTTGGGCTCGCAAGCGGCGCTGGTCCCGCTCTGGTTTCTCGCCACCTATCTGGCGGTCGTTGCGCTGACTCCGGTGACGCTCCGCGCGTGGGAACGATTCGGATACAAATCTCTGATCGTGACGGCCGCCCTGGCCGGGCTCATGGACCTTCTCTCACTCGGCTTCGGCTTCGCCGCCGCCGGTTATCTCAATTACCTGTTCGTCTGGGGGACGGTGCACGGCGTCGGCTACGCATGGGCCGACTCCCGGCTGGGTGGCCTCACCCACCGCCTGATCCTGTCTGCGGCTGGATTCCTCACCGCTGCCGCCCTGGTGGTCCTCGGGCCGTATCCGGTGGCCATGGTCGGTCTCGACACAGAGACCGTCACCAACAGCCAGCCGCCGAAGGTGACTCTGATCGCGCTGGCCCTGTTCCAGACCGGTTTGGCCCTGGCCTTGGAGGGACCGGTCCGGCGTTGGCTGGCAAGGGACCGGGTGTGGACGCCAGTGGTGATGGTCAACGGCCGGATCATGACCATCTACCTGTGGCACATGACCGCGATGGTGGCCATGATCGGTGTTTCGATGCTCGCCGGCGGTGTCGGCCTCGGCGTCGAGGTGGACAGCGCGATGTGGTGGTTGACCCGGCCGCTGTGGCTGGCAGCGCTGGCGGCGGTCACCCTGCCGTTCATCGCAGGGTTCGGCCGATTCGAACGCCCAAGAGAGGACCGCCGACCGGCACCTCGAGTCTGGAGACCGGTGGTGGCCGTGGTGCTGTTCTGCGCCGGCCTCGGTTTCGTCGCCGCCGCTGGAGTCGTCGACGACGACGGTCTGAATGGTCTGGTCCTGTCGTTGCCCTTCATCGCCGCCATCGCCGGTGGCGTCGGTGGGGCGAGGCTGTGGGAGAGGGCGAACGGCTGACGATGCCCCGGGCGGGCCCAGGAGATGGGGGGCCTGCCCGGGGTCCGGTCACCTTCGGGGCTCGAGGAAGTGCTTATCCAGCCAGCGAGCGACGTCTTCGCCTAGCTCGGCTCCCTGCACGTCGGGCGCCCGGAAGTGGATGCCAAGCCAGATTCGGGCGTCGATGGTGTCGTCGATCACATCGGTGAACCGCTGGTAGTTGCGGGTCGCACCCGTGGCGCCCGGTCCGACCAGGCTGAACGAAACCCGGTCGCGGCCGAAGAAACTCTTCGCGGTGTGCATGAACGAGCCGGTGGCGCAGTTGTACCCGGAGGGATGGTCCGGATAGGGGGGTGATGGGACCAGGGAGTTCCACGTCGGGTCGCCCTCCGTCCGCCGATTCCCGTCGTTGTCACCCTGCTGGATGGCGGTTATCGGCCTCCAGAAGCTCCAATGTGCCTTGTCGTCCCAACAGCCGATGGCTGCGTCGGCGCCCGCCAGGTTCAAACTGGCGAAGAGTCGTGCCTGCTCGACCAGGCTGAGCTCCCGGTCCTGGGAGATGGTCCGGAATGTCCGGTTGTACATCTCCACCGGGTTGGCGGTGAAGAACATTGCGGTCGCGGTCTGCTCCGGTGTGCGCAGGGTCGGGGTCGTCGTCCCGTTGCCCCCGAAGTCCATGACCTCCTTGTATTCCCTGGCGTAGGCCCGGGAGTCGAGGTCGAACGGTCCGTCGGTCCGGAACTGTGATGGCCGTTTCATCAGGAAGGGATCGACCTTGGCCACCCAGGCAAAGGGGTCGTTGACACCGCTGGTGGGTACCCACTCGCCCGGTTCGTCGCCGACCGTGAACGAGAACGGCACGTAGCGGCCGTCTCCGCTGCGCTCATCGAGCATCTCGTCGGCTGCTGCGGCCCCGGCGGCAATCCCCGCCGTCTTGGCAGCACTATCGGGTATACCGGCCAGGGCATCGGCATAGAGCCCGTCGAGCCTGGTGATCACCGCGGGAGCCAGGGGAGGCACCGGAGCGATGCCGAGACCGACCAGGACATGGTGGGCTGCGGTGGCGACCGCCGCCTGCTTCGACGCCGATCTCGGTGCCCGGGGCAAATCGTCGAGGTACGGCTCGAAGCCACGGTCGATCATGTTTACCGCGTCGTAGACCGCGGCCTGGACCATCGCGAGATGGAGCAGGGACACCGGCGGCGTCTGACCCGCGCCTGGAACGGAGGCGGCAGGCGCATTGATCAGCGCCTCAACCGCATGACGGTTCCAATCCAGAACCGTTGTGTCCGTTTCTGCAGCAATAGTGTCCGCTCCGGCGACGGCAGTTGACGCCAGTACCAGGGTTAGGCCGAGCCAGATGGTGACTAGACGGCGAGCCATTGGGCCTCCTTGTCGAGTGTCGGGCTGTTGAAGAATGCGATCAGTCACAATTGACTTTTGGGTTCCAGTCTGCGAAGACCCCGGACGGGTTGTGCATCCACACCCAGGCGTGAGCCACGTACCAACCGAGGGCGGGATTCAGGATGTGCATCTCGTGCCCGAGCACAGTCGGAGGAGCAGCGCCGGCACCGTGCGCCTCCTCCCACAGGCCCTCGGGCACGACCCATTCGACGGCTGCGAGTCGGAGTGACCCGTTTCGCCGGGGCGCATACACCATCGCCTCGGGGCTCAGCGGGTCGATCTCAATGTCGTGAATCTTGTCGTGGTTGAACCAATGGAATCCCATTGCGCCATCGGTGGGATGGGCGATGCAGCCATTGAGCAGAAAGGGCTCGATATACCCCAGCTGATATCCCGCATCCTCGACGGCACCGATGCGATGGAACTGGACAGTGGCCAGGCGGAGCTTTGCGAGATCTCGATGCCCCCCATGGCCGTGACCACCGCCTCGAGCGACCACCGGAATCGCAAGAGCCACAACCAGTCCGATTGCCGTCAAAGCAGTGATTATCCGCCACCAGCGCATCTTCTCCTCCTTCTCGACCCCGCATGACCGTGGGCTCGCGAACAATCGGTCCCAGCGGCGGGTCACCTACTGGAGGCGTGAAAACGGGGTTCACACTGTGAAGGTCGAGACCCATCGAGCCCTCCAACGACGCCAACCAGTAGGCTCGGTTTGGGTTACAGGACAGTGGCCAAGTGGCAGCGGACCTACATACCAACAATCTTCCGGTCCGGTTGACCTCTTTCGTTGGCCGGATGGGGGCACTCGAAGGGGTGGGTGACCGGCTGCGTGCATCCCGAATCGTCTCGATAGTCGGTCCGGGTGGTGTCGGAAAGAGCCGACTCGCAGTCGAGGCCGCCTCTGTTGCCGCCGCGCGCTTTTCGCAGGGCGTTTGGATCGCGGAGCTTCACTCGACCGATTCCGAAGAAGGCATCTACGCGGCTATCGCGACGGCGTTCGACCTGGCCGGTGTCCCTGGAGTGACGATGCGCGGCATAGTCGAGTCACATCTGCGCGATTCCGACATGTTGCTGATTCTGGACAACTGCGAGCACATCGCCAATCAGGTTGGTCTGGTGATGTACAACCTCGCCGAGACGTGTCCCGGTCTGCGACTGCTGGCCACATCGCGGGAACGAATGCGGATGACGTGGGAAACGGTCTGGCCCCTCACCGGCCTCGAGATTCCTGCATCCACCGTCGATCCCAACGACGTCCTCCCGGAGTCATTGGAGCTATTCCGTCAGCGCGGCCAAGCGGTCGATCCCGATTTCGAGATAACAGACGCGACAGTCGAGGCGGTATGCGACATATGCCGACGACTCGACGGTTTGCCCCTGGCAATCGAGCTGGCAGCCGCTCGATTAGACACGTTCTCGCCACTCGAGATCTGTGATCGGCTCGACAACATCGCGACGTTTCTCATTGCACCCCACCATGATCTCGATGACCGTCATTCGAGCATGCAGACCGTCATGTCGTGGTCCTACGGACTGCTGTCACCCACAGAACAGGCGACCTTTGCCCGTTTGGGAGTCTTCTCGGGCGGATTCGACTGCGAGATGGGACGAGCAATCGGAGGTCTCGGCCAGGAGCGCAGCGTCTTCGAGGAAACTCTCGAGTCACTCATCGCCAAGTCGTTGGTCACTCGCACCGATGACACGATCCATGCTCGGTATCGTCTGCTCGAGAGTCTTCGTCAGTTCGCGCTGGGCCTCCTGGCGAGCCAACAACAGCTGACCGACATGCGTGCCCACCATGCGGCCCAGTTCACGGCCCTGGCCGCGGAGTCTGTGCCGAAACTGTGGTCGAGGGATCAGGCCGAGTGGCTCATCCGGTTGGAGGCAGACCACGACAACTATCGGACGGCGCTCGCCTGGCTGTTGGATAACGGGACCACTTCGCAGGCTCAGCAACTCGCCGGGTCTCTCGCCAGGTTCTGGGATCTCCGCGGCCACTACTCCGAAGGGCTGCGGTGGCTACGACTCGCGTGTCAAAGGGGCATCACAGAAGACCCAGCCATCACTGTCCTGGCATGGAACGGGCTTGCGACGCTTGCTCTCCTCAACGGCGACATCGAAGCGTCAATGGAAGCCTGCCATGTGGCGTTGGAGGCCGCCGAGGCTTGCCATGACCTGGCGGCGAAGGCATACGCGCTGCAATACCTCGGCCTCTGCTCGATCTATGCACAGGACCTTCCGCGAGCGCGAGAAGTCCTGGACCGCTCTGTCGTCGCCGCGGACCTGTCAGAGCAACCTTTGCTTTCAGGATGGTCAGGTGTCTTTCTCACCGCGGTGGAGCTGTTCTCTGGAGATCTCGATGCCGGGCGAACTCGATTCCTCGAGGCGCGCCATCTCCTGGAGATGGCGGAGGATTCTGAGGGCGTCGCCTGGACTCACGTCGCCGAGGCGATCGAAAGGTGGCAGTCGGACGACCTGTCGGCCACCGCCCAAGCGCTCCGCGCTGCAATGGGGTGCTTTGGCCCACTTCGAGCAGGCTGGGGCGCGTCAGTGGCCGGGGTCGTGACCGGCCGAGTCCTGGTCGAGCTGGATCAACATGCCGAGGCAGTCGCGATCCTGGCCCAGTCCGAGACACTCCGAGCCTCGATAGGAGCAGTCCATCTCCCCGAGGTCGATCGATGGCTGGCCGAGGGATTGGACTTGGCCCGGGCAGCGCTCGGACCGACCACGTTCACCACGATCTATGAGGACGCCGCCAAGTTGCCCGCCAGAGGTGTGCAGCGTGTCGTTGAGGACGAGGTGGAGAGACTGGTGACAATCACTTCTTCGTCGAGTGATGTCGGAGAGGTGACAAACGAGGTGCGGATCGAGGATGCCAGCTTTGTTAGAGAGGGGGACGTCTGGGCCCTCGCTTTTCGAGGGCGGACGGTTCGCCTCAGGCATCTGATTGGGTTTGACCATCTTGCGGTCCTGCTGTCGGCTCCCGGTAGGGAAGTGAGCGCCATCGAGCTCGCCACCTCCCGTGGCAGGTCCGACGTTCGAGTGGGCGGCCAGTACCTCCTCGCAGAGGCTCACGGTGATGATTTGCTCGATTCACAGGCGGTCCTCGACCTGAAGGCCCGACTGAGTGAGCTCGAACAGGAGTTGGCGGAAGCGGAACGATGGGCGGACTCCGAGAGGGTCTATCGATCGCGAGCAGAGTTCGACGCGATCGCATCCCATCTTGCGGCTGACCTGGGTTTGTCCGGGAAATCGCGGAGGTTCGGATCACCGGCCGAGAGAGCACGGGTCAATGTCACCAAGGCTATCCGTTCGGGCATCGCCAAGATCGCCGAGACATCGCCCGATCTGGGCAAGCATCTGACGGCGTCGGTCAGAACGGGCACACTTTGCGGGTATTGGCCGGATCCGAGCTCGACGATCCGTTGGACGGTCAGCTGGTAAAGCTCTGGGTGGGCGGCTTCGCTCCCGGCTAGGTGTACAAGACCACCACCAGCTACGCCTTCGGCACCAACCGCTGACTTCGAGGCCCCGCCTAACCACAGTCGCCCGGCTCGATCGAGCCGTGGCGACGCGTTTCCTGTGGAATGTGTGGTGCGACGGTTCCGCATCGGGGCGTTTGTCGAGGTTGGCAAGCCGCCTTCCATCACTCTTCAATATCTGATAATCTGATCTAATGCCAGACATTTCCGCCACCGAGGCGGCCAGGCGTTTCTCCGACGTGCTCGACACCGTCGAACACGGCAAGGAGCGATACACGATCATTCGACGCGGCAAGGCCGTGGCACATCTCGAGCCGATTGACCGGGGCCGAGGCGCCGAGGTGAAGGAAATCCTCAAGCGTCATAAACCTGATGCAATGTGGTCGAAAGAGCTCTCTCGCCTTCGAGAGCTGGTCGAGATCGACGCCCGACCTTGAGGGTTTTGCTCCTCGATACCACTTTTCTCATCGACGCCGAACGCGAAGCCGGACATCTCGACACCCTCATCGGTGATGACGATGACGTCGCAATCGCCGCCATCACCGTCGCCGAGCTCATGGTCGGCGTCGAACTCGCCTCACGGTCCAGCAGGAGGAAGAGAGAGGAGTACGTCGAGGACATCGTCGCCTCGATCCCGATCCTCCCCTATGACCGAGAGGTAGCAGTGGAGCATGCCCAACTCCTCGTCTCCGTCAGGCGAGCGGGCCGGCCCAGAGGGGCCCACGATCTCCTGATCGCGGCGACCGCTCGAGCCAGCCGCCGAATGGTGATCACCGCCGATGAGTCTGCGTTCGAAGACCTTCCCGGCGTCACGTTTCAAATCCAAGTGCGAAGCAGGTAGGAAGCACCGCCCTCGCGCCGGCAGAGAGGTGCTCACATCCCCAATTCGTCCATGCGGGACTGGGAGACCAGCTGGGCGGCCTCGATCTGGCATGCCGACGACTTGATGGCGTCCAGGAACGGCTCCCTTTCGAGGACCAGGAGATCCAGATTGCTCACGGCCATCACGGTCGCAGTTCGGGGAATGTCCCTCAGCAAGGCAATTTCCCCGAAGAAATCGCCCGCTCCCAATGAGGCGACATCCACTCCGTCACTTACGACCCGGGCTGTCCCCCGTTCGACGAGATAGAAACGTTCGCCGAGCTCTCCCTGCCCTTCATCGCCGCCGCCGGCGGCGTCGCTGGCGCCCGATTGTGGGAGCGCACGACCGGAGGAGGGCTACATCGATGATCCGGCGGACCCGTCAGACCGAGTCTGGTGCAGTGGTGGCCCGTTGCGCTGGTGGTTGTCCCGAAACCGACCTGACGCCCAACCAGCCTCCCGTGAAAACGAGCGCCGATCCAGCCAGGAAGAAAAGGTTGGTGACACCGTCCGTTTCGAACGACATCAGGTCAGAAAGGCTGTGCTCGTCAGAAAGGCTGGGCACGCCGCTGAGGAGAATCACCAACCAGAGGACGAAGCCCACCAGCCCAATGCTGCCGGCCCCCATGACCCAACGCCACCGCTTCGTTGTGAGACCCGCTGCCGTGACCGAAACGACGGCCAGCGCAACGATGAGGCGAAACCAAAGCTGCTCCTTATGGCCGGTTGGTCCCACGATGAGGCCGAACAACAACACGACCAGGGCACCGGTGACAGCTAGAACCATCGGCATCGAACCTGGAAGTGCTTGCGACGTCACCGATGGTCCTTCGGCGACGCCCGGATCGACCACAGGCAGCGCCGACACTGGTGGCGTTGGGGCGAGCGCCTCCTCGAGGGCGTGGACAAGGCGGTCGGCGTCGTAA
>Ga0190271_10000214_pt1 | contig 28868 bp, 32 predicted proteins | sample Popmic356T_FD_133747 | JGI IMG/M metagenome (GOLD analysis project Ga0190271, IMG submission 133747) | Populus adjacent soil microbial communities from riparian zone of Weber River, Utah, USA - 356 T | ecosystem: Environmental > Terrestrial > Soil > Riparian zone | place: USA: Utah | collected...
CGATCCGGGGGATGACGGTGTCGTTAGGGCACTGGACATCGACCATGATGGAATCGACAAGCACGAGCTTCGTCGCAGAGTTATTGCCGATCCACGAACCGAGTACTTCATCCAGGACGGGTTGATCTACACCCGACAGAACGGTATGCGACCGGCTCGGTACACGGGAACCAACAAGCACGACAAGCACTCGCACACATCGCTGCGTCACGGCGACACCTATGAGCGGGCTGGCGCTTGGGGTTACACCGGCAAGGGTGGTGCACCAGCGCCTAGGCCTACGCCTGGTAAGAAGCCACTCGGAACGGTTGTGAGTGAGGTCATCGCGGGTCAGTGGGGTGAAGGTCCGGATCGGGTCAACCGCCTTCGGGCTGCTGGCTACGACCCGACTGCCGTTCAGACCGAAGTGAACCGTCGGCTATCGGGCGCTAAACCGGCTCCTCAACCAGCTCCCACTCGCAAGTCTGTAGATCAGGTAGCTCAGGAGGTCATCGACGGACGATGGGGTAACAATCCTGAGCGTAGTCGTCGACTGGCGGCTGCTGGGTACAGGGCCACTGAGGTTCAGGCGGCGGTCAATCGTCGTCTCGGCGGTAGTGGTGCCGGTCGTGCCGTTCGACTTAGTGTCGAAGCGCTGGCTGATCAGGTAATCAATCAGCAGTGGGGCAATGGCACTGAACGACGCCGTCGACTCACGGCCGCTGGGTACGACTACGCTGCTGTTCAGGCCGAGGTCAACCGACGGTTGCGCCGGTAGGCGTCAAAATGGGACCCCTCAGGGAAGGGTTCGAAGTTCCTCCCCGCTCTTCGAGCCCTTCTCTGAGGCTTTGTCAACAAAAGAAGGAGGTGTTCCGCGTGACAGAGCCAACGATCAATCCAGATAGCATCCTTGACAGCGTCAAGAAGGTGCTGCAGGTTCCGTTTGACTACGATGTATTTGACCTCGACATCATGATGCACATCAACTCTGTGTTCAACACCTTGCATCAGTTGGGTATCGGTCCAGTAGAGGGATACCAGATCACGGATGCCGAGGACACGTGGGATGCCTTTCTTGGGACCGATCCACTACTCAATTCGGTCAAGACCTACGTCACGCTTCGAGTTCGGATGATCTTCGATCCCCCACCAAACTCGTTCACCCAGACGGCCATCAAGGAAGCCATTCAAGAACTAGAATGGCGAATGAGCGTGCATCGGGAAGGCGTTGTTTATCCGACACAGGTTACTGTTGTATCGGACACGTAACGTGTTTTGGTGGAGCGGGGGTATATTAGCAGTCTGGCTGATTGCTGCTTTATTAATAGGCATAGCGATCGGCAAAGCAATCCATGTAGCGGATCAAAGAGAGGGTGGGCTTATGGTCCGCTATCCTGAATCTCGTTTCGATCGTCGCCGTAAGAAGCGACTCAGTGAGCGAGAAGAGGCTGAGATGAAGGCGGCCAAACTCGCGGAGAAGATGGGTCGTCAAGATCCTCGAACCGGCGATGATCGTCGTCAATCAGAACGTCGGAAGATGGTCATGTCGGCTGACGAAGTTGACGATTGGCTCAAGCGTAATGGCATATCTACTGGCGACCGGCGACACAATGACCGTCGTTCCGGCGACCGACGAAGATAGGAAGGAGGTGATCTCACATGACAACTGTGACTCTTGCTCATGTCAGTGAGAAGCCATGGAGCGAGTACACCAAGGCTGATTACACTCCGGAACAGTGGCATAAGTCTTGTCTTATTCATCTACATGATGGCGAGCCGACGGCTAAGGATCAATGCAAGCTTCCTGTTCGTACTCCCGGTGGCGCCATTTCTCGACCAGGCGTTCATGCCGCAGCTGCTGCATTGGCGGGAGCTCGAGGTGGAGTTGACGCTTCATCCGAGGCAAAGAGCAGGGCAGCTTCTGCGCTTATTCGTCTGTACCGCAGTCTCGATGAGGATCCTCCGGAGTCTCTCGTCAAGCATACCGAAGGAGGTGAACCCATGGCGAACACAGTCGATGTGGAAGATTTTCTAGAGCACTATGGCGTGCGAGGTATGAAGTGGGGCGTTCATAACGGCGAAGTTCGAGAAGGAGCCAGTCGAAAAGAACGCAAGGCAGCTAAGAAGGAAAGTAAGCTAGCCTACAAGGCTTGGAAGAAGGAAGTTGGTAACGAGAAGGTCGCCAACGAGATTTTCCAGGAAGCAACGAAGTCATTCAACAAGGATGTCAAGATCATTAACAACGATCCGGCATTCAAGGGTAAGGATCTGACCACGGATCCTCGACTTCGTCGACAGTACGACAATGCGGTCAGCGCTCAGTTCAATTCTCGCATGGCGGATGCATCGGTCGCTCGGACTATGACCAACACAGGTCGAGCAATGATTTATCAGTTCGACAGTAGTGTCGGTATGATGCGAGCCCAAGAGAGTCAGTTAGTAGTGCACGCTGACGATGATCCTTGGCCCGACTTCGTGGCCGAGATGGATTCGCTGGGTCACATTATTTCACTTCGACTTGATGACGATGACGACAAGCTTCTCGAGCAAGCCGAAGAGATGGCTGAGCATATTCTAACTCACTATGGCGTTCCTGGTATGAAGTGGGGCGTTCGTAAGCGAGTTAGCGACGCAAAGGCTCAAGTCAAGAAAGAAATCAAGGAACGAACTGATACTGAAACTCACGTTCGGGCCAAGCCTGGTCAAATGGTTCGCGTCGTCGGTGGCAATAGGCAAAAGGCACATGAGGATGCCATCAAGGCTCGGTCTTCTGAGCAAGTCGCCAAGCGAAGCACTCTTGATGCGCTTTCGAACAAGGATCTTCAGCATCTTGTTCAACGGATGAATCTTGAGAAGCAGTATCGTGATATGGCATCCAAGGAAACTCGTAAGAGTCAGGCCCAAAAGTGGATTGAAAACTTGATTACTTCCGACAAGGGCGATAAGTATTATGAGAAGCTTGGTCCTCATGCTCTTGTCGGAAAGAAAGTTGTCCAAGGCGCGCTTAATCTCGTAACGCAGAACAAGGCTATGCTAGGCGGTACGGTGAAGGGCGACAAGGACAAGAAGGACAAGGAGTGACGCAATGAGTGATGGCGTCATGATCGCATATCTTCCTGTCAATACCGAATGGGCTCGTCAACCGCTTCCACACATGACGTTGGTATATTGTGGAACGATTGATGATCTCAGTCCAACCGCTCAAAACAGATTGGCTAAAGACGCTGTCTCAGCAGGCATGATGACAGGGCCGCTAACCCTGGAAGTCACGGGCGTTGATACGTTTGGTGATGAACTTGAGAAGGTCGACGTCATCAAGTTATTTCCTACGTCTCGATTGCTAACAGCGCGAAAGATCGTCGAATCATGGAATGCCAGTGAGCATCCGTTCAACCCACACACAACGATCGGTCCGGTGGGGTCAGCAAGTGACGTTGTCATTCCACCGGTTGTATTCTTCGATCGAATCATGGTGGGTTGGGGCAACGAACGAATGGTATTCCAACTATCTCGATAGGAAGGAGGATTGGCAATGAGCATGTCGGATATTAAGGAACGAGAGACTACTCGTCATTCGATGCGGGCCAAGCGGCGCTCAGCGAGAGCCAGGCATCGCGAGCCGTATGACGATTCACGTCTGTCGAACACGGCTACACCGAAGTACTACGGCATGTTCCGAGACGCTGTGTTGCGTGGCGATATTCCAGTGAACCGAGAAGTTTCACTGGAGATGAATCGTATCGATGCGCTCATTGCCAACCCGAACATCTATTATGATCCACGTCCGCTTGAAGGGTTCATCCTATATTGTGAGAAAGAACTTACACTCACTGATGGTACAGATCTTCACCTTCTTCCGACCTTCAAGCTTTGGGCAGAACAGATATTCTGCTGGTACTACTTCGTGGAGCGAAGCGTCTACGTCCCTAGCGAGGACCATCATGGTGGCGAATACGTTACCAAGACGATTCGGAAGCGGCTTACAACTAAGCAGTTCCTTATCGTCGCTCGAGGCGCTGCAAAGTCCATGTATGCACAGTGTCTCCAGGCATATTTCCTCAATGTAGACACGCAGACTACGCATCAGATCACTACGGCTCCGACGATGAAGCAAGCGGAAGAGGTGATGTCACCCTTTCGAACTGCCATCACTAGGGCTCGGGGCCCGTTATTCAAGTTCCTGACCGAAGGGTCGATGCAGAACACCACTGGTAATCGGATGATGCGGCAGAAATTGGCCGCAACCAAGAAGGGCATCGAGAACTTCCTGACTGGAAGTCTGCTCGAAGTCCGTCCGATGTCCATCAACAAGCTTCAGGGACTTCGCCCCAAGATCTCAACGGTCGATGAATGGCTTTCCGGCGATATTCGGGAAGACGTCGTTGGGGCGATCGAACAAGGTGCGTCGAAGCTTGATGACTATCTGATCATCGCCATTTCTTCCGAGGGGACAATCCGTAATGGTTCTGGTGACACGATCAAACTGGAACTGGCGGATATTCTCAAAGGCGATTACTTCGCTCCGCATGTTTCTATCTGGCATTACAAGCTGGATGAACTCGAAGAAGTTTCTGATCCGGCAATGTGGCTCAAGGCTCAGCCAAATCTGGGCAAGACTGTCACATATGAGACATACCAACTCGATGTCGAACGAGCCGAAAAGGCACCTGCATCTCGTAACGACATCCTCGCCAAGCGCTTCGGCATCCCCATGGAAGGTTATACATATTTCTTCACATACGAGGACACGCTCCCGCATCGGCAGAGGAAATTCTGGGAGCTTCCGTGTGCGCTAGGTGTTGACCTTTCCCAAGGTGACGACTTCTGTGCGTTCACATTTTTGTTTCCGCTTTCACGTGAACGATTTGGCGTAAAGACTCGCAGCTACATCACGTCGCTTACTCTCGCCAAGTTGCCGGGTGCTATGCGGCAGAAGTACGAGGAGTTCATCAAGGAAGGCAGTCTCCACGTTCTCGAGGGCGCCACTCTCGACATGATGGAGGTCTATGATGATCTCGATGCTCATATTGAGGACGTGAAGTATGACGTTCGTTGTTTGGGCTTCGACCCGTACGGGGCCAAGGAGTTTATTGAGCGCTGGGAGCGAGAGAACGGTCCCTATGGAATTGAGAAGGTTCAGCAGGGTGCACGGACCGAATCAATCCCGCTCGGCGAGCTGAAGAAGCTGGCTGAGGAGCGGTTGCTCATATTCGATGAGGAACTGATGACGTTCACGATGGGTAATGCCATCACCATCGAAGACACCAACGGTAACCGCAAGCTGCTCAAGCGCCGACAGGATGAGAAGATCGACAACGTGTCTGCGCTGATGGATGCTTACGTTGCTTTCAAGGCCAACAAGGAGGCATTTGAATGATCCATGATCTCAAGCCTCCTTTAGATGAGGCTTTGCTTGTTCACTTCGGTGTGCTGGGCATGAAGTGGGGTGTTCGGAATAATTCTTCGACGCCACCCACACTTAATGTCAAGGCAAAGGGTGTTACTGTTCGATCCGATGGATCAATCACAATCGAAAAGGGCGCTTCTTTGCAGCGTTTGATTCGATCAGATGGTAAGTCTGCTCCGTTGAAGAACATGACATATGCCAGTATGTTGGAACACGACAACACTCGCTACATCAAAACGCTGGGTGGAAAAGGTATTTTTGGTGGAGGTCGAGATCAAATTCTTAGTCTCCAAGCTACCAAAAAGATTACTGCTCCATCCAAGGATGAAGCGACGCGAATGCTTTCGGACATGATGGTTAATAATTCAGAGTTCCGAAAGCGAAACACGCTGTTAATGGGTGGCCCAATCAGCGCTAAAGAATTAAAGCAAATCAAAGATGATCCAGGTGGCCGTACAGCACAAGCGTGGTATCACATGACGAACATGAAACTCGCTATCGATGCGAAAATGGATCCAGATGTTCCGTTTGTTCAATCAGCATTTCGTAATCGACTAGCTGCCAAGGGATACAACGCACTTCGAGATGAGAACGATGTTTCTGGTTTGAAGATGAAGTCACCAATCGTCATTTTCTCACCTGAGAACTCGCTTAGAGTCACCTCTCTCACGGACATCACCGATGAATTGCGACGATCTAACAAAGAAACCTTGGCTGCATATAAGGCACAGGGTCGAGATTGGGTTGAACGAGAACTGTACGGATCATCCTAGAGGAGGCAGGAATGCCAGTTGCCGAAAAGCCTCCTTTAGATGAGGCTTTGCTTGTTCACTATGGCGTAGTGGGTATGAAGTGGGGTATTCGTAAGAGCGACGAAACTGGCGGCGTACATCGGTTCCAAACTGTAGGTCCTAAGATCGATTCGGCTTTACATAAGTCGACGCAAGTTGCGGGACAAGATGTGGCTAGGCTCATGGGTGAACGATACGGTTTTCATATCAGCGAACTCAAGAGCTTTGGGCCCGGTCATCCGGAGTATGAAAGAGGAACAGCCGCTTATGTTGAGCATACTCCAGGAAAGCGTGGCGGCGTTATTCATGCGAGTCAAGCTGATCTCCGAAAGAGCTTGAAGTATTCCGAAGAAATCGGTTGGTCTGCCAAAGGCTGCGGTCATAACCATGGTCTTCTTACCCACGAAGCGTCACATGCCCTTTTTCATGCTGAAGAAAAAGTGCAGATGGGATTCTTCAAATCCAAGGTTGTCGGTGGAAACATCGAAGCCAGAGATGCTGCGCTTAAAGTCGCAATGCAAGATGCTGAACGTAGCGGCATTCGAAGAAACCAATTCGTGACTAACGTCTCTGGTTATTCTGCGGCTTCTGGAACTCGACAAGAGATGGAAGCTGAGCTATTTTCTCAGTATCACTGGAGTCCGAATCCTCCAAGCTACGTAAAGGTGTGGGGTGAAACCCTTCATCAACAAATGGGCGTCGATCCCACTCCATTCCGAGAGGAAGTGAAGCATGTCTAGGACTCCTGGTTTTGTTCTTCCTTCCGCATATCCAGTAGAGACCGATCTCGAGGAAGAAGTTCGACGGCGTGACAAGGAAGCTGGGTTCGTCGTATTTGATCCAGATGAACTCCTAACTCACGCCGACAAGCCTCCTCTCGACGAGGCCTTGCTTAATCGCTTCGGCGTTAATGGATCATCCTAGAGGAGGTAGGAATGCCAGTAGCCGAGAAGCCTCCTCTAGATGAGGCTTTGCTTATTCATTATGGTAAGAGAGGTATGAAGTGGGGCGTTCGTAACGTCAGGCCTGACGAAGCGCAACGAAAAGCTCGATTTGGTCCTAAGGCCAAGAAGATTGCTCTTGGCGTTGCTGCTGTTGGTGGAGCGGTCGCTGCAGGTTATATCTTGTCTCGAAATGGAGACATGAAGATTAGTGCTGGCGGTTTGACTGATCCTAGTTCTCCGCTTTACAGCACAATGACTGCTGGGAAGCAGGCAGCCAGTTACACAATGAGCAATAAGCGAGCGATGTCAACATCGGTTAGTGCTCTTCCATCTGGGCAAAAGCTCTCCGCGAGTCCTGCTATTTCTCGGGCTATTAATAGATCTGCTAGTGCTACTAGGGTGAGTGATCGCGCGTCGAGATTGACAAGTGCTGCAAAAAGAGCTGGATTCGATCTCGGTGATCTAAACGCAGTTCGAGACGCCATGAATGATCCCAACTTCGTCTGGGAGTTTTAAGGAGAACCGATGAGTATTTTCGAAGACTCCGTAGATCTGGGCGAAGATTTTATTGCTCACTACGGCATAGTGGGTATGAAGTGGGGAGTTCGTAAGAACAACCACCCGGGTGCTTCGAATCGAACCAATCGAGAAGCACGTAAGGATGCCGCTGAATCTGCCCGAGCCAAGATGTTCTATGGCGAAGGCGCTGGCACCCGACGAAAGCTGATCAAGGCTCAAATCGAGGCCAAGAGTAAGAAGGACCCGGCATACAAGGCCGCTTTCGATCACCACATGGCTCGACAGGATCTGGGTCGTCATGCCGAGAAGGCTCGCGGCGAACGTCGACGCAAGGACACGCGAGCTGGGGTTCGGAAGACTGGAAACGCGATCAACCGTGCGATTAACGGTCCCTTTGCTGGGTCTGCCGCAATTGCTTTGGTTGCTGCTGGTGCTGCATATGCCAGGAACACAGGCATGGATACTAAGGCCGCAAACGCCGTTAAGCAAGCAGTGAGCAATCGAAACCTACGGCGAGAAGTAAACGATCTACTTCGTAATGCTCCCAACTTCGGTGGCAGGGGATAGGTGATATTTGATGCCAGGCGAACTAGTACGAAGGCCCGAAGTTGGTAGCTTAGAGCATTACGGTGTTCCTGGTATGAAGTGGGGACAACGAAAGCTCAAGGACTATCGGCATACACCCGATACTAGCGGCGTTACTCGAAGTCAGGCTCGAGGTGCTGTTAAGCGACAAAATGTCGAAACACGACGCCGTCTCGAAGATTTCGAATCTGGGCCCAATCGAAGCATAGCCATTCGAGCTGCTCGAGGTAACCAGCGAGCTGCTAGTCGAAAGTATGAAGACGTCAAGGCTGATATTAAGAATCAGAAGAGCACTGGCGCTTTGGGTCGTAATGCAGCTCGTATTGCGCTTAACAGGGCCAAGAATGAGCGGTATGAAAACGCATACAAGGCAGAAGCAAAGACTTATGGGGAACAATTTGTAGAGGCTTTGTTCACGCCGAGAACAACAGCATAGTACTCAAACTAACGAAGCAGAGGTGAAACATGGCTGAGCTCGGTAGTCTTGAGCATTATGGCGTAGTGGGCATGCGGTGGGGTCAGCGAAACAGCAAGCCGGATATTAGCGGCGTTAGCCGGAACGACGCTCGTCAACAGATTAAAACTCAGAATCGCGAGCGTCGTCAGAATCTCAAGAAGTTCAAATCTCGCCCACGCAAAACAAAGAACAAGCTAATCAAGCAAGCTCGAGCAAACACGCTAAGTGCCGAGCGAAAGTACGAAGATATTAAGCTAGATCTCAAGGACCAGAGAAGCGCTGGTTCATTGGGGCGAAACGCTGCTCGTGTTGCGCTTAACAAGGCCAAGAATGAGCGGTATGAGAACGCCTACAAAGCAACAACCAGAACCCTAGGCGAGCAGTTTGTCCAGGCGCTTTTTGAACCACGACTTTATATTACACGCACTTAACCGAAGCGGAGGTGGAACATGACTTCAGGAATTAAGCCCGAGCTCGGTAGTCTAGAGCATTATGGCGTAGTGGGTATGAAGTGGGGGCAACGCAGAAAGGGCAACGCTTACGACATTCGTCGAGCTCGACAGAGTGTCAAGAAGACAGACCAAGCATATCGTGATGCCAAGGAAGTTGCCAAGCGAACACATCGAGGTAATCGAGCGGCGGCTAAGGTTCTTGCGCAGGAAAAGAAGATGGAGGCATTGAAGAACCCGGATCGAGTTCTTGCTAATCGCCTTACTCGTGGTGAGAAGGCGGCTGTGCTTCTTCTGGCACCATTCGGTATGACGACCATTGCTGTTACTTCTGCATATTCTCGACGAATCGAACAGAAGCAGGATACGGGCGCTTACGACAAGAAGTAATACCGCGATGACACATATTTCAACGATAACGAGAGGGGGTGAAGAGTATTGGGCAAGATGACGGACCGTTTGATGCACGCCTGGAACGCATTTCTGAATCTGGATCAGGAACGCGTCCGTAGTCCCGATTATGGAGCTACTTACGGTGGTCGTCCAGATCGTATTCGTCTTGCGGTCAACAACGAACGCTCAATCATATCCGCAATCTACACTCGTCTCGCTATCGATGTCGCATCAGTTCCAATCAGGCATGTCCAGCTGGACGAAGCGGGCCGTTATTCGAATGATCGAGTCAGTGGTCTGAACGATTGTCTTACTGTTGAAGCAAACATCGACCAAGGCGCCACGGCGCTTCGACAAGATATTGCAATGACAATGTTTGATCGAGGCGTTGCGGCGACAGTTCCAGTTGACACTACACTCAACCCCAAGGACTCAACGGGTTACGACATCAGGACCTTGCGAGTCGGTGATATCGTGCAGTGGTATCCACAGCATGTCAAGATTTCTCTCTACAATGATAAAGTCGGTCGTCGAGAAGAGATCATTTTAGAAAAGAAGTTCGTTGCGATCTCGGAGAATCCGCTATATTCAATCATGAATGAGCCGAACTCTACTCTGCAGCGACTTATTAGAAAGCTTAACTTGCTGGACGCCGTAGACGAACAGTCTGGGTCTGGAAAACTCGATCTTATCATTCAGCTTCCTTATGTGATTAAGTCGGAGGGAAGGAAGCAGCAGGCTGAGCAACGCCGCAAGGACATCGAGTTTCAGTTGAAGGACAGCAAGTACGGTATTGCATACACCGATGGTACTGAAAAGATCACACAGCTGAATCGACCGTCCGAAAACAACTTGTTGGCTCAGGTTCAGTACCTTCGGGAGATGTTGTACTCCGAACTAGGTCTTACTAAGGCTGTTATGGATGGTACAGCTGATGAGGCCACTATGATCAACTATCATAACCGAACTATCGGACCTGTTCTTACTTCAATTGTTGAGTCCATGCGGCGAGCATTCCTTACAAAGACCGCTCGTACACAGGGGCAATCAATTGAATACTTCCGCGATCCCTTTAGGTTGGTGCCAGTTGCACAACTTGCTGAGATCGGGGACAAGTTCACCCGGAACGAAATTCTTTCTTCCAACGAACTTCGTCAGTTCATTGGTATCCGGCCGTCCACAGATCCAAAGGCCGATCAGCTCCGGAACAGCAACATGCCACAGTCGGAGCTCGGACAAGAAACAGTAGCTCCTGAACCTATTAAGGTGACTTCGACCAGAACGACACCTACACCAGCGATTAACTAGGAAGGAGACAGTCAAAATGGGAGACATTGCAACTCTCAAGAAGGAAGCTGATTTCAGCGGTTGGGCGACCAAGGCTGGTCTCCGGTGCAGTGATGGTCGAACCATCATGCCCGAGGCCTTTAAGCACATGGACGGTGAGCGAGTCCCACTTGTCTGGCAGCATGCTCATGGTGAGCCAACCAATATTCTCGGTCACGCGATTCTTGAACATCGCGAGGGTGAGGGCGTTTACACCTATGCGTTTTTCAACGACACTCCTGGTGGACAGAACGCTAAGGCACTGGTTCAGCACAAGGACATCAACCACCTGTCTATTTTCGCTAACCGGTTGGTTGAGAAGAGCAAGCAGGTGTTCCATGGGATGATTCGGGAGGTTAGCCTGGTTCTCTCTGGAGCAAATCCTGGTGCAGTTATCGAGAACGTCGCGATTGCACATTCCGATGGCGACACGGAAATTCTGGATGATGAGGCGATTATTTACACCGACTACGAGCTTGAGGTGGATGACGACGTGACACACGCCGACACTGACACTGACACTGAAACTGACAACGACAATGTGACGCATGCCGATGACGACGAAACTGTCGCCGATGTCTTCGACACGCTCAGTGAGAAGCAGAAGAACGTCGTTTATTTCATGATCGGTCAGGCCCTCGAGCAGGCCTCCGCCGAACACTCGGATAAGTCCGAGCCTATTGTGCACGCTGACGACGCAACGGTTAAGGAGATTTTCGATGCCTTTACCGAGCAGCAGAAGAACGTGGTTTATTTCATGATCGGCACCGCACTCGAGGATGCCGGTATGGAACAGTCCGATGATGATGAAAACGCCCTTGCACACCAGGATCAGGAAGGCACAAACATGACTCGCAACGTCTTCGAGCAGGATGACACCAAGAACGGCGGCAAGGACACGCTTTCGCACGACGATCTCAAGAGCATCGTCGAGGAAGCTAAGAAGCCCGGTCAGACGCTCAAGTCGGCGTTCCTTGCGCACGCCGTTGAGTATGGTATCGAGAACATCGACTACCTGTTCCCGGACGCGAAGAGCATCACCAACACTCCCGAGCTTATTTCTCGTAGGCTGGAGTGGGTCAACATCGTGATGAACGGCGTTCGGAAGTCGCCATTCGCTCGAATCAAGTCTGTGTCGGCTGATATTACTCTCGAGTCGGCTCGTGCCAAGGGTTACGTCAAGGGCAACCTCAAGAAGGACGAGTGGTTCAAGCTCGAGCGGCGAATCACCACTCCTACCACAATCTACAAGAAGCAGAAGCTTGACCGCGATGACATCATCGACATCACGGATCTCGATGTCGTTGCGTTCCTCAAGGGTGAGATGCGGCTGATGCTGGACGAGGAAATCGCTCGCGCGGTTCTCTTCGGCGATGGTCGTGAGGTCGATGACGAGGACAAGGTTGACGAGAACTGCATCCGTCCGATCGCTCACGATGATGATTTCTACACGCATCGTGTTGTTCTCCCTGCGAATGTCAGTGGAGATGTGCTCGTTGAGTCCATCCTCCGCGCTCGGCCGAAGTACCGTGGTTCGGGTCGTCCGACGCTGTTCCTCGTTGAGGATCTGCTGACCGACATGCTGCTCGGCAAGGACAAGATGGGTCGTCGTCTCTACAACAACGAGGCAGATCTTCAGAATGCTCTTCGCGTCGGTGCGATCGTTACGGTCGACGCTATGGAGGATCAGACCACTGATGGTGGAGATCTTCTCGCCGTTATGGTCAACCTCGCGGACTACACCGTTGGTGCGGACCGTGGTGGTAACGTGGCGATGTTCGATGACTTCGACATCGACTACAACCAGTACAAGTACCTGATCGAGACCCGCATGTCGGGTGCTCTGACTCGGTTCAAGTCGGCTCAGGCTTTCGTTCGAGCCGCTGGTACTTCGGTTACGCCCACGATCCCGACCTTCAACGCTAGCACTGGCGTTCTGACTGTTCCGACCGTGACCGGTGTTTCGTACTACAACACCGAGGACGACACGGAATACTCGGCTGGCGCTCAGACTGCTATTGGTGCTGGTGAGTCTATCGAGGTTGAGGCTCGGCCTGACTCGGGTTACTACTTCCCGCACAACACCGACGCTGACTGGGACTTCACTCGTAACGCCTGATCAAAATAGGAGTGAATGGTGAAGTTCTATGGCAAGGTCGGATTCGGTAAGACAGTTGATCGTGGTAATGGAAACTGGGAAGACGAAATCACAGAACGTAAACTCTTCGGAGATGTGATTAAGGATACTCGGCGATTCGTTTCGGCCGATAAAGTCAATCCCGATATTACGATTTCAAACTCGATTAGCGTGGTTGCCGACAGTTATGCCATTGAAAACACTTCTGCCATTCGCTATGTGGAATGGGCGGGGGCTTTGTATACGGTCTCAGACTTTGAGATACAGAGCCCTCGCCTTATCCTGCGGCTAGGGGGTGTTTACAACGGCCCAAGACCGGTCTGAATTGCATACTCTGCTTAAACAGCTCCTGGGTACTAACAACGTATATTTTCAGCCTCCGGCAACGGTTACGATGCAATACCCGGCGATTGTTTATCAGCGGGATACCACGCAAACAAGGCATGCGAGTAATCTTCCATACACGTTATACAAGCGCTATCAGATCACAATTATCGACCGCGATCCAGATAGTGTTATTCCCGACAAGGTGGCGGGATTGCCGATGTGTTCACATGATCGTGAGTTCGTCGCTAACGGTCTGAATCATGATGTCTTCACGCTTTACTTCTGAAAGGACAAGTAATGACTGCACCTGCTGCTGAAGTCGGTGTTATTTCCTGGGATCAGGTTGGCGAACGGTTCTATGAGACTGGCGTCGACAAGGGTGTTCTTTACATCCCGGATAACTCTGGCGTCTATGCAATGGGTTGGGCTTGGAATGGTCTGATTTCGGTTACCGAATCACCTTCTGGAGCCGAGTCCACCCCGCAGTATGCGGACAACATTAAGTACCTGAACCTGACGTCTGTCGAGGAGTTCGGCGGCACGATTGAGGCGTTCACGTACCCAGATGAGTTCGCATTCTGCGATGGTACTGCTGTTCCGGCTACTGGCGTCTTCCTGGGTCAGCAGGGTCGTCGGACATTCGGTCTGTCGTATCGGACTCGGAAGGGTAACGATGTCGACGGCAACGACCTCGGTTACAAGCTGCATCTTGTTTACGGATGCAAGGCGTCTCCGTCGGAGAAGGCTTACTCGACGATCAACGACACGCCTGAGGCGCTGACCTTCAGTTGGGAATTCACCACGACTCCCGTTGCGGTTACCGATCACAAGCCGACTGCTAGCATCACGATCGATTCGACCAAGGTCGATGAGACGGATCTCGCTACTCTGGAGACCGAACTGTACGGCGCTGTTGCGGCTGCTCCTAGCCTGCCTCTTCCGGACGAAGTTATCGCTATGTTCACTGCTCCCTGATCTAGGGACATTTGAAAGGGAGGTCAGAGAATGCTCAAGATTTCGGTTCCATTGGCCGAAGGATTTGACGAAGCTACAAAACAGTTCGTTGATACTGAGACCTATGCTTTGGAGCTAGAGCACTCTCTGGCCTCCCTTTCAAAATGGGAGTCACGAGAAGAGAAAGCGTTCCTTGGTAAAGAAGAGAAGACTAATGAACAGGTACTTCGCTACATCAAGGACATGACTCTCACCTCTGATGTTCCCTGGGAGATTTACCTTAGGCTTTCTCCCGAAAACATCCAGCAGATCAATGCTTATATTAATGCCAAACAGACCGCGACTTGGTTCAATGATCAGCGCACACGTCCTAGTCGAGAGATCATTACAGCCGAGCTTATTTACTATTGGATGGTTTCACTTCAAATTCCATTTGAATGTCAATACTGGCATTTGAATCGGTTGATCACTCTTGTCCGGGTTTGTAACGAAAAGAACCAGCCTTCGAAGAAGATGAGCAGATCGGATGCTGCACGTCGACAGAGGGAACTGAACGCACAACGTCGAGCAAACATGGGCACTCGAGGCTGAGAGGAGGAACGACGTGACACGATTGAACTGGGATGCTGTTGGTGAACGATTCTACGAAGCTGGAGTTGATCGAGGCGTTCTATATCTTAATGGCATTGGTTATGCTTGGCCTGGATTGATTTCTGTTGCCGAGTCCTCTTCTGGTGGAGAAGCCAAGCCGCACTACATCGATGGTTATAAGTATGTAAACATTGCAGTAGCAGAAGAGTTTCAAGCAACGATCAGCGCATTTTCTAGTCCTCCAGAGTTTGCTGTTTGTGATGGAATGGGGCTTGTGCATACTGGACTCATTGCCACGCAGCAACGGAGACGACCTTTCAGTTTCTCATATCGAACACTGATCGGTAATGACATTGAGGGCATTGACCACGGATACAAGATTCATCTGGTTTACAACGCACTGGCTGCCCCGTCCAGCCGAACGAACAATACTATCAGTCAGAGTGCTGTGCCCGGAACATTGAGCTGGGCGATTACAACGCTGGCTCCTAGAGTTCTGGGCATTCGACCGACAGCGCACTTTATCATTGACAGTCGAACTACTGTTGAAGCGACACTGGCAGCTGTTGAAGATATTCTCTATGGCTCAGATGAACTTACACCGTCGATTCCGACTGTTACCGAATTGATGACTTTGTTTGGTGAGACCGTCATGGAAGGCGGATTCGCTGAGCTTTCTGGATTTGACACAATTCTCGATGGAGGTGGGGCCTGATGGGGTATCGTTTTTTACAACGACGAGCTACTACTTCCGAATGGGCTGCTGTTAACCCCATTCTAGGTCCTGCTGAATTCGGAATTGAGGAAGATACCGATATTATCAAGATTGGTGATGGTGTTACTGCATGGCTAGATCTCGATCCAGCATTTGAAGGAGCATTTCTTCCAATTGGCGGTAAAGCTGCCGATTCTGATAAGCTTGATGGAATCGATGCGAGCGGGTTTCTTCCAGTGGGTGGAAAAGCTGCTGATTCTGAGCTTCTAGATGGACTTGAATCGACGGCATTTGTTCAGGTCTCAGACACCGGTTGGGTTACCACTGGTTTGTCGTTTTCCCCCATTACTAACTGGACGGTTAACTCGTACAAGTTGCGTAAGATTAATAATCGTGTACGTGGGGTTATTGATGTTACATATTCAGGATCTACTCTGACTGCGGGTGCTGATGGAAATCTCGCTGATGTGAACGGCTTTATTACTATGCCTTCCGGTTGGAGAATTACAAACGGATATACCAATTTGCTTCCTCTTTGGCGGGCTGGATACACTCCGCTTTGGGGACGAGCAGTTAATGGTAACGTCGGCACAATCGATTTGGTTGCCGGAAGCTTTAACGCACAAACACTTACGGCGGCTACTCCGCTGTCCGTTCTTATAGATTATTTGATTGATTAGGATGGCCCATGACCAGACTGACATGGGTTGACCGAGACTACGAGATCGGCGTGGATCGAGGCGTTTACTATCCAGCAAACGGTGTGCCAGAGGTTTGGAACGGGTTAGTCTCGGTCACTGAGAACACTCCGGATATTTCAGAGCGAGTTCGTTATGTTGAGGGTAGAAAGTTTGCTCAACATCGTCGAGAAGACAGCTTCTCAGCGAAGATCTCGGCTTTCTCGCATCCATCCTCATTTTTGTTAAACCCTCGCGTGCCTTTTGGAATGTCTTATCGAATCGAAACCGCAACGGGTTACAAAACTCATTTGGTTTACAATGCTTTGGCCCGTATTTCGAGTCGAAACTATGGACAGGCGGAAGTTCCCGATCCGGTTGGCATTGATATAGCAACAGTGCCTATAGCGATGCCGGATTTAATGCCTAGCGCACATCTCATCATTGATACAGCGGCTGCATATCCTGGCTCTGTAACTCAATTCGAGGATGTGCTGTATGGAAACGATGATTTTGATCCTCGGTTGCCACTTCCAAGCGAAGTGTTCGACATATTTGAGTTGAATGCGTTATTCAAGATCATCGACAATGGTGATGGAACGTTTACTATGGAAGCGCCGGACGATGTATTTTTGTGGTTCAGTGCTACACAAGTTGAAGCCGAATGGCCAAGAGTTCTATATCTGAACGAAGACACGTACAGGATTCGATCCTGGTAGAAAGGAGGAACCGTGGCGAGCGTTAACGTATTTACCGCCGAACGAATGCAGGAGATCGAAGACACAACCATCGTTGGCGGTCTCGTTGACGTAGACGGAAACCTCCTTCTTCAGCCTCGAGTCGGTGATCCAATCGATGCTGGGCATGTTGTTGGTTCTGTTGGTCCAGAAGGACCGGAAGGTCCGGAAGGCCCAATCGGTCTTACAGGATTGCAAGGCGACAGTTCGCTTCCTGCCGGAACCATTTCTTTGTGGCATGGCGATACAGCACCGACTGGCTGGTTGCTTTGTGATGGTGCTGCGGTATCTCGTTCCACGTATGCGTCTTTGTGGAATGCGCTGGGCACGAAGTATGGTGCTGGTGATGGAACAACCACATTCAATGTTCCAAATCTTAAGGGTAAAGTTCCAGTCGGTAAGGATTCGACTCAGACCGAGTTCGATGCGATTGGCGAAACCAGTGGAGCAAAGACAGCCAGTCAGACACAGTCGCATTCGCATACACTGAGCGATGCTGGCGCTGCGAAAATTGCGATTGTTGCTGGATCTTCGAACCAAATTCAGGAACGACGAGTAACGGTAGCGAGTTACGCCAACACCCACTCGATCAACAGTGTAAACCTTGGTGGCGGCGCTGGTGGATACTCCACTGCCTCTACTGCGGGCGCTGGTCTTGGCGGTTCAACCGATTCGGAAAGCGTTACCACCACAGTCAGCACTCTTCAGCCATATCATGTTGTCAACTTCATCATCAAGACGACATCTGGCGAATCGCCTGGTGATTCTGAACTTTCTACTCGTGTTGGCACTCTTGAAAGTCAAGTCGGCGATAATGTTCTGATTCTTCGGGATAAGATTGCGAAGTTGCAGCGCGTTCTTTCTGGCGGTGGAGTTCGGAAAGTCGAGTCGGGTGGGGTTGCTTGGAGTCAACGATTCATTGCTATTGGTTCGGGTGTCGATGATTACAGTCCTGGTGGATATTTTAATATTGAGATGCCGCCTGATGGAACTGTTATTCCTCTACACTCCAATGCGACAACAACTCAAACGGTTTCCGGCGGTCGTGTTCCAATCCCCAACTGGGCTGCGCTATATTACGATCCTCCATTAGGCGATACATACACAAGTGATCCGTCTCGATTCCATTTGGTTTCGTATACCTCTGGTTATGAATACGATGTTCCGCCACAATGGATTCTCATTGCGGTTCGAAACATTGATAGTTTGGCACCATCTATCATGTGGGGCGATGGTCGAACACAGGACTATTGGCGCACAATCACAATGTCTGCCAGTTGGGTTTCTTTTGGTGGCGCTTATAACACGCCTGCTTGGAAATTTGCTGGTGATGGAGCAGTGGTAATGCGTGGTCTGGTTAAAAGCGGATCATTGAGCACGTCGGTTCCTGCTTTTACATTTCCAGCCGGGCTTGGGCCAGCGGGAACAGAGATTTTTCAACAAGCATCAGACATTGGCCAGTGTCGCGTGGACATTCGAAATGACGGCGGTCTTCTGATGTATGGCTATTACAATGGTGGAAACAATGCCTGGGTCTCATTCGCTAAGATGTCCTGGTATCCCGATGGACACTAATACCGAAAGGTTGTCATGGCTGGACGAACAGTAACCAGACAGGAACTTGATTCACGAATGTCTGAAAGTTTGGTCTTGTTGAGAGATGCAGTTACCAAACTTGAAAACATCAACGAGTTTCTGGCAACCATTCCGGTTGATGCCGAAGGTGTAGATCCATTGTCAATCCCTGCGGATCTGCTGGATGCGATGGATCCGACTAGTGCGGTGGGTCGTTTCGGTTACACCGAAGAGGAAGCACAGCTCATTCGATCGGTTTTCGGATCGTTGCTAGCACTCCGAACTCAGTTGCAACCAGTACTCAAGCAGAGTCGAAAGCTTACCGGTCTCGAATAGTCTTGAAAGGAGTCACCTTGATTGTCAGTTTTACTCACCGTGGCTCCTTCGACAAATCAGAGAAGTTTCTGAATGCGATGAAGAACTATGACACCATGGTTCGAGGAATCGTAGAGCATAATGCTCAACGTGGTGTTGAAGCTCTTAGGAGAGCGACTCCAAAAGATTCACGTTTGGCTGCCGAATCTTGGGGTTACGAGATCCGTCAAAATAGGAGAGGCGTGATCATTGCCTGGACAAACATTGACATTGAAAACGGTTTCCCAGTTGCGGTGGCCTTGCAAGTTGGCTATGGAACTGGCACTGGAGGATTTGTCCAGGGTCGCGATTACATCAATCCGGCAATGCTACCCATATTTGAAGACATCTCTGCGGAAGTCTGGAAGGCGGTGAAATCGGCATGAGCAGCATCGACGAACGCGTCGTAGAAATGAAGTTTGAAAATTCAGGCTTCATCGACAAGGCCAGGTCAACTCTCGACGCGCTTAGGTCATTGAAGGATGGACTCAAGCTCGATGGCTCCGCCAAGGGCATGCAGCAAGCCACTCAGGGAATGGCTGAACTTGGTGCGCAGACCAGTTATATTGCGGGTCAGTTCAGTGCGTTGCAGGCCATTGCGTTCGGTGCCCTGACCACCATCGGTACTCAAGCTCTTACCATGGGACAGCAGCTTGTCTCAGGTTTGACTATTGGTCCGGTCAGTGAAGGTCTGTCCGACTATCACCAGAAGTTGACGTCGGTTCAGACCATCATGAACGCGACTGGTAAGTCGATTGAAGAAGTTGATGGTTACTTCCGGCAACTCGATGAGTATGCTGATAAGACCATTTACAACCTGAGCGACATGACCAGTGCGTTTGCAAAGTTCACAAATGCTGGGGTCGCGCTGGACGTTTCTGTTCCGGCCATTCAGGGTATCGCCAACATGACGGCCTTGGCTGGTCAGAATGCTGGCGCCGCTAGTATCGCGATGTACAACCTATCGCAGAGTATTGCTGGTGGGTATCTTACAAGAATCGACTTCAAGTCCTTGGAACTGGCGAACATTGCCACCAAGGAATGGAAAGACTATATGATTCAGGCAGCTGTTGCTGCTGGTGAGCTGGAAAGAAAAGCTGATGGTACATACACCATCGTCGCTTCTGGTAGCGACAAGGCGCATACCGCTAACGCGTTGTTCATTGATGGGTTGCAAGAAGGCTGGGCAACCACCGATGTTCTACTCGGTGTTCTTGGCGATTACGCCGACGTAACTACCGATATTGGTCGAAAGGCCATGGCAGCCGCTCAGGATGTCAAGAGTTTCCCCATGATGATGGAGACTCTGAAAGCGGCAGTTGGTACTGGTTGGACCGACACCTTTGAGATCCTTCTGGGCAATGTCGAAGAATCCAAGGAACTGTTCACCGGGCTTACTTTGGCTATCGGCGGATTCCTGGGAAACATCGGTAATGCTCGTAATGAGTTGCTCCAGACCTGGAAGGATTCCGGCGGAAGAACGGTTCTTATTGAGGGTTTGACGGCTGCGTTTCAAGCTCTCGGTGATATTCTCGCACCTATTGGTAGAGCGTTCCGAGACATATTTCCAAAGACAACGGCAGTCGACCTTCTAAACATTACTGAAGCTTTCCGAGACTGGGCTCGAACACTAAAGCCTAGTGCGGACGCGATGCGGAATATTCGAGAAACCGCTCGTGGGTTCTTCGCTGTTTTGGACATCGGCTGGGAGTTTATCAAGGCGGGCATCGGCTTTCTCTCCGAAATGTTCGGCGTTATATTCCAAGGCAGTGGCGACATTCTGGATGTTACCAGCAATGTGGGTGACTTCCTGGTTTCCATCCACGATGTGATCGTCGAAGGCGAGCTTTTCCAGAAGTTCTTCGAGCGTGTTGGCGAGATTCTTACTCCGGTGATCAACTTCATCCGGGGTCTCGTTGGCGCAATTGGAGAATTCCTTGGTGTTGGTGGCGATACAACCGACCTCATGAGCGAGTTCAATGAAGTCGGCGAAAATATGGGTGAGATCGCTGACGATGCTCGTGAAGCTTGGGAAAAGTTCGTAGATTATCTTAAGCGTATTGGCGAGACGCTTCGTCCAATTGGCGAAGGCATCATGGAGTTCTTCCGTGACATTATCGAAGCTGTTGCGGGCTTCCTTCAGGGTCTGTCATTTGACGATGTTCTGCAGGGCGTAGGTGTTGGGGCTTTTGCTGTCATCGCCAATGCACTTCGAAAGTTCCTTGCTGGTTTTAGCCTCGAGAGTTTGTTCGGATCAGGCGAGCAGCCAGGATGGATCCAGAGAATTAGCGATGCTCTTGATCAGCTGACAGATTCTCTTCAATCTATGCAGAATGCTTTGAACGGAGGAGCGCTTCTTGGTATTGCTCTTGCTGTTGGTATTCTTGCTCTAGCCTTGATAGGTCTTGCCGGAGTTCCACAAGACGACCTTGTTGGCGCTTTGATTGTTCTCAGCTTGCTTATGGGAGTACTTACCGGCGTAGCAAAGTTCATGTCAAACATGGAACTTCAGAATACCGGGAATCTTATTGCTGTTTCAGCAGCGCTTATACTTATTTCAATTGCTGTTACGCTCCTAGCTAGCGCCGTTAAGAGTTTGGCAGATGCAGATCCGAAGGGACTAGCTAGAGGTTTGGCTTCTGTTATTGCCCTTCTCGCTATCGTTGTTGGTATTAGCAAATACTTCACAGTGGGTAAGACCGAGGGCATGATCGAAGCCGGTATTGCTCTTATTCTTCTGGCTGCGGCTATTAAGATCCTGGCTAGTGCAGTTAAAGATTTGTCTTCTCTTGATTGGGATGAGCTAGCTAAGGGTTTGTTGGGCACTGCGGTTCTGATTACGGCGCTTGCATTGTTCACTAAATTCGGAAAGTTCAAGCATTTTGGTGTTGCCTCAGGCACAGGGCTTGTCCTACTTGCCACGTCAATTCTTATTCTTGGTGAAGCGCTTGAGAAGATCGCCGAGCTTGACTGGCATGAATTAGCACGAGGCATGGCTGGATTTGTTGTTGCGCTCGGGGTTATGGTCGGAGCGCTTTATGTTTTGAAGAAGACGAAGACTAGCATTAGACCTACCGATACGCTATCGTTTATTCTTATTGCCACGTCCATGCTTATTGTGGGTGAAGCACTAGAGAAGCTTGCTGAACTCGATTGGGAAAACTTCGCTAAGAGTCTTGTTTCCATGGGTGTTGCTTTGGCCCTTATGACTGGGGCTCTGGTATTCATTCCAAAGGGAGCAGTATTCTCTGGTGTTGCTCTAATTCTAGCAGCCACGTCCTTGCTTATCGTTGGTGAAGCTCTCGAGAAACTTGGCGAGATGAGTTGGAGTGATATCCTCGCGGGTCTCGCTGTCATGACTGTAGCAATGGCTCTCATCGGGGGTCTTCTGGTATTGGGAGGGTTGCTGGCGGCTACAGGTGTCGGTGGGGTGGCGTTGGTTGTCTTTGCGGCATCACTGATTATCGTTGCTGCTGCAATCTATGTTATGGCGCTTGCTATGGAGAAGCTCGGCGCGATGTCATGGTCTGACATCGGTGCTGCTATTGGTGGATTGACGCTCTTGTTCATCGTCCTAGCACTCGGTGGCGCGTTGTCTCCGCTTATTCTGTTGCTTGGCGCTGCGTTGATTGTTCTCGGTGTTGGTGTGCTAGCTATCGGTGCTGCTATATTAATGGCTGGCGCAGGAATGTACTCTTTCGCCGAAGCTATCGAGAAGCTGTCTGAGATCGATGCTGAGGGTATCGACAGGGTCACTGAAAACCTGGAGCGGCTTCTGGAGCTTATTCCAAAGCTTGCTGAGGAAGCGGCTTTGGGCATCGTTGCGTTCGTAACAACGCTTGGTGAGCACACTGGCGAGATGAGCGACGCTGTCGGTAATATGATCGAAGCGATGGCTGAGCGACTTGCAGAAGACACACCAATTATCGTAGAAGCCTTCGGCACGATGATCGTCGATACGCTTACAGCAATGGCCGACTTTGTTCCCGACATGGTTCAAGCCGCTGCAGATCTTATTGTGGGTCTGCTCAACGGTATTACAGACAACGCCGGACGAGTTGCAAAAGCAGGTACCGACACATTAATCGCCTTTATGCGAGGCATCGGTGATAATAGTGGACGCCTTATCGATGAAGGCATGAAGCTGATCATCAAGTTCCTTGTTGGTCTTCGGATTGCAATCGAGAAAAACATGCCTCAAATTGTGGCAGAAGCCAAGAAGATTGGCGAAGCGATTATCGATGGTATTACCGAAGGTCTCTTCGGTGGTTCAAGTGAAGTTGATAGCGCAGCCAATTATGTTGCCGGAAAGGCGCTCGCTTCGGCTCGTCAAACTCTTGGTGTTAAGTCCCCGTCGAAGAAGTTCATTGAAATCGGCCAGTTCGTGGTTAAGGGTTTCGTCCAAGGATTGACGGGAGACAAGACCTCAGTCACCAAGGCAGTCAATGATATGCTGGGCAAGTTCAACGATGTTCAGTATGATGCTAATCGTCGAGCAGAAGCAGCTCGAGAATCGCTTCGAAAGCTTTATGCTGCTCGCGAGAAGGACTGGCATGCCATTCAGAAGCAGGAACAAGCTTTGGCGATGGCAAATTATGAGATGTGGAGAACAGGCCAGGCCGAAGAGCGTCTTATTAATCATCTGAAGGCACATCGTCATAAGCTTATGCAGTTGGCTGATGCACAAACTCTTAATACCAAGAAATTGGATGAAGCCAACGATAAGCTAGCGGATGCCAAGAAGCTCCGCGATGACTACATGGCGAGCACCAAGGAAGATCTTGCTGATCGTCCTGAGTTCACTGCTCAGACAAACCTCACGAAGTATATTGCTGACTTCGAGCGTCAGATTGCTGACACTCAGAAGTTCGCTACCGCAGTTGCAGAACTTCGTAAGCGTGGTCTGAATGACACCATGTACAAGGAGCTGATCGCCAAGGGTCCCGAGGCAATGCCATTTGTGCAACAGCTTCTAGATCAGGGCACCGAGGGCGTCACCAAGCTCAACACTCTCGGCACTAGTCTCGATAAGGTGGCTGGGGATCTCGCTACTACGGCTTCGAAGGCTCTTTACCAGGCTGGTGTCGACTCGGCACAGGGTCTGGTGGATGGGCTTAAGAAGAAGGAAAAGGAGATCGCCGACTACATGCGCTGGCTGGCTTCGGTTATTTCTTCGGAGATGAAGAAGGCTCTCGGCATCCGTTCGCCGTCGAAGATATTTGAGGAGATCGGAAAGCAGACCACGCAGGGTTTCGCCAACGGTCTACTCAAGTCTTCTTCGGAAGTGGATAAGTCGACAGATAAGGTCGGTCAGACTGCTATTAACAGCATGCGAAAGACGCTTGCTGGTCTGGGCGACGCAATTACCGGAGAGATGGACATGGTTCCGGTTATTTCTCCAGTGCTGGATCTCAATGCTGTCCGAAAGGATGCTTCTCTGCTGAGTTCGATGTTGGCTGTGAAGCCGATCGATATTACAGATCAGATGGCAAAGGCAAGCGATGCGGCAGCAGGCCTTCGAGACAATCAGCTTGCTCTCGAGGAACTTACTGCAGTTGGAGCTGGCGAAACGATTAACTTCACTCAGAACAATTATTCGCCTAAGGCTCTGTCCAGTGCGGAAATTTACCGCAACACCAACAACCAGCTGTCGAGAGCGAAGGGAGCTCTGGCTACGTAATGCTAACTAGGGTCGAAGTTAGAACTCGTCGGGGCACTCTTCTAACTCTTCCACTTGATGACGTGGAAAGTGGTTATATTCTTGCTGGAGTCGAAGGTTTGGATCCAGTCAAGGCAACGCTTGTGTCTTCTAGTTTCGCGAACAAAGACGGTGCACAGTACCAGAGTGCTCGTCGCGAATCACGAAACATGAAGCTTAAGCTGGAACTCGAGCCGGACTACGTTACCAACAGTGTGGAGTCATTGCGACGGAATCTATATTCCTACCTGATGCCGAAGCATGAAGTTGATCTGCACCTCGTGTTCGATGATGGTCTCGAGGTGGACATTACCGGAAGAGTTGAATCGCACGAAGCTCCGGTATTCACGAAGGAACCAGCGGTAGACGTCTCGTTGATGTGTTTCGAGCCAGATTTCATCGACCCAAATCTGGTTACGATCAACGAGACGTCTACCGAACTGGATATCGAAACAGAAATTGAGTATGTCGGTAACGTCGAAACGGGTTTCGTATTTACCATGGAACTCGATCGAGATGAATCGGCACTCACGATCTATCTTCGAAAGCCCGATGGCACGATGCAGCAGATCGACTTTGCTGCACCGTTGCTTGACGGTGATATTCTTCGAATCAGTACGATCGATGATGCAAAGGGCGCATGGCTGACCAGAGCCAGTGTTGAAAGCTCTATATTGTATGGCATTTCGCCTCAGTCAGCCTGGCCTCAATTCGAGCAGGGAACGAATGGCTTGCGCGTCTATGCTACTGGAGCGACGATTCCCTACACCATTGAGTACATCACTAGGTACGGAGGTTTGTAATGGAGGTGTATATTCTCGACGCTCTCCTCCGTCGTGAGGTTGTCGTAGACAAGTTCGTCTCGCTTATCTGGTCGGAACGCTGGAAAGAGATTGGCGATTTCGAATTACTATTGCACTCAACGACAACTAACCGAGGTCGCTTCATCACAGGCAAACGTTTGGCGACAAACGAGTCATATTATGTAATGACGGTGGAGACTGTCGAGGATACCACTGATTCTGAAGGTCGACGCTTGCTGAAAGTCAAGGGTCGTTCGCTAGAAGCTATATTAGAAGATCGTTCAGCAATGGATCCGACCAACTTCATTACCGGCGAAGTGAATTGGCATCTTACAGGTTTGCCAAAAGCCATCGCTCAAGAGATGTTCACGGATATTTGTGTGACGGGGACTCTAGATGCTAACGACATCATCCCCTTCTTGGGCAGTGGCGCCTTATTTCCCGCAGACAACATTCCGGCGCCAGACGATGCTATCGATTGGTATCAACCACCGGCTCAATTGTATGACGCCATCAAAGAGATCTGCGATATTTATGAGATGGGCTTCCGACTGGTTCGTAATCCGTATACGAATCTTCTTCGGTTCGACATCTATACCGGCAGCGACCGAACACTGTCTCAGTCGATTCTGCCAGCAGTCATATTCTCACCAGAACTTGAGAATCTGCAGAACACCACAGAGCTTTCGACCATCTCACAGACAAAGAATGCCGTATACATCATTACAGAGGTCGCCGGATCATATTACTACCAATTGGTGTTCGACGAGAACGTAGACCCCGACGTTGAAGGATTCGAGCGTCATATTCTGACAATGACGGTAACTCTGGATGAGGAAGAGATCACCACAATTCCTGCCAGCATTTATACCGCATTGCAGCGACGGGGTAAGGATGAACTAACTAAGCATCGGGCATTTACTGCCTTCGATGGTGAGATCAGTCAGCGAAGCCAGTACAAGTATCTCACCCATTATTTCCTTGGCGATCTCGTCGGGATGCAGAATTCTGAAGGTAACGTCAACAACATGCGTGTTACTGAGCAGATCTTTGTCTCAGATGCTGAAGGCGATCGTTCTTACCCGACTTTGGCGATCAACAACTTTGTCGAACCAGGTTCTTGGGCTGCTATGGGCTTCCGAGTTTGGGAAGACATGGGCCTTACCGAGTACTGGGAAACCATGCCATAGCGAAGGAGGTAAACATGGCTATTGGCGATGCAGCTATTGCAGCAGGTTACACAATCGTTCCCGATACTGGGGAAGAAGGCCGAGTTCGCTGGGGCGGTCAAGAGATCAATCGTACTCGAGACATCATTGCGCTCGTCAAGTCGCTTATTCCAAGCGGTAAGGCTGCGTATCGAACTGCCGCAGGTATCTCATCGGGAACAGCCGAGCCATCCGGTGGTAACGACGGCGATATTTACTTCAAGATCGTCTAACCGCTATGACCGACTATAAGTGGACTATCGGCACCGGCGACGAGATGATGATTCGGGATACCGGAACACTCGTCGAATTCTGGTTTCACTCAGATGCTTCTACCTGGAATAATGACCAGAACTATTCATATACGGTTAATGGAGCCACCGCTTCAGGCACATTTGTTCTTAATAGTGGTGGTGGATGGCATCGAATCGGTTATTCGAATGTCACAACCGATCAAACCGTTAGTTTCACCATTTACGACGAGGGGCTGGGATGGCCAACGTCGACGCGCACGCAGTTCATTGACCGAACGTCCATCCCTAGTCCACCGTCAACGCCAACGTTCCAACTCGTTGACACCGATTCCGTACGAATCCACTTTAGCGATGGAGCGAACAATGGCGCAGCAATCGACTCGAGACAGATTAGTGGCAGTAGCAACCCTGCTTCAGTTGGCTCGGGAGCACGAACAGCCAATTCAGGGTACGTCTGGGACAGTCTTGCGTCGAAGACGACGTACTATTTCTGGGCCCGCACCCATAACGTCAAGGGCTGGTCTGCTTGGTCCGCCCGAGGAACTGTCACAACCCATGGTGTCCCCGACGCACCCGATGCTGTAGTTCTATCTGAAGTCAAGCAGAGCTCGGTCAAAGCAGTATTTACCGGGAACGGTACTGGCGGTGTATCTATTCTTGAATGGCAGATCGGATACGGAAAGAATTCTACGACGCCGGAGTCATTCGTAACTGGTTACAACTTGACCATATCTGATCTCGACCCGGGAAAGACCTACTATTTCTGGGCAAGAGGCAGAAACACCTATGGCTGGGGTCCGTGGTCTACTCGTGTTCAGACAACTCTTATTGCGGGCGCTCGAGTGAATGATGGTGGAGTATGGAAAAGAGCGGTCCCATACGTAAAGGTCGCGGGGGTTTGGAAATTGGCTCGACCTTGGGTGAAAAGCGCTGGCGTTTGGAAGGAAACACCGTCATGAGTTCCACCCCAGGATCAGGCAAGCGTTTTCGTAAGGAGGATTTCTGGGGTCTTCGTCAGTTCAAACGACACAGTCTTGTTCTTACAGTCGCTGGTATCGGTTACATGCTTACGGGCATTACCTATATTCTGGCCGAACCAACTGAAAACCGTAAGATTGCCCTGGCGATTGCGTTTGAGTGGTTCCCGATCGAATTCTGGGGATCAGTGTTTGTTCTTGCAGGATTGGTGGCTGTCATATCTTCGAGATGGCCACCGGTTAACGACACATGGGGGTATCTGCCACTTACCGGATTGTCTGCTGGTTGGGCTGCTACCTACGCAGCGGGGGTGATATTTGATGACTCCCCGATCTCCAATCTTACCGGCACGCTAAACTGGGGGCTGTTGGCCTTCGTATGGTGGGGCATATCTGGGTTTGTGAATCCAGATAAGACTGTAGTGGTGGTGATTACTGACGATGACAAGGGAACAAGTACTAGGTAGCATCATCATCTCGCTTATTGCCGCTACTGCAACATGGCTTGCTTCTCGAGCAGCTTCAAAAGCCTCGGTTAAGAATGCTGTCACATCTTCTCGGGCTGTGATGGAAGAAGAGGCATATCAACGTGCTAGAACTTATGACGTAGAGACAATTCGTCGTCAGGATGAGGAAATTGACGAGCTGAGAGAGAATCAGAAAGCCCTCAATGCCGACGTCAAAATGGTGAACATCGAGAATGAGCGGCTACATCAAGAAAACCGTCTTATTCTTCAGGACAACTATCGTCTCCGTGGTGAACTTCTCTGGATGAGAAAGAGAATCGTACGTCTCGAGCGAGGTCTTCCTGCTGCGCCGCTCAGTAATATTCAAGAGCGGGAGACGGATACAAACCCTATGATGCCCGAACAGGTACAGACAGATCCTATGATGAGGGAGATATTAGAGAATGGCAGAAACCACAAAGACCAAGAGACTCAGTAATAAGGTCTATAATGCGCTTAAGTGGATTGCTCTGATTGTTCTGCCAGCTCTAGCAACGCTATATTC
>Ga0190271_10000215_pt1 | contig 28758 bp, 28 predicted proteins | sample Popmic356T_FD_133747 | JGI IMG/M metagenome (GOLD analysis project Ga0190271, IMG submission 133747) | Populus adjacent soil microbial communities from riparian zone of Weber River, Utah, USA - 356 T | ecosystem: Environmental > Terrestrial > Soil > Riparian zone | place: USA: Utah | collected...
AGCATCTCGCATGCAAGATCGAGGGAGGTCTGGCGGAAGAACACCCAGCCGATCAACACGATCAGCAGGACGTAGGCGGTCCTTATGAAACTCGGCAACGATGCCAGCAGCCGCTGCACCACACCAATGCGCTCGATCGACAGGAACAGGCCGTGCCACATGCCCCAAACGATGAAGTTCCAGCTCGCGCCGTGCCACGCGCCGCACACCAGGAACACGATCCACAGGTTGATCGTGGTGCGCCACAGCGAACCGCGATTGCCGCCAAGCGGCACGTAGACGTAGTCACGGAACCACGCCGACAGCGTGATGTGCCAGCGCCGCCAGAAGTCCTGGATCGAGGTTGCCCTATACGGATAGTTGAAGTTCTCCGGGAAGCGAAAACCGAACATCCGCGCGATCCCGATCGCCATGTCCGAATAGCCGGAGAAGTCGAAATAGATCTGCAGCGCGTAGCACACCACGGAAAGCCACAGCGCCCATGTCGGGAGGCCGGACGGCTCAATGGCGAAAAGCTGGTCGGCGACGGCGCCGAGCGGGTTGGCGATCAGCAACTTCTTCGCCAGTCCCGCGACGAACCGCATGACGCCGGCGTCGATGTCCTCGAACGTGACGTCACGCCGCGCAAGCTGCGGCGCCATCGGCCGGTAGCGGATAATCGGGCCAGCGACGAGCTGCGGGAAATTGAGGATGTAGAGCGCAAACGGCACCGGCGAGCGCTGCGCCTCGGCGGTGCCCCGGTACACGTCCACCAGATAGGAGATGAGATGGAAGGTAATGAACGAGATGCCGAGCGGCAGCGGCAGCTTCGGATCGGGGACTTTCCAGTCGCCGAACGCGCCGAGTACCCCGTTGACGTTATCGACCAGGAAGTCGGCGTACTTGAATACGATCAGGACCAGGAGATTTCCGGCGACCGACCAGCGGATCAGCCGCGTGCGCTGCTCGGCGTCCGCCGCAGCGATCGCCCTGCCCAGCATGAAGTTAACGGTGATCGACACCAGAACCAGGACGATCGCGACGCGGCCGCCCCAGACGTAAAACACCATGCTGGCGACGACCAGCACGAGGTTGCGCACCGAATGCGGCGCGCCGTGATAGAGCGCGAGCACGATCGGCAGGAACAGGCAGACGAACGTCAGGTTACTGAAAACCATCGGATCCCTGCGTGCCGTCCCGTCCGCGTCCCGTCATTCCAATTCCTAGAGATTGCGGATCAGCGGCATCCACAAGGTACAACGATCAATCCAAATCCATGCCGCGTCACTGGCTTGCCGGCTTCCTGTTGCGCGGCAGGAACGCCTTGAGCGGACGCTTGATCACGCCGGAGCAGGAGCGCGTCACTATGCGGCCCCCAACTGTCCAGGTCTGCGTGCCCGTCAGCTTGGCGCTGCGCCGCACGAACGAGCCGCTGTAGCTTGCCTGGTATTGTCCGGCGTCACCTTTCCAGTTGCCGTCCAGGGCGATCCGTGCGCCGTCCATCTTGGCGGTGCCCTTCTCCTCGTTGGGCTCCGGGCTCTCGCGCAGCCGAACCACGTGCGTATAGGTGCCGACGCCACCGGTCAGCATCACTGCGATGGCCTCGCGCATCGCAAACTCGTTGAACGGCAGCTTCGCGCACACCATCGTGCCGCGATACGTGGCATCGAGCACCTGAGGTTGCCGCTTGGTCTGCGCCGTCGCCTGGGTGCCCGCCGTCGTTAGCGCCAGCGCGGCGAGCGCGCCGATCGTCTTGATTTTCCGCATATGAGTTCCCTCCCCCTCGAAGCTATCCAGTCGCACTCTCGGCTATTCGATCCGCAGCTTGAGCTTGCGGATCAGATCGCCCCATTTCTTGTCTTCCCGCTCGATGTCGGCGGCGTATTCCTCCGGGCTCGACGGCATCGGGTCGCCGCCATCGGCGGCGATGCGCGCTCGCACCTCAGGCGTGTCGACCCCCGCGCGCAGCGCCGCATTGAGCCTATCAATAATCGCGCGCGGTGTGCCGGCCGGAGCGAGCAGCCCGTAGTTCAGCCCGGACTCGAAGCCCGGCAGGCCCGCCTCGGCGGAGGTCGGGACCTCCGGTAGCAGCGTCGAGCGCTTCGGGCCGAGCACCGCCAGCGCACGCAGCCCTCCGGATTTCAGGTTGCTCAGCGCCGGCGCCAGCACGTTGAGCGCGAGTTTGACGTGCCCGCCGATCAGATCGGTGGTGAGCGGGCCGGTGCCCTTATAGGTCACGATGGTGAAATCGATCGCGGCCAGCGACTTCAGGAGTTCGGCGCCGAGATAGGCGCTGGTGCCGGGTGGCGGCGTGCCGATGTCGAGCTTGCCCGAGTTTGCCTTGGCGAACGCGATCAGCTCCGCGAGCGTCTGCTGCGGCGCCGACGGATGCGCCATCAGCACGATCGGCGTCGAGGAGATCAGCCCAATCGGGACCAAATCCTTGCGCGGCTCATAGCCGGGGTTGGCGTAGAGCGTAGGATTGATCGCAATCGATCCCGACGTCGCCATCACCAGCGTATAGCCATCCGGCGGCGCTGCCTTGGCGACGCGGGTGCCGATCACGCCGGCGGCGCCGCCGCGGTTGTCGACGATCACCTGCTGTCCGAGCGAGGCCGACAATTTTTCCGCGACGATGCGGCCGATCACATCGACACCGCCGCCGGCGGGAAACGGCACGATCAGCGTGATCGGGCGGGTCGGGTAATCCTGCGCCGACGCACCGCCCGCGCCGAGCAGCGCAATGGCGAGAGCAAAAGTACGAGCCGGCGTTCGCAACATGCGTTCACTCGAATTTCAGGTTGAGACTTTTGACCAGCGCCGACCATTTCTTTTCGTCGGCGTCGATGTCGGCGGCGTATTCCTCCGGCGTGCTGGCGATCGGCTCAGCGCCCTCGCGGCGCAGCCGCTCGCGCATGTCCTCGGAGCCGACCGCCGACCGCAGCTCGCGGCTCAGCCGGTCGACGATCGGACGCGGCGTGCCGGGCGGCGCCGAAATTCCGTAGCGGATTTCGGCGGAGAAACCCGGCAATCCCGATTCGGCGATGCTTGGCACGTCAGGCATCAAGTCGGAGCGCTTGGCGGTCGTCACGGCAAGCGCGCGCAACGTGCCGGCCTGCACGTTGCCGATGATCGGCAAAATGGAAAGGAACATCATCGACACGTGGCCGCCGAGCAGGTCTCCCATCGCGGCACCATTGCCCTTGTAGGGCACGTTGATGACCTCGATGCCTGCGGTGCGGGCGAACATCTCGGTGGTGATGTGCCCGACCGTGCCGGGTACGAAGGCATACTTAATCGCCCCGGGCTTGCTCTTGGCATGGGCGATCAGCTCGGCGGTCGAGCGCGCCGGCACCGAAGGGTGCACCACGAGCACGCTCGGCAGCGACGCGATCAATCCGATCGGCGCGAAGTCCTTGCGCGGGTCGTAACCGGCGTTGGGATAGAGCGTCGGATTGATCGCGAGCGTGCCGGTGTAGGTGAGCAGCAGCGTATGGCCGTCGGGCGCGCTGCGCGCCACCGCGCGGGTGGCGATGGTGCCGCCGGCGCCGCCGCGGTTCTCCACCACCACCTGCTGGCCGAGCGGTTTGCTCAGCTTCTCCGCGACGATGCGCGCCAACGTGTCGTTGCCTCCGCCCGCGGGGAACGGCACGACAAGTATGACCGGGCGCGTGGGATAGTCCTGCGCCGAAGCGGGCGCGCCGAGCAGGAGTCCGGCGAGGACGGCCGTCGCGGGGGCACGCAAAGTAAACATTACTCGACCTTCAGGTTGAGCTTCTTGATCAGAGTGCCCCACTTGGTCGCTTCGACGTCGATGTCCTTGGCATATTCTTCCGGCGTCGAGGTCAGCGGATCGCCACCCTCGTTGTTGATGCGTTTCTTGACGTCTTCCATGGCGACCAACTGGCGCAATGCCGCGTTGAGCTTGTCAACGATAGGCCGTGGCGTCCCAGCGGGCGCCAGCACGCCATAGTGCAACACCGACTCGAAGCCCGGCAGCCCGGACTCGTTCGCGGTCGGCACGTCCGGCAGCAAGCTGAAGCGCCGATTGTCGAGCATGGCAACGCCGCGTAGCGAGCCGGCGGCGAGATTGCCCATCGCCGGCGGCAGCACACCGAACGCAACCTTCATGTGGCCGCCGATCAGGTCGTTCATCAGTTGCGCGGTTCCCTTGTAGGGAATGATCTGGGCCGGCACGCCGGTGATCGACTTGAACAGCTCAGCCGACAGATATCCGCCGGTGCCGACTGCCGAGGTGCCGATGTTGAACTTGTCTCCCTCTTTCCTGGCCATCTCGACCACCTCGCCGATCGTCTTGGGGGGGAAGCTCGGATGCGCGAGCAGCGCGACCGGCATCGAGGCGACCATTCCGATCGGCGCGAAATCCTTGCGCGGATCGAAGTTGGCATTGGCGTAGAGGGTCGGATTGATCGAGATCGAGCCAGTGTGGCCGAGGAAGAGCGTATAGCCGTCCGGCGCGCTGCGGACGAACGCACGCGTGCCGACGATGCCTGAGCCGCCGACACGATTGTCGACGATCACCTGCTGGCCGATCAGGCCGGACAGCTTGTCCGCAACCACGCGCGCCAGCACGTCGACGCCGCCGCCAGGCGGATAAGGCACCACCAGCGTGACGGTGCGGGATGGATAGTCCTGCCCCGGCGCGGGGCCGGCGAAAACGCACGCGGCCAGAGCCGCCGCCAGCGCCATCGTTGTTGACGTCTTCTTGCGCATTGCGCTCTCCTCCAAAAAACCAGGGCTCAAAATAGCACCGCCGGCTCTCGATGCGAGAGCCGGCGGCGAAAACCTGAACCTTTCAAGCCGACGGGATTGCAGCCTTCAGTGGAGGCTGACCCCTTCGCTGGTTCTCAAGCGGGTAATCTCGTCCTTTACCTGCAGCTTTTGACGCTTCAATTCCGCGATTTTCAGATCGTCGGTCGAGGGATGCGCCATCGCCTCGGCGATTTCGTCCTCGAGCCTCTGGTGTCGCCTCTCAAGTTCGGTCAGATGAGCTTGGATGGTCATTATGCGATGTCTCCATCGGATTTGATCTCACCCCAGACTCGAAAGAGTCTGCCATGAGGCCCCCGGCAAGTCGATTGCGGACTCTTGTGCGTCGCAACAAATCCCCGCTATCATTAAACCAGCCGGTTACCCTCCAACTTGAACGACCCTTGAGAAACGGGCGACAATTGCCTACCTGTCCAGACGCGCCACGCGCGCCCTGGTCCGCTCCTTGGCACGGCAGGGCCTGCGCGCTCCGGGCTGGTGAGTTGCGAAAGTCATGCGAATTCAAGATTTTGTACTGGTTCCAGGCTTCGCCCCGGTGGCGGCAGACCATGGCAAGGTGCTGCTTGGCGTCTCGAGCCCAGGTATGACCAACGAGGAAAAGCGCGAACTGGCCGCGTTGCTGGAGCGCCTGCGGCAGGAGCATCGCGACCTCGACACCGCCATCGAGGCTTTGCACACCTCGCCTGGTGCGGACCGCCTTCAGGTCCAGCGGCTGAAGAAGCGCAAGCTGATCCTGCGCGACCGCATTATCGCCGTCGAAGACCAACTCACACCGGATATCAGCGCGTGACGCCCTGCAGGCGAAAAAGCCCGTGGGAGATGGACTTTTATTAGCTTTCCTGCTACCAGCTCCCGACTCGGAAGGGTTTTGCGACCCTTCCACACACCCAAACCGAACATCGGATTGAGAAGGATCAACGAGTGCAGGTTCTTGTCCGCGACAACAACGTCGACCAAGCCCTCAAGGCGCTGAAGAAGAAGATGCAGCGCGAGGGCATTTTCCGCGAGATGAAGCTTCGCGGCCATTACGAAAAGCCATCCGAGAAGAAGGCCCGCGAGAAGGCGGAGGCGGTTCGCCGCGCCCGCAAGCTGGCGCGCAAAAAGATGCAGCGCGAGGGCCTCCTTCCGATGAAGCCCAAGCCGGTGTTCGGCGCGCCTGGCGTCCCAGGCCGCGACGGCGGCGGACGGGGCGGGCCAGGGCGTGGCGGTCCGGGACGCAGCGCCGGCGGTTTCGGCGGCGGCGGCTTCGGCGGCCGCTAGAAATTCCGGTTCTCCGAGCTTTTTGGCAGGTTTTCCAGGGCGCGAGCTCGGGTTTCGTCCCAGGCTCGCGCTGTCGTTTTCCGCCCCTGCGCGCTATCGTCGAACCTTCGCCGCATTCCTTGGCTGCAAGGTCGCCGATGACAGCCGTGAGCCTGATACGCCTGTGTCTGGCCGCAGCCGCGGCGGCGGCGCTCGCCGGCTGCGCGAGCTCCACCTTCACCTCCGCGACAATTCCAACCGAATCCGAGGGCAGCCAGCTCGCCGCCTCGCCCTCCAACATCGCGTCGCTCTCCGGCGTCGTGCAGCGCAACCCGAACGACCCGCAGGCGGTCAACATGCGCGGCACCGTGTACGGCCAGGCCGGCAAGAACCAGGAGGCGCTCGCCGACTTCAACAAGGCGATCAGCCTCGATCCGAACTATACCCAAGCCTACGCCAACCGCGCGCTGATCCACCGCAAGACCGGCAAGCTCGATCTCGCACTCGCCGATTACAACAAGGCGCTGGAGCTCGACCAGAACTACGCCGTCGCCTACATCGGCCGCGGCGTCGTGTACCGGCAGCAGCAGCAGACGCTCAACGCCTTCAACGATTTCAACAAGGCGATCGCGATCCGGCCCGATAGCGCGCAGGCCTATTTCAACCGCGGCCTGCTCTATCAAAGCCAGCGTCAGCACCGCTTTGCGATCGACGACTTCTCGACGTCGATCGGGCTCGCTCAGAACGAAGCCGACCCGTTCATCGCCCGTGCGCTGAGCTACATGTCGATCAGCGATTTCAAGGCCGCCGCCGCCGACCTTGACGAAGCAGTCTCCGCCGATCCGCAGAACCTGCAGGCCTGGACCAGCCGCGGCCTCGCCTACGAGCGGCTCGGCGACAAGGAGCGCGCGGCCGGCTCCTACGCCAAGGCGATCAACATCGAGCAGGACCATGAGCCGGCAAAGGCCGGCTTCGCCCGGCTCGGCGGGCAAATCGGGCGCACCTACCGGACATTCTAGGGCGTAGACTCATAAAATTTCCAGATGAGACACCGACTTGGACGAAGCGTCGGCTATGCCCGCTTTTGGGGGTAGACCGGACATCGCGCGAACTCGCTGATACGCCAATCACCCAAAGCGGACATCGGCTTCGCACGTCTGAAGGGCTCCAATAGCTCAATCCAACCCGGTACGCTGATCTGCCTTGAGAGGCGATCGAGCATGAGACGGCGCGATTTCATCATGGGGTTCAGCGGGGCTGCATTGCCGCTGGTAGCGCGCGCGCAGCAGGCAACGCCGCCGCCTGTGATGGGCTATTTCAGCAGCCGCTCGTCGGAATCCGAAGACCCTATCCGCGAGCCGTTCTTAAAGGCATTGGAAGAAGGCGGCTTTGTCGTAGGGCGCAATGTTGCGATCGAATATCGCTTTTCGGGGGGCGGGACGATCGATTGCCGGCGCTGGCGGCCGAATTGGTTGGCCGCCAGGTCGTGATGCTGGTCGCCACTGACAGACCCTCAGCACTGGCGGCAAAAGCAGCGAGTGCGACAATTCCAATCGTGTTCACCAGCGGCGTGGATCCAGTTCAACTTGGTCTTGTCGCAAGCTTCAACCGGCCGGGTGGCAACGCCACCGGTGTAAGCTTGTTCACGACGGAACTCGGGCCAAAACGTTTAGGACTTGTGCGCGAATTGTTAGCGAAATCGGGAACGATCGCCTTCGTCGTCAACCCGTATTCCTCCTTCACGCCATCTCAGGTCAAGGAGGTGCAAGCCGCGGCGCAGGCCGTCGGGCAGCCCTTGCTCGTAGTCGAGGCCGGGACTGAAGAACAGGTCGACAGGGCGTTCGCGATGATGGCGGAGCGCAACGTCGCAGCGATCGTTTATGCAGCAAACCTATTCTTCCAAGTGGTCGGTGACCGTCTCGTGGCGCTCGCGGCACGTTACCGGATTCCGTCGCTCTACGAATGGCGCGAATTCGTCACAGCGGGTGGTCTCATGAGTTACAGTACAGATCGCAACGAAGTCGGGCAGTCAGCAGGAAACTATGCGGCGCGTGTTCTGAAGGGCGAGAGGCATCTGATCTGCCGGTTGTACAGTCGTCGCGCTTCGAGTTCGTCATCAATCTGAAGACTGCCAAAGTGATGGATCTTGAAATCCCGCCAACATTGCTCGCCCGGGCGGACGAGGTGATCGAATAGGGAAGCTGATGTCCGTTATTGGCACAAAGCGGACATGCTGGGCGCGTCAATGAATGACTGCTTTCAACGCAAAAGCGGACATCCCAACGGCGTGTTTTATGAGTACACGCCTTGGGGCGATAGCCCCTAAGATACCCATCCTGCCGCCTGAGGCCCTGCCGGGACATCATGCCGCTTACGCCTGCGCTCGCGCCGTTTCGGATCCGCGCCTACCGCTTCCAGTGGCCGGCCGACCTGCTGGTGTCGTGGGCTTTCGAGATGGAGACGCTGATCCTCGGCTGGTACGTGCTGGTCGAGACCGGCTCGGTGCTCTACCTGACGATCTACGGCGCCCTGCTCTACGGCGGGACGCTGATCGCGCCGATCATCGGCGTCGCGAGCGACCGCGTCGGACATCGCAGCCTGCTGTCCGCGATGCGCGCCACATACGCGATGGTGGCGGCGATGCTGATGGCGCTGGCATTCGCCGGCGTGCTCACCCCGTTTGTGGTCCTGATCCTCGCCGCCGTATCGGGCCTGGTGCGTCCCTCCGACATGGGGCTCCGCGGCGCGGTGGTCGCCGACGCGATGCCACCCAATCTGCTCACCGGCGCGATGAGCTTCTCGCGCACCACCTCGGACATCGCGCGCATCACCGGAGCGCTGACGGGCGCGGGATTGTTCGCAGCGTTCGGCATCGCGCCGGCCTATATCGCGATCACGATCCTTTACGCGCTCGGGTCGCTACTCACCTGGTTCGCCGCGCCGAACCGGCAAGAGCCCTCCGGTGAAACACCACCGGTGACGGCGCCGTCCAGCACGTCGGCCTGGACCGAGCTGCGCGAAGGCATCGTGCACATCTGGAACACGCCGAGTCTGCTGGCGATCGTGTGGCTCGCGTTGCTCTTCAACTTCACCGCGTTCCCGCTGACCAACGGATTGCTGCCCTACGTCGCCAAGGAGATCTACCGCGTCGACCAGGCCGGGCTGGGCTATCTGGTCGCCTCGATCGGCTTCGGCGCCCTGCTCGGCGCCCTGGTCATGACCTGGTTCAGCTCCGAGGTGCGGTTGCCGCGGCTGATGTTCATCTCGGCTGTCGTCTGGCACATTCTGATTCTGATCTTCATCCAGATGCAAAGCCTGACCGGCGGCATCGTCATGCTGTGCCTGTGCGGCGTAGCGCAAAGCCTCACGATGGTGTGCCATACCGTGATCCTGTTGCGCACCGCGACCCCACGCTTCCGCGGCCGCGTGCTGGGCGTGCGCATGCTCGCGATCTACAGCCTGCCGCTCGGCCTCCTGATCGCCGGCGCGCTGATCGAGCGGATCGGCTTCCGCTGGACCGCATCGCTGTTCGCCGGCACCGGCCTCCTGTTCACCGCCGTGATCGGGGCGAAATGGCTCAAAAACCTGTCGCAGGCAGAGACGGCGGAAACTTAGCGAATGCTGCCCCCGTCTTGTTACCCGGGTGCGCCGGGTCTAGCCTTCGTCTGTTGCTGAAATCTTTTTGCGGGTTCTGTCATGAAATTGCTCGCGATAGGCTTGGCGCTGCTGACCTCAGCCTTGTTCGGTATCCAGGGCGTCACCGCGCAGCCTTATTGCGCGTTCTACAACGACGGCACCTCCTCTTGCGGCATTCCCACACTGCAAAGCTGCGACGCTTCAATCAGCGGCGTGGGCGGTTACTGCGGACCGGACCAATCCGCGCAACTGCGGCCGAATCTCATCGAGCGGCTGGAGCAGGACAATCTCCCGCCTCCGCAGTTGCAGCCGAACACGCCGCAATCGCAACAGCCCGGCGGCCTGAACTGGATGCCGCCGCCGCCCCAGGAATCTCGGTAAACAGTTATTGTTTGAGCATGATCTTTCCGAAAACCGGTTCCCACTTTCCGGAATCGTGCTCACGGCATCTCGCTGAGAAATTCGCGCACCACGCCCAGCGCGCCCTGGGAATCGAGATCGTTGTGGCCGGCGCGCGGAAAGCGCACCAGGCGCTTGGGCTCGTTGGCGAGCACGAGCAGCCGCTCGCCTAACGCCAAAGGCACCACCCGGTCGAACGCGCCGTGCAGGATCAGTAGCGGCGCCTTGACCTTGCCGATGCGCTCGTCGGACCGGAACTGATCCTTCATCAAGAGCCGCACCGGCAGGAATGGGTACGCCGCGGCGCCGATTTCGGCCGCCGATGTGAACGGAGCCTGCAGGATGATGCGCCCGACCTTGCGTTCGGCCGCGAGCGCGACCGCGACGCCGGTGCCGAGCGACTCGCCGAACAGCACGATGCGCTCGGCCGGATAGCGCGCGATGGCGAACTCATAGGCTGCCGTGGCGTCGGCGATCAGACCCGCTTCGGAGTGGCGGCCGGTCGAGCCGCCGTAGCCGCGATAGCTCAGCGCGACGAGGCCGGTGCCGTCGCCGGTGAGCGCACGGAACCGATCCACACGATTCATCAGTGCGCCGGCGTTGCCGTGGAAATACAGCACCACGGGCTTGCTGCCGCGCGGCGGCAGGTGCCACACGATCACCTTTTCGCCGTCGGCGGTGTCGAGCACGACCTCTTCGGCATCGCGCAAGCCGGCATCGCCGGGCGGCGTGCGCAACGTGTCGGGGAAATACATCATCGAGCGCTGCGCGACGTACATGAACGCGACGAAGCCGCCGAACAGCACGATCGCGCCGATGAGCCATTTGAGCAGCGTCATGTTAGGTCCCTTGGCGCGTTGATAGCATGACGCCGGGACTCGCACAGCGGTTGCATGGATTTTGAACCACTCCTAGATTGCCTGCATGAAGAATCAACTGGTTATGAGCCAGGAAGAATGGGTCATCGTCTGGCGTGTGCTCGGCGCGATGATGGTCGGCGCGCTGATCGGATTCGAGCGCAGCTTCCACGGCCGGCCGGCCGGTTTTCGCACGCATGCGCTGGTCTGTATCGCTTCGTCCATACTAATGATCGTCACCGTCTACCAGAACGAATGGATGACGGTGGTGCCGCTTGACGCCATCCGCACCGACCCGACCCGCATGGCGCAGGGCATCATGACCGGCATCGGCTTCCTCGGCGCAGGCGTGATCTTCAAGGAAGGACTTACGGTGCGTGGGCTGACCACCGCCGCATCGATCTGGGTGACGTCCGCGATCGGCATCCTGATCGGCATCGGCTTCTGGTTTGCCGCATTGGTCGGCACGATCGCCACTCTGACGGTGCTGTCGCTGTTCCGCCTGATCGAGGGCAGGCTTCCCTCGGAATTCTACGCGCACCACGTGCTCGCCTTCACGCGCAACAAAGTGATGACGGCCGACAAGATGCGCGAGATGCTCGCCATCCATGGCTTTTCGATCGCCAACCTGTCATCGCGCCTAACCGATGGGGGCAAACAGTTCGAGTACCGCATGGTCCTCAAGAGCCGCGACCCGAAGAGCGCAGAGCGGCTGTCACAGCACCTACGCAGCTTGCCGGAGGTCGTCGAATTCCGCATTTCGCCGACCGGCGATTGACGCTGCAAGCGGCGAAAAATATGAGCGAACTTGACGTCGCGGCGTATCTGGCCAGGATCGGTTATCGACACGAGCGCTCAGCTACGCTCAGAACGCTGCGCGCCATCCACCTGCTGCATCCCACCGCGATCACCTTCGAGAACATCGACGTCCTGCTCAAGCGGCCGATCCGGCTGGAGCTTCCCACCATTGCCGACAAGATCATGACGCGCGGCCGCGGCGGCTATTGCTACGAGCAGAACACGCTGCTGATGGCGGCGTTGCGTGCGCTCGATTTCTCAGTGCGCAGCGTTGCCGGCCGCATCCAGTGGAACATGAACGGCCTTGTCACCGCGCGCAACCACATGGTGCTGCTGGTGTCGCTGCCGGACGGCGAGTACATCGCCGATGTCGGGTTTGGCGGCCTGACGCTGACCGCACCGCTCAAGCTTGAGCCAGGCTTGGAGCAGGAAACGCCACACGGCTGGTACCGGATCGTCCGCGCCAACGACGAATTCCAGTTGCAGGCGAAGCTCGATGGGCAGTGGAGCGCGATGTACCAGTTCGCGCTGGCCGATGAGGCACCCGCCGACTGGGAAATGGCCAACTGGTTCATTGCGACCTCGCCGGACTCGATTTTCACCAAAGCGCTGATCGTGGCGCGGCCGGCCAGCGACCGCCGCTATGCGCTACGCAACAACAGGCTGCGCATTCATCACGCGGACGGCAGCACCGAGCAGCGCATGATTGCCAGTTCAAATGAATTGTTCAGCGTGCTGCGCGGCGAATTCAATCTCAAGCTGCCAGACCATGGCGAGCTCGACGCGATCGCGGCGGTCGCTGGCGTCTAGATCACATCGACTTGACGATATTCTCGGTCATCTTCTTGGCGTCGCCGAGCAGCATCATGGTGTTATCGCGGTAGAACAGCGGATTGTCGATGCCGGCGTAGCCCGACGCCAGCGAGCGCTTGTTGAACATCACCGTGCCGCCCTTCCAGACCTGCAGCACCGGCATGCCATAGATCGGCGAGGATTTGTCCTCCTCCGCCGCCGGGTTGGTGACGTCGTTGGCGCCGATCACGTAAACGACGTCGGCCTGCGGGAATTCCGAGTTGATGTCCTCGAGCTCGAACACCTCGTCGTACGGCACGTTCGCTTCGGCGAGCAGCACGTTCATGTGGCCGGGCATGCGTCCGGCGACCGGGTGGATGGCGTACTTCACCTCGACGCCCGCCGCCTTGAGATGGTCAGCCATCTCCCGCAAAGCATGTTGAGCCTGGGCCACCGCCATGCCGTAGCCCGGCACGATGATGACCTTGCCGGCGTTCTTCATTATGTAGGCGGCGTCCTCCGCCGAGCCGAGCTTGACCGGCCGCTGCTCGGCCCCGCCGCCCGCCGGCCCCGCGACCTCGCCGCCGAAGCCGCCGAGGATCACCGAGACGAAGCTGCGGTTCATGCCCTTGCACATGATGTACGACAGGATCGCGCCCGACGAGCCGACCAGCGCGCCGGTGATGATCAGCGCCATGTTGCCGAGCGTGAAGCCAATGCCGGCGGCGGCCCAGCCGGAGTAGGAGTTGAGCATCGAGATCACCACCGGCATGTCGGCGCCGCCGATCGGGATGATGATCAGGATGCCGAGCGCGAGCGCGATCCCGGTCACCAGCCAGAAGTCGACCTGGCTCTGCGACACGACGAGACCGTAGATGAAGAACACCAGCGCCGCGGCGAGCGCGATGTTGATGACGTGGCGGCCGGGAATCATGATCGGCGCGCCGCTCATGCGCGCGGACAGCTTCAGGAACGCGATGATCGAGCCTGTAAAGGTGACGGCGCCGATCGCAACGCCAAGCGACATCTCGACCAGCGACGCCTTGTTGATGTTGCCGCGGGTGCCGATGCCGAACGCCTCCGGGGCGTAATATGCGCCAGCCGCGACCAGCACGGCGGCGAGGCCGACCAACGAGTGGAACGCCGCGACCAGCTCCGGCATCGAGGTCATCGGCACCCGGCGCGCGATCACAGCGCCAATGCCGCCGCCGAGCACCAGGCCGCCGATCACCAGCGCCCATGACGTGATGCCGACCGGAGGATGCGAGCCCAGTGTGGTCAGCACTGCGATGGTCATGCCGGCGATGCCGAACATGTTGCCCATGCGGCTGGTCTCCGGGCTGGAGAGCCCGCGCAACGCCATAATGAACAGGACGCCGGAAACCAGATAGAGCAGCGCGACGACGTTGGCGTTCATGAAGTTGGAGCTCATGGCGCGCTCACTTCTTCTTCTGGTACATCGCCAGCATGCGCTGGGTGACCAGGAAGCCGCCGAAGATGTTGATCGAGGCGAGCACTAGCGCGACGAAGCCGAGCGCGCGGGCCAGGATCGGCCCCTGCTCGTCGCCGGCGAGCGGCACTCCGATCGCCAACAGCGCGCCGACCACGATCACCGAGGAGATCGCGTTGGTCACCGACATCAGCGGCGTGTGCAGCGCCGGCGTGACCGACCAGACCACGTAGTAGCCGACAAACACCGCGAGCACGAAAATCGAGAGCAGGAAGAAGAAGGGATCGATGGAGGCGACTGTCATGGGATTTCCCTGTCCTGCTGCCGCATCATGCGCTAGGCCGCGCTTTTCGGGGCGAAGCTCGGATGGATCACGGCGCCGTCGCGGGTCAGCGCGGTGCCCTTCACGATCTCGTCGTCCCAATTGATCGCCAGCGCCTTGGTGTTCTTGTCGATCATGGTCTCGAGGAAGGTCAGCAGGTTCTTGGAATAGAGCGCCGAGGCCGACGCCGCGAGCCTTCCTGCCACGTTGGTGTGGCCGACGATCTTCACGCCATTCACACTCACCACCTCGCCGGCCTTCGCGCCCTCGACGTTGCCACCGCGCTCAACCGCGAGATCGACCAGCACGGAGCCGGGCCGCATCGAGGCCACCATGTCGCGGTTGACCAGCTTCGGCGCCGGACGGCCGGGAATGAGCGCCGTCGTGATCACGATGTCCTGCTTCCTGATGTGCTCGGCCACCAGCGCGGCCTGCTTGGCCTGATACTCCTTCGACATTTCCTTGGCGTAGCCCGCCGCGGTCTCGGCCTGCTTGAACTCGTCGTCCTCGACCGCAATGAACTTGGCGCCGAGGCTCTGCACCTGCTCCTTCACCGCCGGCCGCACGTCGGTCGCGGTGACGATCGCGCCGAGCCGCCGCGCGGTGGCGATTGCCTGGAGGCCGGCGACGCCGACGCCCATTACAAAAACTTTCGCGGCCGGAATCGTGCCGGCGGCGGTCATCATCATCGGCAACGCGCGGCCGTATTCCGACGAGCCGTCGATCACCGCGCGATAACCGGCGAGATTGGCCTGGCTGGAGAGCACATCCATTGACTGGGCGCGCGTGATGCGCGGCATCAATTCCATGGCGAAGGCCACCACCCCGGCGCTCGCCATTGCCTTGAGCGCAGCGTCGTTGCCGTACGGATCCATGATGGCGATGACGGCAGCGCCCTTCTTGTAGGACTTGAACTCTGCCTCGCCCGGCCGGCGCACCTTAAGCACCACGTCCGCGCCAGCGGCGACGTTGCTGCCGACGCTCGCGCCGGCCGCTTTGTAATCTTCGTCGAGAATACCCGACTTGATGCCAGCGCCCTGCTCGACCGCAACCTCGGCCCCGAGCGCAACGAACTTCTTGACGGTATCCGGCGTCGCCGCAACCCGCGGCTCTGACGGATCGGCTTCAGCGGAAATTGCGATCTTCATCCAGTGCTCCTTCGTCCACCCGCCCCGGCGGCGGGCAGGAAGGGCGCTCGGAGGCGCCGGACGTTCAGGTGAGGAAGTAGGCCATCAGCAGGAGGAGGATAACGATGTGGAGGACGGCCCACTTCGTCATCGTCAGGAACGTTCGGTAGGTGCGCTCGTGCTCGGCGTAGTCGTTGCCGTCCGCCGTCTCGTATTCCATGGTGCCGTGCGAGGCCATCACCGCATTCCCTTGTCAAAGCCGTCGAGCCAAGGATTAGCGGAATAGCCTGGGGCGGGCAATGCCGCGCGCCCACTGTCCCAGCCTAGATTTGAGCGATTTTCGCCCGCGCAGGCTGCCTCAGCGGCAATCGACCCGGGTGGTCTTGCGCAGCGACGCCAGGTCGTCCTCGTGCCCGCGCACGATATCGGCGACCATGGTGCCGACCTCCGGGTCCTTGAAGCAGCCTGACTGCTTGAGGGCGGCGATCTGATCGGCAAGCTTCGGCTCCAGCACCCGGGCGATCCGGCAACCCTCGGCGACCAGCTTCGCGCTGCGCCCTCGCTCCATCCGCTTCGTGACGCGCTGATAACGAGTGGAGAGCTTCTCGGTGTCCTTGGACATCAATTTGCTGATGGTCCCGGCACAGTTGGCGCGCGCATCGCCAGACGCAAGAACGGCGACCGCGAACGCGAGACAACATGCCAGCCGAACAAGCATTCAGTCACCCTGATGTCGGAAACGGGATTCAACTCGTTTTGCTGCGGCGGGACCGCGGCGAAAGCAAGCCCAATTAACGCGAACCGTTGCCGGTGTCCAACCTCAAGCCGCCGATTGCGGCGCAACAGTGAAAAATCTCACTCTGGGACGCGATGCCGCATTCGCCCCCTGTGCTCAATCCCGGGCCCTGGACCGGAGAGCGCGTCCCGTTATGATTGAAGCAACAACAGGGTGAGGAAATGACGATGGCGCGTTCGCTCGGACTCGTCGCAATGGCGCTGATCCTGCCTGGTGCGGCGGCGGCGCAGGACTGGCCGGGAAAACAACCGATCAAGATCGTGGTGCCGTTCACCGCCGGCAGCGCCACCGACATCACCGCCCGCACCGTGTTCGAGCAGGTCGGCAGACAGGTCGGCCAGACCTTCATCGTCGAGAATCGGGGCGGCGCCGGCACCACGCTCGGCATGACGCAAGTCGTCAAGTCCGATCCCGACGGCTACACCATGCTGGTGCATTCGACCTCGCACGTCGTGGTGGCGTCGACCTATCCGAACCTGCCGTTCAACGTTGCGGAGGAATTCGCTGCGGTGAGCGCGCTCGCCGACGTGCCGTTCGTCATCGCGGCCGCAACCAAATACAAGACGCTGAAGGACATGATCGACGCCGGCAAGGCGCCCGGCGCGGTGATTCACTATGGCTCAGCCGGCGCCGGAAGCTCCGGCCATCTGTTCATGGAGCGCTTCCGCCTCGCGGCCGGATTTTCTGCGACGCACGTGCCGTTCCGCGGCACGCCGGAAGGCCTGACTGAAGTGATCGCGGGCCGCATCGACGCGTATCCTGCACCGGCGGTCAACGCCGTGCCGCTTTCCAAGGACGGCAAGGTCAGCGCGCTGGCGGTGAGCTCGGCCAAGCGGCTGCCGCTGATGCCCGACGTGCGAACCGTCGCCGAGGCCGGCCTGCCCGGCGCGGAGTACAACTTCTGGGTCGGCGCATTTCTTCCCGCCAAGACGCCGAAGCCGATCGTCGAGCGCCTCAACAAGGAGATCGTCGCCGCCCTCAAGGTACAGGCGGTCGCCGACAAGATCGTCTCGCTGGGCGGCGCGCCGATGCCGATGACACCGGCCGAGTTCGATACGTTCGTGCGCAAGGAGATCGCGGTCAACGCCGAGATCGTGAAGGCGTCGGGTTACAAGCCGCAGTAGCGCTTACTTCCCCGCCAGAATCGTCGCCGCGACCTTCTCGCCGATCATGATGGTCGGGATGTTGGTGTTGGCGCACGGCACCGACGGCATGATCGATGCGTCGGCGATCCGCAGCCCGCCAATGCCATGGACCCGCGCCGACGGATCGGTCACCGCACCGGGATCGCCGGCTGCGCCCATCCGGCAGGTGCACGACGCATGCCAGTGACCGAGCACGGCGCCGGCGATCCAGTCGCGGCAGGCGCCGTCGTCGTTCGCGAGATCGTCAAGCGAGGGCGCGTCAGCGATCAGCTTGTCGAGCATGAAGCGGCGCAATGCCGCAGAGGACTCCATCACCATCGCGCCGGCAAACGTCTGCGCGGCGTTGAATCTGGAGTGTACGGCGAGCTTGCGCGCCCAATCGCTGAAGCTGATCGGGAACACCTGCTCGACGTGCTCGCGGACCGCCGGATCGGCTGTCAGACGGCATAGCAGCCGCACGCCGATCACCATGCGCTCCATGTCGCGCCGGTCCGAGCACATGTTGAAGTCGATATCGAGCGGCGCGCCGGGATCGGCGGATGTGAGCTTGACCTCGCCAGTCGAGAACGAGCGGTTGACCCATAGCATGATCAGGCCGAGCCGCTCGCCGATCGCGTGCCACTGCGCCTTGTTGGACGGGATCAGGTACATGTCGCCCGGCGGGCAATCCTCATAACCCGACGACCAGCGCAATCCCGCGAACATTTGCCGGCGCAGCGTCTTCGGCAATCGCGCGCCCGGCTTGAGCCAGCAACCGAAGTTGACGCCGGGATGTTCCATCAGGTGCTTGCCGACGCCGGGCTTGTCGAGCGCTACGGGAATGCCAAGCTCAGCCAATTCGCGCGCGGGGCCGACGCCGGAGCGCATCAGCAGCGCCGGCGACTGCAGCGCGCCGGAGGAGAGCACGATCTCGCTGGCGCGCAATTCGAAGCGTTCGCCGCCGCGGCGCACCGCGATGCCCACAGCCCGCAGGCTGTCGAACAGAATTCGCTCGACATGCGTATCGCCCCTGATGGTGAGATTGGGCCGCTTCCGCACCGCCCTGGTGAGATAGCGCCACGCCGCTCCCATGCGTTGGTCATCGGTGTGGCTGTGCGCAACCGGCGCGAAACCGTCGGAGAACGCGCCGTTCTGGTCCTTGATGTTGCGCCAGCCGGCCCGCTCGACGGCGGTCAGCACGCCGCGCGTGAAACCCGGCCATGCGCTCTCCGGATAGCGCTGGACATGGATAGGCCCGTCCTTGCCGTGCAGGGGGCCGTCGAAGTCGCGATCGGATTCCAGCTTCTTGAAGAACGGCAGCACCTCGTCCCACGACCAGCCGCCCGCGCCGCGCTTAACCCAGTTCGCATAGTCCGACGGCAGGCCGCGCAGCGCCGCCATGCCGTTGACCGACGACGTGCCTCCGATCACCCGGCCCTGGTTGTAGAGGCGCCGCGGCCGGGTGTCCGGCGCGTTGCCAGGCCGCGGGGAGAACTTCGCCGTGCTGTTCGGCCAGATGAAGCGCGGATTGGCGTAGGCCGACGCCCCGTAAATATCGAGGATTTCCGCCGGCTCCTCACCGGGCGGATAGTCGGTGCCCGCCTCGACCAGCAGGACGCGGTTGCGGCTGTCCTCGGAGAGCCGTGCCGCCAGCACGCAGCCGGCCGAGCCGGCGCCGATCACGATGAAGTCGTGTGAATCCTGTTGCGGCGCCACCGCTGGCCCTCGTCCGCGCCGACACTAATATCGCGATTCAGAAGTTCGCTTGAATTCTCAGCACGCTCCAAACGAACTTCCGAATCAAAGCGACACTAGCAACTCAATGATTCTAGTGCCCCTTTGCCGAAGTTCGCAAAGGCGCTTGCTGCACAATTGTGCGAACGTCGGGTTCGGGACACTAGCGCGCCGCATACCACTGTCGAGCGCTGCCTTTGCACCGGATGCTCCAGCCCATGCATCGCCTGCAAAGACTGGCGCTCAATTGCGCGGCTGCTCCAATCCCACCGCGGCCAGTGCTTTCGATTGCCGGTCGGCGACACGCTTGAGTGAGAAGTCTCCCATCGCTTCTTCAAACATGCGGTGGAAGTTCAATTCGGCGCGCAGATGCAGGAACACGCCGCCGAGCCCGATCGCCGCACGATCCATCAGCACGAACTCGCGCGGCACCTTGACCGGCCCGAGCCGGCGCAGCTCCTTCCGCACCGTGAAGGCCTGCTTGCGGCCGTATTCGCCGGGCTTCACGCCGTCGGCGATCGAGCGAACGCGATCCTCCATCAGCGGGCCGTAGATGAACCGCGCCCAGATGTTCAACGTGTCGATCAACTCGCGCGACAGCTTCTTGAAGCCCCAGGTCTCATAGGCATGCACCACCAGGCTGTCGTCGCCCGTGCGCAGACCGTTGTAGAGATCGACCACACCGCCGACGAACTTGGGCGGAAAGATGCGGATACAGCCGTAGTCCATCAGGTTGATGCCGGCGGGCTTCCCCTTCTCGAAAAACACCGAGTAGTTGCCGAGATGCGGGTCGCCGTGGATGACGCCGATCCGGATGAACGGGAACCACCAGGCGGTGAACATAGCGGTTGCGAGACGATTGCGCACCGCAAGCGCGGCGTCCTTGTGATCGAGTAGCTTCGAGCCTTCGAGCCAGTCGAGAGTCAGCAGCCGCCCGGTCGACAGCTTGGGCCAGACCTGCGGCACGCGGATGAGGTCGACGTCGGAGAGCATGTCGCGATAGAGCGCGACATGCTTCGCCTCGCGGCGATAGTCCAATTCCTCGCGCACCCGCGCGCCGATCTCCTTGATGATCTCGCTGGTGTCGATCGCCGGATCGAACCTGCGGCGGATCGCGAACAGGATTTCGAGCTGCCTGATGTCCGCCTCGACCGCGGATTCCATGTCGGCATATTGCAGCTTGCAGGCCAGCCCGCTGCCGTCGAACGCCTTGGCGCGATGGACCTGGCCAAGCGAGGCCGCGGCAGCCGGTTGATGCTCGAAGTCCGCGAACCTCTGCTGCCAGTCGGCGCCGAGCTCCGCTTGCATGCGGCGCTTAACGAACGCCCAACCCATCGGCGGCGCCTGGCTCTGCAATTTGGTGAGCTGCTCGATGTATTCCGGCGGCAGCGCCTCGGGAATGGTGGCGAGAAGCTGCGCCACCTTCATGATCGGGCCTTTCAGCCCGCCGAGCGCGGCGGCAAGCTCCGCCGCGTTCTTGGCACGGTCCAATTCCATCCCGAAGAAACGCGCGCCGGCGAGCCGCGCGGCAACGCCGCCGACGTTGGCGCCGACGCGGGCGTAGCGGCGGGCGCGGGCGGCAAAACGGTTTTTTTCGATGTCGGGCATCAACTCAACTTAGTACGGCAGCCGGGCTACGTTGAGGCGTCCAAACTCTCCAGCTCCCCAATCATTCGCTCGATCACGCCGAGCCCGCCCTTCCAGAACGCCGGATCGCGGGCGTCAAGACCGAACGGCTTGAGCAGCTCGGAGTGATGCTTGGTGCCGCCGGCTGAGAGCATGTCGAGATAGCGCTCGGCAAAGCCAGCGTTGGCCTTCTCGTAGACCGCGTAGAGCGAGTTCACCAGGCAATCGCCGAACGCATAAGCATAGACATAGAACGGCGAATGGATGAAGTGCGGGATGTAGGTCCAGAACGTCTCATAGCCGGGACGCAGGTCGATCGCAGGGCCGAGACTCTCGCGCTGCACGTCCATCCAGATCTGGCAGATGCGCTCCGCCGTCAGCTCGCCGTTCCTTCGCTCGGTGTGAATGGCGCGCTCGAAGCTGTAGAACGCGATCTGCCGCACCACCGTGTTGATCATATCCTCGACCTTGGCGGCGAGCATGGCCTTGCGCTGCTTCTTGTCCTTGGTCCCGGCCAGCAACTGCTTGAAGGTGAGCATCTCGCCGAAGACGCTCGCGGTTTCCGCGAGCGTCAGCGGCGTCGGCGCCATCAGCGCGCCGTTCGGCGCCGCCAACACCTGGTGCACGCCGTGACCGAGCTCGTGCGCGAGCGTCATCACGTCGCGCGGCTTGCCCTGGTAGTTCAGCATCACATAGGGGTGTGCCGACGGCACGGTCGGGTGCGAGAACGCGCCGGGCGACTTGCCCGGACGCACCGGCGCGTCGATCCAGCGGTCCTTGAAGAATCGCTCGGCGATCGCCGCCATCTTCGGCGAGAAAGCGCCATAGGCCGAGAGCACGGTGTCCTGCGCCTCGCCCCACCGGATGGTGCGCATGGGGACCTGCGGCAGCGGCGCGTTGCGGTCCCAGTGCGCCAGCTTCTTCTTGCCGAACCATTTCGCCTTCAGCGCGTAGTAGCGGTGCGAGAGCTGCGGATAGGCCGCGCGCACCGAGGCGACCAGCGCGTCGACCACCTCAGGCTCGACGCGGTTGGAAAGATGACGCGAACCCGCCACGTCTGCGAAGCCGCGCCAGCGGTCGGAAATTTCCTTATCCTTGGCGAGCGTGTTGGTGATCAGCGTGAATAGCCGCAGATTTTCTTTGAAGGTCGTGGCCAGCGCCTCGGACGCCGCCTTGCGGGTCTGCTCCTTCGGGCTTTGGAACAGGTTGAGCGTCTGCTCAATGCTGATGGTCTTACCGGCAATCTTGAAGCGCAGGCCGACCATGGTCTCGTCGAACAGCCTGTTGAACGCGGAATAGCCGGTCATCGACTTTTCCTGGAACAACTGCTCGACGCGATCTTCGAGCTGGTAGGGCTTGTCGCGGCGGATGTCCTCGAGCCACGGCCGGTAGTGACCGAGCGCGGGATCGGCCATCGCCTTGTCGAGCACCGCGTCTTCGATGCGGTTGAGCTCGAGCGTGAAGAACAGCAGATGCAGATAGGCCGCCGTGAGGCGTTCCTGCATGTCGCCGTAGAATTTGGACAGCACGGGGTCGGCGGCGTTGCCGGCGTGAAGCAGACCCGCATAAGAGCTCAGCCGTCCCGCCACATCGTCGATCTTCTCATAACGCTGCACCGCCTCGACGAGGCCGCCGCCGGTCGCAAGCGTTTCAAGGTTGCCCTTGAAGGCCTTCTCGAAGGCGACACATTCGGCCTCGGTCCACTCGATGTCGCGCTTGAGCTCGGCCGATTCGATGCCGGGATAGAGATCGGCCAGGTTCCATTCCGGCAGCGAGCCGAGCGCCCTAGCGGCGCTTTTGCGGCCGGCAGACCCGCGCGCCGGCGCCTTGATCGAGGATGAGGTCATGCGGCCGTCCATGTCCGAGTCGACAATTCCAAGATAGAGCGGCGCGCGCGGACGGCAACGCCCACGCGGCAAATCTTCCCGACTGTGACGATTTGGACGCTTACGCCAGCGCGGCGAGATGCGGCGCCAAATGGGTGATAACTTCCATCGGCTCCGCCAGGACCGGCTCGACCTTCTCCTCGAAAAAATCGCGCACCGCGCACCAGCACACCGTCAGCCGGGCCACAATTTCCGTCTTGCGCTTGCGCAGCGCGCCGCAGGTCTGCTCCGCCATCAGCATGATGTTATCGTTCTCGAAAACCACCTGGCCCTTGCCGTCTTCCAGCACATAGAGGCGGCCGAGCCGCGAAATGGACAGGATGCAGTCGTGATCGGGCGCCGGACCGAGCAAATAGAGCTGCGGATCGCCGTATTCGCTCGTCCCGACCTCCCAGCTGCTGACGTCGCCGCTCGGAATCGAGGCCGCGCAGGCGTTGGTGAGCTTGGCGAGTTCGTTCGCCTGCCACCCCTTTGGCAAGGTCTCCGGCACGCGAGGGAAATGGATCACGTTCATTTCTTCACCTCGAACAGCAAGCGGTACAGCTCGGGCTCGTAGAAGGACAACAGTTGCTTGGCGAACGGCTGTGGCTCTGCGCCGAGCGCCTTCGCCCAAGCTTCCATGCTTTCAACGGGCACCCGGCCAAAGCCGTTCTCCACCTGAGAGATGAACGTGTAGTATTTGAAGCCCAGGATGTCAGCGAGCTGGATCTGCGACAAACCAGCCCTCGCCCTAAGGTCCTTGAGCCAGGCGCCTGCTTGCTTGCGCAGTTGCTTCGACCGCGGCTCGGCCTTTGCGATTTGCATGTGTCTATCCCGGCCAGATGGAACCATCTTGCATCGGCTGATGTTTCGTGTTTACTAAACTAGTTTATAATAAACAGTACATCGCTAGACGGAACATAACACAATTCGCAGCATCGGATAAGGCTGTAGCCCCGCCCAGTTACGGCAGGCAGGAGGACCGCCATGAGGATCACAAAATCCCTTTATGGCCAACGCAACGGGCCGCTCGGCATCGGTCCTCCAGCCGCAATATCGGCCAGCGTTGCCTTCTGGATCGGCCTGACCACGACCCCACCCACGGACTTGCTGCCGTGGGTCGCCACGCTGTTGCTGGTGCTCGCGGCCAGCTTGGCAGTGGTTGCCTGGCGCCGACACAGCCAAGACCCGACGCGCGTGACCTACGCCGACGTCGCCGGCGCGCTCGTGCTGATCGGTCTTTGCGTGGCGGCAACGATCGACCCAGACCAAATGGTGCGCATCATCGACAGCGATTCACGATCCCGATGACGGGCGATCATCCTGCGCCCGCCCGGACAGAAACGGAAACACTGAAATCCAGCAACCCAACACACTGAACACCAGCCCGGGCCCCTCTGGCAGCGCCAACGCTGCGATGTCGGACTGGAACATCCAAAGGAGTGGCCCTCATGAACCTGCAAACCAAACCGGCTGCGATCACACCTCTCGATCGCACTCGACCCCCCCTGGCCGACACGAGCGCGCCGCACGGCAAGCCGGCCGAAGCGGTCGTGACGGCGCTCGGCTCCAACGCCGCACGCGGCCTGAGTTCGTCCGAGGTGCAGAAGCGCCTGGAGCAATACGGACACAATCGGCTGAAAAGCGCGCCGGAAACGCCGTGGTGGAAACGGCTGCTGGAACAGTTCGAAAATTTCCTGGTGATCATCCTGCTGGTCGCCGTTGTGATTTCGGTGATCGAATGGGTGCTGCAGGACCCGCGTGAGAGCGCGCTGCCCTACGAAGCCATTGTCATCATGGCCATTGTCGTGCTCAACGCGATGCTCGGGTTCATCCAGGAGTCGCGCGCGGAGAAATCAGTCCGTGCGCTGATGGCGCTGGCCGCGCCGGAGGCCACGGTGATTCGCGACGGCGATCGGCAGCGCGTCGCGACACATGACATCGTCCCCGGCGACATTGTCCTGATCGAAGCCGGCGACAAGATTCCGGCGGATTCCCGCCTCGTCGAGGTGGCGAACCTTCAAACCGACGAAGCGCCGTTGACCGGCGAGAGCGTGCCGGTGTCGAAGGAGTCCAAGCCCATCGAAGGCGACACCGGGCTCGGCGACCGCCGCAATATGCTGTTCTCCGGCACGGTTGCCACCTATGGCCGCGGCCGCGCCGTGGTGGTCGCCACCGGCATGTCGACGGAAGTCGGCCGCATCGCAGGCCTGCTGGAGGCGGCTGAGAAAGAGCCAACGCCGCTGCAGCGGGAGCTCGACCGCACCGGCAAGCGGCTCAGCGTCATCATGCTCGGAATCTGCGCCGTGGTGTTCGCGGCCGGCCTGTTCAGCACCACCACCTTCACGCTCAACGTCGTGCTGGGCCTGTTCCTATTCGCGGTCGCACTCGCCGTCGCCGCTATCCCCGAGGCGCTGCCCGCTATCGTCACAGTAGGCCTGAGCCTCGGCGTGCGCCGCATGGCGGCGGCCAATGCCATCGTCCGCAAGCTGCCGGCGGTCGAGACCCTGGGCGCCGCGACCGTGATCTGCTCGGACAAGACCGGCACGCTGACCCGCAACGAGATGACCGTGCGGGCCATCGCCACCGCCGACTCGCTGATCGACGTCGGCGGCAGCGGCTATATCCCCGAGGGCGACTTCACGATCGAAGGCAAGAAAATCGACGGGCGCTCGCTGCACCGCGACGCCGTCACGGAATTGCTGCAAGCAGCAGCGCTTGCTAACGACGCGGCGCTAGTGCAACGCGAAGGCCGGTGGATGGTGCAGGGCGACCCCACCGAAGGCGCGCTGGTCGTCGCCGCCCTTAAGTTCGGCATCGATGCCCGTAAGCTGCAGCGGTTTCCGCGTTTCGCTGAAATTCCCTTCACGTCCGAGCGTAAGCGTCACGCCACGGTCCATGTCGACCGCGAAAATCCCGAGGACCTGCGCGTTTTCGTCAAGGGGGCGCCGGAGGTACTGCTGGCGAAATGTCGTTTCCTTTGGCAGAACGGCAAAGCCATCCCACTCACGGAAGAAGGACGCGTTAATCTTCTGCAACGCAACGAAGGGCTCGCCAAGCAGGCACTGCGCACGCTCGCCATAGCCACGCGCACCTTGCCTGCCAAATCGCTCGGCGTCGACCCCCAGGCGGCCGCCAAGGGCAATGTCGAGATCAATCTTCCCGAGAGCGTGGAGGACGACCTAGTGCTGCTGGGCCTGGTCGGCATGATCGATCCGCCGCGCACCGAAGCAAGAGACGCGGTCGTCACGGCCAAGCGGGCGCACATTCGCACCGTAATGATCACCGGCGACCATCCCGCGACTGCCGAAGCGATCGCACGCGAACTTACCATCTTCGAGCCGGGCGCCCGGATTGTGACCGGCGGGGAGCTTCGCACCATGGCCGAGGGCGAACTGGACCAAATCGTCGAGCAGGTGCGCGTGTTTGCCCGCGTCGACCCCGAGCACAAGCTCCAGATCGTCGCCGCGCTCCAGCGCAAGGGCCACATCGTTGCCATGACCGGCGATGGCATCAACGACGCACCAGCGCTCAAGTCCGCCAACATCGGCGTCGCCATGGGCATCACCGGCACGGACGTGTCCAAGGAGGCAGCCGACATGGTGCTAACCGACGACAATTTCGCCAGCATCGTGAAGGCGATCGAGGAAGGCCGCGGCATCTTCGACAATATCCGTAAGTATCTGCTCTATTTGCTGTCGTCGAATGCCGGCGAACTGCTCACCATGTTCGCGGGCGTGATGCTCGCGGGATTGCTCGGGCTCACTTCGGTAGACGCCGGCTTGTTCCTGCCGCTGCTCGCCGCGCAACTGCTCTGGATCAACCTCGTCACCGACGGCCCGCCCGCACTCGCACTCGGCATCGACCCGCGAGACCCCGACGTCATGGAGCGCGAGCCGCGGGCGCGCGGCGCCGGCATCCTCTCCGCCGAAGACTGGTGGCGGCTTGCCGCGATCGGCACGGTGATGATGGTCGGCACGCTCGCCGTTCTCGATGCCTACTATCCTGGCGGGCTGTTCACGCTGTTCGCGACCGGCAACGCGCCTAACGCGGCCGACGAGGCCTACGCGCGCAGCATGGCGTTCACCACGCTGATGATGTTCCAGCTCTTCAACGTGTACAATTGCCGATCGAGCTGGCGCAGCGCGTTCAGCGGCTTCTTCGATAACATCTGGCTGCTAGGCGCGGTTGGCCTGTCGCTGGTCACGCACGCGCTGGTGATCTACGTGCCGTTCCTCCAGGTTGCATTCCACACCGTGGCGCTGTCGGGGAGAGACTGGCTCGTTGCCGCTGGCGTCGCCTCGGTTCTGCTCATCGGCATGGAACTCTTCAAGCTGGCGCTGCGCGCTAAGCGGCGGGCAGCGTCCGGTGTGACGGCAGGCGCCGCTGGTGGCGTGTCTCCGTCCCACGCCTAGGGTCCGTCCTCAATAACCAGAGCTATTCGCCCTCCGCCCGCCGCGGTCGGAGGGCGAATGATTCCGGAAGCCGCCGCAACGCGACGGTTTTGCCACGCCGCGGTATGATATTATTGCAAAGAATTCATACCGCCACGGAGGGCTCCGGGGGATGCGAACAAACGTCCGGCTCGTTCTGTTTGCAGCGCTGCTTTTGTCTTACGCCTCAAGCGCCGCCCGAGCCGAAACGCCGGAAGAATGGATCAAGCTCGGCGCGCGTGTGCACGGCGGGTTCGGCGCTTTCATTCCGGTCGGCATCCCGATCGGTGAGGACGCGGTGCGGCGCCTCAATGCCCAGCCGCGCGAACTTGCGGTCATCTATTACAGCGGCGAAAAAGTCCCCTGCGCGTGTTCGGTCGATGGAGTGATGCTGGCGGTCGGCGCGAGTCCGGGTCAGGGCACGGTTCAAGTGGCGGCGGAAAAATCGCCGCCCGGCACGTTCGCCGTCGTCATCATCCGCAATCGCAAGACCGGCGAAGGGCTCAAATACACAGTCGCGGAATCATGGCTACCTCAACTCAGCAAGATCAACGCGACGATCCTGGAGCCGCTGGCGCGCTATAACTCGGTGATGAACGCGGCCGACCTGTTCACGGTCGAGTCGATCGCCAAATGGCGCATCGGCCGCGGTCCCGAGCGGCTTAACAGACCCTTAAGCCAGTTGGAGGACAGTGACCCGAAACGGCACAAGTTGCGTTGAGGGTTGTGATGTCCGAGCGCGTACTCATCGTCGATGATGATCCGGTCCAGCGCCGTCTTGTCGAAGCCATGGTCGGCAAGTTCGGCTACACGCCGGTGATCGCCGAGAGCGGCGAGCAGGCCGTCGCCATGTTGACCGGCAGCGACCGCTTCGACTGCGTCGTGCTCGACCTGGTAATGCCCGATCTCGACGGCATGGGCGTGCTTACGCGGCTGCGTGAAGCCGGTATCAGCGTGCCGGTGATCGTGCAGACCGCCCACGGCGGCATCGACAACGTCGTCTCCGCGATGCGCGCGGGCGCTGTTGATTTCGCGGTCAAGCCGGTCGGTGCCGAGCGCCTGCAGGTCTCGCTGAAGAATGCGATGGACAAGAGCGCGCTCGAAGACGAACTCAACCGCATCAAGCGCGGTAAGTCCGGCACGCTCACCTTCAAGGATATCATCACCCGCAGCGGCGCGATGCAGGCGGTGCTGCGCACCGCGGAGAAAGCCGCGGCATCGACGATTGCAGTGCTGATCGAAGGCGAGTCCGGCGTCGGCAAGGAGTTGATCGCGCGCGCGATCCACGGCTCCGGCGACCGCCGCGCCCGGCCCTTCATTGCAGTCAATTGCGGCGCGATCCCCGAGAATCTGGTGGAATCCATCCTGTTCGGCCACGAGAAGGGCGCCTTTACCGGCGCGACCGAGCGGCACATCGGCAAATTCATCGAAGCGACCGGCGGCACACTGTTCCTCGACGAGGTCGGTGAGTTGCCGGCAGCGGCGCAGGTGAAGCTGCTGCGCGCCATCCAGGAGGGCGAGGTCGAGCCGGTCGGCGCACGCAAGCCGGTCAAGGTCGACGTACGGCTCGTCTCCGCGACGAACCGCAATCTCATTGCCGACGTTAAGACCGGCCGCTTCCGCGAAGACCTGTTCTATCGCCTTCATGTGTTCCCGATCTCAGTGCCGCCGCTGCGCGCACGCGCCGAGGACATCCCCGACCTGACGCGCCACTTCCTCGCCCGCTTCGCGGCCGAGGAAGGCAAGCGCATCCGCGCGGTCAGCGCCGATGCGCTGGCGCTTTTGGCGAA
>Ga0190271_10000216_pt1 | contig 28668 bp, 30 predicted proteins | sample Popmic356T_FD_133747 | JGI IMG/M metagenome (GOLD analysis project Ga0190271, IMG submission 133747) | Populus adjacent soil microbial communities from riparian zone of Weber River, Utah, USA - 356 T | ecosystem: Environmental > Terrestrial > Soil > Riparian zone | place: USA: Utah | collected...
GCCGCGGCTCCTCGTTCCCGTCGTCGCGATGCTGCTCCTCAGCATCGCCGACGCGTTCTTCACGGTCACTTTGATGGCCGCCGGAGCAGAGGAGTCGAACCCGCTGCTCGCGTTGGTGCTGAACGAGCACCCGCGCCTGTTCGCCGTCGTCAAGATGGCACTGACGGGTATCGGTGCGGTGGTGCTCGTCGCGCTGGCCCGGGCCCGCTTCTTCAAGCTCGTGCGCGGAAGCCTGTTCCTGTATGGCCTCGTCGCCGCCTACGCCGTCCTCGTTGCCTACGAGGCCTGGCTCTTTCGCCTGATGCTCTAGCCGCTACGAACGGCAGTTCGGCGGCAGATACTGCTCAGGAATCGTCGGCGCGAGATACACCGCCACGCCGCTGCTCCCCGTGCCGAGCAACGCCGTGCCCGTCGGCTCGGACGACGCGCCGCAACGCCACACGACCGTCCGGTCCGGGGTCTGGTACGGCGTCATCGTCAGCGTCCGCCCGGCGATGAGCGCGCTCGACGCGTGCCCGTACGTGATGACGAGCACGCCGCTGGCTACGTCGATCGAGGTCACGTAGTTGCCCGACGTGTCCGTCGCGTCGACCGAGAGGCCGGCTTCGAGGCGGTTGGCCGGCGCGCGGCCGTCGTCGAGGAATGCCGTCGCGACGGGGGCTTTTGCCGCCGCGGCTAGTTGGAGACCTTCGGAGACCTGCGCGCGGATCGTGTAGCTCTGATACGCCGGGATCGCCATCGACGCCAGGATGCCGATGATGGCGACGACGATCATGAGCTCGATCAGCGTGAAGCCGGCTTGCCGCCGCGCGAATGTGGAGAGGGATTGCATATTGCGCTCCAAAGTTTTTCTGAGAATTCTGATGCGGCCTACAGCGTGTGCCGCGGCGGCGAGTCGGCGTAGACGACGGGAACCTGCTTCCACTCCGCGTAGCTCGTCGCGAGGCCGAGGGCCGCGTCGATCGACATGCGCACGCGGGCGAGCAGCGTCTTCACGCGTTTGACCTTGCCCTTCGTGCGATCCGTCACGCGCTCAATCGTGGCCAGCACGACGGTGTCGTCGAGGGGGTCCGCATCGGTGTGCACGCAGATGTAGTCGTTCTCGGGATAACCCGAGGACGGCGGTGCATTGAGCACTCGGACTTCCATCGTCGTTCCTCCGCCAAGACGCACAACGTTCTAGGGATGGGAGAGCAAGACGCATGCCACGCACGGTGCTGCGCCATTGCGGCGGCCGCGAGTGACGTTATGTAGCGTGGGAACTGACGAGGTGCGTCAGTTAGGGCCCTTATTGCGGTTGACAAAATTCTGCGCAGCAAACGGCTCGGCAACTGCTCCTGCGTTGCTCTACCGCGGGCATCCATGCCCGCGTTCTGTGTTTGCTGCAAAAAAAAACGCCGCATCGCTGCGGCGTTTCTTGTGCTCAGTGAAGAGCGAATGCTTACCAGCGATCGCGTCCGCCGCCACCACCGCCACCGCCACCGTAGCCGCCGCGGCCACCACCGCCGCCGCCGCCACCGCCCGGAGCCTTCGGCTTGGCCTCGTTGACTTTGATCTGCCGGCCGTCGAGCGACGTGCCGTTCAACTGCTGGATCGCGGCTTGCGCCTCGGCGTCGCTCGACATCTCGACGAAGCCGAAGCCTTTGCTCTGACCGGTATCGCGATCGCTGATGATGGAGACCGAAGCCACCGTGCCGCATTTGCTGAATGCTTCGCGGACGCTGGTTTCGGACGCGGAATACGGCAAGTTGCCGACGTAGAGTTTTCTGCCCATGGTTACCTCCCGAGGTAGCGCGCTCGCTCAAGAGCACCAGGCACCATGCCAAGCAGACTCATTGGAAGCGATCGACGGACGGGAAAATAATACGTATTAACGCAATAGGACGCCAGAGGGGAGGTAATTTTCCAGGTTTTTCACTCACTTAGGGGGCAGGTTCAATGCGAAGAATCGCTCCGTCCTCGTCATCGACGAGCACATAGAGCAACCCATCCGGGCCCTGGCGGATGTCGCGCATGCGGTGTCGCCAATCCGTCAGCAGTGCCTCGCGTCGCAGCTCTTCCATTTTCTCGTTGAGCAGGATGCGTTGGATCTGACCGGTGCCGATGATCTCGCCCGTGCGCAATCCGCCGACGAACACGTCGCCTTTCCACTTCGGCAAACGATCGCCCGTGTAGAACGCGAGACCCGAGACCGCGATCGACGGCATCCAGTAGACGATCGGATCGATGAAACCTTCGGCCTGGAATTTCTGCGAGTGCCACGCGCCTTGGTAGGTGCGCCCCAAGCTGACGAGCGGCCAACCGTAGTTGCCGCCAGGGACGAGCACGTTGATCTCGTCGCCACCGTTCGGGCCGTTCTCGCTCTGCCAGATTTGCTGCGTCGTCGGATGCACGGCGAGCCCGAGCGTCGTGCGATGACCGAGCGTGAAGATCTCGGGACGGTAGCCGTCGCGGCCGACGAACGGGTTGTCGCGCGGCACGCTGCCGTCCTCCTCGAGCCGCAGGATTTTTCCCGCGTGCGTGCTCGGGTCCTGCGCGTCGCCGCCCGCCGTCGACATGTAGATCTTGCCGTCGGGCCCGAAGATCATGCGCGACACGGTGCCCGAATCGGGCAGCGTGACGAACAAGTCGCGCACGTCGCGTAGCGCTTTGCCGTCCCAGCGGCCGCGCGCGAGCGCGAGCGCGCCTTTGTCGTCGGCGAGCCCCTTGTGGTACGTCAGATAGACGAGCTGGTTGTCGGCGAAGCGCGGATGCAACGCGACCTCGAGCAACCCGGAACGCCTGAGCGGCTTCACTTCGGGCGCGCCGTCGACGGGTGCCGGATCGAGGACGCCGTTGCGCACCACGCGCAATCCGCCGTGAGTCTGCGTGACGAGCCAAACGTCGTTCGGTAGGAACGCGATGCTCCACGGATGCGAGATCCCCCGCGTCACGACCGAAACGCGGATTCGCTGACCTTCGGCCGTCGCGTACTCGACGGGGCCGGCCGGCATCGTGGGAATCGGCATCTCGGGCGCAACGGGAATGCCGTTCGCGAACGGGACGCTTTGTTGAGCGTAACCGAGGCCCGCGGTCCCGACCGCGAGCGCGGCGAGGTACGCACGCCAGAAAGCAGGACATCGCTCGTTCATCGAAAAGACCTCCTACAAACACTCGGCGACCGAGAAGCCGCGGCGCTCGACCCGATGCGGGCGGATGGCGGTAGTGTGATCTATACCTATGGCTTGCGGGGAGCCGTGGCCCGATGATGGCGCCACGCTCATGAACGCGATCCAGCCCACAGCTCCGCAACCGAGCTTTGCGGAGCTCTTCACCCCCAAGCTCGTCACGGTATTTCGCGAGGGCTACGCGTGGCAGCATCTGCGCGCCGATGCGCTCGCGGGGTTGACCGTGGCCATCGTCGCGCTGCCGTTGTCGATGGCGATCGCGATTGCGTCGGGCGCGTCGCCGGCGCAGGGCCTGTACGCGGCGATCGTCGGCGGCTTCATCGTGTCGGCGCTCGGCGGCAGCCGCTTTCAAATCGGCGGGCCGGCCGGCGCTTTCATCGTGCTCGTCGCGGCGACGGCGCAGGCTCATGGGCTCGACGGCTTGCTGCTCGCGACCATGATGTCGGGGGTGATCCTTGCCGCGATCGGCTTCTTGAAGCTCGGCACGTACATCAAGTTCATCCCTTATCCCGTCACTGTCGGCTTCACGGCCGGCATTGCCGTCATCATCCTGGCGAGCCAGATCAAAGACCTGCTCGGGCTCGAGCTCGCGGGGCCCGAGCCCGGCGAGCTGCTCGCGAAGCTGCCGGTGCTCTATCGCGCTCTGCCGCAGCTCGACGGAACGACGGTCGGGCTTTCGCTCGCGACGATCGCCGTCATCGCCGGCTTGCGGCGCTGGCGGCCGCAGTGGCCGGGCATGCTGATCGGCGTCGCGGGCGCCGCTGCCGTGACGGCCGGTGTGGGGCTCGACGTCGCGACGATCGGCTCGCAGTTCGGCGGGATACCGAGCGGCTTGCCGCTTCCGTCGCTGCCCGACGTCGGTTGGGACAAAGCTCTGGAAGTGCTGCCGGCCGCCGTTTCCTTCGCACTGCTCGGCGCCATCGAATCGCTGCTGTCCGCGGTCGTTGCCGACGGAATGACGGGCCGCCGGCACCGCAGCAACTGCGAGCTCGTTGCACAGGGTGCCGCCAACCTGGCATCCGGCCTGTTCGGCGGCATCTGCGTGACGGGCACCATCGCGCGCACGGCGACGAACGTGCGCGCCGGTGCGCACGGGCCGGTCGCCGGCATGCTGCATTCGGTTTTTCTGCTGCTGTTCATGCTGCTGGCAGCGCCGCTCGCGCGCTTCATTCCGCTCGCAGCGTTGGCAGGCGTGCTCACCGTCATTGCGTGGAACATGGTTGAGCGCAATGCCGTCGCAGCTCTGCTTCGATCGCGGAGCGGCGACGGCGTCGTGCTCGCGGTGACGTTCCTGCTGACAATCTTCGTGGGGTTGACCGAGGCCATCGTCGTCGGCTTTGCGCTGGGCTCGGTGTTGTTCATTCACCGCATGGCGCAGACGACGGCGGTCGCCGCGCACGTGCCGTTCGCCGAGGAGCCCGACCGCGCCGACGGGGTCAACGGAGAGCGCCGCTCTTACGACGAGTCGCTGGCCGCCGATCCCGACGTCGTCGTCTACCGGATCACGGGGGCATTTTTCTTCGGCGCCGCGGCCGCTATTGGTACTGTGCTCGAGCGGATCTCGACGCGTCACCGCGCGCTGATCGTCGACCTATCGGCCGTGCCGTTTCTCGACGCGACCGCGGCGAACACACTCGAAGGTCTCGCGCGCAAAGCCGCGAAGCGCCGCGTGCGCGTCGTGCTGACGGGTGCGAACGAGGAGGTGCGTGCGGAGCTGCTCGTGCACGGCGTCGCGCCGCCGCACGTCGACTACGAGCGCTCGATCGACGCCGCGCTCGAAGCGCTGCGGAAGAACGAGGCCGGAGACCCGTTGCGGTCCCCGGCCCCGACAAAGGACTAAGCGAGGCCGCGCTCGAACAGAGCGAGCAGGCGGCTCCACGCACGCTCGGCCTGCGCTTCGTCATAGACCTGCGAATCGGGTGGGCACCAGCCGTGCATGGCCGGGTACACCTCGATCTCGGCGTCGAGCTTCGCTTTCGCGAACGTATCGCGCAACACGTTCTTCGATTCGGGCTCGCGCTCGTCGTCGTTTTGGGCGACGGCGAACAGGTACTGGGTCTTCATCTGCGGCACGAGCAAGTGCGGGCTGTCCGGATTCTGCGTGACGAGACCGCCGCCGTGGAACGACGCCGCCGCGCCGACGCGGTCCGCGACCGAGGCCGCGGTGCGCATCGTGATCGGGCCGCCCATGCAGTAACCCGTCGTGCCGACCTTGCGGTTCTTGTCGACTTGCGGCTGTTGATCCAGCCACGCGATGAACGCTTTCGCGTCGCTGACGTGCGTCGTCGCGTTGAGCTGCCCCGCGAGCGGGCGCACGACGGCCATCGTCTCTTGGTTGAATGCGGAGCCCGGCGGCATCACGGGCGCGCGCTTCCCACGGTAGAACGGATTCACGGTCAGCACCGAGTAGCCCGACTCGGCGAGCCGCTTGCCCATTTGCCGGAACGCCGGGCGTAGGCCGAGGATGTCGGGCCACACGAGCACGGCGGCGTGCGCGCCGCTCGACGGATGCACGAAGTAGGCGTCGCAGGTGCCGTCGGGCGTCTTGATCTCGACGTCTTTCTCCGTGACGGCCTGCGCGTTCGCTGCGCGCGGCAACATCATCGCGAGGCCGGCGCCGGCCGTCAGGCCGCCGAAGTCTCGGCGCGAGACACGTCCGGTACGGATGGCTTTCTCGAGGTCCTCTTCGAAAATATCTTTCTCGCACATGCGGGCTTCCCCCATCGTTGTTGAGCGCACCGGACGTCGGTGCCCTGGTGCGCCCGACTATACCTACTCTCAGTCACCGGCTCACGCGCCGGGGCGGCCCGTTATGCGAAGAATGCTTCGAGCTCCGCGGCGAGAAGGTCCGGGGCTTCCTCCGGAATGTAGTGACCGGTCGGTAAAGCGCGCCCCGAGACCTCGTGTGCGCACTTCGCTTGCCAGTCCTCGAGCGGCGTGAAGAGCCGATGCACGACGCCGCGCTGGCCCCAGAGGACGTGCGTGCGGCAGTCGATGCGCCGCGCGAAGTCCGCGCGGTCGTGGTCGAGATCGATCGTCGCCGCGGCGCGGTAGTCCTCGCACATCGCGTGGATGGCGTCCTTGTCCTCGAAGCAGCGTTCGTACTCGGCGAGCGCGCGCGTATCGAACGGCGCGAGCCCTTCGGAGCCCCAGCCGCCGAGCTTCGTGCGCAAGTAGAACGAGGGCGCGGCGCCGATCAGCGTCTCCGGCAGCGGTGCGGGCTGAATCAAGAAGAACCAGTGGTAATAGGCGCGCGCGAACTCCATCGTCGTGCGCTCGTACATCGTCAGCGTCGGCGAGATATCGAGCACCGCGAGCTTGCGCACGGCTTGTGGATGATCGAGCGCGAGCCGGTGCGCGACTCGGCCGCCGCGATCGTGGCCGCAGACGAAGAACTCCTCGAACCCGAAGCCGCGCATCAGCGCCAGCACGTCGAGTGCCATCGTGCGTTTGCTATACGCCGAATGATCGGCTGGCCCTCGCGGCTTGTCGGAATCGCCGTAGCCACGCAGGTCCGGCATCACGAGCGTGAAGCTGCGGCGCAGACGTTCGGCCGTCTTGTGCCAGATCGCGTGCGTCTGTGGGAAGCCGTGCAGCAGCAGCAGCGGGGGCCGAGCCGGCGCCCGCGTGGAGTCGTAGCAGACGTTCAGCACCACGCCGTTCGCCGGCCGGCGCTCGACACGAAAGCCGCGCGGGAAGAGCTCGAGCATCGCGCGAGTGTGGCGCCCCTAAGGACTCGGCGCAACGCACTCGGATCGTTGCTGCGCGGGACCGCGCGCTTTCACGAGGTTGAACGCCGTGTTGATGAGCCCGATGTGCGAGAACCCTTGCGGAAAGTTGCCGACGAGCCGCTTCGCGTGGTCGTCGTACTCCTCCGACAGCAGGCCGACGTCGTTGCAAAGCTCTAGCATGCGCTCGAAGAGCCGTGCAGCATCGTCGACCCGGCCCAGCATCACGTAGGCGTCCGCGAGCCAGAACGAGCAGAGCAGGAACGCGCCCTCGCGTTGCGGATCGACGGCGTCCTTCGTGTAGCGCATGACGAGACCGTCGCCGCGCACGAGCTCGCGCTCGATCGCGGCGACCGTGCCCGCGATGCGCGAATCCTTCGCGGGCAGAAAGCCCGTCTGCGGAATCAGCAGCAGGGCGGCGTCGAGGTCGCTGGCTCCGTAGTACTGCACGAACGTGTTGCGCTTCGCATCGAACGCGTTCGCGCAAACGTCGTCGTGAATCTCGGCCCGGATCTCGCGCCACCTCTCGACGGGCCCGTCGAGCCCGAAGCGCTCGCAGCTCTTCACGCCGCGGTCGAAGGCGACCCAGCTCATGACCCGCGAATGAGTGAAAGCACGCGCCGGTCCGCGCGTTTCCCAGATGCCATGGTCGAGCTCCTTCCATGCTCGCTCGAGATCTCGCAGCAGCGTTTTTTGCAGCGCCCAGGCTTCGTCGAGGGCGGCGAGCTTGGCTTCACGCGCCGCGTGCATGACGTCCATGAGCTCGCCATACACGTCGAGCTGGCGTTGGCACGCGGCCAGGTTGCCGATGCGGACCGGGGTGCTGTTCTCATAGCCCGCGAGCCACGGCAGCTCGAGCTCGGGCAACCAACGCTCGCCCGAGATGCCGTACATGATGCGTAGTTGCTCGGGATGACCTGCCGCGGCGCGTAGCATCCAGCGCCGCCAGCTCTCGGCCTCGTCGCGGTACCCCGCGTTCAGTAGCGCATAGAGAGTCAACGCCGAGTCGCGGATCCAGCAGTAGCGGTAGTCCCAGTTTCGCGAGCCGCCCAATTTTTCCGGCAACGACGTGGTCGGCGCCGCAACGATGCCGCCCGTCGGCGCGTAGGTCAGCAGCTTCAGCGTGATCAGCGAGCGAATGACGGCCTCGTTCCAGTGCCCGTGACGGCAATCGAAGACGCAACGCTTCGACCACTCGGTCCACATCGTGATCGTCTGGTTCATGCTCTCCTGCGTATCGAGAACGAAATGCGGCGGCTCGTGCGACGGGTGGTACGACAGCGTGAATGGCACGCTCTCTCCCTCGTGCACGGTGAACTCCGCGTGCGTCGTCAGGTCTCGTCCTTCGAGCGGCGCGCGCGTATGCAGCTCGACGGCGTCGGGACCGGCGATCGCGGAGAGACCGTAGTCGCGCCGCCGCACCCACGGTATAGCCGTGCCGTAAGCGAAGCGCAGAATCAACTCCATCTCGAAAGTGACGTCGCCGCGAAGGCCGCGCACGATGCGGACGACGTCGACTTTGCGCTCATCGTCCGTCAGGGGCATGAAATCGATGAGCGCCGCTTCGCCGCGGGCCGTCGAAAAGCGCGTCTCGAGCACCGCCGTGCGAGCGTAGTAGGAACGCCGCGTCTCGTAGGCTCCGGTTGGAGCAATGATCCAGCGGCCGTTCTCGCTCCGCCCAAGCAACGCCGCGAAGCACGCCGGCGAGTCGAAGCGGGGCAAGCACAGCCAGTCGATCGAGCCGTCGCGGCCGACGAGCGCCGCTGACACCATGTTGCCGATGAGCGCGTAATCCTCGAGAGGGTTCGACGCGGAGCTCCGCTTCGCCGTCTCTACGCGACCCGGCACGAGAACCGATGGCGGCGCGGTGCTCAGCTCGGTACCTCGTGTCTAGCGATTGCGCTCGCTCTGTTGCTGCGCTTGCGCCGCGCTGATCGCCGAACGGACGTGCTGCGTCTCCTCGGGCGGCGGCAGCACGGCCGGCAGGCCAAGCGCATCGAGCCAGAGCTCGCGCCAATAGCCCTTGCTGTGATACAGGTGCTCGTCCTCCTGGTTCTCGACGATCTCGCAGGCTTCCTCGAGCGCCTTCTTCTGCGCGCCTTTGAGAGTGGCTGCGCACTTCGTCAGCAGCTCCCAGTTCATGTGGTCTTTCGTCTCAGCGAGGACGATGCATTCGCAGGCGACGAGCTGAGCGGCCGTCGGATTGCCGGCCGCCTCGGCCTTCTCCAGCGCCGCGACGAGCGCCTCACCGAGGGCGCGGACGATCTCTCGGCCAGGCGACGGCTGGTCGGCGTCGATTTCGAGCTTTTGCAGAACCTGCTCCAGGATCTGAACGTGCGTATTCGTTTGCTCCAAGTATTTCGACCACTCGTGCCTCAGCTCTTCGGAGATCGCGCAGCGAAGCGCTGCCTCGTAGACCCTGATGCCCCCGCGCTCGTGCTCGAGAGACTGAAGCAGGAGCTCCTTGAGTTGTTGCGGGTCCAGCATATGACTCCCTTCGTTATTGATTTGCAGCGCCCAAAAAAGCGCGCCACTCGGCCGCCGCAGCGGCCGAGTGGCCCTACGCGAAAAGCATCGGTTCGAATCTTCAAACGTCCGCGTATCCGCACCCACCGTAATGCACAACCCGTGCCGCCGGCTCCTTAGCCGGCGTCGCGCGCGACGGCGGAGATGTGCCCCGTCTCTTCGAGCACGGCGAGCTTCACGTCCTCCGGTCGCTCGTGGCCGAGCTTGCGCAGTCCCGCGAGCAGCTCCGCGTGCGTCACGCCCTCGAGCTCGAGGGCGCGCTCGATGATGCGGCCGTCGCGAACCAAAGGCCGCGGCTTGCCGCGGACGAGATGACGGAAGCCTCGAGAGTGCGCGCATAGCACAGCCACCAGCCGATGCAACGCAAAGACCGTCACGACGAAGACCATGGCGTTCGCGGCGCCAGACTGAACGGCCGCCGTCTGCATCACGACGCCCAGCGTGATCAAGATGAGCAGATCGAAGGTCGTGGTTTGCCCGGCCATCCGTTTGCCGGCCAAGCGCACGAGCACCAGGAGCCCGACATAATAGGCCGCGGCTTTCGCGCCCTGGAGCAGAAACTCTTCCATCATGCAGCGCCCGCGCGCCGCGTCGCGGCGCCTCCCTAGCGCGGGAGCAAGCCCCATGCCACACACACGCCGGAGCGAATCCTGCGCGCATGTCGCCGCACGGTTTGCAACGAATGGACGCAGTTTGAGGAATCTCCAAGCTCGTCGCCGAACGCTTCCGTTACGGTAACCAACGCACGAGCCGATCGAGACGGGCATCCGCACGTAACGGTAGCTTTGACGACTGAGCACGAAACTTGCGTCAAGCTCGAGTGATGACGACCCGGATCGAAATCGACGAGTTGCGGCGCCGGTACGAGGCTGCTTTCGAGGTGTACCGCGTGCACACCGCCAACCTGATCGAGCACAGCAAGGGCGGGCGGCAACCTGTGCCTCAGGAGCTCGCTGCCGAAGAGCAGGCGTTGTACGACCTCACACGGATCCGCCGAGAGCTGCTGGACGTGCTCGCGACCACCTACTGAAGGTGCGGCCGGCTAGGGCCGGAAGAACGTCAGCATCCTTCCGAAGAGCATGATCGAGACGAGCAGCGTCAGCGACGCCGCTGCGATGATCTTCGCGCGCAGCGGCGCGTCGTCGGACGGTCCCAGCGCGAGCACGTGCCGTGCCTCGAGCGTGTAGAACAACAGCACGTTGAGCCCGAGCAACAATAGGGCTATGACCTTCAATTTGAACGCAGCGTTGTAGAAGTACTGATCTGGCTGCCCGAATATGAACAGGGATCCGGTCAGGGCGGACAAGACGAACGCCGCGACACCGTAGCGCAGCGAGCGGTGCAGGGTGGCGGGCGCTACGCCCTTGGCGAGGCCGAGGAGCCGCAAGTCGAACGCGCCGACGGTGCCGACCATGACCGCGAGCCCGCAGAAGTGCAGGATCTCGCTGATGGGCCAGACCCAGCGATACCCCATGACGACCGTGTTGATGGGCGTGCTCGTGAGCCAGCGGATTAGCCAACGGAGGATCTCGTCGAGGCTCATGGCAACTGTGTCGCGAACAGCACGTGATGGGTGTAAGCGAGCAATCGACCCGTCGCAGTCGTGCCGGCCCAGACGAGCAGCGAGACCACGGCCCAGCGTTTCGTTAGCGCGCTGATGACGGTGCCGGCGGCGGCTTCACCGCGAGGAAATGTTTCGCGGTTGATGCGCGAAACCGCGTAGAGGCCGACCGCGACGAGCGCCATCTTTGCGTAGAACACGGGGTTCGTCAGCGCCTTGGCGGGGTAGGCGAGCAGCAGCGCGAGCCCGGAGGCCGTGTTGATGCCGAAGCCGAGCCACATCACGCGGTTGAGACCCGTCATCCGCACAGTGCGGGCGAACGTCACCGCGCGCAGCAACCAGATATCGATCGCGATGCTGACGCCGGCCAACATCGCCAGGCCGAGCGTGTGTAAGAACAGGATGAACGGGAATCCAAGGATCGACGGGTACTCGCGCACCCAAACGCTTGCCGGCGTCTCTTCGAGCCACACGAGCACGCCGGTCAGCATCTGGCTAGATCGCTATCGCAAACACAGCGTCGTCGACCTTTCGTTCCTGGCGCGCCACGCGCCGTGGGCGTTTTCTCGATCGCGGCATTGGCAGAAGCAGCGCGAGTTGGTTGCGGCTTCGTCCCGCCCATTGCACGGTGTCCGCGGAATCGTGGCCCGTCAACAGGCCCCAGCCTTCGAGGTCGGCGGCGAGCGCCGTCACGGCACGCCACGTGTCGGGTCGGCTCAGCATTCGCTGCGTGCGTTGGCGAAGGCGGTCGGCTAATCCTGCGGGGTCGACTTGCGGAAGCTTCATCGCCGCGGTCTCGACGAGGTGCTTGCGATAGCCGCACAACGCGTAGCAAAGCTGCATACATCTGCGCAGGTCGGACTCGCAGCAGTGCGACCGCAACGGCGTCCCGAGCAGCTTGCCTTCGGCCAGTGCGCCGGCGAGATAGACCATCGCACGTTGCTCGGTGTCCTTCACGAGAATCGCCCATTCGAGCGGTGAGGTGCACTCGCATTCGTACGCTTCCACCGCCTCCATTAGCGGCACATCGAGATGCTGGACGTAGCCCGCGATGCGGCCCGTCCGACAAACTGCAACCTCGTCGACGGGAATGCCGAATTCAAAAGAAAGCACCGCATGTGCCGCCTCGTGGTAGGCGGTGATTCGGCGCTGCAGTCGTGGGGTTCTTCTTGTCATCGCGAGTAGGCTAAACCCTAGTCGCATGGATTGGCCATCAGACGGTCGATCTCGTCCAAGAGCGCCGTCGGCACGCCCGGCGCGAGCGGGCCCAAGTTTCGACCGCGGCACCAGTACTCCCGGCCCATCGCGTCCGAATTCACGAGGTCGAGCCACGGCTGTGCTCGGTCGTTGGGGCGAACACAGTTGTCGAGCTTGCCGTAAGGTCCCCAGGGCTGCAGGCGCTCATTCGGCAGCACCAATAGGTGCGCGTGAACAGCCGGCAGTCGTGCGCCGGAATCCCGCGCCCGAAACTCCTCTTTGAACGGGAAGCCGCAGAGTTCGATGACGTCGCCGGCTTTCAGAAAGTCCTCGGTGAGATTCATCTGCTCCAGTAGACGGAGCCACGGGCCTTCCACCGTCCACCGTTGCAGCTGTCCGTTCTCGCTGCTCACGTCCAACGCGATCATCACGTGAGGGTTCACGGGCGCATAGCTGACGACCGTGCCCTTCACCCAAATAGGCGTCGAGAAGTCGAACATGCTGGAGGAGTGATGTGCGCGAAGCGATCCTGCGCACGCAAGCGCCGTGATCGCCGCCGCGCAAGTTGCGATCTTCTGCTTCATCGGCACTCCGTCTCTACACCCGTAGATGTATATTATCTACAGGCGTAGAGATTTCAACCGAAGCGATTTCGAACAGCTAGTATCAAGGTCGCACGCCCCAAGCAGGTGTTAAGCTACGTTCTGTGCAACGAAGCCGGCCAAGGGTAACGTGATGCCGATCAAGTCGGCGGCGGCATGAACGCGCTTAGCACAGCCATCGTATGTGCGCTTCTTGTGTTCCTGGTAGGGACGGCGCAAGCGCAAGGCATAACGGACACCACAACGGTTGGAACCTGGCTTGACAACCCTGACTCACCTGACACTGGTAGCACAACGCGCAGTCTAATGAGACTGGTGTGGTTCTACGGTTGGCGGGACGGATACCTGTCGGCCGTTGAAAACACTGAAACGGGTCGAGACTATGAACAGTGCGTGAGAAGAATCGAGCTTCCGGCGGCGCGAGAAACCCTCGGCAGCTTGCTTCAAGCTCAAAAGATCGGGCGACGCACGCTAATAAGCAAGGCAATGAGAGACGTCGCAATTGCACGGTGTGGCGAGATCGGGGACGAGCGCCAGCCCCCTGCGTGAATGCTCGCGTCGTCATGGCCATGCGGTCGAGATCACGAAGGAGGAGTCCGATAAGTCAGGCTCGTCAACGCACTACGATGGCACTGCCACGCGCACCGAGAAGGCTTGCGAGTCGCGCGAAAGCACGCGTCGTAAGGCCGGTTTTCAGTGTAGACAAGGAGGGCGTTAAGCCCTGAAAGGCGCGTGGTTGCTAGCTATCTGGCGGAGAGGGTGGGATTCGAACCCACGGTACGATTGCTCGCACACCTGATTTCGAGTCAGGCGCATTCGACCACTCTGCCACCTCTCCGCCGCGAAGTTTACTGGCAAGCGTGTGCGAGCGGCAACGAAAAGCCGGCTCAGCGATTGAACACACCCGCGCTCGCGAGGCCGAGCCACGCGCCGCCGAGGCAAAGCGCGACCGAAAGCATGACGTTGAGCGCGGCCGTACCAAACGCGCCGCCGCGCGCGAGCTCGAGCGTCTCCAAGCTGAACGACGAGAACGTCGTGAACCCGCCGAGCACGCCGACGAGCAGGAGCGCGCGCGCGTCGGCGCCGAGCAGGGGCCGCCCGTCGGCTGCGATGAGCGCTGCGAGCAGGCCAATCGTGAACGAGCCCGCGACGTTGACGAACAGCGTGCCGAAAGGAAACGCAGTGCCGAGCCAACGCGCCGCAGCCACCGAGCACGCGTAACGCGCCACGCTGCCGAGCGCGCCGCCGAGCGCGACCCAGACGTACACCATCGTCAGTCTCCCGCATCGAAACGCCGCGCCATAGTAACCAAAGCGTGGCCGGACTATCCTCTGGCCGAAAAGCGGGGGATAACAATGACGATCGAAGACCCGATCACGCGCCGTGGTGTCATGGCTGGCGCGGCGGCGACCGCCGTGCTCGCGGCGACGCACGCGAGCGCGCAGCGCGCGAGCAGCAACGACGACCTGACGAGGCTCTCGATCGGCGAAGCGGGCCGGCGCATCGCCGCGCGCGAGCTTTCGCCTGTCGAGCTCACGCGCGCGTATCTCGAGCGCATCGAGAGCGTCGACCCTCGCGTCAATTCCTATATAACCGTGACCGCCGACCGGGCGCTCGAGCAGGCGCGCGCGCTCGAAGCGGAGCTTGCTCGCGGCCAAAACCGCGGGCCACTGCACGGGATTCCGATCGGGCTCAAGGACAACATCGACACGGCCGGCATCCTGACCACGGCTGCGAGCGCCGTGTATGCGGACCGCATCCCGGGCGAGGACGCCGAGTGTGTCCGCAAGCTGCGTGACGCCGGTGCGGTCTTCCTCGGCAAGCTGAACATGCACGAGTTCGCGTACGGCGGCACGTCGGCCGTCACGCACTACGGGCCCGTGCACAATCCGTGGGATCTCGACGTGAACCCCGGCGGTTCGTCGGGCGGCTCAGCTGCGGCAGTCGCGGCCCGGCTGTGCGCGGCGGCGCTCGGAACGGATACGGCTGCATCGGTCCGCTACCCGGCCGCGTGCTGCGGTGTCGCGGGGCTCAAAGCGACGCATGGGCTCGCGAGCATTCGCGGCATCGTGCCGCTCTCGGAGTTCCACGACCACGTCGGCCCGCTCGCGCGCAGCGTCGCCGATTGTGCGCTCGTGATGACGGCGCTCGCAGGCTTCGATCCGCGGGATCCCGTGAGCATCCAGGCGGCGCGCGAGGACTATCACGCCGCGATCGGCCGCGAGGTGCGACGGCTTCGCATCGGGATTCCCCGCTCGCCGTTCTTCGAACAGCTGGATCCCGAGATCGACGCGGCGGTGCGGGCCGCGATCGCGGTGCTCGTCGGTCTCACGGGGCCGACGCGCGACGTGACGATCGCAGCGCCGAACACGTACGCGTTGCTCGATGCCGAGACGTACTCGTATCACGCGCCGCTGCTCGCGGATGCAGCGAAGCGCGCGCTGTACACGCCGCTGACTCTGCAACGCATCATGGGCGGCGCGAGCGTCACGGCGCAGGTCTACATCGAGCAGCGCCGACAGATGCAGATCGCGCGCAACACGATCGGCGACGTCTTCGCAGACGTCGACGTGCTCGTCGCGCCGACGTGCATGGTGCTGCCGAAGACCATCGAGGAAGTCGTAAGGAATCCCGCAGGCGAGCCATCGCTGATCCGCAACACGCTGCCGTTCAATGTTTTCGGCATTCCGGCGATCAGCGTACCGTGCGGCTTCACGCGCGCGGGGCTGCCGATCGGCATGCAGATCATCGGCCCCCGGCTCGGGGAAACGGCCGTGCTCGCGCTCGCTCACGCGTACGAGCAGGCGACGGACTGGCACCGGCGCGAGCCGCCGGTCGCCTAGAGCGCGACCAGACGAAACCATCCGCGCAACGGCCGGTCATAGTCGGCGTTGCCCGGCGGAAAGCCGATGCGCGAGCTCGAACTAGCCGTTCACCCTTCGATCGACCCGACGCGGCGCCCGGCCGGCGGGCGTGGGACTTTTCCGCTGTCGCGCGCGGCGTTCATCGCGTCGATTGCCGCACATGTCGTCGCCGGCTACGCGCTGAGCCGGCACAAGTGGGCGGGCGAACCGTTGCCGGATCCGATCGCGGAATTCTTCCTGTTCGAGACGCCGGCGCCGCCGCGCGAGGCCGTGCCCAGCGCTCCGCCCGTCGAGCAAGCGCCCGAGGTTCCGGAGGAGCGCGAGCCCGCGCCTGCACCGCCCGTCACGCAGCCGGTGCCGGAACCGATCGTCGTCGTCGGGCCGCCGCCCGCCGTCGAGCTCGCACCATCGGCCGAGCCCGTGGTACCACCTCCCGCGCCGCGCGCGTACATCGATTTCGACGAGGCGCGACGCCGTGCCGCGAACCAGGTGATCGGATCGCGCGCAACGCAGAACGACGCGTTGACGTTCTCGACCAACGACCTGGTTTCGCCGCTGCCCGAAGCGGAGCCGCCAAAGCGCAGCATCTTCGACGGAACGGGAGGGCCGATCGGCCCCAAGGTCGGCACGCTTGGGCAAGCCCGCACGAAGTTCGGACAGCGTGCGAGCGCGCTGTGCAATGCGCTGACGGGCGGATTCTCGTTGATGGGATTTGGCAGCTTTTGCGCGCCGCCGTCCGACGGTAGCCCGAGCGGCCTGTTTCCCGAGGTGCGCCCGGCCTACTTGGACCTCATGCCGGAGTGCGTCGACACGCGCGACGCGGCGCCGGCATTGGCCCTCGAGGCCCCGTTCCCGACCATCAAGTGCCGGCTCGTCAAGCAACAGGATCCCCCAGAGGAACCCTAAGTTTTCTGGTCGACTGTAAGGAATCCGGGGCCGGCCCGTACTAGCTCTCGTTGAGGAAGGACTGACGCCGCCGGGCGGCCAAGCGAAATGTACGCCGGCGTTCAGTTTATCCCGCTAACAGGATGTTCTAGAACGAGTTTAGAAGTACTATCCGCGCACCCGCCCGCCCCCGTACTCGATAAGGAAGCCTCGGCCATGGCAGACAGCACCACTGTCGGCGTTCTCACGAACATCTTCGCGGCGCCATCTCTCGCGTTCGCTGCCATCAAGGAGCGGCCGAATCCGTGGCTGCCGCTGCTCATCATGATCGTCGGTACGTTCGCAGTGCAGTTCACGTACATGCAGGTCGTCGACCTGCCTTGGATGTTGGATCAGCAACTCCAGCAGGCCGGCACTCTCACTGAGGAACAGCGCAACCAGGCCGTCGACGGTGCGACGCAAATCCCGGCGAGCGTGCTCGGCGCTATTCAGGGCATCTCGGGCGGCATCGTCATCCTCATCATCTACGCGCTCATCGCGCTGTACTACCTCGGCGTGTCGTTCGCGCTGAACCTTGGAATCAAGTACCAGCAGTGGCTCGCGTTGATCGCATGGTGCTCGCTGCCGGCCGTGTTCGGCCTGATCGCATCATTCGTGAACCTGCAAGTCGCCGACGCGCGATTCCTACCGGCAGATCAGCTGAATCCTCTGTCGTTCGGCAGCCTTCTCGCCCTCGAGACGCAAGGCGCTACGATCGTCGAGCGCATCCTGATGCAGCTCGACGTCACGGTGTTGTGGTCGACCGTGCTGCAGATCCTCGGTTTTCAGGCATTCACGCAGCGATCGGTCGTCACGGCCACCATCGTCGTGCTCGGGCCGCTAGCCGTCATCGTGCTCATCGCTTCGCTCGTTGCGCTGACTTAGGGTTGTCATGAACAAGAAGCTCATGCTGATCATCGGCCTCGTCGTGCTCGTCGTGGCCGTGCCGCTCATCAACGCGCGCATACGCGGCACGTCCTCGGTCGAGGTCGAAGTCGAGAAACTCGAGCCGCGCGTCATCGAGTCGTCGGTGCTGGCGTCGGGCAAGCTCGTGCACGAGGAAGAGGTGAAGCTCTCGACGGAGGAGATCGGCAAGGTCACGGCCATCTACGTCGACGAAGGGCAGAAAGTCGCGCGCGGCGAGCTCGTGCTGCAAATCGACGATCAGCGGCTCAAAGCTGCTGTGGACCAGCAACAGGCGTCCGTGCGTATGCAGGAGATCGCGATCCAACGCCAGCAGCTCCAGGTCGAGAACCTGCGTACGACGTGGAATCGCATGAAGGGCCTCCACGAGCGCAACCTCATCGACGAAGACAGCTTCGCCACGTCTTCGAACAACCTCGAGATCTCCGAGGTCGACTTGATGTCGAGCCGCGAGTCGCTCGAGCAGGCGCGCGCGCAGCTCGAGCAGCAGGAGGACCGTCTCAGCAAGACGCGAGTCTATTCGCCGATCGACGGCACCGTGACGACGCTCGACATCAAGGTCGGCGAGACGGCGATCTCGAGCTCGACGAACATTCCGGGCTCGAGCCTCATGACGATCGCGAATCCGGCGAGCATCCACACCGAGGTCAACGTCGACGAGGCCGATATCGCGAACGTCGAGATCGGGCAGAAGGCGCGTGTGTTCGCGATCGCCTATCCGGACCAGCCCGTCGAGGGCGTAGTCGAGTCGATCGCAGTGTCGGCGAAGATCGCCGAAGGGCAGCAGGGCCAGAGCTTCGCGATCAAGATCCGCTTGCTCGATCCCGAGAAGATCACGCTGCGCCCCGGCATGACGTGCCGCGCCGAGATCTTCACGGCGACAAAAGACGGCGTGCTTGCGGCGCCGATTCAGGCGATCCTCGTCGAGGAAGACCTCACGAGCGACATCGTCCGCCGCGACGTGTTCGTGCACCGCGACGGGCGTGCGGTGAAAATCTCGGTCGAGGTCGGGATTGCCGACGACACGTATCAGGAGATCGTCAGCGGCCTGTCACCCGGCGACGAGGTCGTGACGGGTCCGGACCGCGTGCTACGCGCGCTCGAGGACGACGACCGAATCGCCATCTCGGAGAGCGCCCGCGACAGCAACAACCGCAGCGCCGCCCGCGCCACGATCGTCGCGGAGTAGCGCCGATGCCCGTCATCGAGCTCTCCTCGATCAGCAAGCACTACGAGATGGGCCAGCAGCTCATCAAGGCCGTAGACGCCCTCGATCTCACGATCGACTACAACGAGTACATCGTGTTCATCGGCTCGTCGGGGTCGGGCAAGTCGACGCTGATGAACATCATCGGCTGCTTGGATACACCGACTTCGGGCCGCTACGTGCTCAACGAAAAGGACGTCAGCGGCTTGGACGAGAACGATCTCGCCGACATCCGCAATCAGGAGATCGGCTTCATCTTCCAGAGCTTCAACCTGCTGCCGCGGGCCAGCGCGCTGAAGAACGTCATGCAGCCGTTGATCTATCGCGGCATGGGCTTTGCCGAGCGCAAGGCCGAGGCGGAGAGAGTGCTCGAGCGCGTGGGCCTCAAGGATCGCGCGGATCACTTGCCGAACCAGCTCTCGGGCGGTCAGCGCCAGCGAGTCGCGATCGCGCGTGCGCTCGTCACGAACCCGTCGATCCTGCTCGCCGACGAGCCGACCGGCAATCTCGATTCGCAGACCAGCATCGAGATCCTGGCCTTGTTCGACGAGCTGCACAGGGACGGGCAAACGATCATCGTCGTGACGCACGAGCCCGACGTCGCCGCGCACGGCCAGCGCATCGTGCGCTTGAAGGACGGCAAGGTTTTGGAGGACCGGCGCAATGAGCGTGTCCGCACCGAGCACTGAGCGCCGCGGTCCGCGCGGCCGGCCTGTCGTCAAGACGCGGTACCCCATGTGGTTCGCGGCCAGCGAGGGCGCGCGCGCGGCGATCGCGTCGATTCGTGCGCACGGGTTCCGGAGCTTCCTGACGACGCTCGGGATCGTGATCGGCGTCGCCTCGGTCATCGCGATGATCTCGATCATCCAGGGCCTCTCCGCCATGATCGGTGAGCAGTTCGCCGGTCTCGGAGCGAACGGCGTGACCGTGCAGGCGTTCACGTCGCGCGAGGCGTACCTCGCGGGGCGCATCGCGCGGCTCACGGAGGCCGACTACAACCTGATTCGCTATCGCGTCGACGGCATCGAGTCGATCACGCCGATCATGCAGACGCAGGGCCAAGTTCGTTCCGGCTCGAAGGCGACTGCGACGCAGGTCATCGGCTCGACTTACGAATACCAAGAGGTCGGTCAGTACTACACGACGCGCGGCCGGTTCATCTCCGACAGCGACAACGAGACCCGCCGGCGTGTGGCCGTCATCGGCGAGCAGGTCCGCGCCGACTTGTCGTTGCCCGAGAATCCGCTCGGCGAGTACATCCAGTTCAACGGCGAATGGCTCAGGATCACCGGCCTGCTCGAGGAGAAGGGCGAGATCTTCGGTCAGAGCCAGGACAATATGCTCGTCATTCCCTTCAACACGCTCGCGAGCCTGCAAGGCAATCAACGCCAGCGCGACCTGTTCATTCGGATCCTAATCCGGGACTTGGGCGAGCTCGACGCCGTGAGCGCGTCTATCACGCGGCTCTTGCGCAACTCGCACAATTTGGGAAAAGACGACGAAGACGACTTCCGCGTCCAATCGGCGCAGCAGCTGCAGGAGACTGTGGAGGGCATCCTCAACAGCGTTACTGTCGTCATGAGCGGCATCGTCAGCATCTCGCTGCTCGTCGGCGGCATCGGCATCATGAACATCATGCTCGTGTCTGTGACGGAGCGGACGCGCGAGATCGGCATCTGCAAGGCCATCGGCGCGAAGCGCCATCACATCCTGTTGCAATTCCTGCTCGAGGCGCTCGTCCTGTGCTTGTTCGGCGGTTTGATCGGCCTCGTGCTCGGCTACGGCATCGGCGCGCTCGCGGCGTCGTTGATTCCGGGTTTTCCGCCGGCCTATACGCCGTGGTGGGCCGTAGCGCTGGCGCTCGGGTTCTCGGGGGTTGTCGGCGTCGTGTTCGGAATCCTGCCGGCCGCGAAGGCCGCGAATCTCGATCCCATCACGTCTCTGCGCTACGAGTAGCGCCGGACGGTCGCCTCTAGCCGAGGAACCACACGCCGCGCGCCATCATCACGGCCATGAGCATGATGACGAACAGCAGCGTGAGCTCGATGTGAATCACCCTGCGGATCTTGCGACGCGCGGCGTCGTCGAAGCTTGGCACGCGTCCCTCGCGCAGCGGCTTGCGCCAGCTCATGAAGCGGATCGTCGGGGAGATCGACAGCAAGCCGACGAGGATGAATAGCCCGAGCTTCACGAGAAACGCGCCGCTATCGAAATAGTAGTCCGAGCCTTTCTCGGTGTGGAATACGCGGACGAAGCCCACGACGAGCAGCACGAGCGCTGCGATGCCGTACACCATGTCCATGCGCAGCACGCTGCGCGCCGACGTCACTGTCAGCTCGTTTCTCAACACGACGAGCTCGACCATCAGGGCCGCGACGATCAGAAACGCCGCCGCGTGGTGGATGAAGGCTGCCGTGATCGTTGCCGTCATGGCCCCAGTGTAACGCGCCTTAGCCGCCGAGCGCCTGCTTGAGCCCAACGACGAGCTGACGCAGCGTACCGCCGAGCAGTGCGAGCTCGGCGTCCAGGCGAGCGAGCGGATCCTCCGCAACCTCGGCGCCTTCGGCGGCTTCGTCGGCCACCTCGTCGAGGCCGACGAGCTTCAGTTTCCCCAGCGTGCCGTTCGAATCCAGCACGGCGCTCAGCGCGCTGTCGAAGTAGATGCCGAGGTGGGTGAGCTCCATGCCGTCGTTGACGCAGCGGCGCACGTTGGCATGCGTGAGGTCGACCTCGCTCCAGCGCACGGAGCTCTTGGCTTCGGCGCGGTCGCGCATGCGGCACTCGCGCCCCAGCGCGAACTTCGGCGGCGGGTCGCCGGCGAACACGCGCCCCATGACGTGCTCGATCGGCCGCGCGAACGTCAGCGGCTCGACATCGAGCTTGCCGAGCGCCATGCGCAAGAGCTCGAGGAATCGCTCGGCGCGCTTCTCCGATGCTGTGCCGACGGCGAGCACGTTCTCGTTCAAGAGGAACAACGCCGTCGTACGATCGGACTTCAGCAGCGCCTTCGGCAACAGCTCGTCGCGCGTTTGTTCCTTGAGCTTGCGCTTCGTGCGCCGGCCGGGCTCTTCCTGCATGCGCTCGCGGTATTCGGCGAGCCGCACGTCGAGCGCCTCGTTGATGGCGGCCGTCGGCAGCACGCGCATCTGATTGCGTAGGCGAATGAGGTCGGCACCGGCTACGCGACGCGCGAGCGGCCCATCGCCGGCGCCGGTCGGCGCTTCGAAGCCGGAGCTGCGCTCGGTATAGGAGCCGCACGGCTTGAACGCCGCCGCGGCAAGCTTCTCGGATAGCGCTTGCTCGGAATCCGGCCACAGGCTCGACACGGAATAAAAACGGACGCTGCGAAACATCGGCGGGTTCTTCGAAGGGGGCGCGCAGTATCGCGATTCGCCGCGCCGCTGTCGATACGCGAATTACTTCAAGCGCCGGCGCCGCTGCGGCCGTCGATTTTTTTCATTGAGTGCAGTGCGAGGGCGACGATGCCGGCGAGGGCCGTCAGCGCAGCGCCCGCGAGGAACGTCAGCTGCGGGCCGCCGCGATCCCAGAGCACACCGGCGAGCACGCTGGCCACGAGCAACGCGAGGCCCGTGACGAGGTTGAACACTCCGAACGCAGTGCCGCGCTGCTCGGCGCGCGCGCTGTCCGCGACGAGCGCCGCGAGCAGGCCTTGCGTGAAGCCCATATGCAAGCCCCACAACGCAATGCCGATGCCCACGCTCAAGATCGAAGCACCGAATGCGAGGACGAGATCGGCGACGATCAAGAGCACGGCACCGATGGCGAACACGCCCCACCGGTTCACGCGATCCGAGAGCCAGCCCGCGGGATATGCGGACAGCGCGTACGCGACGTTCATCACGACGAGCACGGCCGGCACGTAGCCAAGCCCTAGCCCCACGTCGGCGGCCTTCAAGATCAGGAACGCCTCGCTGAAACGTGCGAGCGTGAATAGAGCGGCCACGAGCACGAGCCACCAGAAGCGCCGCCCGAGCGTGCCGAGCAGCGTCGCAAGCCGCGGCCGTTGAACGGCCCGCCGCGATTCGTCGGGCGGCGGCTCGCGCACGAACAGCACGAGCACGATGACGGACAGGGCGGCCGGGATGGCTGCGAGCCAAAACACGGTGCGAAACGAATCGGCCGTCGCCGCCATCAACGCGATCGCGATGAGAGGTCCCGCGAATGCGCCGACCGTGTCGAGCGTCTGCCGCAAACCGAACGAGGCGCCGCGGACCGCAGCCGGCGTCAATTCGGCGATCAATGCGTCGCGCGGCGCGCCGCGGATGCCTTTGCCGACGCGATCGATGCCCCGTGCCGCGAAGACCCAGGCTAGCGACGGCGCCAGCGCGAACAGGGGCTTCGTCAGCGCCGCGAGCCCATAGCCCAGGACCGTCAGTAGCTTGCGCCTACCGAGCCGGTCGCTCAGCGTGCCCGAAAACACCTTGGTGACCTGCGCGATCGCCTCGGCCGCGCCTTCGAGCAAGCCCACGGCGGCCACGCTGGCGCCGAGCACGCTGACCATAAAGACCGGCAACAGCGCGTGGATCATCTCGGACGAGATGTCCATGAAGAGGCTGACGAACCCGAGTGCCCAAACGCCGCGCGGGATGCCAGGGCGGGCGCTCGGGGGCACAACGTGTTGCATCGCGCGAAGGTTTGCACAGGGGCCGGCGGGGCCGCTAGAGTCCCAGGGCAGAAACGACAAGGAGGAGAGCAATGGCGGACATCACGTTCTACACGAACCCCATGTCGCGCGGTCGCATCGTGCACTGGCTGCTCGAGGAGCTCGGCGTGCCGTACGACATGAAGGTCCTCGACCTCGAGAAAGGCGACCACAAGAAGGCCGAGTACTTGAAGATCAATCCGATGGGCAAGGTCCCGGCGATCGTGCATCGCGGCACCGTCGTCACCGAAGCCGCCGCGATCTGCACTTATCTCGCCGACGCTTATCCGAAAGCCAACCTCGCGCCGGCGGTCGACGATCCGCAGCGCGGAACATACTTGCGCTGGATCTTCTTCGGCGCGGGGTGCATCGAGCCCGCGATCGTCGACAAGCTGTTCGCCCGGCCGGCCGTCGAGCGCAAAAGCGCGCTCGGCTACGGCAGCTACGAGGACACACTGAACACCGTCGAGACGGCTTTGAAGCCGGGGCCGTTCATCCTGGGGCAGCGCTTCAGCGCCGCCGATGTCTACGTCGGCGCCCAGATCCAATGGGGGTTGATGGTCAAAGCCCTCGAGCCGAGACCTGTGTTCTTGCAGTACATGGAGCGCATCGCGGCGCGGCCCGCGTTGCAGAGAGTGTTGAAAGGAGCGTAGTCGTCGTGAACGCAATCGAGCAAAGAGCGGATGTCGGCGCGCGCGCGAAGCGCGTCGGCGCGTTGGCGCGCAAGCACGCGCACGAAAGCGAGGAGCTCGGCAAGCTCGCCGAGCCCGTCGCAGAAGCGCTGCATTCCGAAGGCCTCCTCGGCATGTGGGTGCCGCGCACGCTGCGCGGCGGTCTGGAGCTCGATCCGGTTTCGTCGCTCGAGGTCATCGAAAACGTGTCGTACGGCGATCCGTCGGCAGGCTGGGTGCTGATGGCTGCGTCGCTCGCGATCGGCACGGGCGCCGCGTACTTGAAGGACGAAGCCGTCAAAGAGCTGTTCTCGGGGCCGCGCTTTCCGGTCATCGCGGGGCAGGGTACGCGCCCCGGCGTCGCGAAGCCGGCGAAAGGCGGTTTCAACCTGACGGGCTCGTGGAGTTTCGCGTCCGGCATCAAGCACGGCACGCACATCCACACGCTCGGGCTCATCGAGGGCACCAACGAGGCGCGCATCTTCGTGCTGCCGGTCGGCAAGGCGAAGCTCATCGACAACTGGGACGTGCTGGGGCTCCGCGCGACGGGCAGCATCGACTACACGACGGACAACGTGTTCGTGCCGGACGCCTACACCCATCCCGCGACGACGGAAGAGCCGCTGCGCGGCGGCAACCTCTATCGCATCGGCATCATCGGCTTCGCGGGGCTCTGCCATTCCGGCTGGGCGTGCGGCATTGGCCGGCGCGTGCTCGACGAGCTGATCCAAGTCGTCGCCGAGAAAGCGGGTCGTCCCGGCACGCTCGCCGACAGCGCGAGCTTCCAGGAGGGTCTCGCGAACGTCGAAGCCGTCGTGCGCTCGGCGCGCGCGTTCGTTTACGAGACATGGAACGATGCAGGCGCGACGCTCGCGCGCGGCGACAAGCTCTCGGTGCGCCAGAACACACTGATCCGGCTCGCCCTCGCGCACGCGACCTGGTCGGCGCACGAGGCGGCCACGTTCGCTTACAAGGCCGCCGGCACCGCAGCCCTGCGAGCCGGCACGATTCAGCACCTGTTCCGCGACATGCACGCAGGCACGCAGCACATCACGTCGTCGCCGCCCGTTTACGCTTCCATCGGCCGCGAGCTCGGCGGCCTGGCCAAGGGCAAGAAGTGGCTGTTCCTGAACCTCGTCGACCAGTAGGCGGCTGCACGCGCCGGCGCGTGCTCGAAGGTGCGGCGTCGGTGGCTTTGCTTGGCGCGTCGCCGAGCGGCGTGCGCGCGCAAGCGGGGAGCGCAGTGCCTCGCGAGCTCGCGCGGCTCGTCGCAGCGAATCGAATCCTCGCGCATGAAGGCGTCGTCGACGCGTTCGGCCACGTCAGCGTGCGCGATTCGCGTAATCGCGAGCGGTTCTGGCTGTCGCGCTCGCGTAGCCCCGCGCTGGTCGAGCTCGACGATCTCATGGAGTTCGCGCTCGACGGCGCCGCGATCGACGCACGCGGCCGCACACCGTACGGCGAGCGCATGATCCACGCGGCCGTGTACGCCGCGCGCGCCGACGTGCATTCCGTCGTGCATCACCACGCGTACGGTGTGTTGCCGTTCACGATCACCGGCGAGCCGCTGCGGCCGGTCGTGCATACGGCCTCGGTCATCGGCGCCGAGATTCCGGTCTGGGACATTCGCACGCGGTTCGGCGGCACGGACATGCTCGTGCGCTCGATCGAGCAGGGCCGCGATCTCGCCGCGGCACTTGCCGACAACACGTGCGTGCTGATTCGCGGCCACGGCGCCGTCGTTGCGGGCGCGTCGGTGGAGCGCGCCGTGCTGACCGCGATCTACCTGCAAGTCAACGCGAACGTGCTGCTGCAAGCCCTGCCGCTGGGTACGCCCGAGCCGCTGTCGGTCGAGGAGATCGAACGCTCCGCCGAAGCGCAGTTCTCGCCGCTCGCGCTCGATAGGAGCTGGGAGTATTTCTGCCAGCGCGCGGGCGTAGACCCCGGCTAAGCGCAGACTTCAGGTTCCTTCAGACAGCGCCCGGTTTCGGCAGGTTTAGAATCGTCGCAGGCGGCGGACACGGCCGCACGCACACCACTCGAACAACACCCTTGGGGGATCCATGAAAACCATGAAGCTCGCTCTATTGCCGCTTGCTCTCGTCACGCTGGGGGGATCGGCGATCGCGCAACAGCCGCAACCCGCGGCAAACCAGCCTCCGCCGCAGCCGATGAGTTTCTTCGTGACCAGCGTCGGCAAGGGCGACGGCGGCAATGTCGGCGGTTTGGCCGGTGCCGACGCGCATTGCCAAACGCTCGCGGCAGCGGCCGGTCGCGGCAACGTGACGTGGCGTGCGTACATGAGCGCCGGCGCACAAGGCGCCAACGGCGTCGTGCATGCGCGCGATCGCATCGGCCGCGGCCCGTGGTTCAACGCGCGCGGCGCGCTGATCGCGTCGAACGTCGACGACTTGCATCAGGACCGCAACAACATCCGCAAGCCGACGGCGCTCAACGAGAAGGGCGAGGAAGTCAACGGTGTCGGCAACCAGCCGAACATGCACGACATGCTCACGGGCTCCGACTCGACGGGCCGGCTCGTGCCGGGCAACGTCACGCTGACGACGTGCAACAACTGGACGAGCAACGCCGCGGGTAACGCGATGCTCGGCCATCACGATCGCCTCGGCGGACCGAACGCGTCCTGGAATGCCGTGCACAGCTCGCGCAGCTGCAGCCAGGAAGATCTCGTCGCCACGGGTGGCGCGGGTCTCTTCTACTGCTTCGTCGCGCAGTGATCTGACGGCTGGAGCCCGGCGCTCGCGCGTCGGGCTCCGGCTTGTCGTCCGATTTCGGTTTCGTGACGCGGCTCGCCGTCGTGCGGCCGCGCGCGCGCTACTTTTCGCGCATGTCGCGGACTCTGAACAAGGCAGTGATGATCGCGAGCGCGTTGACGCTCGTCGTGGCGTTCTGGAACCGCAACGATCTGCCCGGCGCAATTCCCTTCGATCCGAGGCTCAAGGAAGAGCCGCGACAGCGTGAGATCCATGAGCGGCCCCTGAGCGTGCCGTACGCCGGCGTCGAGTACCGAGTCGAGCCGCTCTATGACTACGAGCTCTATGGGCTCGTCGTGTCGTTTCGGCAGCACGACGGCGAGAGCTCCATGCATCGATGGTCGAACGACCACTTGAACGTGGCCGACGTCTGCGTCGTCTGGAGCGATACGGCGTTCAGCCCCACGCTCGGCGACCTCGACTTCTGGAACGGCATCTTCACCTGCAACGTGCAGACGCGCGACAGCGTCGCCTGGGCGAATTTCCGCATGAATCAGCTCTCGAACAACCACCTGATCTCGGCCAATCCGTTCGTTCGTGACAAAGTCGCCGAGGTCCGCATCGGCGATCAGATTCGCATCAAGGGCTCGCTCGCGCGCTATGGCGCCGCCGGCGGCTCTCTGCGAGGCACGAGCACGACGCGTGAAGACAGCGGTGACGGCGCATGCGAGACGATCCTCGTCGAGGAGTTCGACATCGTCGTGCCGGGCTTCAGCAGCTGGCGCGCCGCGATGTACCTCGCGCTTGCCGTCCTGGTCGCAACGCTCGCCGTGCATTTCGCGCTGCCGTATCGCCCCTATCGCGATTGACGTAAGGCACGCACAATGGCCGCTGCATGAGCGGCTTCGACGGCAAGAACTTCATCGGCGGCGAGTGGCGGCCCACGGCGAGTGGCCGCACATTCGAGCAGCGCAACCCCGCGTTCCTGCATCAAATCACGGGCACGTTCGCGGATTCGTCGCCGGCCGACGTGGACGCTGCGATCTCGGCGGCACGAGGCGCGTTCCCGGCCTGGCGCGCGCTGTCACCGCTCGCGCGCAAGGCATACCTCGATCGTGCGCTGCGTTCGATGATCTCGCGCCGCGACGAGATTGCTGCCGCGATCACGCGCGAGAACGGCAAGGCGCTGCGCGAGGCGCGCGGCGAGGTCGACTCCGCGATCAAGGAGATGGATTATCAGATCGCCGAGGGCGTTCGGCTGTGCGGCCAGACGGTGCCCGTAGAGGTCGGCGGCACGCTCGCGTACTCGACGCGTGAGGCGCTCGGGCCTGTCGCGATCGTGACGCCGTGGAATTTTCCCTTCAACGTCCCGTGTCGAAAGGGCACGCCCGCGCTGATGGGCGGCAATACGATCGTGCTGAAGCCCGCAAGCCTGACGCCGCGCACTGGGCTTCTCTTCACCGAGCTGCTCGCCGAGAGCGGGTTGCCGCCCGGCGTAGTCAATTGCGTCACGGGCGCCGGCGGCAGCGTCGGCGCCGCGCTCGTCGGCGACGCGCGCATCAAGGCCGTCTCGTTCACGGGCTCGACGCCCGTCGGCAAGTCGATCCAGCTCGCGGCCGCGCGCAACCTCACGCCGACGCAGCTCGAGCTGGGCGGAAAGAATCCCGCGATCGTGCTCCCCGATGCGGATCTCGATCTCGCGGCGACGGAGGAGACGGGATTCGAGATCGAAGGTGGATTCGGCAACGAGTCCTCGAAAGTCTCGGGAAGCAGCCTGGAGTTGGATGCGTTGGATCAGGCTCCGCCTCCACCGCGGCCGGTTCGCCGCAGGCCGGCGACGACCACGGCCGTTGACGCAGTCGATCACACAATCGACGAGATGCTGAAGGACGAATCGCACGCACCACCCGCTCCGCCGGC